>WNFQ01000612.1_pt1 | contig 24047 bp, 26 predicted proteins | sample 5400171 | NCBI WGS metagenome assembly WNFQ01 (sample SAMN13153356, study PRJNA577476) | soil metagenome | isolation source: 20 cm soil under Madrone tree | place: USA:California | collected 2016-06-14
TATTGCTGCTGCCGTGGCCGTTGGTGCCTGCGGAACTATCGCGTTTAATGTCGGGGGTTCCCGCTGCGCCCGCTTTCCCTTCCGGAGTGGCCGCAAAAGTTCCCCGACGATTGCCCTGCGGAGGCTCCGCGGGAGGCGCCACTGTGGGGTGAATTCCCAGGGCAATGAGCCGCCGACTTCCCGCCGAAGAGGCAGCGCCTTGGACGGCGGGCGGAGGCGGAACCACCTGCGCTCCCGGCTGACCTAAACTTCCCTGCCCTTGAGCCGACCGCGCTGTGCCCACTCGGGTTCCGGATGCGGCATCGAGCGACGGCGGTGGTGGAACAATCGCTTTGCCGCTCCCACCGAGCGTGGGCGCGGTGCGCTGTGCGGCGACCGCCAGTTGCGGAGCGGGCGCGATGACTTCCGAGCGCCCAATGTTGAGGTCGCCCAATTTTCGAACCTCAGCGGTGTTGATCGCGGGCGGCGGTTCCACCACCGATGCCTGTGGTGCGTTCAGCGCCCGACGGGCGCCGGCGCTTGTTGCATCCGGGGCGGGCGCAACCACGTCGATGGAGAGCGAAGCCAGCGCGCGCGCGTTGCCGGCCTCGAGTTCCGGTGGCGGCGCGACGATCGGGTGCGTCAGCGATGACATGCCGCGTCTGGCAGATTGGTTCAACTCCGGGACGGGAGCGACAACCTGGTTCGGAAGCGCAGGCAGCGGCGTCGGCTTGCGCTCGGTCGCCGCAATCGGAACCGGCACGCTGCGGTCGCCCCACGCAACGATGTTCGGCGTCTGCGCATCTTGGGTCAGCTTGATATTGGGCGGAGTGACGATCGTCTGGTGTCGATTGTCGGCCTCGGGCGGCACCGAAAGAATCGGCTGCTTGGCGTACTCAGGTTCGCCCTTGACGGGCTGAGTTCGCTGCGACTTACCGGTATCGAGTGGCAGCAGATACTCTGACGGCGAATAGTAAATGACGTCCGAAGCCCGAAAGACCGGCCGATGCTTGAGCTGCGGACGGCCAGCAAAGAGCGTCGAGCACGCCCAAGCCACCGCGAAAACGATCCCGTGATACAGAATCGATTCGATAAACGCCCCCCAAGGCAGACGGTTCGAAACGAAAACGTCGGGCCAGAACGGTGCCGGGGCCGAACTGGTCACGACCACCGGCGGACGGCGAAACGTCAGCGAGTCCGCCAGATTCCGGCGGAAGGCTCGCCCCCAAGGCTCCAACTCGACGAGCAAGTTGGGAGTCCGCCGGGACCGTGGGTCTGGGCTGGATTGAATGGCTGCCGGAATGTTTTCCAGCCCTAAGAACGAACTCATGGATCTGTCAGAACGGTACAGAAATTGGCTTTCATTATATCGGACGATAAGCGGGGATTCTGACCGGAATGTACTGCTGATTTGCCGTTAAAGATGGCGCCGTAACTGTGTAGTAGGATTACCTTTCGGGTTACAACCTATGCACACACCGCGGTTCCTCGCCCTTCTTGGAGCGTGTTTCACCAGTTTCGCATTGCTCGCCGGTGTCGGTGCCAGCGCGCAGGAAAAGACTCCTCCCCCCGAGACTAAGGCTGCCGATCGTCCGAACGCCGAATACTCCGGCATGTACAGTTTCCTGAAAGAGGGCGAGTTTGTGCAGGTGACGGTCGAGGATGCAGGGCGGGTCACCGGGTTTGTCTCGCGCTACGGCGATCTCGACAGCGATAAAGGTGCGTTTCTCGACCAGTTTTTCAAGATCGGCAAGCTCGACGGCAACGTGCTGACCTTCACCACCGAACCGGTGCACGGCACGGTATTCGACTTCAAAGGAACCATCGAACGGGGCGAGGGGAAGAAGGTTGGTGATGAGTCCTATTACGTGATCAAGGGGACTCTTACCGAAAGCGTGACGGATGCAAACAAGAAGAGTTCGTCGAAATCGCAGTCTGTAACTTTCAAGTCTTTTCCGGAAGAAGCGAATCCCACGGCCCCGACACGGGAGTAGGTTCCAAAATCTCGGCTGACCGCGTTGCACCTATTTGGCAGTAGGCTTCAGGACGGCGGTGTTGCGCTCATCACTGGCGATGATCCGGTAGAGTTTCTTCAATTCCTCCGCTCGGCTTACCGGCACACTCAACTCTTTCACTTCGAAGCTGCGGGTGTAGCCGATAACATTTCCCTTCACTTCAGTCTTGGAGTGATAACTGGCGAAACCAAAGTCGGCGTCGACCGGCGGCGGCACATCGTCCACCTCGTATCCGGGCGGCAGGACAATTGCAAACGCGTCGCTGTCATGGACGGGTCCCTCGAATTCGATGGGAAATTTGCGGGCCTCTTTCGTTTCCAGCAGCGATCGAGTCTTGCTTTCCGAGCACGCGGGACCGCACCAGCAACAGGTTGCCGGCGTTTTTCGCATAGTTCTCCACCTGGAAAGAATAGTCGAAGCCGAAGAGCAGATCGGTGAGTGCAAGATTTGTGACCGAAGCCTTGGTGATCCGAAAATTCGACAGCGAACTGGCCAGCAGGCTTTCAATGGGCTTTATTCGATCGGAGTCTTTGGTCACAGTGTGCAGCGCCCACCGTTGCGCCCAGGCGCGATCACCGACGCGGACCTCGTTGACATCCCCCTTCAGATTGCCCGCCGCATCCAGCACCAGCTTGCCCTTCCGTTGAATGCCATTCATGGCCGAGGGCTGCGTGGGTAGGGCGACCAATTCTCCTCCATTGGGTAACCAGCAGACCGTAATTGGCCTGCAGGTTCCCTGCGATCTGACCGAACGGAGTCAATTCGTCGGTGGGGTCAAAGAATAGAAGCTGGCCGAGCTTGGGATCGCGCATCGTGGCCACGAGTGACGGATCGTCCACCGCGTCAGGTAATTTGATCGCGACGATGACGTCGGGCGTAACCGACCCACGCGCAGTGTTGATGGAGACATAGTAAGAGGCGATGCCCACCTCGTGCAGCATAGAACTCATCAGCGTGCTTTTGTCCTTGCAGTCGCCGTAATGTGCGTGAAGACGTCGGGGGCGGAATGGGGTTGCCAACCGCCAATGCCGAGTTCGATCGCCACATAACGAATGTCGTGCTGTAGAACTGGGCGAGCCGGTTCATCTTTCCGAGAGGCGTGAGCGACCCAGCGGTCAAGGCAGCCACTTTCTGTTTTATTTCTGGTGAAGCATCGGTGCGGCCGCCGACCAGGTTGCGGTACCACGTGCTCATCTGCTGCCAATCTGTAAAACCACTGGTCGAAATCCCATCCTGGGGAAAGAACGAAACGATCATCAATCCGCCACAGCTTCCATCGGCGGCATGTCCTCTTCTCTGCGAATCGGCTTCAGGTCGCTGACTGCCCACGGCAATGACTTCGCCCAACACTGCTTACATAACAGTTATAGCAACAATATATGATATTCACTTACAGCAATAACCGTCTTGCTTTCCAGGATTTTGTATGTGGGTCCTGATTCTTCGAAGATTTTGGGGCCTACCCTTGTCTATCCCACTCATTCCAATCGATCGGGGGGAGGCGGGTATACCCTCGAATCACTGCCACGAACCACCATCCACCAGTCACCGATTAGAACCGGAGTAAGTAGGAGACTTTCACAAACACCTGCCGCCCGTCATTGAGAAAAGGATGGGGAACACGCGCGACTTCTGTGTGGTCGTAGGGATCAGGAGAGAGGTTACGGTTGATGTTGGCGAGGTCGCTGTTGTACCCGACATAGATGGCCGTGCCGGGGTGAACGAGGTAAGTGAAGAGGACGTCAGCATTGAAGTTCTTGGCATGTTGCAGCGATGTGAAGGCAGGGTTGGCGAGCATCGCGTTGTACTGGCCGATCAGGCGTAACGAAAACTTGCGAGTGAATTGGTAGTTCCACTTCGAGCGCAGGATGTGGTTGTTGAAGAAGTTCTGGTTCGTGCTGATGTCGCGCAGCGAGTACAGGAAGTAAGTGTTGTCGACGGTAAGGCCGCGTGCCGGACGGAAGGTCGTGTTGAACTGCACAAACCGTGACTTCCCGGGAGCTGGCGGCAATGGCGTGGGCAGGCCGTCCTGTGGATCATAGTTGGTGTCGCGCCCCAGGTTGGCTTCGAGTTGAACTGCCATCCAATTAAAGTACATGCTGTTGAAGAAGAATCCGACTTGATCATGCGGGAAGTCGACGTTACTTGTGAGCTGGGAGTAGTCAAACGGTCGAATGCGTTCGTGGCCGTAGTTCCCGTACACGCCAAAGTTGGTTCGCCCGTTGAGGACCCAGCGGTAATTCGTGTTGGCGAAGTATTCGATGCGCAGGCCGTTGTGATCCCAGATGTTCCGCGTGTACAAGCTGGGACCGTGGAACAGAAGATGTTTGCCTTCGACGTAGAAGCGCCGCTGAGCAAAGTTGCTGAACCAGCGGATGTCCGGACGCTGGAAGAAGCCGGTCCTGGTTTGAAAACCTTGAGCATTGTCTTTGTAGAGTGAATTGACCTCCAAGTTGCGCGTGCTCCGCTCGAGATAGAGTTGAAAGCCGGCGCCGTTTTCGTGGGTACCATCATTCCACACGGTTTGGCTGAATACGGCCTGACCATCAAGCTGCCAGTTTTTGTTGAACCGGAAATGACCGTCAACGCCGCCAACACGATTCGTTCGCGTCAGACATGGATCATCCGTGCAGACCGTGTTGGACACCGTGTCCAGTTCACGGTCCGTGTAAAGAATCCCGAAATTGCTGCCGTTCTTGCCGAACTCGCGACTTACGCGCACGATGCCGAAGTAGGCCTGCCGACCAAAGAGTGGATCGTTGGGCCCAACCGCCTCGCCGGGCGACTGGTCATCCGCAAACAACGTTCCCACCGACCACGAGCCCTTCTTGCCCGTGAGGCGGATGCCATACAGCGGGTCGGCAATACGCCGGGTGAACACCAGGTTGATGGGCGTCGAGAAGTAGGTCGAGTTCTCCTGAAAGAAGGGCCGCTTTTCGGGAAAAAGAACTTCGAACCTCTGGTTGACCGTGATTTGTGGCTCGTCGGACTCAACCTGCCCAAAATCTGGATTAATGGTCGCATCGAGAACGAAGCTGTCCTTGATGACCGCTTTTGCGTCGAGGCCCGCCTTGGCCTGGAAGTCCTTGGAATCGAAGTTGAAATTCGATGGGTCCCGCTGGTCGAGGGCACGGAAGGATCGCGCGGACAGGTAGGGGATCAGCTGAAAATTGCGGCCGGGAGAAAGTTTCTCGAGCCCGGCGAGCGATCCTTCCTGCGTCAGCAGGCCCTGCACGTTCATGGAGTATCTGGGAAAAAATGAATGCTCCATGCTGTTGTGCGGAATGTCGCGCTCCAGAAGGATGCCCCAATCCTGCACTTCCGTGGTTGACTTGAAACGGAGCGATTTGAAGGGGACGGAGATGTAGCCGATCCAGCCTTGTTTCAGAACTCGCGCATCACTTGTCCAGACGGTGTCCCAAGAAAAGTCGGGCTCCTCCTGTCCCTCCATGAAGGTGCCCTCTTGCTGGATGCCGGCAGGATTGATGAAGAAGAAGACAGCGTGGCGGCGATCGTGGAAGGTATCGAGAAAAATGCCCACCTGGTCTTCTTCGTTGATCTGCTCGCGGCGGACCATATGGTTACGCAGCTTGTCGACTTCGTTGTCGAATGCGAGGAATACGACGTACAGATTCTTGTCGGTGTAGCCGAGATAGGCCTCGGTCTTTTGCGAGACTGGAACCCCGTCCTTGGGATCGTGCTGCCAGAGCTGGTCGATCTTAAGCATGGTACTGGCGACCACGGGCGAAGGCTCCATGTTGGCAAAGTCTTCGAGCTTGGGTGCCCGCGTTAAATGAGGAATGTGAACCGTGGCGAGATGGTCGATCGCCCCTCGGGTGACCGAGGGACTGGGCTGTGCGTACACATTCTGGAGCGCCGCCGTTAATAGCAGCATCAGCACGAGGAGTTTGATTGGAGTGTGATGGGGCACAGGGTTTTTTGGGGATTCAGCGTAGTCTCCGAGCACTGGTACCGAGATGACTCTTAGACGGGTGGTTTGAAGAATCGTTACTAACTTCGAGCACTATGCCGCTGGAACTTATTCGTAGCGCAAGCACACAATTGGGTCGAGATTAGCAGCGAGATTCGCGGGATAGTAACCAAAGAACAAACCCACGCTGACCGAAATCGTGAAGCCGATCGCTACCCACAAATAGGACAAGCTTGCCGGAATCGAGGGTACGAACGTACGCACGAGCGTCGACACGGCCGCTCCAATCAGAATTCCGATCGTGCCCCCGGACAAAGTCAACGCCACAGCTTCGAGCAGGAACTGTAGACGGATGTCAGCGCGGCGCGCGCCAATGGCCTTGCGCAAGCCGATTTCGTGCGTTCGCTCCGTCACCGAGATGAGCATGATGTTCATCACCCCGATGCCGCCGACCACAAGACCAATCGAGCTGATCACTCCCGTTAGAATTACGAGCGCGCCGGTCAACTGGTTCCACAGATTGCTCAAGAAATCGGGCGAACTGATTTCGAAGTCGTTCTCCTTGTTGGCGGGAACGTGGCGCAAGCGGCGCATGGCCTGGATCACTTCGTCCTGCGCAGTCTCGAGCTTCACGTTCTTCGGTACGGTAAACGCCATGACGAGCTCCTTGTTCTCCGGATAATTCTTCTTGAAGTTGCTCAGGGGGATGATGGCAAACGCGTCGACCCCGGGGCCGACGAACAGACCAGCGTCATGCTCGAAAACGCCAATCACTTCGAAGAGTTGGCCGTTGATGCGCACAGTTTTACCGACGGGATCTTCGTACGGGAACAGCGATTCGCTGATGGCCGCGCCCAAGACCACTACAGCACGCGCGTGCTCCTGATCGAACGCGCTGATGAAGCGGCCGTGTTCGACCGTGAAGAGGGGGATCGCGTCGGTGTATTCCGGTTCGGCGCCACGCAGGATCACCTTCTCGACGCTGCGGCCTTCGTAAATAATCTGGTTGCTGTCGCCGAAGAAGAACCCGCGCGTGCCGACGGTGGTAATGATCTGCACATGAGGTGCGGCGTCCCGGATGAACTCGGCGTAGTTGTACTCGAAATACTTGCGGGTACGGATGCTTTCGGGCCAGCGTGACGGGTCGCTGCCGGGCGGGAAACGGGAGACGAAGTAGGTACGCGAACCCAAGGACTCCACCTTGTCCTGCACAAACTTGTTCAGTCCCTGAATGATCGCTGCCATGGAGATGACCGATGAAACGCCGATCACGATGCCGAGGATGGTCAGCGCGGAGCGCACTTTGGCCGAACGTAGCGTTGCGATAGCTGCGAAGAAATTTTCCCGGGCCTGGGATGCCGTCATGATGGCCATTAGTCTGACCTCAGGGCGACGATGGGATCGAGGTTGGCGGCGCGTAAGGCCGGGTAGATGCCAAAAAACAATCCCACTGCGGAGCTGAGAAACATTCCCAGGACAGCCACGCCCTGTTGCACAGAAGCGGGGAAAGGCGTATAGGAGCGCAGTCCCAGCGCGACCAGAAATCCCAGCGAGATGCCGATCAGTCCACCAGCGATACATTGCACGACGCTTTCGACAATGAATTGGCGCATGATATCGAGCTTGGTCGCGCCCACCGCGCGGCGCACGCCGATCTCGCGGCGGCGGGCCGTGACGCTCATCAACATGACATTCATGATGACGATGCCGCCGATGATGACCGAGATCGCGCTCACCATAATGAACACCGCGAAGAAGGCCGTGCTGATGCTGCGCCAGAGTGCCATGTAGCTTTCCTTGGTGCCGATGAAAAAGTCGTTTTCCATCCTGGCCGTCAGATGGCGGCGAGCCCGCAAGATAAGCTGGGCCTGGTCCTGGGCATCCTGAAATTTTTCCGCGCGGGCTTTGACGTTGATGGTTAGGCTGTTGTGCGCACCCTGCATCCGCAGGAACACCGAAAGAGGGATCATGACGTAGTTATCCTGATCCTGGCCCAGGACACTGCCAACTTTCTCCATAACGCCGATCACGGTGAATTCTTCGTTGCCGACGCGCAAGGTTTTGCCCAGCGGGTCCACCCCCAGAAAAAGTTGCTGGACCAGCGTGTCCCCGATCATGCACACGTTGCTACGATGTTCGCCCTCCGAAGCCGTGAAGTAACGGCCGCGATCGACCGTGCGAGTATCGATATCCGCCATCGTGGGAGTCTGGCCCGAGAGGCTCACATCGGTCCCTTCTTTATTGCCATAACGGGCGCGGGCACCGCTCACACTCGCGGTGGCGCCAACTTCTTCACAGGTGGTGCAGGCCTCCGCAAGCGCCTGCATATCGTCGAGTTCAATTTTGCGGTACTTGAGCGCCTTGATGATGATGTTGAAGTCGGTGACCGCAAACGGCGTGCGCGCAATCTGGAAGACGTTGGTACCCAAGTTGGCGATCTTCTGTTGCTCGTAGACGTTAGCGCCCTGCACGATGGTCATCACCGTGATCAGGGTAGCGACTCCCATGGTGAGACCGAGCATGGTCAAGGAAGCACGTAGCTTGTGCGCCCGAAGAGCGCTAAAACACTCGGCCAGGTTGTCGCGGATGGCGAGCATAGGCGCGAAAGAACATTCACGGATGGCGCGCAATTTATCCTAGCAGCGTTTTGGACGGCGGGAAGCGGTGCAGGCACGGCTGCAGCAGCGAAAAGGGGATTTCGACACCCGCTCAATAGGAGGGCGGACTACTCCTAAATATGCGGGCTGGCCCTACCTTGAGAATCAGGCCCGCTTGGTGCCGCCGGAGGTGCGGCGCACCTGAGCCACTTTCTGTTCCAGCCATCCGCTATGATTTTCTTCGAAGGCAACCAACTCTTCGTAGAGCGCACGTAACTCTTCGTCCTGCGTGGATTCGGCCAAGCGGCGGTAAAAACGCACGGCACTTTCTTCCGCAGCCAGTGCGATCTCGAAGGCCCTTTCGCGCGGAGAGCGGCCTACCTTGAGCTTGGTGATGGTAAAGATTTCCCCATTTTCAAGGCGGGGCACTTCGATGAAATCAGAGATGTCCTCTTCTGTCATGGCGCAAGGGCGAGTACCGTAGCGCTCGAAATAGCGCTTCTGCAGGGTCGTGCCGTGGCCCCGTTCTTCATTCGACATCTCCCAAAAGGCAGCTGCGATCTCCAACGACTCAGGGTCGCGAAACTCTGCGAACATCTCAGAGAACTCGCGATAGATGGTCGCGTTGCGCTCCTCAACAAAGACCGCAACGTGAAGGGCTTCCTGAGCGGCGAGCGAGGCGAAGTTGCGCTTCACAGACTACCTCCCCAAACGGCCAGACAACTCTCAACAGCATAACCTGTCCGGGGAAGAAGTTGGGAGCGGGAAGATGTTTTAGTCGAGGGCCGGTTCCGAAGTGAGAAACTGACGCTAAGATTCGATTTACCAGGATGTTACGGCTCCGAATCGCCTTTCGGTTGGTTCAAAAGTTGATCCGCTGCTCGACGTGGCGGCTTCGATACCAACAAGGCGCGTAGCCGAGGTGGGGAAATACCGAGCGGACACAGGTCACAGCCACCGGATCTTCATAGACGTATTCGGTCTTGTTGTTTTTCTCTGCGATGGCATCGAAGCGCCGAATGGTTACGGTACCGTAGGGCTGCCGGCTTTTCGGAATGCGGTAGCGGACGGAGAGATCGTCTCCCACGTACAATGCGACCATCAACGCAAGCGCGACGATAAGGATGCGGATTTTCATTGAGGCGTGCCGCAGGAAGATGATTCATAATCCGGCGGTGAGAGTCAAATCCCATCTCATTTCCCTTCGGCGCGACGAAGCCAGTTCTTCCATGGCCTCTAAAAAGCGCAGTCGAGCGGCGATCGGTCGCAAGGTCACAGCGGCAAGCGGCGATCGGCAAATCTTGGCGCAGCGCCTCTTGGCCTGGTACGACGAAAATCGGCGCGACCTGCCCTGGCGTAAGGATCGAAACCCGTATCGCGTGTGGCTTTCGGAAATCATGCTGCAGCAGACTCGGGTCGCGGCTGTGCTCGAACACTACCGGCGATTTCTTAAGAAATTCCCAACGGTGCAGCGGCTGGCGGCCGCTCGCGAGTCGTCCGTGTTGGCCGCCTGGAGCGGGTTAGGCTATTACCGGCGGGCTCGCATGCTGCACGCTGCTGCCAAAGTCGTGGTCAGCCAGTTCGAGGGGAAGTTCCCAAACCGTCGGGGAGCCTTGCAACAGCTGCCGGGGATTGGGCGCTACACCTCCGCCGCCATCGCCAGCATTGCCTACGACGAACCCGTGGCCGTGGTGGATGGAAATGTTGAGCGCGTGCTGCAGCGTTTCACCGGCAAGCACGTCAAGGGCGAGGGAGTTTGGCAGATTGCGGAAAGCCTGCTCGATCCGCAGCGTCCGGGCGACTTCAATCAGGCCATGATGGAGTTGGGAGCAACGGTCTGTTTGCCGCGACAGCCGAAGTGTTTGCTGTGCCCGGTGTCGGCTCTCTGCGTATCCCGCGGCGAATTGAAAATTTCCCAGGCCGCGTCGCGGCAGCACAAGCGCGAGATCCGTTTGGCTCTGACGCGCCGCAACGACGAAGTCTGGCTGGTGCAACGGGGGAATAACGAGTCCTTGATGCCCGGAATGTGGGAACTGCCAGAATTCACTCCGGACGATGCGAGCGGGAATGCCCTGCTTTCGTTGCGCCACTCAATTACTGTTACGGATTACTCGGTACACGTCTTTGAGACTTCAAAAACCGAAAATCCCGCGGGAAAATGGGTGCCTGTTTCCCGACTCGCGTCCCTGCCACTGACCGGCCTGGCTCGGAAGATTCTGCGACGTGTGGCAGCGATGTAAGACTTGTGGTCCGAAAAGCGTTCAACCGCAAAGCTCGCGATGGGAGCGCGAAGAGCGCAAAGTGGACAAGCGAATCTCTTCCAAAGCAGGTTATGACGGGGGATTTGATGCAATGAGAAGCGCGTTGTGGACGCTTGCCGTTTTCGCGCCCGCAGCAAACTGCGGAAACGCAGGCCCGTCGCTTCAAGCGCAATCGACCTCGGCCCCGACCGCCGCTACTTCCCTGGGATTTGACCGCAACGAATATCCGGGAGACGGAAATCTCGCCACGCTGCGCCGCACGTTTTCTTACACAGGTTACTGGCTCAATACGCCGCCGGGCGCCGCCAGCAACACATGGCTCGGCCGCCGCAGAGCTGTGGAGGCCGCAGGTCTCGGGTTCCTGATTTTGTTCAACGGCCGTCTGGACACTGACTTGAAGAAGCTCCCGGACGCGAGCGCGTTGGGGAAATCGGACGCGGGCGCAGCCGTCGCCGCCGCCCGGCACGAAGGATTTCCGGCCGGGGCAATCATCTTTCTCGATCAGGAAGAAGGTGGACGCATGTTGCCCGAACAGAGGGCCTACATTCATGCATGGGTGGATGGCGTGAACGGGAGCGGGTTCCGCGCCGGAATCTACTGTTCTGGCATCGCTGCGCCGGAAGCCAAAGGCGTCCCGGTGGTTACCGCCGAAGATATCCGTGAGAATGCAGGTGGAAGAGACATTGTTTTTTGGGTGGCAAATGACGCCTGTCCACCTTCGCCGGGTTGCTCCTTTCCAAAGCCGGCCCCAGCACCGTCGCGAAGTGGAGTGGCCTTCGCAGACGTTTGGCAGTTTGTGCAATCTCCCAAGCGGCGCGGCGCTGCCGCCTGTCCGGCCAACTACGATCCGGACGGGAGCTGCTATCCGCCGGGCGTGGCGCGCGATACCCGTCTGTTCGTGGACTTGAATACGGCGAGGTCGGACGACCCGTCGCGTGGGCGGTCAGGGGCGCGCTGAACAGAACGCTCGTGCGGCCAACGCTCGCCGGGATGCCACCCGCCGAGCTTTCCCCCGCATGGGCCAGCGTGTGCAGCTTGTTGAATCCCAGAAAGCCACACGCGCCCTTAATCGAATGAATGCTGCGGAAGATACTGGCCAGCAGTTCAGCAGACATGGGATCGCTTTCCAGCTTCACCAGTTCGCTGTCCAGCCGGTCGAGGTTCTCGTTACTTTCGACCAGGAACTCCTGAATGAGATCAGCCCAGGCAGGCTCGCTCGCAATCCCATTGTGTTCAGCGCGCGATTCTTTGCGCGCCAAGTCGCTTCATCGGACAGCAAACGAGAATGCTTTAGCGTTGGGAGATGGTGGGCGCCACCCAACCGCACGAAAGTCTAGGAGACGCAGATGCAGCCGGCAATCCTCGTCGAATTGTGGCCCACCCCGCGGTACGTGTAGCTCTCATGAAAACGTCTTAGGGAAGATGTCCATCCGTTCACAACACGAGATCCTCCTTGTGATTCGGCATGATTTTGCGGTGCGGGTGTGTTGGCGGCGGCGAGTCTAGCCGGAGGACTCGGTGTCTTCCCATTCCCTTCCACAGGAATGGCATTTCCACGCTCTATGATGGAGCGGGATCGGCACGCCGATGTAGGCGCTCGCGTAGGCGAACGGCCTGTTCAGCTCTTCAAAACCGATATCCAAGGACTGGCAGTTCGGGCAGCGCGGGGATCGATATTCCCCCACGCCGTCGACGGCAAAATCCTCGGGGATGGGCTGGTCGAGAATCTGGTTTGCCGATTCGATATCCTCGGGTTTCACCCGCAGCTTGATCCCACCAAGCAAGTTCGAGATGAACCAGTCCATGCGCACCATGTTGTCGTCAACCAGGAAAGATTCGATCCCTGCCGACTCGAGACTTCCTTTTGCGAGCAGCGCCTCGGGCAGGTCCCGGAACTTACGAATTGTGGTCAACGATCGAAGTTCGACCTGGGAATCGTCTTCATCCGCCTGCCGGTCCGGTGATTCCACCTTCAACGCTCTGCGTTGCATCTCATAGGCCAGAGCTTTCTGGGCGACATCGGTGAGGGAAGATGAGTCAGCGGCGATCTTCTCCAGTTCGCTATCGCTCATTTGGGAATAGAGTTGAGTCAGCCGGCCCGCGTCGTCACGATCCGCCGTCATGGGGCAAGATCATAGCGCACCTAGAGATTTCTGTGGTGGCGGGGTACGCCCGAGAACGGCGAAAGCTGTACGGTGGGCGCTATAGGATTCGAAATCTGATGAAAGCGTAGTTTCACGACATGCGGGGCAGCGGATACACCAAGACCGCGAAAAGCACCCTTGACTCTAACAAACAGGAGATCTCGGGTCTTCCGGCAACTTTGGCGAGCGCCTACCCGACCGCTGCGGAAGATACGGGTATACCGAGTTGGTCTCCTTGCCTGTTCGCGTCTGCTGCTTCATGCATTGGAACGGCGAGGTGCGGCATGGGCGCACCTGCAAACAGGTGCCGACACGGCTTTGCCAACCAGCGGGCCCATCTCCCCGACCACGAGACCCGGGCGCTGTCGGTGGCAATGCCCGTGTCCGCATACATTTGACGGTAGATTTTCGAAATAAGAAGAAATGCCAGCCGGCCGCGACTGGACTTGATGAACCGGGACCGCTTCCAGATCGAACCAAAACTATAAAAGCTGTCCCACACCGCCTGCGTCCGCGAACGGATTTCCTCGGCCGACATCACCGGATGATCCCAATAGAGCTTGGGACGATGCGCTTGCGGAATCAGCCAGCGCCGGGTCAAGGGAACTCCGGCAATGGTGGGTGGGTTCGCGCCCAGCCCCTTTTCCCAGCGATTGAAATCGACCGTACCAGGGTAAGGACTTAACATCACGAATTGGGCGAAGGTAAGGTCGGCGCTTTTCGCCACCTCCGCCGTGGCTGCGAAGGTCTGCGGACGATCGCTGGGCAAACCAAAAATGAAGGAGCCCAGTACATGCACGCCATGGCGTCGAAACGTCTTCAGACGCTCCACCAGGTGCTCGCCGGCCAGGTTGAAGTCCTTGTAGACATCCTTGAGTCCTTCGGGCGTGACGGCCTCCACTCCCACCAGGGCGCCCTTGATGCGCGCGGCCTTCATTGCATCCAGAAACTCGGGATCTTCGGCTGCCTCCATGGTAATCTGCGTAAAGAAGACCATGTCTTCAGGAAGCTGCGCCAAGCGAGACATCAGTTCAAACCGCTCCGCACGCAGAGCCTTGAGCTCTGCCACCCGCGCCGTGTTTTTCTGCAGCGAAGCCAGATTTAGATCGGTCAGGGTCACGGGATAGAAATTGTCGTCGGCCAGCGCGATAAACCGAAAGCCGAGACGGCGCAAGTGCACTACTTCTTCGATCACAACGTCGGAGGCCCGCTGGCGAGGGCGCTGGCCATCGGTTCGCCACACTGAACAAAAGGAACAATGCTTGGGACAACCTCGGACGGTCTGCACCGACGCCCACATATAACGGTTGCGCGGCACGAGGTCCCATCTTGCCGGAACAAAATCGCTGGCCTCGATCTGGCCACCCACATAGACGGGCTTCGGAACGCCCTGGACGCAGTCTGCCAGTACCTTGGACCAGGCGATGTCGCCGTCCCCTTTTACGACCGCATGGGCTCCGCCGAGCTGGTGCGCTTCTTCCGGGAAAAGCGTGCTGTGGATTCCGCCAAAAATCACGTACGCGCCGCGCTCGCGTGCCATCTTTCCAATTTCATAGCCACGCAGAGCATTGGCGGTGTGAATCCCGATCCCGATGGCGTCCCCAGGCTGAATTTGTTCGGGATCGATTTGAAACAGCGTTTCGTCTACCAGGAGAGGATCGCCAAAGCTTGGTGGGGTGGCGGCAGCAATCACATACTGCCAGCGAGGCGTGATGACGGCGGTTCCGAATGACACACTGCTGGGATTGACGAGATGAACGTTCACGCAACGTCCTCCTTGTACCTCGCTTGCTTGCTTCCGAACTGTTCACCAGTGATCTGCCAACTGGATGGCGGGACCTAATTCCGTCCCACGACGTTCGCTCTGAAAAGCGCGGACTCGAAGCAGAGCTGTCCACCAAAACAACCAGGACGTTGACGCGTCAACGCTCGCGAGTATAGCGCAGGAAAGGCCGATTGATTATTTCTTTTGTACGCTGTCGTACATTCGAGCCTCGCAGGGGCTCAAATCTTTGTACGATAACGTACATTCAGCAACCGGGCAGGGCTCAAGTCCGGTTGGGTACCGGATTTAGGTGCGGCGCAATCCAAGATACGCCAGGCAAAAGCGGGAGGATTGATTGAACCCCAATGGACCTACGCGAGAAGCCAGACGACACTGCGAGTGCTTGGAAGAATGGTGGGCGCTATAAGATTCGAAAGTAGAGACAGTTTGTATTTTCAGTAGCTTGCGGGACGCAGGGAGCAGCGGCAGACACTGATGGAAACAGCGGGATACGCTTATTGCTCCCTTGTTGCTCCTCGATCAAAGCGTCGGAATCCGAAACCAAACTTTCGCGGACGGATTGGCTACCGACGCGATCTACGCATGGCATCGTGGGCCTTGCTCAAAAGAGGGTGTGGGCTGTTTCCGGTCGAGCGAAGGATTCTCGCAGGCCATCCCCCCAATCTGGAGGACTCCCCCGCCTAGTTCTGCTCCTATTCGGCGGCATCCCTAACAGCCCAAGAGTTCTGAAATGCGGTCAAGGGGATGCTAGCGAAGTGGTGCGAAGGTCGAAAGTGACCAAGGTCGTAGCACAGGCGAGGGCGGGGCCATCGAGCCGCTGTCTACTCGAGTCCGTAGAATCCCAACAGTTTCTTCAGCGTGCATTCGTAAACAATAGACAGCGTGTATAGGCGATGAATACTGGGGATCACGCCTCTGGATTCGATTTCCGACAGGCGACTCGGTGGAATCAGGAAAACGCGGTTACGCCGCTGGTTTGCCACCTGTTGACTGAGTTCGTCCACGTCTCGCATGCTCAGTCCCCGAGCCTTTCGGAGTTCGGCCAACCTTCTCCCGGCATGCTTGTCTCTTGCCATCGTGAACGGAGGATACAACGGACTCAGTGGTAGCGCGATTTTAGGGGAACTTGTGCGTCAAGGGGGGTGCCCTGAGAGCCGGATTCCGAAACACGCCGACGGAATTAGCTACCAGCGCGCAGACTGTCCAGATGAATTATCCTAATCGTATGGATCACGTCGAAGTTCTTCGGGAAAAGATCGGGCGTCTCCGGGTGGAGATTGCTCAGATTCAAGAATTGAACACTCAATATCGGCTTCGAGGCAGGAATGGCGCGGAGGCTCAGGTCGCTCACGGCCAGAGGCAAGAACGGCTACAAGCAATTCAGCAGGAACTTGCCCAACTTGCTAGCCTTGGGCGCAAGCCTCAGTTAGTAAAGCAGATGACGAAGAAGCACGGCTCCCGGCTGCATCTCGGCAAGAAGGCTTCATAGTCTCTTCAGCTTCCGCGTAATCGAAACCCCGGACGGTAAGCCCTCGCGGTCAAGAGGTGGGAATTCGAAGAAAAACGCGGACGGATTGGGCGACGGACGCTCAGATGGTTTTTCGTGGATAGTGAGTCGGCTGTCGCGCAATCAAAAAAGGATGCCCAAGCCCTTTTCAGACAATGAGCACCCTGTCCTCGTTCCCTTAGATGGATCGAACGTTCTCTGCCTGAAAGCCTTTCCGGCCTTTTGAGACATCGAACTGTACGGTTTGGCCTTCTTGCAAGCTGCGGAAGCCGCCAGCCTGAATGGCCGAGAAATGTACAAAAACGTCTTCGCCATTCTGACGGCTGATAAAGCCGAAGCCTTTGGCGTCGTTAAACCACTTCACTGTTCCTGTTTCCATTGATGTTCCTGTTTCTATTTGAATTTCTGCTGAGAAGAGTCGCTGCGGGTCAGAAGGGGTGACGCTGGTTGGCGGAACCGACTTTCAACTGCTTGTGAACCAAACTTAGCCGATACAGATCGGATGCACCGCCCCGACAAACGACTCAGAATCTTGCAGGTGCACAAGTCTCAGTGCGTTGGATATCGGAGCGCTGTTCTACCGAGCCAACCGCAAGGCCACATTTACTCCGAGTAGCCTTCTCCCTCGTCGTCGTTCTCTTCGCCTTCTTCCTCGTCTTCCCCTTCTTCGTCTTCGTCGTCTTCGTCTTCTTCGGGAACTCCTCGAAGCAAGGCGTCGGCAGCGACCATGCGATCAGCGGGAAGTGCTGAACAGATTTTGCTCATGCCCAAATGGTACGCGCAATTTCACCAAGGGGTTTTTCTCTTTGGACTTAGAATGCTCTTCATGCGGTGGGCGTTAGTCATTCTGAAGAGTTTCGTGATCGGGGCGCTGGGTACTCTTCTTTCCTTGATCGCACTGGTCACTGCTTTGGTGCTGTACACTGCCCTCGACATCCCACCCGGCACCCAAATTGGCTGGAACGTCGTCTCATTGCTGGGCCCACACTGGCAGGTGATCCTGACGACAATTCCTGTCGCCATCCTCAGCCTTGGTTTCGGTTTTGGCCTTCCGGCGCTTCGGCAGGCGAGTGCACGCGAGTGGTCGCTAGACTGTAACCGAGGACGGGGCTCTTTGGCCGATCAGCCAATCGCAACATCGGCGGTAAAACCCCGCCAGGAACGTACCCTTGCAAGTTCAGCATAGGATCACGTTGCGTTAAGAGATTCTGCTGCAAAAACAAAACGCCCAAAACTCTTTCGAGTCATGGGACGTTCTGTTGAACAGCCCTCCCCCGAGATACTGTTCATCCCGACAATAGGCAGCTTCACGAGGCTGGTGAATAGCACAACAGTGTGGTCCCGGCACACAAGTGGTTACCTCTGTGCATCCCACATCAGAGCCATTCCGGCTTGCGCATGCTCCAGTGCATAGTTAGGTTCTGGAGTTACAAATGCGATCGAGCAGTCCAGAGAGGATGAGGCGTCAGCAGAATCGCGTTCAGGCGGTACTGCCTGTGAGAGTGCGGGGTACAGACACGGATGGAAAATCGTTCGAAGAGATCGCGCACACTCTTGATATCTCCGCGACGAGTTCTCGTGTTGCCGCGATTCGTCACCAGTTGAAGGTTACGGATCATGTAACGGTTGTGTATCGCCACCGCAGGATTGCTTTTTTAGTCGTTTGGACGAAGCTAATCGGGAAGCAGGAATATCAGGTGGGTCTTCAGGCCGTCGGACAAGAGAAAGAGGCTTGGGGATTGAGTCCTTCCGATTACAAATCCTGTGCTTCACGCGCGTCGGTTCGCTGACGAGCAGCGCTGCAGGCTGTACGGAAAGGTAACCCACAAAACGGAACGCTAAGCCCGAAGGGGCGAGGTTCCCGGATACCAGATTGGCGGAAGATGGTGCTTTCGTGCTTCAGAACTGGACTCGTGGCTGAAGTCTCAGGTAAATCCAGCCAGCCAATCCGTTCGCGTGAACTAGGAGGAAGTCTTCAATGTTCAAGCGAACAAGGTCTAGGCAGGAATCCGCTTCGCTCAACCGCCGTGCTGCACAACTTCCTTAAGCCAGCCGCTCAACGGGCAGGCTTAGGCTTAATTGGCTGGCACACGCTTCGGCGTACGTTTTCGACGCTGCTGCGAGGCAACGGAGAGGACATCAAGGTGCAACAAGAACTGATGCGCCACGCCGATATTAGAACCACGATGAACCTTTACACGCGGGCCAATTCCGACCAGAAACGACAGGCGCAGGGCAAGATTGTGCAGGCGGTTCTGGCTGGTGAGTCTATCGATTGCTCCCTCGTGCTCCCGCAGCCTTCAGGAACCCGCTGAAAACAAGAGTGGAGATGGTGGGCGCTATAGGATTCGAATTTTGGGGTAGACGTAGTTTCAACAACATAGAGAACCCGGCGGGCACCGTAAAAGCGATGGAGGACAAGTAGTAAACAGTGCTATCGGATCACAAACGGATCACGGCTGAGCGATCGTCTGAGAAGTGCTCACGAAGGTGACCGGAACATAAAACCGTGACATTGCTAGTTGAGACGGGCCAATCTGTATAGCCTACGTCGGCGACCGAGTTCCAACTTCGGCGTGGCAACAATTCTGAAGTTGATAGCGACAAGCCCGTCTATCGGTACTAATCCGCCGAATCATGCTTCAAATTGCACTCGATGAGTGCTAAGCCCTGAAGGCAACAGCCGAGCCAAGGTCGCTTGCCCGGAAAGGCGACCATCCGGCCAAGTGACGAGAAGCAGTTCAACTAAGCCTCCGCCGCCCTTAGCCGGGGTCTCCGAGATAGCCTGCCTTTGCTTTACGTTCAGTTGTTCGCGCATGATGATCACGTTGAGCGGGGGACATTTTATTCGACAGAGTTCGCAAAGGAAAGCATGGGCGTTCTCCGCGCAGAGGACCAAAATCTTCCCCCCGAGAACACAGGGCTACAGAGGGATACATTAGAGGGATTTTCGTCAATCCTAGACACCGTTGGGGCGCTGGCGAATCAACGACAGAAACTCAGGGCGAGTTTCTTCCTCATTGCGGAATACGCACTGGACGGCGAGACGGGCGGCGCGGCGACCGAAGCCCAAATCTTGCAGCGGAACGAAAGCAGAGATATCCATATGCCGCGCGGCGCATTGAATACTGAAGGCCCCAAAAAACCAAAATCCCTGCCCATTCGCGCAAACGGCGCGCGATAAGGACGGGGTATCTGGTCTCTTGAGCTTTACTTCTTGGGCCGCGACTCCGGCGGCACAAGACCTGCGAGGCGGTAGTACACAACGAGCTGGCCGTAGTGTTCAGCGCTATGTTCGATGAGGCCGTATGCCATGTCGAGAACGCGCGCTTTCTGGTGAGCGAAATAAACAACCTCCGTCGTCAGGCCTTTTTCGCCTTTCGACTGGATGGCGGCTGCTCCATCGGCGAAGGATTTCTTGACGAACGCAACGATGTCGGCCTTGGACTTGTATTCGTCGCGCTTGGGATCTTCTGCTGCCGGAGGCTCCTTCCCCATGACGGGATTGGTGAAGAAATAGTTTGCTCCTGCCGCATGCAGCAACTGCTCTGCGAAGCTGCGTTGCGCCGGCGTGGGCTTGGAGTCGTATTTGTCCTCAGGAAAATCCTCGGCCATGGCGATGAGTTTGCGGCCAACCTCGTTCCAGGAATCCAGCACGACCTTCAGTTCGGGGTCGGCAGGTTTGACGGCTGCATCTTTCTTCATCGCGTCCTGGGCATGGGCGGGAAATGCGAATGCCAGCAGGACGATAGCGAGAAACGGTATTCTTTTCATTTATTTCTCGACGATTGAGTTTCGCGAATCAAAGCCTCAGCTTCTTATTTCGCCTGCGTAAGCCCCGCAACAACCGCAGCAAGTTTATCGAGTATCTGGTTCCAGCCCTCTAATTGACCGCTATTTTTCGCGCTCTCCATGGGTTCATTTCCAATGAAGGTGAGTTTCGTCTGGCCGTTTCCTAGATCCTCAAAGATGGTCACGTCGTACGCACCCTCTATGGCCTCATGTTCTATTCCTAGCTGCGCAGGATCAATCTTGTTTCCCTTCGAGTCCGAAAAGTACATCAAGGAAACGATCTTCTCGTGCGGAACAATCTCGTGGTATTCAACCGCATTCCAGAACTCCTGCCCATCTGGAGATCTCATGCAGCAGAGGAATTTCCCCCCAACGCGAAAATCTATCTCGCAAAAAGGCGCAGTAAAGCCCTTCGGCCCCCACCACTGCATCACATATTGCGGGTCTGTCCACGCCTTCCAAACCAACTCGCGTGGAGCATCAAAGACTCTTGTGACAACCATCCGCTCCGTCTCACTCACCGTGTTTCTTGTCATCTCTGACCTCCGCTTTTTTCATTCGATTCACAACCACATCCAGCTTGTCGAAACTCTCTTCCCAGAACTGGCGATAGCTGATCGCCCAGTCGCTGACTGCCTTGATCGACTCTGGCCTAAGCTTGCAAATACTCTCTCGTCCACGCTTCGTCTTGCTCACAATCCGCGCCCGCACCAGGTAGGCAATATGTTTTGAAATCATCTGCTGCGAGAGTGCAAACGGTTCCGTCAAGCCGTGCACAGAAGCAGGCCCACGGGAGAGCCGCTCGATCATCGCCCGCCGAGTTGGATCAGACAAAGCCGCAAATGTTGTACCCAGCCGATCCACAACCATATGGTAGTGGATTTCCGTTGAATGTCAATTGCTATTCTAGCGAGCCCAGATTTCTGTTCCCTGGTCTCTGAACCCTGACACCTGCGCGTCATAAATCGCCAATGCACTCACTGAACACGATCGCTACCTTTAAGTCGGCCGAGCGGTAGTGATAACCTCAGGCTCACGAGCCGTTGGGTTCAAGTCCGATCGCATCGTTCACCGCATTCTGAAAGCGCTGCTTGCAGCCCAGGTAGCGCTCAGTAGTTTCGATCGAAACGTGTCCGATGGGAATCTCTCCCTGGTGCCGCATGTAGCGCAGGAGAGAGCGAAGAGCGGTCACCAGCAACTTCGCACGCCCCGGGCTTAACTGATGGGCGCGGTTTTGGACAAAATCCGTTACATCCTTGGCGCAAAGTTCGGAAAGATTTAAGTCTCCATTGCCGAAGCGAGCGGACAAAAACTGCTCAGCAAATCGGACAAAGTACACCAATGTGGCTTCCGCGAGGCCGCGCTCCTGGAGGAGGTAGCGCCGGTAATCAACAATAAATCGCTGATGACAGGTCCTGGGTTCAGACGCCTTCGCCACTGTCACGCCAATTTGTCGCAGCATCGCGAGAAGCCGACGGAGGGTAGCAGATTCGCAGCTGTGGACAACCCCCGGATCACGTTTCAGGAACCGGTTCACCGCAGCTTCATCCACTTGGTGCAAGTCAAATTGCCGATCGCGGAGCCATTTGCTGAATCTAGCGATCGCGTACATCTGCATTGGAGCGGATGACGGCAAGAAGCCCTCTTGCTCAATGTGTTTTAGGTATGCGTCGAGATAGGGAGCCAGCGGGCCTACCCGAAGCCGTTGCAGGAGATTGGGATCGATGAAAGTTTTCATCTCTCCACTATCTCTTGCCCACCACTCCGATTATGCCGAGCCGTTTACGGGCTCCTCCTTTAACCACGCTCTCAATGCGGTGGCACTCGGCATAATCCTGTGGATTCGGCATAGCTGCGCAGATCGTGTGGAGCAAGCCCCGTCAGGCCGCAGTTCGCGGCTCCTTCTCTGACGATTGACCAGATCACCTTTGACGTGAATCCATTTCCCCACGTCCGTCCGGCCTTGTTGATGGCTCGGAACTGTGGGCCCGAAATGAGTCCGGCAGACATTGTCCACTCGTCGATTGCCCTCTTTACCCAGTCCGGCACCGGAACGGTCCGTATGTGACCGCCTTTTCCATTCAAATCCGCAATCACCCAGTGTCCTTCTCGGAGTTGAACATCTTCCAGCTTCAATCCGGCAGCCTCTGCCCTTCTCAGGCCACTGCCGATCAAAACAGCGATCATAGCCCTGTTTCTCCGCTCCTTCGGAGTCGATGCACCAAATGCGCCGACCAAGCGCCTCCCCTCCTCGGCTGTGAGCCAGTTGCCTATTCGAACTCCCAGCCGACGAGCACCCTTTACCCTGCGAATGCCGGCAGCCAAATCGGGACTCAGCAGGCCACAATCTGAAGCTTCGTAGGCGAGCCGGCGCACTGCCGCCAAACGCAGGTTGATTGTTGACGCAGCATATTGCCGCTGCTCCAGCGAAATTCGATATCGTGTTACGACGGTTTTGTTAAAAGCCAGCCGTGGTTCCGAGCAGTACCACTCAATGAACTCGCGAATCGCATGATCGTAGGAACGCTGAGAACTGGGCGAGGTGAGGTTGTTAAGCGCAGCCGATTTGGACTGTTCAAGATCCGGGAGCTTCAGGATGGTTTTGGGAACCCGCTTCCGCTTCGATTTGGGAGTGCGTGCCATCGCGACGGCCTCCTTTGAGCCGAGGCAACAGCATCAATCACCAGTATGTCCCCTGACCATCTGCCCGTTTCACGGGACGTATTCGCGATTTGGCGTGGAATGCAAGACTGGATAGTCGAGACCGGCCTGTTATCGCCACTAGACCTTATTTTGAGACTCATGCCCACTCGGAACTGCATCGTCCGAGATGAGGCAAGTGTCATACAGCAAGTTGACGGGAGCATCGTCGGTTGACGAGAAGGCTCCTGATGCCCGGTATGGCCATGTTGCCTGCTTGGGAAAGTTTCGGTGATAATCTCTGACCATGGTCAGAGAAATAGAGGAAGCCTCGATTCAAAAAGTCCGCAGTTTCAACAGAACAGTTGCGGAGCGCATCGGTGCCCTCAGCGACCGGTTTCTCCAACGTAGTTGGCCAATGAACGAGGCTCGACTGCTTTGGGAGATTGGACACGACGGTGCCGAAGTTCGCGAGCTTCGTAGTCGCCTGGGAATTGACTCCGGTTATCTCAGCCGCGTGCTGCGGTCCCTTGAAAGACAAAAACTTGTCATGACTCGTGCGGACCGTGAGGACCAACGAGTGCGGCGCGCTTCGCTCACCAGGGCAGGGCTGCATGAACGTAAGGAGCTTGACCGGCGATCCAACGAGCTGGCGTCAAGCATTCTCGAGGCGCTTTCGGCCCGTCAGCGCGACAGGCTCATGACGGCAATGGGGGAGGTTGAACGACTCCTCCAAGCATCCATGGTGTGCTTCGCAATCGAAGACCCGACCTCCGCCGATGCCCGATGGTGCTTCAGCCAATATTTTGCTGAGCTCAACAGGCGCTTTGAAGGCGGTTTTGATCCTGCGCTCAGCATCTCCGCGGACCCACAAGAACTAACTTCTCCCATGGTGCTGTTGCTCATCGCACGACTTCACGGCCGGCCAATTGGTTGCGGAGCACTCAAGTTTCATCAACGAAGACCAGCGGAGTTAAAAAGAATGTGGATCGCGCCAGCTGCGCGTGGACTCGGTGTAGGCCGCCGGTTGCTAGGTGAGCTTGAGCGAACTGCCGGTGAAGCTGGTGTCGTTGTCCTCCGACTTGAGACAAACCGAGCACTAAGCGAGGCAATCGCACTTTACAAACGTTCAGGTTATGTCGAAGTTAAGGCGTTCAAAGCCGAGCCCTACGCCCACCATTGGTTCGAAAAAACGCTTGGGAAGAAAACGCAAACTGGGAGAGTGCAATAATCGCGACTAGTTGGCGGCCGGCTAGTCGAGGACCGTTCCTGCGCCGACGACCACTGCCTCGCCGCCGACCCGAACTTCCTCGAGAACTCCTGCACGGCTCGAGAGCGAAATGCAAATACGACCCGGACGGCCCATGCGGACGCCCTGAAGGTTCACGAGCCTCG
>WNFQ01001829.1_pt1 | contig 24032 bp, 20 predicted proteins | sample 5400171 | NCBI WGS metagenome assembly WNFQ01 (sample SAMN13153356, study PRJNA577476) | soil metagenome | isolation source: 20 cm soil under Madrone tree | place: USA:California | collected 2016-06-14
GTTCAAAGCTCACCTTTTTGAACGCTTCAAGTCTGAGTCCGAGTCCGAGTTCACCGCAATAACTGTCACCGTCAGCAGGCGGCCCGTTTGCACCTTTCGAAGTTTTAAAGTTGGGCACGTTAAAAGGGTCCGGATACGTGTCGGAACCGCCGCACCTTTCCTCTCATTTGCTCGTTCGTCGGAGGGACAGATATCGGAGAATCAGGCCATCATGATTATAGTTATTAGGATCAACGTCGTTCGAGTGGTAATCCCTTTATCGTTTCCAGTGAAGTGATAATAATGACACCCCCTCGTAATTGTTCAATCGACAAAATATACCGTAAAAAGGTAAAGCCTCCTCCTAGAATCGTGAAAATGAAAGGGCGCCTGGATGCCAGTGCTACAACATGAGCGAAGACATTTTTTAGTCCTGGTTCCAAACAAGGTTTGCACAGGACGAAAGAAGACGGAAAAAATATAGAACAAATGATGAGATGCAGTATAGTACTAGTAGTAGCCCGAAAGATCCGAATATTGCTGTATGAGGGAGGGTATAGGTGGAAGAGCCGCAGAGGCGATTTTTTACTGTAGGTTTTAAGTCGCAAATGGCAGACGCACCATGTGAAACTGAGAGTTCAAGTCGGAAGAATCTTGAATTGTTCCTCTCACGGTTATCGGCGGCACATGACAGCGCTGGGCGGTGCGTGGCTTAATGTGATTTCTCGGTTCTCGATATATTTAAAGTGTCCTGTGATGGAAGCGACATACGGCGCGCGAAGTTCAAAAACTTCGAGTTGATGGCTTCGAACTTGAAGGAGTCAAACGGACGCTAATCTGTTCACCGTGATGTAGAAATTGTCATGCCAACGACTCAGACTTGGCAAATCGGGTCCTCCTCGGATCTCGGGGATCGTCACGCAGGGCCATTGTGATCTTTGTTTGCGAGGCGTTGCACTGCAGACGAGCGAAGTGGTCCCTTGTTGTTTCCTTTCCTTTCCTTATACTTTGTTCCTCTTGGATCTCGTAATTTGTGGGGTCGCTTGAGACTACTAGTACTAGGCGTTAAGCACGTCAAGACGCTGCCTTCATTCCGAAATATATGGATAACTAGATGGGGATAGTCGGAGGTAAGAGCGGCTGAATGATGAGATGTGCCAGAGATACGTTCCCTCAAGTTCGAGTCAGGCGATTGCCGTGGCATCCGGGTCTGAGCTAAATAGACATCTGGTATTAAATGACTCTTCTCCTAGTAGCCTTTTCATTTCATTTTCATTTTCGCCAATCTCCTGTTTGACAAAGTAAAAGTGGCGTTGAGATTGTCAGCTCCGATGACCATCGATCAATCGATCATCACTAGTAGTACTGAAGCATGAACTGAAGCATGACCGTACGGATCACTTAGGATCACTAGGGTGTATAAGCTGGACGCTGGCACTGGCGTGGATGCCTTCGTCCATTGAAAGACTTGCCCCATCGCCCGCAAATATGGCCTAGGCTAATTTCCGCCATTGTGCGACCAAAGAATAGCATTGTTTGACCGGACGTCTGCGAAGCGATTTCCCCTTACCGAAAGGAGCGCGTGTGAAGAGGTGGGCACGTGTCTTGATCATGTGCGCCTCGACAGGTCTGCTTGCTCACTGCAGACGCACCCCAATTGCGATCACCCTTCCTCGTTTCAAGTTGTTACATTGGTTTCGCGATGGCGCCGTTCTTTCACGCACTATCTACACAGATATTGGACTTGAATATTTCAGGTTTTTCTAGCCTGAAGTTAAATATACAGTACCAACCACCATGCATTTGAGCTGACAACAAAACAGTGTCATCCAGCTTCAGTCGTAGGCAATCGAGCACAGATGTGTGATAAAATAGGTCCCGTGTATGTGTGTGCGACGTTCCTCTATTACCACTGTATGCCCACATTTTCGATCCATTTGGTCGTTGAGTACAACCTTTCACCGGTGATCCACAGTTATAGATCAACATCCCACTAATTCTATTAACTGCTCCATCTTTGGAAGTGCTGACGTTTGAAAGCTCTCTTTTTTGGTTCTATTGTTGCAGCAATGCTGGTCAGGCCTACTAAATACCTCGAAAGCCCTGGACCGATCCATGCCGTATCGTCTGTCCCATGCAACACCAGGTCCTGGCACATGGCGTGGCTATTGCAGTTTTATCCATATGGGCTCATGAATTCTCGTCCCAAGGCATGCGACTTTCTGTATTGTCGACTTTGGCCGCAGGCTTCGCGAAGTGTCTGATACGTTCGTCTTTAATATATTTCTTCCACCTTATGCTTATACTACGCATGATGTTAAAGCCTTAACTTAGACATGCGATCAATGGTGTGGCGTACGTGGTTACCACCAATACAGCGCGGTGTTTGTTCCCGGAAGACTGTGGTTGTAGTTGGACGTCGTGTGGACGGTTACTAAACATTTTCCCAAAATTCCACGCGGCGGTGTTAACTGTGTGAAAACTTGAAGTTCTGGTACATCATCGCATCAACCTAGCCACTGGCCGTCAACAAATACCGCTGGTATCTTCACTTTGACTCCACTTGGATTGAAGGCCTGTCCACAGTTCCCGTACAGTTTCCATGACACCTATTCTAGCTCAATTGAAATCTTCACTGATCCAAGTAACGGTTGCTTTCGGGATTCCACTGACACGACATCCTCCCTGAAGTTCGATGAACCATCGTGATGCCTAGTGTCGCAGATAAGCGCAGGTCAAACTCGAACCAACGCTTCTCACTAACCTATGTGCGCCAAGGATGTCTCACCACGGCAGGCCATTGGACCTTGATGCTGTTTGGATTGTGTGCCGTAATTTTCCTGCTTGAGTTGACTAGGACTCAACTCTGTCTCCGCATGCGGAATGCCAGAATTTATGATAACTGCCGAGCGCAGAAGGTCGTCCTCGCCCTGAATGACTCAATAGTCATGTTCGAATTCGCCCCGATTTCGTACCGCCAGACCTGGGGGGTTGTGTCATCTCAAACCTACTTGGTGAAGGTAATAATCGGAAAATTGATTGGAATGAGTCATGAATCACTTGTCATGCGGATCATACTGCAATCAACGAAATTCCAACTGGAACATTAAGGGTCCAAAGTTTATCAACCTAGATTCCACATTAGGAAGACTTTCATTTCATTAGTGAGCTGTGCAGGACACATGACACGACTACATACCTTAGACCCACGGATATCTGACATACTTCCTCAGAATTTTTGTTGGGCGGTAGAACGGCGAAAGTCGTGCTGTTGTAAATAACGTTGGATCAAATTCAGCTCAGAAAATTGACGACAAGCTCAATCAGGACCTGTGATAGTAGAATGACAGGTAATTAGAAAGAAGCAACTTGCGGTATCCGAGTCATAGGGTCTCTCCAAAGCGATCCATGTGGAAGGACGGGTGACATCGTGGTAGCCATCCATCGCCAGTGAGTCCAACATGGTCACCAGCAATATACTGTGGTGTGAAGTTGCACTCGGCTTCTCAGATTCAGAAGCTCTATGAAACAAAAAGTGGGCGCAACCAGGGAATGTAAGAACACTTGTGAAACAACCTGAGTTGCACGTCTCTCCATACACACAGGTAAGATTCAGATTCGAGATTGTCGACTGCCCAGATCCAGGAGCTTTCGGTTCAATGTGAATACTGTCATCGACGTTAAGGCGGACCTATCCGAGCAAGATCTGGTTGCCCTAGCTTCCCGAAACCCCCGAGGGTGATACCCAAGTCAGGGCTATTTGTTGTGTGGCGGTGGGCGCAGACCTTGTCCCCGCCGTCTGCCGGGGGGCCCGGCACGAGCCGAAGTCACTTTTGCCGTTCTGGGATTTCTATATTTAGGTACTGTACAAACATCCACCATCACGGCGGTCGGGCTCGCCAGTCGAGCGATGTTCGGCGTTCATAAAGTTGCGGAGCACAACAAACTTAGTAAAGATCATACACATGCTCTTTTTTCTCACGGCTTCTGGTTTACATACCTGTGAATCTCCTCGTCCATGGATACTCTCACACAAGTCATTTTCGACTTGGCTGTCTACCCTTCTTCTTGTTACTGACTACCGCGAACTTCGCAATCTCCGACTTGGACGGGTCAACTTTCCTGTTCGTGAATTCGGTATCAATGCGGGTTTACTTGGGTTCTGGATCATTTTGCTCAAGTTTCACAACCGCAGTTGATATATCACCATGGACGCAAAAATCACTTCGATGAACGCCCTGGAATCTGCCACAGCATATAAAGACACCCAGGTAAGAGTATAACACCATCAATCTATCCCATCACAAAAGGCTACCAACTGAGATCGCAACACTATTTTTCAACGAATCGAAGCACTTGTGCGGGCATTGAGCTTAAACATGGTTCGTCATGCGGACTCGGAACCAGGTACCTCCCCTTACAGGTATTCTCTTCTCTAGTTTTACTTTATATTCCTCTAATTATCCAACGTCATTAGATATACAGGCGGTGAAGCCTTTGAGAACGTCTCTCGACTCATGCCCCATCATGATCTATCGAACTCTGTGTCCTCTCCGTCACCCTTACACTTTTCTTCATGGCACGTACTCTCCGAGACCGGATCTGTCATGGATACATCCACTACTGGATCCCAAACCCCCGAACAGCTGGGATATGCAAACCTGGCCCATGACTTTGCACCGCATGACGCCGACTGCCATTATGCCCGGGACTTTTCCCCATCGTCACGCGGATACGATGCGCATGTTCCAGACCTACCCTCGGCATCGTCTCAATTCATTGTCAGTCAGAGGGACATGATTGATCCACTCGTCCCTGGAACCACGACCTACCCTATCGTTTACACGGACGACACAGGGGTAAAACCTACAAGTCGCGTACGTCGACAATGCTTCAACTGTGAATCCAAGGCGACAACGACATGGCGCCGCTCTACGCTCACGTATGGGAAATGGGTGTGTCTTTCTGTATGTAATCGTTGCAAAACAAACTGTTCTGAAAATGAGATTGCAGGTTTGCAATAAATGTGGGCTGTTTGAACGAGCACATGCAGCTCCTCGGCCAAAGGCCTATCCGCGCAGACGTCGTTCCCGTTCGCCACCCGCCTCTGGGCACCCGAACACGGACGTCCCCGCTTCCAACCATTTAGAATATCGTCAATATGACGACCGTTCATATACTGGTTACTTTTCCAACGCCGTTGGCTCCACAGGCGCTGATACAAACTCACTGGACACAACCTGGATGACCGACATTGTCTCTTCAACACCCCGTCTTAGCCCTTCCCATATTGTTTCTTCACAGCCGACGACATATCGTGCAGGTTCCCACTTGTCCTTTACCGCACCTGCTGAAGCAGCATACCCCCCCCCCTCTCATCTGAGTGATAATCGCCTCCCCATGTGAATTGATTCCTTTATAAGGTAGGATTCATAGGCAACCAACGCCTCCCCTTTGCACGTCCTGTCCTTAGTTTTCAACTTTTTTCAAGAATAATGTCCATGATGGACTCCCTCTTCACTTTTTGATCGAAAGTATTTATGTTGAAGTTCTCAAAAAATAGATAGCGGGGTGTCAGTTTTTCGTGACTCCTACCCCCTACCTTACCAAAAACAACATTTCATTGTTCTACCAGAGCAACTACTCGGTCAATGTGCTTTGTCGTGCAAATGATATCCTTGCTTTAATGTGCTTGTTCGATGGCGTAGCATTTTACCAGTCTATGCTTCGGTCGATCAGAGTGAGAGGCCCATTTCCCATGACCTTGGACACGGCGGATGTACTTGGTCGTGTTAGTTCCAAGATTGTGCCGTTCTATGAATGCGATGATACACGCAGCCAATCCTGGGCGTAGGCATGCGACCTACAACGAGAGCACAGCATCGGAAGGGCAAAGGATCAGGGAAGCGCCGACCTCACGTTATTCCGAGTCACCTGTAATCAACAAAGTGAAAGTGGAAGTAGCAACGGCTGTTGCTAGTATGCGGGGTTGAGCTACATTGCTTAATACCTTTGATAGTGGAGGCGTGCGGGCTGCGTGGGAACGTCGCGGTAAACGGTAAATGAACGTTGTTTCTCATTCTCTGCATGCCGCCAATTATGTTATTACTCCCCTTGTGCCAGGGGGCGGCGCTGAATTGAACATAAACAGATAAAATAGGACTGTCTTCCATTGGACAACTGCCAAAAACAACAGACATGGGCGTCCGATTGATGAGTACCTCCATGACGAGATGATGAACTCTTACACAGCTATTATGTGCACAAGGCATTGCCGCACATAACCGTCGGCTTCGGAGGGACGGAGCGATGGACGAATGGCCATTTGAACGGCTAGCGGCCCGGGCTTAGCCACTGGAGCCGTTACGGGCCGCGGCTGGAACTACCAAATTAGGCATGTCAGGCAACACAGACGAAGTGGCCAGCCCTGCTCCCACATCTGTCACCTGTGGGGTTCTCCACAGCCTTTTACAGCCTCCAATGGGTATGTCTGAGTAAAGTATACTCCGGGCCATGCTCGGGTCAGAGCGGAACAATCGTATCGGAGCGCAGGTCAGCCACACGTTCGACGTGATTGTTCAATTTTTCTTTCATTCTTCACCACCTCTCTCGCCTCTCACCTCCCTCTCGATCACCGGCGCAAGATAGTTGGAAACGAATCCCACTTCTTACCACCTTTACACCCTCTCACATTTTCTTATTATTATCTCTTTTATTCGCACCTTAGGCAACGACGATCAACGCTTAGCCACCCACAGTCTCACGGGACCAATACGCTCTCAATACATTTTCTTTTTTATTAGTGACTCTTTTTTCACTTTTACTGACATTTTTCTTTTACATTTTTCCTGTACATCTGGCACAACGACGATGCGTATACCCACTCCCTCCCGATACGGCTCCTTCATCATCGCCGCACGCCTACAGCTGATGCCGAGCACATGTGTCTCGANCGAAAAATTCTTGCTCCAGGTATTAACCCGCCTCGATGCAATAAATGTAGACAGCACATGGACCGAATCACGCAGGGAAGGCAAAGGCCCGGTACGTACTGTGCTTGGCATTCTCGATCGCCAGGACAAGGGTCGGAAGCCTCTCAGCCGGTCATTTCTCGATAAAGAAAACCATGACTCGCCGAACCGCCTGGCCTCGTTTTGTGGTACCTACCATCTTTTCAAAAACTTTTCGGGTGCAAGTATCCACGTGCTCCTTACGTCCACAAAACTGACTCTCGACCGGGCAGGTCAAGATCTTGCTCGCTGGTGGGCATATATACGATTGCCGCACTACGGAACCTGACGCATATATCCATAGACACCCATGCCTTCCTTAACAACACGACTGCTCTTGAACTTGTCGGACATCATTTGTCTTCCTTGCTGTTTTTGAGTCACTCGGCTTTCCCACTCGAGGCTCACAAAGGAGTACAATCTCAACAACTACCGATTGTGCGCAAGTCTTGCAATTTACTAGGATTCCCTGATACACGGTGCCCGGGCCAATCATTGTGAGCTTGGCTTCTTGTATGTCAAACTCGGCTGGGACGCTTAGGTCTAGGTAGTCCGGGTCTTCTTTACCTTCCCCTTCCTTTGCTAGTCTGCCACTTTCCTCACTACCTTGTGTGCCTGCTAAGACGAAATTCCCACTGGGATAAACACATCACGTGCAGGCTTGATTTTTTTTTATGATTTTGCATTGTAATTTATAAGGAATTGTCACTGTTGTTGACGAAAGGTGCCTGAATCTGAGCGTGAGCAGGCCAAGCTGGAGACATCTACGTCGCTTGCGTATCTCCTCTCCCCTCTTATCCTTCGTTCTCTTGCAGACCTCGGCTTTTCTCGTCCCACTCGAGTCCAGCAACAGGTGATCCCCCTCGCCCTCGAAACCGCGATATCCTCACTCGTGCTCCCACAGGGAGCGGCAAGACCGCTGCATACTGCATACCACTCGTCCAGAAGCTCCTCGGTGCCAATGCTGTCTGTAGGTACGCTTCACGGGGGATCATCATCCCATCCACCAGTGTCGTTACTTATTACTTTTTTCTGGTTCTCTTTTTGTATGATAGGACCCTACGCTCGTGGTTGATTCACGAGAGAGCAAAGAGCGTTTATTTTGGTATCGATTTGCGAGCTCGCGGAACAAGTCCTCGGTCGTTTGAGAGAATTGGTGGAGTACTGCTAGAGGTCATCAATGTCGCGGGTGGGGTTACGGCACAACTAAAAAGGTGTGCTCTAACGTTGTGTCATCTTTTCTACCGTGAATACTGATACCAAGAGACTGCATAGGGTCCTGCTCTCCGATAGGCCACATATTGTTATCGGTACACCTTCGAAGGTTCTCTCGTTGCTCCGAGCAAAGGTTACTCGTATTTGCATCGTCATAACCTTGTCTGATGATCCCAAGTCCTTATCACTATCCCATCTCGATTCGCTGGTCATTGACGAGGCAGATCTTATCCTATCCTATGGTCATGATGAGGATATTCGTTCGATTTTTTCCAGAAATTTCCTCCCAAAAGTGTATCAAAGCTTTATAATAAGTGGAACCATGACCGATGACGTCGAGATTCTGAAAGGTCTAGCATTCCGGAGGGCTGTTCGTCTATGTTTAGTTCCCACACTTAGAATCCTGGTGTTCATTCACCTGTTTTAAGATTACTCTGAACCTGGAGGGCGACAAGGACGAGTCCTCTAACTTGGTCCAATACGTTGTTCGGTATGTCCTTTTCGTATACTATCGTTTATCCTGGTTTATGACATGCCCGAAGGACAACGGAGGCCGGCAAGTTCTTGTTGGCCTACATCATTCTCGAACTCAAGCTTATCCAGTGTAAATGCATCACATTTGTCAATGATGTCGATCGGTGTTATAGATACCACGTAGTTCAGGAATTCAATAAGTGGGTGTACGATGACATTATCGCGACAGATGAAGGTGGCAGTGAACAGGGTGACGAAAACAATAGAGACTTTGGTGATGGAAGCCAGCAAATTGAGGAGGAAGATTGTGCGTCCCTGAAAATCATCACCTGTTTTCCTTCCCTATTCTGTTCGCTTACTTTAGGTGTTTGCTTCAGCCAGCGTGACCCAGACGCAGACAACGTCCCTGGCCCCAGTCAACGCAAGTGCAAGCTGGCACCCACACCACCAGCAAAGACAGGCCGCCACAAAAAACGCCAGGGTGTTAAGTGCGACAAAGAATACGGTGTCGCTCGTGGTATTGACTTCCTTGACGTCGCCTGCGTCCTCAATTTCGACCTGTCATCCTCAGCCCGCGCAGGACGTGGCGAGACGGCCCTTTCCTTCGTGCTTCCGTCCTCTGAGTTTGGTAAGCACAAGGCGGTCGGCAGTGTGCCAAGTACGCAGCGCGATGAGAAAACTTGGAGCGTATTGCACGAGCGCAGCAGGGCCGCGTGCGCGAGTACGTCTTTGATAAGAAGCAGGCTGATGGGTTTCGGTACCGGATGGAAGATGCGTTGCGTGCAGTGACGCGGTACGTCATTTGAGAGGCACGATTGAAGGAAATCAAGCAGGAACTGTTAACATCTGATAAGCTGAAGGTGAGGTCTACTGTGACTCTCCCTTGCTATTGCTGTGCGTAACGATGTGCCCTAACGGATGGGGGTGGCCTGTAGGCTCGCTTTGAGGACAACTTTAATGATCTCGAATTCCTGAAGCATGACAAGCCGCTGCGCCCCACGCTGGTACAGCCCCACATGAAACACATTCCAAAATATCTGATGCCGAAGGTGGCGACTGCTGTAACACCGGCCGCCAGCACGGAGAAAAGAGGGGGCCGCATTTGTTCCATTTTCTAAAGGTAAGGTCCGGGGGCGTGGACGTGGGCGAGGAGCCAAATTCGGCGGTAGCGGTGGGAGGGGCGGAAAAATGAAAGGGCGACTCGTTGAAGAAGTTCAGGTAGCGTGCCATGTGAACCCTTTCTGCGTTTCTAGGCCCGGGCTTTTACTAGTTGCTGCACTGCGCAGTCTTTCATAGACGCTCGACCGCATGCTGGCTTCAGAGTTTTCTGAAACGGGTTTTCTACATTATCATGAACTATGCAACCCTTGAATTCAGATGTAGGCGCCAATGACAGCCACAAGGCTCCTTGACCATGATTATTGGCACCGAGGCGCTGCACACAACGGATTCCTTGTGTTCCGAATCAAGTACAGGCCAAGGAGACAATCGGAAAATTGGAGAACACGGCGGTGTGCTCTGAATAAAGGGGTTCTCCAGAGTCGGGCAAGAGCACCCGCTTTGGGCCCAAAGAGGTCACAAGATCGATTTGAGGACGCAGCAGATCCAAAGCTCACTTTTTTGAACGCTTGAGTCCGAGTTCGCCGCAATAATCGTCATGTCAGCGGTTTGCGCCTTTCGACGTAAAAAAAAAAAGGGCCCAGATACGTATCGGAAACGCCACACCTTTCCCATCATTTGCTCGTTCGTCTGAGAAACAGATATCGGAGAATCAGGCCGTTATAATTATCAGGATCAACGTCGTTCCGACTTGAGTGGGAATCTCCTTTTGTTTCCAATGAAGTGATAATAATTGTGACACCCCCTCTTGATCGCTCGATCGACAAAATATACCATACAGGGTAAAGCCTCCCAGAATAGTAAAAATGAAAGGGCGGCGTGCGGCGCCGAACGCGACGCTAGGGTGCCTGGACGCCAGTGTTACAACATGAGCGAAGACGTTTTTCGGTTCTAGTTCCAAACAAAGTTTGCACAGGACGAAAGAGCACGGATAAAAGATAGAACAAATGACAAGGTACGGTCTAGTAGTTCGTAGCCCGAAAGATCCGAATTTTGCCGTATGAGGGTATAGGTAAAAAGAGCCGCAGAGAGGCGATCTTTTACTGTAGGTTTTAAGTCACAAATGGCAGATGCACCATGAGGAGCGGAGTGTTCAAGTCGGAAGAATCTTAAATCGTTCCTCTCACGGTCATCGGCGGCATATGACAGCGGGCGGTGTGTGGCTTAATGCAATTTCGTAGTTCTCAATATATTTAAAGTGTCCTGTGATGGGAGCGACTTACTACGGCCCGGGGGGGTACACGCCGCGTGCAAGTACGACGCGCGAAGTTCAAAAACTTCGCTTCGAGCTTGAAGGAGTCAAGCGGACGCTGGTCCATACACCGTACTGTAATAACTTGTCATGACGACGACTCAGACTTGGTAAATCGGGTCCACTTCGGATCTCGAGGATCGTCACGCAGGGCAATCATGATCTTTGTTACGAGGCGTTGCACTGCAGTCGAGCGAAGTGGTGCGTTATTTATTTTTTCTTCTTTCCTTTCACTTTGTTCCTCTTGGATCTAATTTGTGGGGTCGCTTGAGATTACTAGTAGGCGTTAAGCGCGTCAAGATGCTGTCTTCATTATATATGGGTAACTAGATGGGGCTAGTCGGAGGTAAGAGCGGTTGAATGATGAGAGGAGAGAAAGGATACAGCTCGAACTTGAACTCAAACCTGAGGGAACGTATATTTGGCACATAGGTGACTGCCATGGCATCCTGGTCTGAGTTGAATAGACATCTGGTCCTAAATGACTCTTCTTCTAGAAGCCTTTTCATTTCTTTTTCGTTTTCACCAATCTCCTGTTTGACAAAGCAAAGTGGCGTAGATATTGTCGTCTCCGATCATCGTCGATCATCGTTAGTAGTACTGAAGCGTGGCCATACGGATTACCAGGATCACTAGGATGTACTGTGAAAGCTGCCAGTGCGTGGACGCTGGCACTGGCATGGATGCTTTCATCCATTGAAAGACTTGAACCGTCGACTACAAATATCGCCTAAGCTAATTTCCACCATTGCGCGACCATAGAATAGTAGGGTTTGACCGGACGTCTGTGAAGCGATTCAAGTTGCCCTAGACCGAAGGAGGCGCGTGTGAAGAAGCGGGCACGTGCCATAATGCTGCGCGTCTCCACTCTATGTCACGCCCCGGTTTGCGATCACCCTTCCTCGTTCGTTGTATTGGTTTCGAGATGGCGCCGTTCTTTCACGCACTACCTACACATCTGGTCGTTGGGTATAACCTTTCACCAGCGATCCACAGTTTTAGATTAACATCCCACTAATTCCATTAACTGTTCCATCCTTGGAAGTGCCGACGTTTGAAAGCTCTCCACTCAACTCCACGCCGTATAGTCTGTCCCATGTAACACCAGGTCCTGGAATATGGCTTAGCTATTGCAATTTTATCCATATGGGGCTCATAAATTCCTGTCTCAAGGCATGCGACTTTCTTCATTGTCAGCTTTGACCGCGGGCTTCGCGAAAATGTCTGATACGTTCGTCTTCAATCTTTGCCTACACCACGCATGATGTTAAGACTTAACTAGTTTGTGCTTAGACATGCGATCAACGGTGTGGCGTACGTGATTACCCAGCATCACCAAGACGGCGAGGTGTTTGTTCCCGGAAGACTGTAGTTGTTGATCCTGATAATAATAGTGGCCTGATTCTCCGATCACTGGCAACAAAAGGGGATTCCCACTCGAACGACATTGATCCTGATAATCATAACCGCCTGATTCCCCGATATCTGTCTCTCCGACGGAGCGAGCATATGAAGGGAAGGTGTGGCGGTTCCGATACGTGTCCGGATCATCTTAACGTTCCTAACTTTAAAACTTCGAAAGGCGCAAAACCGCTGACAGTGACGCTTACTGCGGCGAACTAGTTGCCTTTGCCCTTCGCTTAAAAACATTTCAAGCCACGGTTCTGCCGAGTCCACAAATAGATCTCGTGACCTCTTTGGGCCCAAAGCGGGTGCTCTTGCCCGACTCTGGGGAACCCCTCTACTCAGAGCACATCGCCGTGTTCTCCAATTTTTCCAATTGTCTCCTTGGCCTGTATTTGATTCGGAATACAAAGGAATCCGTTGTTTACAGCGCCTCGGTGCCAATAATCAGGATCAAGGAGTCTTGTGACTGTCATTGGCGCCTACATCTGAACTCGAGGGTTACATAGTTCATGATAATGTAGAAAACCCGTTTCAGAAAACTCGAAGTCAGCATGCGGTCGAGCGTCTATGAAAGACTGCGCAGTGCAGCAACTAGTAAAAGCCCGGGCAGGGAAACGCGGAAAGGATGCGCATAGCAAGCTACCTGAACTTCTTCAACGGGTCGTCCTCTTTTCCCGCCTCTCCCACCGCCACCGCCGAATTTGGCTCCTCGCCCACCACGCCCCCGGACGTTGCCATTAGAAATGGAACAAATGCGCCCCCCCTCTTTTCTCTGTGCTGGTGGCCGGTGTTGCAGCAGTCGCCATCTTCGGCATGGATGTGGAGAAAAAGAACAACGTTCATTCACCGTTTACCGTGACGTTCCCACGCAGCCCGCACGCCTCCACCATCGAAGGTATTAAGCAAAGTAGCTCAACCCCGCATACAAGCAACAACCGTTTTCTCCAGTTGCTACTTCCACTCCCACTTTTGTTAATTAGCAGATGACTCGGAATAACTTGTAACGTGAGGTCGGCACTTCCCTATTCCTTTGCCCTTCGGATGCTGTGCTCTCGTGGTATCTGCACCGCCAGGTCGCGTGCCTACGCCCGGAATTGACTACGTATATCGTCGCATTCGTAGAACGGCACAGTCTTGGAACTAATACGACCAAGTACATCCGCCGTGTCCAGAGTCATGGGAAATGGACCTCTCACTCTGATCGACTGAAGCATAGACTGGTAAAATGCTACGCCACCAAGCAAGCACATTAAAGAAAGGATATCATTTGCACGACAAAGCATATCGGCTGGGCAGTTGCTATGGTAGAACGATGAAATATTGTTTTAGGTAAGGTAGGGGGTATGAGTCACGAAAAACTGACACCTCGCTATCTATTTTTTGAGAACTTCAAAAAAAAAATTTCGATCACCAAGAAGTGAAGAGAGAGACCATTACTATAAATCATGGAGATTATCAGGGACAAGATATGAAGAGTGGAGGCGTCGGTCGCTGATGAACCCTACCTAATAAAAGAATCAATTCACATGGGGAGGCCATAGTCACTGAGATGAGAGGAGGGGTATGCTACTTCAGCAGGTGCGGTAAATGTCAACTGGGAATCTGCACGGTATGTCGTCGGCTGTGGAGAAACAATATGGGAGGGGCTAAGACGGTTGGATGTTGAAGAGACAATGTCGGTCATCCAGGTCGTATCCACTGACTTTGTATCGTCGGCTGTGGAGCCAACGGCGTTGGAAAAGTAACCAGTATATGAACGGTCGTCATAATGACGATATTCTAAATGGTTGAAAGCGGAGACGTCCGTGTTCGGGTGCCCAGAGGCAGGTGGCGAACGGGAACGACGTCTGCGCGGAAAGGCCTTTGGCCGTGGAGCCGCATGTGCTCGCTCAAACAGCCCACACTTATTGCAAACCTGCAATCTCATTTTCAGAACAGTTTGTTTGGCAACAATTACACAGAAAGACACACCCATTTCCCAGATTTGAGCATAGAGCGGCGCCATGTCGTCGTCGCCTTGGATTCACAGTTGAAGCATTGTCGACGTACGCGGCTTGAAGGTTTTACCCTCGTGTCGTCCGTGTAAACAATAGGGTAGGCTGTAGTTCCAGGGACGAGTGGGCCATTCATGTCCCTCGGGCTGACGACGAATTGAGACGATACGGAGGGCAGGTCCGGGACACGCCCATCGTACCCGCGTGACGATGGGAAAAAGTCCCGGGCATAATGGCAGTCGGCGTCATGCGGTGCAAAGTTATGAGCCAGGTTTGCATATCCCGGCTGTTTTGGGGTTTGTGATCCAGTAGTAGATGTATCCAGGACAGATCCGGTCTCGGAGGGTACGTGCCATGAGGGAAAGTGTAAGGGTGACGGAGAGGACACAGAGTTCGACAGATGGGGCATGGGTCGAGAGACGTTCTCAAAGAATTCACCGCCTGTATATCTAATGTCGTTGGATGATTAGAGGTATATAAAGTAGAACCAGAGAGGGGAATACCTGTAAGGGAGGGTACCTGGCTCCGGGTCCGCATGGCGAACCATGTTTAAGCTCAACGCTCGAACAAGCGCTTCGACTCGTTGAAAAATTATGTTGCGGTGTGAGTTGGTAGCTTTTTGGATTGTGATAGACTGATGATGTTACAATACTCGTACCTGGGTGCCTTTATATGCTGTGGCAGATTCCAGGGCGTTCATCGAAGTGATTTTGGCGTCCATGGTAATATATCAACTGCGGTTGTGAATATTGAGCAAAATGATCCAGGATGCAAGTAAACCCGCTTTGGTGCCGAACTCACGGACAAGAAGGTCGACCCGACTGAGTTGGAGATTTCGAAGTTCGCGGTAATCAGTAACAAGAAGAAGGGTTGACAACAAAGTCAAACATGATGTGTGTGAAAGTATCCATGGACGAGGAGATCCACACCAGAAGCCGTGACACAAAAGAGCATGTGTATGACCCTTACGAGTTTGTAGCCCTCCGCAACTTTATGAACGCCGAACATCGCACGACTGGCGAGCCCAACCGCCGTGAGGGTGAGGATGGTGGTTGTACAATGCCCAAATATAGAAATCCCAGCCTAAAGTGACTCCGGCTCGTGCCGGGCACCCGGCAGCGGGCAACGGGCAACCATGAAAGGTGGCCGCAGAACCGTGAGGCCTGCGCCCACCGCCACAGGGACCACAGAATAACCCTGACTTGGGTATTGCCCTCTCACCCTCGGGGATTTCGGAAAGCTAGATCTTGCCCGGATAGGTCCGTCTTAACGTCGATGATAGCAGTTAAATTGAATTGAAAGCTCCAGCCTGAGGGACCTGGGCACTGCAGTCGACAATTCTGAATCTGAATTTCCGAGTCACCTGTGAGCGTGGAGAGACGTGCAACTCAGGTTGTACCACATGTGTTCTCACATTCTCTGATTGCGCCCATTTTTTGTTTCATAGTGCCTTCCGAATCAGAGAAGTCGAGTGCAACTTCACACCACAGTATATTGCTGGTGACCACCTTGGACTCACTACAGTAGTCATACGGAAATCCCCCCTTCCGCTGCCGCTCCTACAAAATGTGAATGGACATCAGATCTTGGCGATGATTCCTGCGAAGTCTGACACACCTCCTAATTCGCGTCGCTAACCAATACTGCCAGCCCTGGAGTATTTGGATGGCTACCACGGTGTCACCCGTCCTTCCACATGGTTCGCTTTGGAGAGACCCTATGACTCGGATACCGTAAGTACTTCTTTCTAATTACCTGGCGTTCTACTATCACAGGTCGTGATTGAGCTTGTCGTCAAATCTCTGGGCTGAATTTGCAACGTTGTTTGCAACAGCACGACCTTCGCCGTTCTACCGCCCAACGAAAATCGTGAGGAAGTATTCGTTAGACATCTGTGGGTCTAAGGTATGTAGTCGTATCATGTATCCTGCACAGCTCACTAATGAAATGAAAGTCCCCCTTGTAGCGCTGTTGGGTAGCGCGAGTGAGTTTGGGGAGGAGGGAGGAGGGAGATAAGAAGGGGAAAGGGTTCAGCGTTCAACAGAGAGGCAGGACGTGTTTTCGGCTCGTTCGCTCGCGCTAACGCCTGGCACTCTCGGGCTGAAGAGGCTGAGAAGTAAAAGGGGGAAAGGAGGTCTTCGTCCGGCAGAGAAAGCAGGGGAGCTCGTTCACTCGCACTATCGTTCTGCACCCTCGTACCGTCGAGACTTGTCAAGGAAGAAGCACACCAGTGGCACACAGAAAGCGAAACTGAAAGGGGTCTGAAAGGATCTATCTTGAGGGGTATCAGGTAGCAAGAATAAATACATCTCGTTGCTACCTAAGGTCCAGGGGAAGACCAACGCGAGGACCATGTGGTCGCTTGGACGTCACATGGCGTGTGACACCAAGAATGTACACTAGAACTTGCATGCACGCGGTAAATCCTGGTCGAGTCATACTGAAATGAATATCATGAATAAAAGGAGATAGGGGTGAATAAATGTCTGTAAGGTATGATGTCAAGAAAGCAGTGACAAGATCGATACTAGGACGCTTCAGGGCAGCCCGTATGAGCGCAGCCACGCGTCCCACCTTACACCCTGACGGAGAAACTGAGACCCATTCCAATCAAATTCTCGATCACTATCTTCACCAAGAGGTGTTGAGATGACACCAGCCCACCAGGTCTGGCAGTACTACGAAATCGGGCGAATTCTGCATGCGGAGACAGAGCTGAGTCCTAATCAACTCAGGCAGGAAAATCACGGGACACAATCTAAACTGCATCGAGGTCCAATGACCTGCCGTGGTAAGACATCCTTGGCGTACATACGTTAGTGAGAGGCGTTGGTTCGAGTTTGACCTGCGACACTAGGCATCGCGTTGATTTACCGAACTTCAGGGAGGATGTCGTGTCAGTGGAATCCCGAAGAAATCACACAAACAATTCTTACCAGATGTGGCAATTTTGTGATCTCCCTGCCGGGCGCGCGCCCATGTTCTTTGAGACAACATTAGATTGCCGAATGCCTGTCATTTCTTGTGGACTAGTTAATATATCATCACCAGTGCCGCCCCACTCAATTGAATCAGTCTTCTAGTTCGCTTGCCATGCTGTTGAAGGGCAGTCAACAGGATCTTGTGACTTGGGTTCTTACAACTGTTGATGTTGAGACCTGGATATGTCGTGCATCTCATAGTTCTTGCTGCAGTTCTTCGAGGTACTGTTCAAATACATGGTCCAGACTCTAAGAATTGTATGATCAAGGATAGTAGGGCATACGCTTGGGGTCTCCCTGCCTGCAATGACTTCCTTGCTACAGAACCAGTTTTGTTGAAGCCAAGGCAAGGACACGCTACACTGTTCGTACATGGACATGGGAGACTCTCGCAACGTCACGAGGGCGCATATAGCCAGACATAACAATTAGATGTTCTTTTACAGTGCGTGGGATGTGTCGATGACCTCCAGCCATGATGCATGATGCATGATGGGTGATAGACTGGACAAACACCGGACGGACGTCGTGCCGACAGTCGCGTGGGTTGATATTTCTAATGATGGTTAAATTTTATTTATAGGACAAACAAAGTCGGAACTAATGGTAAACTGCACCTGCCAAACTGCGACGATCGTTTTGCACTTGGCTGTAATAGCGTCTCTAGTGGCTCCAGAAGGCGAAGTCGATTTGACACCTGCTACAGAATGGGTGTAGCTACAGTGGCCATACATAAAGTACTGTATTGTATGAGGCATGTGTCTCGGGGCTGTGTGGCGTATGAAACGTATGAATCAGAACTAGCCCGAAAGAACCGAATTTTGCCGTGTGAGGGCATAGGTGAAAGAGCCGCAGAGAGGCGATCTTCTACTGTAGGTTTCAGTTGGCAAAAGCCACAAACGGCAGATGCACCATGTGGAGTGTTCAAGTCGGAAGAAACATGAATCGTTCCTCTCACAGTTATCGGCGGTGAACCGGTGAATGACCGTGGGCGCGTAGTGCGACTTATAATAATACAATTTCTCGGTTCTCAATTTATTTGAAGTGTCCTGTGATGGGCGCCGCTATTCATCCCCCGATTCGAGGAGCGACTTACGGACGCGCGAAGTCCAAAAATGTTCGAGTTTGATGGCTTCGAACTTGAAGGAGTCGAGCGGACGCTGGTCCGCATACCGTATGTAGTGACTTGGCAAAATCGGGTCCCCCTCGGATCTCGGGGATCGTCACGCATACCAATCATGATCTTTGTTGGAAGGCGTTGCACTGCAGTCAAGCGGAATGATCCCCTTTTTTTCCTTTTTTCCTTCTTTCCTTTTACTTTGTTCCCTTTGAATCTAATTTGTGGGGTCGCTTGGGACTACTGAGTAGGCGTCAAGCGCTTCGAGACGCCGTCTTCATTCGGAAATATATGGGTAACTAGATGGGGCTAGTCGGAAGTAAAAGTGGCTGAATGATGAGAGGGAGAAAGGATACGATTCGAACTCGAACCTGAGGGAACATATCTCTGCACTTACCATACGCGACTGGCGTGGCATCCGGATCTGAGCTAAATAGACACCTGGTAATAAATGACTCTTCTCATGGCCTTTTCATTTCTTCGTCAATCTCTTGCTTGACAAAGTCACGGTAGAGATTGTCGGCCTGGATGACCATCGATCATCACTGAAGCATGACCATACAGTTCATACGGATCATAGGATGTATATAAGCTTCTATCTGGATACTTTCGCCCATTGAAGGACTTGCCCATTGCCCGCAAATATGTCCTAGGCTATCAAACTACTACTGTAGACCAAAGGTGGCGTGTGAAGAGGCGGGCATGTGCATTGCCAGGGTTGGCGTGACGCACCTCGGTTGCGATCGCCCTTCCTCCTTCATTCGTTGCATTGGTTTCAAGTTCGCGATGGCACCGTTCTTTCACGCACTATCGGATGAACAATTTAGATTTCTCTAGCTTGAGGTGAAATATAGCACCATGCATTTGAACTAACAACAAAACCGTTTCATCTATTACCACTGTTTGGGCACATTCTCGATCCATTCTGGTCGTTGAGTATGACCTTTCACAGGGCGATTCACAGTTATAGATCAACATCCCGTTAATCCCATTAACTGACCCACCTTTGGAAGTGCTGACGTATGAAGGCTCTCATTTTTGTTTCATTGTTGCGGCAATGCTGGTCAGGCCTACTAAATTCTTCGAAAGCCACCCTGGACCGATCCACTTAACTCCATCGTCTGTCCCATGTAACACCACACCAAATACGTGTCCTTATGCGCTGACCTGTTGCCAGGCCCTGGCACATGGCTCAGCTATTGCAATTTCATCCATATGCACTTATAAGTCCCCGTCCAAGGCATGCAACTTTCTTCATTGTTGACTTTGACCGCAGGCTTCGCGAAAGTCTGATACGTTTGTCTATAATATATCTCTTCCACCCTTTGCCTACACTACGCATGATGTTAAGCCTTGACTATTCGGCGCTTAGGCATGCGATGAACGATGCGGCGTACGTGGTCACCCTGCATCACCAAGACGCCACGGTGTTCATTCCGGAAAACTGTGGTTGTAGTGACGTCGTGTGGATGGTTACCAAACATTTTCCCAAAAATCCCCCGCGGTGGTGTTAACTGTTTGAAAACTTGAAGTTCTGGTACATCATCGCATCAACCCGGCCACTGGCTGTCAACAAATACCGCTGGTATCTTCACTTTTGACTCCACTCTGATTGAAGGCCTGTCCACAGTTTTTGTACATTTTCCATAACACTTATTCTAGCTCAATTGAAATCTTCACCGATCCAAGTAACGGATACCTTCGGGGTTCCACTGACACGACATCCTCCCTGAAGTCCGATGAATCAAGGCGGTGCCTAGTGTCGCAGATAAGCGCAGGTCAAACTCGAACCAACGCTTCTAACCAACGTGTGTACGCCAAGGATGTCTCACCACGGTAGGTCATTGGACCTTGATGCTGTTTAGATTTTGTCCCGTAATTTTCCTGTTTGAGTTGACTCGCGGAATGCCAGAATTTACTATAACTGCCCAGCACAGAAAGGTCGTCCTCGCCCTGAATTACTCAATAGTCATTTCGAATTCGCCCGATTTCGTACTGCCAGACCTGGTGGGCTGGTGTCATCTCGTCATCATTGCAATCAACGAAATTCTGACATTAAGAGTCCAAAGTATAGCACCCTGGTTTCCCCGTTAAGAGGTCTTTCGTTTCATTAGTGAGCTGTGCAGGGCACATGACACGACCACATACCTTAGACCCACGGATATCTGACGAATACTTCCTCACAATTTTCGTTGGGCGGTAGAACGGCGAAGGTCGTGCTGTTGCAAACAACATTGCAAATTCAGCCCAGAAATTTGACGACAAGCTCAACCAGGACCTGTGATAGTAGAACGCCAGGTAATTAGAAAGAAGCAACTTGCGGTATCCGAGTCATAGGGTCTCTCCAAAGCGAATCATGTGGAGGGACGGGTGACATCGGCCGCACGGCTAGTGAGTTCAAGGTGGTTACCAGCAATATACCGTGGTGCGAAGTTGCACTCGGCTTCTCAGATTCAGAAGGCTCTACGAAACAAAAAGTGGGCGCAACCAGGGGACGTGAGAACACATACACGTCTCTCCATGTGCAAAGGTAAGATTCAGATTCGGAATTGTCGACTGCAGGAGCTTTCAACCCTATGTGGCTGCTCTCATCGACGTTAAGACGGACCTATCCTTGCTTTCCGAAATCCCGAGGGCGATACCAAGTCAGGATTTTTATGTGTTCCCCGTGGCGGTGGGCGCATGCGTCACGGTTCTGCGGCCACCTCCCGCCGTCCGCTTTGGCGGTGCCCGCCGCGGGTGTCCGGCACGAGCCGGAGTCACTTTGCCGCTCCGGGTTTCCATATTTGGGGTACCGTACATCCGATCACCAATGCTATCCTCACCCCTCACGGCGGTCGGGCTCGCCAGTCGAGCGATGTTCGGCGTTCATAAAGTTGCGGAGCACTACAAACTTTGTAAAGATCATAGTGCACATGCTCTTTTGTGTCACGGCTTCTGGTTTACATACCTGTGGATCACCACATCCGAGGATACTTTCACACACGTCATGTTCGACTTGGCTGTCTACCCTTCTTCTTGTTACTGACTACCGCGGACTTCGCAATCTCCGACTCTGTCGGGTCGACCCTCCTGCTCGTGGATTCGGAATCAAAGCGGGTTTACACCCTGGATCATTTTGCTCAAGTTTCACAACCGCAGTCAATATGTTACCATGGATAGGCCATAATCACATCGACGAACGCCCTGGAATCAGCCACAGCATATAAATGCACCCAGGTGCGAGCATTGTAACATCGTCAATCTATCACAATCAAAAAAGCTACCAACTCACACCGCAAAACTATTTTTCAACGAGTCGAAGCGCTTGTTCGGGCATTGAGCTTAAACATGGTTCGCCATGCGGACCCGGAGCCACGTACCCTCCCTTACAGGTATTCCCCTCTCTGGTTCTACTTTATATACCTCTAATCATTCGACGTCATTAGATATACAGGCGGTGAAGCCTTTGAGAACGTCTCTCGACCCATGTCCCATCTATTGAACTCTGTGTCCTCTCCGTCACCCTTACATGTTTCTTCGTGGCACGTACCCTCCGAGACCGGATCTGTCCTGGATACCTCTACTACTGGATCACAAACACCCGAACAGCCAGAATATGCAAACCTGGCTCATGACTTTGCACCGCATGGCGCCGACTGCTGTTGTGGCCGGGACACGAGAGAGAGAGAGACTCGGGCCTGTTGACTGCAAGGCCAGTGATCACATGTCCTGGATCTTCAGGGCTTCACAAGTGAGCCTCTTCTCCCGTACCAAGTTGTCGTGATCATCAGATGACATGTGGACGCCGCCAAAGTCACGAATGAATCGGCAGGATCACGCCCGGACTCCGACACCAGATGGGACCCTTCGCTGGCACTCATGCTCTGCGATCTGTACGTTGGCCACTGAAGAGGAAAAGAAATGCGTCCCTCGCCGTACGCCCCAGTAAAAGTGGATACTGCTCTCCGGCTTCATTTTGTATTTTGCGCCAATATCTTTCACAGCTTATCAGAGCGTAGATGCAAAGCAACGAAGAATTCAAGCTTATTGCTCGCGTTGTAGGGATCCCACCCCGCGATACCACTTGACCCCCGTTAGGGCTTGCACTGAGTGACGGAGCGGCCGATTTCGGTGCAGTGACAAGAGAGTACACTTTGATCTCAAAATTCGTCCTCCATGCATCCAGGGGGATGTCGGTTGGAGTGATTCGCGTCACAGGATCCAGAGCGCTACGTTGAGCACCGACTGATTCTGTAATTCCTTGACCAATGCCATCGCCAGGCACTGGCATGAGGGTCAATTGATGAATCAGGATGGGCATAATCCGACTCAGTGATTCACAGTGTACATGCCACCACAACTAAGTTAGGACTCGGAGCTGTAAAGGAAAGGTATTAACTTGGGCGCCGAGCGTTACCCGTTCCGCAACTATTAGGGAACCTAGAGAGTGCGCGCTGGAACAAAAGGGCCAATTGATGAATAGGATCAAGGGGCACTGGCAGACCGGCGACGTATGTCAAGTACAGTAGTGTCAAGTAGTGGTGATGGAGCTTACGTAGAGATTGTCCTTGTCCTCTCTTGGCGGTCACTGCGATAGTCCTGCATCTGCACAACTTGTTCAAATACATTCAACAATGTGTCTAGTCCCCGCCCTCGCTTCCTGTCCGTCTCAATGTCTCTGCCCATCTCACAGCATCCCCGTCGTTCTCCCACTCGTACCCTCAGCTTCTACCTAGTTCTCGTCTTCTGCGTCTTGCCAGTATGGTCAATCCCCATCTGTTCCTGGCTCTTCATTCTTTACGAGCTTAGAGGCAGTGGTATTTGGGGCCTTTCATGGCACGGAAAGGCGCTCTTCACTTATGCTCTCGCCGAGGCACGTCAATCAACCACCGACTCCCGCCTTCGCCAAATTCAAACTCACATGCTCTAGGTCCTGTTCTCAATACACTATTACGTTCTCTACAAGTTCGTGGATGGCCCCTGTCCGATTACCCCAGGAGATACTGAGGAGCTCACCCTGGCCTTCAAACGTGTTGTCCAGAATGGTCTCGTTAATTTACCTCAGGATATTGATAACGAAGAGACTCTTGATGTGTCCCATCCTGAATGTCCCACCGATACAATCGAGAAGTTGAGTCCTACCGATCCTCGTGCCGTCGACTTTCAAAACCAACTCAGGAATTGGTGCGTCCCGGACCCATCGCACTCGTCTCAAACTGCGCAGACGACAGCTGATCCGATGAGCCCTCGACAGGTTTGGAGGAGTTCCGTGGTCCCAAGTTCGAAGGAAGGAGATGTGCGCTTGGCTTTACTGGTCTCTTTACTATGAACACATGCCCGACTTCGATAAGATTCCACTCACACGGTTCAATGTTCTGCTAGATTGCCTTGAGTTGGTCGAAAAGCGCTCAGGCACCACGATCCCAGAAGGCTCAAATCCCGACGCGCAGCCAAGACTCCTCACTCTGGATCCTGTCATCATTAGGTGGCGCCCACTGATTT
>WNFQ01000920.1_pt1 | contig 24027 bp, 14 predicted proteins | sample 5400171 | NCBI WGS metagenome assembly WNFQ01 (sample SAMN13153356, study PRJNA577476) | soil metagenome | isolation source: 20 cm soil under Madrone tree | place: USA:California | collected 2016-06-14
TTCGACGGGCAATGGACGCGCAAGGTCATTGAACGGCTGGGATTCGGTACGGCCCAAGGGAGCTCTTCGCGCGGCGGATTACGCGGCCTTGCGGTGATGGCGCGGCGGCTCGAAGAAGGGGTGGACTGCGCGTTTACGATTGACGGACCGCGCGGGCCGCGCTACGTGGCCAAGCCCGGACCAGTAATGCTGGCGCGCAAAACGGGATGTCCCATCATGGTTTTTCACATCGGCGTGGAACATGGAAAAACATTCGAACGAACGTGGGACCTTTTTTTGATGCCGAGACCCTTTTCGCGAACGGTGATTTTGTTCGCGCCCCCGATTTACGTTCCGGCTGACGCCAATGCAGAAGTGATGGAAGCGAAACACGCGGAAATGCAGCGCGAATTGGAACGCGTTCGCGATATTGCGGAGGGCTGGTTTTCGCTGAACGAAGAAGCTCGCGCGCAGCATCGCGCCGCATTCAAGCAGTGAGTGGCGAGGGTCGACCGTGGGGCATCCGCGGCGGCGGCCGCCCCTACACGGAAGAAAGTCTAATTGCCGGTGCGTTCGCCGAGCTTGACGGGAACGTCCATCTTTTTGCCGCCGCGGTACAGCGTTACCTTCACGGTATCGCCCGGCCGCTTCCGGTTGAGCAGCACGTTCACGTCGAATTGATTCGCAACCTTTTGCGAATCAATCTCGACGATCACATCGCCGCCGATGGCGATCCGGCGCATGCCGGCTTGTGCAATGCGATTGCCTCCCTGAATCCCCGCTGCCGCTGCCGGACCGCCCTTCGTGGTTTTCTCCACAAGCAAGCCTTCTTTCACGGGCAAGTCCAGCGCTTCGCTCAGCCAGCCGTTGACGGGCCACGTTTCAACGCCGAGGAACGCGCGGTGCACGCGGCCATCGGTGATCAGATCGTTGGCGATATTTTTTGCCGTGTTAATGGGAATGGCGAAACCAATGCCCGCGGTGGTGCCGCTGGGCGTGTAAATCGCGGAGTTGATGCCGATGACTTGGCCGTGTGTATTGATGAGCGGCCCGCCGGAATTGCCGCGGTTGATGGCCGCGTCAGTCTGAATGGCTTCGTCGATGAAAGTAGTTTGGCTTGTCTGCACCGTGCGTCCGAGCGCGCTGACCACGCCAGTTGTGAGCGTGGACTGAAATCCGAAGGGATTGCCGATAGCAAGAACTTTTTGGCCAACTTGAAGCGCGCCGGAATCTCCAAGCGTCAGCGCGACGAGGTGCTTTCCTTTGGGATCGACTTTTACGAGCGCAACATCATTGCGCTGGTCGGCGCCGATGAATTTTGCCGGATAACGCGATTGATCGCCAAGCACCACTTCGATGGACTGCGCGCCTTCGACGACGTGGAAATTAGTGAGAATGTAGCCGCGGGCGTCAATCACAAAGCCGGAGCCCGCGCCTTCGACGGGTACCGGGTCCATGAAGAAATCATATTCCGTGGCTTTGGTAAGAATGTTGGCGACGGCCGGGGAGGTTTGCCGGTAGATTCGCACGTTGATGGATTCATCGTCGGTCAAGCTGGCATCGCGTTGCGCGCTCGCGGTGAGGGAGCCGCCGCGCGGCAAGGCCTCAACGTTGGTCGGTTCGTGGGGGCCGAATCGCGCTCCGGCCCAATAGGCGCCGAGAATCAGCACCAGCGCGGCAAGCATGATGCGCGCGCGGTGCGAAGTGTTTACTGCGGTCATGGGTGTCGTCCCTTCCTTCCGATCCACTCGATGACCATAGTATAAGGAAAATTGCGAAGCGGGTCACCGCGCCATCGGGAGATGGCTTACCGCCCCATCGCTACATGGCTTACCGCACCGTCTGGCTGTGGCGGAGCTTGGTGGCGAGGGCTTCGACCTGGCCGTGAGTTTCTTCGAGAGAGCCGGAGCAATCGATTTTCTCGGTGGCCAGGCGAAGTTTTTCCTCGACGGGAAGTTGCGCGGCGATGCGGCGGCGGGCTTCCACTTCGCTGAGACCGCGCGCGAGGAGCCGCTCGAGTTGCTGCTCGGGACGGCACCACGCGACCACCAGGCCATCAAGATTTTTGTGAATGCCGGATTCGATAAGCAGGGCGGCTTCGACGAAGACCGCGTCGCGAATCCCAGCCCGCTTCCACACCTCGAATTGACTGAGGATCACTTCCGCCACGCGAGGATGGACGATGGCGTTGAGGCGGTCCAGCTTGGCGCGGTCGGCGAAGACGATGGCGCTGAGTCTTGCGCGGTCAATGCGGCCACCAGTGGCGATCACCGTCTGCCCAAATTCCTGAATGACTTCGCCGTAAGCGGGCTGCCCCGGCTCGACGAGTTTATGAGCGAGGGAATCGGCGTCGAGGACCGCGAAACCCATTTCGCGCAGCATGGCGGCCACGGCGCTTTTGCCGCTGGCGATTCCACCAGTGAGGCCGAGTCGGAGCATGATCGTGAATTATCGCGCCGTAGCGGTGGATTGCGTGGCGGAAAATTTTGGCGAGGCCCGCCGCAGGCGGGCGGCTTTCACCGTGTTGCTCATGAGCATGGTGATGGTCATGGGACCGACGCCGCCGGGCACGGGCGTGAGCGCTCCGGCGGTGTTGATGGCGTCAGGATGGACGTCGCCGACAAGGGCGCTGCCCTTCGTGCGGAATTTTTCGAGGCGGTCCTGGAAATTTCGGAAGAGACGCTCGGCTTCGTTGGGGTCGGTAACGCGGCTTGTGCCCACATCGATGACCGCGGCGCCGGGCCCTCCTCGCGTGGCAGACTTGATCCACTCGGGTTCGACGAAGCCGGCTTTGCCCATGGCGGCGACGATGATGTCGGCGCGGCGGAGAACATCCGGCAGATCGCGCGTTTTGGAATGGCAAATCGTAACCGTGGCGTTGGCGTGCATCAGCAGAAGCGCCATGGGTTTGCCGACGATGTCGCTGCGGCCCAGCACCACCGCGCTGGCGCCTTCGATCTGGATATCATTGCGGCGCAGAATTTCCATGCACCCCGCGGGAGTGCAGGCCACCAAGCCGGGGCGTCCGCTGATGAGTCGGCCGAGATTGACGGGATGGAAGCCGTCTACGTCTTTGGCGGGATCGACGGCTTCGAGGATGCGCTTGGTATCGACTTGCGAGGGAAGCGGAAGTTGAATGAGAATACCGTCGACGTTGTTGTCGCGATTCAGATCATCTACGACGGCGAGCATTTCCAGGGTTCCCACCGTGGCGGGCGGCGTAATAAGAGCGCTGGCAAGGCCGATCTCTTCGCAAGCCGCGATTTTACTTTTCACGTAGAGCTGCGAAGCAGGATTTTCGCCCACGAGAACGGCGGCAAGGCCAGGGCGTACCCCCGCCGCGGTGAGCAGGCGAACCTCATCCTTCAATTCGGCGAAGATCTGGTCCCGAATTTTTGTCCCGTCAAGGATCCGCGCGGTCATCCCCAGCTCGCTTTCTTGGCTGAAACAGAGGCAGCAAAAGCGATGATAGCACGGAGATGTACGCTGGCTTTGGAGGCGATGGGGAGAAGAGGATGAGTTCCAGAATGGGAATTGGAGGGTATCCGCGGAACGTCAGTCAGATAGGGCCCCCGTTTTTTGTAAGTGTTGCATCTAAAGGGCTTAGCTTGGTCGTAAGTCTCTTGTTTGCAACACACACTTGCGAGGAGATCCACAAGTGTTGCGGCTAAAGGACTTAAAGCAAGAGTGGGCAGTGATAAGTGGACAGTGGTCGGCAGGGAGAAAAACACGTGAAGTAAATTGGAAAGAGGCGACCGCGTAGGGAGCAGGGATTACGCCGGCGAAGAAATTGGGAGGGCGCCGAAGATAGGATTCGATATACGCGGGAGAGAATTGCACACCTTATTCAAGTTGCTAAGTGTTTTACAGTGAACGTTCGAAAATGAGGGTTGAATGGCTGCTGGGGCGAGTTGAACGGTTTCTATTGACGAGAGGCTCACAAGAGAAAGCAAGTCACCGAAGCGCGCGGAACCAGATCGTAAGCGGCTAAGGGCCTGCCGCCCGCCGAGTTAGGCACGGCGTAGGCGTTCAGATGCGTCATTCATAACGTAGGGCCACCATGGGATCCACCTTAGTTGCGTGGCGGGCGGGAGCGAGGCAGGCGGCGAGGCCTACCGACACGACGAGGGTCACGACTGCAGAAAACGTCCATGGGTCAGCGGCTGAAACACCCGGAATTTGGCTGACCAGAAAGCGTGTGAGTACATAGCTTGCCAGGAGGCCAGCTAGAATCCCCGACGCAACTAGACGGAAGCCGTTGAGTAGCACGAGGCGCAGAATATTGGACTGTTGCGCTCCGAGGGCAACGCGAACGCCAATCTCGTTAGTTCTCAGAGAGACGGCATAGGCCATTACACTGAATATCCCTATCACAACGAGGACCAAGCCGATTCCGGCGAAAGCGGAAAGTATTGCGAGTTGAAATCGTGGTCCACGGTAGAACTCTTGCAGTGAAGCTTCCAGCGTACCGGAGGTGGAAATCTGCACACCCGGATCGAGAGCGCGAACTTCCTGACCCATGTTCTTCAATAGCGGGCCGGGATCAACGGAGGTCCTCGCCATGAACAAGCGCCAGTTAAATCCCGCAACACTGTAAGGAACGAAGGCTTGCGGGAAAGACTGCCAGGACGGATTGTCATAGCCGCGTGTCTTGTAGTCGCGAACGATTCCCACGATTTCGAAATAAGTGTCATGCGGCGCGGCCGCAGCGAAATACGGCTTATCAAAAACGTCCAATTTGACCTTGTGGCCGAGGGGATCCTCGTTTGGAAAGTACTGGCGGGAAAAGGCTTCGTTTACCACCATCACGTCTCGCGCCGCAGACACGTCGTCTTGGGAAAAGAACCGTCCGCGAAGCAACGGCACTCCGAGCGTTTGAAAATAGCCATCGCTGCACATTTCAAACCGCGTCTCCCATGGTTCGGTGTGAGGTTTGCCGGCGATGATTGTGTCGCTGACCTCGTACTTCAGTGGCGGTGGCTCGGCCATTTCGGCAACGGAGGTCACGCTTGGGAGAGACCGCAACCGGTCGAGGAGCTGACGCGTCAATGCGTTTTTCCTTTGCAAAGTGCCAGCTATATCTGTGTTATACGCCGGCGGGAGATTGAGCTCAAAGTAGAGGACATTCTTTGGGTCGAATCCGAGGTCCGCGCGCGTGAGAAGCAGAAAGCTGCGCATCAAAAGGCCGGCGCCAACCAGCAAGACGATTGACAGCGCAATTTCGCTGATTACGAGTCCGCCGCGAAGATTGCCGTGCCGGAAACCACCCGCGACTCCCTTGCTGCTGGTGAGACGTGGATGCAGATCGCCTCGAACGACATGGAGGGCGGGTGCAAGCCCGCAGAGAATAGCAGTCAGGATGGCGACACCAAGAGCCGCAAGAAGGACAGGCGCGTTCATGCCAATAACAGCTTCGTCGGGGAGAGTGCCTGCGGGAATCAACGCAACAACTACTTTCAAGCCGAAGTATGCCAGAGCGTAACCCGCACCGGTGGCCGCCACCGCCAGCACAAAACTCTCCACAAGCAGTTGTTGGATAATGCGTCTGCGGCTTGCACCGAGCGTAGCGCGCATGGCGATTTCCCGTTCCCGGGCGGTGGCACGAGCCAGCAAGAGGTTCGCAACGTTACTGCAAGCGATCAAAAGCAGCAGGAAAACGGCACCTAGCAGTGCATAAAGTGTTTTCCGAAAGTCTCCGATAAGACTGTCGAGCATCGTCTGCGGCACGATCGCGAACTTATCCTCTGGAAAAATTCCACCTGGGTTTGGCTTGTGCAAACGGTGCGCAATGGAATCGAGGTTGGCTGCGGCAGCGGCCACACTGACACCCGGCTTGAGGCGTCCCATCAGCTTGAAGCCGTGCGTCGCGTAGTCGGGGGTCACCGGCATCCAGAAGTTTGCGCCAAAAGCGTTGAACCGCAAGGGCATGATTCCGACAAGGGTCGTTGGCTTGCCATTTAGGATGAAGGTCGTGCCAAGGATTTTGCGATCGCCACCGAACTCTCGCTGCCAGAGTCGATAATTCATTACCAATACAGGCGGAGCACCGGGGCGTCCATCTTCCTCCGAGATCGTACGGCCCAGCAGCGGCGGCACACCTAGGTAGTCAAACGTATTGGGCGTTACCACCGCGCCGAAGGAAAAGAAACGAATGGATTTCCCGTCGTCGTACTTGGGGCGCATGCCGTTGTAAGCAACAATGTCTTCGAATATATGATTCTGCCGGCGAAAGGCGCGCACCTCCTCGGGAAAGAAGTACTGCCGAACTTTCCATCCGTCGCCACTTCCTAAATTATGCATATTAAGTACAACAGATCTGTTGAAGTCCTTATAAGGAAGCGCACGGAAGAAGACGCTATAGACGACGCTGAAGACGATTGTGGAAGCGCCGATGCCGAGGGCCAAGGCAAAGATGGCGATGAGGGAGAAGCGGCGATCTTTTCGAAGATTGCGGAGCGCGTAGTGAACGTCCATGAAAAAGTCTTCAAAGGATGGCCACCGCCAGACTGCGCGGCTGTCCTCTTCAGTCAGCGCTACATTTCCAAACTCGCGCCGAGCGGCGGCGGCGGCTTCTTTTCTGGGCATGCCGCTGGCGACCAGTTCTTCGATCTTTTCTTCGAGATGCGCATGAATCTCATCGGAAAGATCGTTATAGAGGAGGCGACGGGAAAATAGTTGTTTGAGCCAGTTCATAATTCATCGATCCTATGACACAGGTAATCCCTTCGAGCATGCGTTCAGAACGTCATTCGTGGCGCAGGGCGACTATGGGATCGACGCGCATCGCTCGCCGCGCCGGGATGTAGGTTGCTAACATCGCCGTCAGCAAGATAGCCGTCGGCACGATGAAGTAGAGCCGCAACTCACTGAGGTAGAGGCCATAGAACATGGCGTCGAAAAGTTTTGGTAGGGGCAGCGCCAACACGAGTCCGATGGCCGATCCGATGGCACTCATTTTCAGGCCTTCCCTAAGAATCATGCGCAGCACGTCCAGGTTTTTGGCACCGAGCGCGAGGCGGACTCCGATTTCATGCGTTCGCTGGCCTACGGAGTAAGCGATCAGCCCGTAAATGCCGATGGCCGAGAGGATCAACGCGAGAAGGGCGAAGCCACCCAGCAGACTCACAAAAAATGAGTCGCCGCCCCTTTGATGTTCGATCACCTCAGGCATGCTCATCACGCGAGCGAGAGGAAGTTCGGCATCCATTTGCGCAATCGCGCTGCGCAAAGCGGAGGCCAGGCTGTTCGGATCGGAAGTTGCGCGAACCATAAACGAGAACGAAGACACCGGGCGCTGAAGGAACGGCTCGTAGACTTCCGGGTCATCGCGTGATCCTTCCGAGTGGGTTTTCACGTTGGCGACAACTCCGACGATCTCGCACCATTGGGGGGTGCTGCCGCTCACATCCAGGCGAATCTGTTTTCCAAGCGGCTCGTGACCAAGCAAATGGCGCTCGACAAACTCTTCGTTCACCAGGGCTACGGCCGGCGCTGTAGCGTTATCCGTCTCCGTGAAGGTCCGGCCACGCAGCAAGGGGATGCCCGCGGCTCGGAAATAATCGGTGCTCACGAGAACATCAAGCGCCCGGAGTCTTTGGTTGGCAGGCAATTCGGGCTGACCTTTGATTTGAAGAGTTACAGTGTTAGGTCCGGTCGCGGGCAAGTCAGAAGCAACTGCGACGGTGTCTGCGCCGGGAATCTGCCGGAGGCGAGGAACCACATCTTGGACAAAGCGGGCTTGCTGGGAGGCCTCTTTGTATCGCGCGTTGTCGAGGGTTACCCCGGCGGTGAGGAGATGGTCGGGCCGGAAGCCCAGGTTCTGGTGGGCAATCAGGAAAAGTCCGCGAATGAGCAGCCCGGTTCCCACCAGAAGAAACAAAGCCAGCGCGATCTCGCCAGTGACCATCACCCTCCGGAGACGGCTATGGGAACGGCCCTGCGAGGCGGTACGGCTTTCGTCTTTCAAATTCGTATTGATGTCGGTGCGCGACGCGTTCAGTGCCGGAGCTAGGCCGCACAGAACCGCGCAGACTAGCGAGACACCCAGGGCGAAGAGCAGAACGTTCCAATCCAGACTCAGAGGCACGGCGCTGATGGCTTCGTTGAAGTTCAAGTTTGCCCGGACAAAGGGAATGCCCCAATAGGCAAGCAGAAGACCCACGGCACCGCCGAGAGAGGCGATCACCAGATTTTCCGTCAGCAATTGCCGAACAATCCGCAGGCGACCGGCCCCGAGGGCGATGCGGACGGCCAGCTCCTTCCGGCGCCCCGAGGAGCGCGCCAAGAGCAGCCCGGCTACATTGGCGCAGGCAATCATCAGAACAAATCCTACGGTGGTCATCAGAATCGCCAGGGCATTGCGAATACCGAAAGCGTAGACCAGGAAGTCGGGCAAGGTGCGCACCCCAGCGCCCCAGCCTTTCTCGGTTTCGGGGAACGTTTCCCCGGCGCCACGGGCCAGCGTGACGACCTCGGCGCGGGCTTCTTCGAGAGTTACGCCAGGTTTCAGTCGCGCGAACAGGTACAAAGAACGGTCCTTACGCGCTGCGGCAGTTTGATCTGCAGCGGTTAATACGAGTGGGGTCCACAGTTGATGCGGGAATCCCAACAAACTGAAACTGGCGGGCATCACGCCGATAACTGTGTAGTTTTCACGGTTCAGCCGGATGGTGCGGCCGAGGAGCGAAGCGTCAGAACCAAAGCGCCGCTCCCAGACCTCGTGGCTAAGAATGGCGACATGGTCGCGCCCAAGCTGGTCTTCTCCGTCCGAGAAGGTGCGTCCAAGCTGCGGGGAGACGCCAAGCACGCTGAAATAGTTGGGCGAAACAGCGGCGTCGCGGAGCGGTTCCGGCTGCCCCTCTGCTGCCGATTGGTATTGTGAACTTAAATTAACTGTGCGGTATACATCCGCAGCGGCCATATCTTCAAACACATGGTTTGCTTGGCGCCAAGCCAGGTAGTTTGGCGCGGAAACAGCACTTGCGTCGGGTAAGAACCCTCCCGCCGGGTTGACAGAAGTAACCACTGCCACGCGCTCGGGTTCGCGACCCGGCGGACGGGCCAGCAGAAAACCGCTGACGAGACTAAACATAGTGGCGTTCACCGCGATGCCCAGCGCCAATGTAAGAACGGCGACGGCGGTGAAGCCGGTATCCTTACGCAGCATGCGTAAGCCGTAGCGCAGATCCATGAGGAAGTCTTCGAAGGAGGGCCAGCGCCACACGGTGCGGCTGTCTTCCTCCGTCAACGTTACGTTCCCAAACTCGCGCCGCGCCGCGTACCTGGCTTCGTTCCTCGAAATACCTCTGGCAACCAACTCCTCGATCTTTTCTTCTAGGTGCCCCTGAATCTCTTCAGAAAGATCGTTGTACTGATGGTGACGGGAGAACCACTGCTTCAGCCAATTCATGATGCACCTGGCGCCAAGACGCGTGTAATGCCTTCGAGCATCCTTTCAAAACGCGATACCTCGTGCTCCAGATGCTTCGCTCCCTTGGCAGTAAGCTTGTAAGTACGAACGCGACGATTGGTGGACGAAATGCTCCACTCGGCTTTCACCAATTCTTCCATAAGAAGACGCTGGAGTGCCGGATAGAGCGAGCCTTCTTCAATCTGGAGCAAGTCGTTGGAGCTGCGCTTGATGTGCTGGACGAGGGCGTAGCCGTGGAGGGGCTGGCGCTTCAGCGTGCGAAGAATCATCATCTCCAAGGCGCCGGGGAAAAGGTCTCGCTGTGCGGATTTCTTCATGAAAGGTGGAGGCTGCTCCGGGCTCTGGTCAGAGACTTTGTCAGTCAAGGCCTAGAGCAAAATAGTATGGGAAAAGTGTGCTGTCAAGAGTTGTTTTTGAGCAAACGTCAAAATGCGATTGTGTTTGTGCCGATAAGCAAGTTCTACTGCAACTAGAACAGTAAACCTCGTGGGTGGCTGAGAATCTAATTTTGCTGGAGTTGGCGATGGCACTGTTTGGGGATGGCGGCCGGCGGGAGCTGGAAAAGAAGGCGAAGGCGGAGGGGCGTTTGCCGCCAGGGCAGTCGCTGACGCTGAAGTGGCCGGTGCTGCATTACGGGAGTGTGCCGCATTTTGATGCGGCAAAATGGGACTTCAAGATTTCAGGGCTGGTGGAGGAGGCGGTACGGCTGAGCTGGGAGGAGTTCCGGGCGCTGCCGCAGACAGAGGTGACTTCGGATTTTCATTGCGTGACGCGCTGGAGCCGGCTGGACAACCGCTGGAGGGGCGTGCTTTTTACGGAGGTGATGAAGCTGGTGAAGAAAAAGCCGGAGGCGAAGTTTGCGCTGGTGCTGGCGGAAGAAGATTACACGGCGAATGTTCCGCTGGCGGATTTGCTGCGGCCGGATGTGCTGTTTGCGTTCGAACATGATGGTGAGCCGTTGGAGGCGGAACACGGCGGGCCGCTGCGGTTGATCGTACCGCATCTTTACGCATGGAAAAGCGTGAAGTGGGTGCGCGGTTTCATGTTGTTGGACGAAGACCGATTGGGATTCTGGGAGCGCAACGGATATCACGCGTATGGCGATCCGTGGCAAGAACAGCGATATTCGGGAACATAAAGAATCCCGATTGCACAGCGTCAGGAAATAAAATCGGTGAATCTAAGGGAAGGATCATTCAGGTACAGCGTAGAAATCGATAGCCGACTGCAGGTGGACAACAGAGCAGCTCACTTCTTTGGGGCTGAAAACTTTTCACTGTCATTCAACAACCCAGACACGATGAGGTAATCCACAAAAGTTATCTACTTTGGGCCTGCCAACTCTTACTCCAAGGAGATAACATGTCCCAAAGCAGTCCAAAAACAAGGAAACCGCCGCGGCTAAGAACATCGCTATGCGCCACGGCACTGGCATTTTCAATGGCAGCTTATGTTCCAGTCAGCCACGCCAACGATGGACCCGAGAGTGCGGTTGATCATATTAGGACCGCAAGCCCGATCAAACACGTGATCATCATTGTCGGCGAGAATCGCAGCTTTGACCATGTGTTCGCCACCTATGTGCCCAAGAATCGCGGAGAAAGTGTAAACAATCTGCTCTCCGAGGGCATCATCAACGCCGACGGCACAGCGGGCAGAAACTTTGCAATCGCGCATCAATTCCAGGTTACGGCGCCGCCGAACAATGGGAAATACTTCATCAGCGCGCCTGACGGCGACAAGATTCTTTACGACACGCTGCCGGCGCCCGACGTTGCGGGTACGCCGCCGGTTTCGGCGCTCTCCTTCATATTGAAGATTCCCGGTGGCGATCCGGGTTTGCCGCCAGCCGATCAGTTTCTCTTCGGCACGGGCGGCACGGGACTGAGCGCTTCGCCGCCGTTTGTTGGGCCGGACACGAGAATCACCAACGTCAACGATCTTCCGCCGGGACCGTTTCAGATGACGGGGCCGACGATGCCTTATGATGCGTTTACCGGGGACACGATCCATCAGCTTTTTCAGATGTATCAGCAGGTGGATTGCGATGGGACTCGCGCGACACGGCAGAATCCTACGGGCTGTCTGCACGATTTGCAGTCGTTCACTACGACAACTTACTCTACGAAGCCCGGCGGCACGCCGCATGACACCGGGCAAACCATGGCATTCTTCAACGTGCAGCAAGGTGATGCTCCATTCTTGAAGCAAATGGCCGACGAATTCAGCATGAGCGACAACTATCATCAGCCCGTTATGGGCGGCACCGGTCCGGACAGCTTTTTGATTGGCTTTGGCCAATATCCGTTTTTTACGGATAGCGGCGGCAATGCGGCAACTCCTCCCGCAAGCGATATTTACAATCCCAATCCGCAGACCGGCACTCTGAACCTTTACACGAAGCGAGCCACGTACTTCAATTGCTCCGATCCGGCAGCCCCCGGCTCCCAGGCAATTCTCAGCTACCTAAGTTCTTTGCCATACTCTGTCTCATCCAGCTGCGAGCAGAGTCATTTTTATCCCGCGGTCAATCATGGCCAAGGTTTCAATCCCGATGGCACGCCCACCGATCCCACCAGGAACATTCCGCCACTCAGTTTGCGGAGCATCGGCGATGCGTTGAACGACAAGGGCATTCCGTGGATTTATTACGGCGGCGGTTACAACCAGTCAGTCGCGCACAATCCAGTTAACGGTTACTGCACGATCTGCAATCCGTTCGAATACGAGTCGAACTATCCTGCGCAACGCGCAGATCATATGAGAGACGTTATGGATCTTTTCAACGACCTCAAGAATGGGACGCTCCCGGCGGTATCGTTCGTCAAGCCGGACGGCGCGATGGATGGCCACCCCAACTCGTCAAAGCTGGGCCTGTTCGAAGCGTTCTCGAAGAACATCGTCGAACTAGCTCAAAGCAATGAGGAGCAGTGGGCCCGGACGGCCATTTTCATCACCGTGGATGAGGGCGGCGGGTATTACGACAGCGGGTTCATCCAGGCACTGGACTTTTTCGGTGACGGGCCACGGATTCCCCTGATGGCCATCTCGCCCTTCTCTAGGGGCGGACACATTAGCCACGTTTACAGCGACCACGTTTCACTGATGAAGTTTATCGAGCGGAACTGGCAACTTGCCCCGGTTTCCGACCGAAGCCGAGACAATCTGCCCAATCCTCAGATTGAGCGTGATAACCCGTATGTGCCAACGAACATGCCCGCTTTAGGGGACCTGTTCGACATGTTCAATTTCGGCCGAGCACAACAGTAGACAGTGATGCGGCGAAGGCGGTCTTGCCGATTGCGGGGTCGCGCGCGGCAAGACCGGCCTTCGAGAGCGGATCTATTTCTCTTGAGCGTTAGCGGCACCGGGTACACAAAAGGCGTTATCGGCGACGGTAACGACGCGCAATGCCGAATTGATTAGTTGGCCGTAATTTGGACGGATTGCGTCATTCTTCGCGCAGGGCCACCACGGGGTCCACATAGGTGGCGCGAAGCGCGGGGACGTAACTGGCGATAAAGGCGACCGCCAGGAGCAACGCGGAGACAGACGTCAAGGTTACGAGGTCGGTGGACTGCACTCCATACAACACCGAGCGCAAGCCGCGGAAAAGGAGAAAGGCCAGCGCAATTCCGATGCCGGTTCCGATCAGCGCCATAGTCATGCCCTGTTTCAGAACCATTTTCAGGACATGGGAGCGCTGCGCTCCGAGCGCGCTGCGAATGCCGATTTCCTGAGTTCTCTGGCTGACGGAATAGGACACCACGCCAAACACTCCGACCGACGCAAGCACCAGCCCGAGCAGGCCGAAGGCGCCGACGAGCATGGCGCCGAGACGCGCCGGCAATAGGGGCTTCCCGTATCGCACGTGCGTTTCCATGGTCTGGATGTCATAGACCGGCAAGCCTGAATCCAATTGGCGGATCTGCTCGCGCACGGGTTCGGCAAGCCGCTGGGGCTCAACTTCCGAATACACCATCAGAGTGCCCGCGGAGCTATAGCGCTGGACCATCGGAAAGTAAACGAACATCTGCGGCGACTCGTAGAGAAAAAGGTACTTACCCGTGCGAGTCAGGCCCACAACTTGAATCGTGGGGCCGTCTTTCTCGGTACGAAAGATTTTTCCAATGGGATCCTGACCGGGCCAGATTTTGCCGGCAAATGTTTCATTGATGATGGCCACTTTGGGCGATCTCGCATTGTCCGCTTCGGTAAATTCGCGGCCACGAATGACCGGCACACCCGCGGTACGAAAGTAACCGGGCTGAGCCCGGTCATCGAAGGCGGTTGCGGTTTTCGATTTGTCGTCGATGGTCTGTCCTTCCGGGAAAATGTTGACCAGGGAGTTGTCATATCCCATGGGGATGTAAGAGGTAATGCTGGCGTCGCGCACGCCGGGGAGTGTTTTCACGCGCTCGGTGAGCTGTTTGTAGAACTGCTGCCCGCGCTGCTCGTTGTAACCCTGAAGGCCCAGATCCATGGTTATCATCAGAGTATGGTCGATGCGAAAGCCCATGTCCACGCGCGCGGAATTCTGCAGGCTGCGAATGAAGAATCCGGCGCACGCCAGAAGGACCAGCGACACGGCCACCTGCGCAATCACCAGAGCATTGCGGAACCGATGATGACCAGCGGATGCGCCACCAGAGCGTCCGCCGGCCTTCAGAACATCGGCGAGGTCTGCATGCGACGCTTGCACTGCAGGAATTAAGCCGGCGATGACGCCGGTGATCAGTGCAGCGAGAAAACTGAACGCAAAGATGCGCCAGTCCACGCTGAGATCAAACAAGCGCAAGGGAAGATCCGTGGGGATACGGATGGACATCAGCGCCATTGCCGCCCAGCGCGCAAAAACCAGCCCCACGATTCCACCGCAGAGCGCGAGCAGGACGCTCTCCGTCAGAAGCTGCCGGACCATTCGCCAGCGGCTGGCCCCCAGGGCAGTGCGCGTGGCGATTTCCTTTCTGCGCCCGTTGGCGCGCGCAAGAATCAGATTGGCCACGTTGGCGCAGGCGATGAGGAGCACAAGCCCTACCAGCAGCATGAAGACGACAACGACCTTGGACATGAAGCTGCCAAGTCCCGGTTCGGGGCGGGCGCTAAGCTCGGGCATTACGAGAGTCGAATTGTCCTTGTGAGTGTCGGGAAATTCCTGTGCTAGACGACGGTCTGTAGGCTCCGCGGCGGCCATGGCCTGCTCTGGGGTCACGCCGGGTTGCAGCCGGCCGAGAACGCGCCAATAGGATGCACCGCGTTTGTTGAGATCGGCTCCCTGGTGGGGATCCAGAAGGGCGAGGGTGCTTAAGGGCACGTACATATCCGGCTCGAGGAAGTAATAAGCGCCGTGGTAACGCTCCGGGGCGACGCCGATGATGGTGAAAGGATGCCTGTTAAGTTGAACTGTTTGCCCGAGGACGTTCGGGTTGCCCGCAAAGCGCCTTTGCCAATACTTGTAGCTGAGGACAATCAGAGGGTCCTTGCCGGGCACCCAGCCCTCGTCAGAGGCAAAGGTGCGTCCGCACGCAGGTTCCAGACCGAGCATGGAGAAGTAATTGCCGGAAACCAGCTCCCCCCAAGCGCGCTCAGGGCGGCCTTCAACGCCGAAGTTCAACGGGCTGGGGGCGTAGGCGACCAAGTCGGAAAATACGGTCTTGAGCTGGCGATAGTCCTGAAAATCGGGATAGGAGAGGCCGAGAGGAAAATCCACCCCACGGACTCTAGTGGCAACAACGACGATCTGCTGGGAGTCCTTGACGGCGAGCGGGCGCCAGAGCATCCCGTTGAAAACGCTGAAAATTGAAGAATTGGCGCCGATGCCCAGGCCGAGGGCCAGCACCGCGACCACTGTGAACCCGGGACTCTTCAGCAGCATCCTTGCGGCATAGCGCAAGTCCTTCCAAAGAGTTTCCATGCGGGCAGCCCCTCTCGCGAATCTCTAAGAGGAATACGTGATGATTCCCTAAAAGTTCCATGAAAAGGCACACGGTGAGTTGCTGGGCGCGGGCGTTGTACAAGCGTCGTTTCTCGCAAAGCAGGAGCATGTGGCGTATCATTTCAGGAATTACGATTTCTCTTCCTCTTTGGAGCCGTGAATGGTGACCCGCAAATTTCAATTCCGCCGTTTTCGTTCCGGCGGTTGGCTGTAGCGCACTCTTGCCGGGCCGGCTATTGGCTCAAGGCCAGGGACCAAGGACAGTTGGAGCGGGATCGGCGGTGGCTGAAGAGGAGGCGAGCGCAGACCCGAGGGTTTCGTCACTTGCACCGAGAGCGCAGAGGGCCATTGGCAAAGCGTTTGAAGCGCTGGGGAGTCACGCGACATTGACTGCCCAGGGCGCGACGCAAGTGCGGAGACATCTTGAGACCGCTTACCGCGTTGCGCCGACTAGCGCAGAGGTCAGTTACCTTTTTGGAGTTTACTGGCTGCAGGTGAACAATCGTGTGAAGGCCAAAGCCTATTGGGCAAAAGCAATCGAACTCTATCCGCAGCACTATCGCTCGTTGATAGCCAAGCGCTGGTGGATGAAGAAAAGCTTGACGAGGCCCTGCCTTATCTTGCGCGGGCCGTCGAAGCCGAGCCTTCCTACTGGGGGGCACATGCGATCTACGCGGATCTCTACCTGCGACAGGGCTCGCAGATGAAGCCGTGAAACATGCCGAGCGTGCACTCGAACTGGGCCGTGGGGATGCTGCAGTCGTTCTGAGGCACCTGGCGGCGGCTCTAGCAAAACTTGGGGAAAAGGACAAAGCCATCAGCGTTCTCCAAGCCTATGTGCGGGACAATCACGACGACACTGCTGCGAGGAAACAACTGGAGAGGCTGCCGTTGGCGGAAGCCCGGAATGCCCGCGGTGTTGCTGAGACAGCAAACCAGGAGATGGTGGAGCCATGGACGCTTGATCGGATCACCGCGCTTCTTCCCACCAATTGGATGCCTCCCGACACAGACAAGAAAGTGCCTCCCGTGGATCCAGGCGCTAGTTGCGCGCTTGACGAAGTCGTGAAGAAGGCAGGCCACCGGATTGAGGAACTCGTCTACAATGTCGACCGCTTCACAGCGACGGAATCCTTGCAACATGAAAAGATCAACAAATGGGGTCTGGAAACGACCGCGGAAAAGCGCAAGTTTGACTACGTGGTTTCCATCAAGGAAGCGCAGGCGCGGCTGTTCGATGTTCAAGAATTCCGGAAAGCGGCAGGCGCTCCTGGCGATTTTGCGGACGGCCTGCAGTCGATCGGGCTACCCGCCTTGGTGCTCGTTTTTCATCCTTACAATGTAGAGAGCTTCGACCTGACTTGCGAGGGGCTGGCACGCTGGAATGGCAGACGCGCGTGGCAAGTACATTTTCGTCAAAAGGAAAGTAATTCGAATACGCTCCGTGCTTACAAGAGCGGGATCAACGGATCTTCCTACCCCGGGGCATTGAAGGGCCGAGCTTGGATTGCGGCGGACAGTTATCAAATCGTGAGGCTGGAAACAGATTTAGTCAGACCGATGCCGGAAATCCGTCTTGCCGCCGAGCATACGGTAATCGAGTATGGCCCGGTCAATTTTCGCGAGCGTAACGTGGGTATGTGGCTGCCGCAGAGCGCCGAAGTATATTCCGACGGGAGAGGACGGCGCTTCCATCTGCGCCACAGCTTCACTAAGTACATGCTTTTTTCGGTGGACGACAAACAGACTATTTCCGCACCGAAAGCCGCTGAAGAGACGGCTCCGAAATCTCCTTCTGAACAGTGAGCCAGAATCCCTGACTGCGTAGATGAAAGAAATGCAAGGAAAGACGCCCCATGTCAACTTGGGCAGGGGCGTCTTTCTTCAGCTAAACGGCGGCGGCTTGTGTCTTGGTCGGGTCGATTTCGATGCGGCCCTTGAAGTGGGCGCCGTCCTCGATGCTGATGCGCGCCGAGGAAATGTCACCGACGATCGAGCCATCCCTCTTGATGTCCACGCGGCCGCGCGCGACGACGTTGCCAACGACTTTACCGAAGACGACCACGTCGCCGGCTTGAACTTCGGAATGGAGATGAGCCGTAGAGCCCACGGTGAGTTCATGTCCGTGGAGCGTGATGGGACCGTCCACTTTACCGTCGATCTGCAGGTTTTCTTTCCCGATGATATGTCCCTTGATCTCCAGGCTGGCACCCAGACGGGCAGACTCGCGCGCGCTGGAACCGCCAAGGCGCGGCGTCGAGGATGCGTTGAATGGGATAACCGGTGATGCTGGCGTTTGAACTGGCGGAGCGGCGGGTGCTTCGGATGCGTTTTGCTGCTTAGTCCACATACTTCCTCCCTTAAATGGTTCAGAAAAGTCGATTCGGCTCCGGGTGGGAGGGAGCAGCGTGGAATCACTGTAGTTCCGTTTGGCAAGATGAGGCAATGAAGAAAAAGTGCGGCTTGCGCAAATCAAACACTGTCCTTGAGGGCAGGTCGAAAGGCCCATACCTAAGGACGAGAACGCCCGGGAAAGTAAATTGCCCGGGCGTTCCTGATTCGAATAAGCGGCACTCAGTAGATGTCGTATTGCTCCCAGTGGAGGGTGGCGTCGGATTGGATGATGACGTGTTTGTGCGAGTTTTGTTCGAGTTCGTCGATGAGCATGGACTCGCGGGTCTTCAAGGCTTTGGCGATTTCGGGATTCACACGAATCGTGAGGTTCGGGCCTTCGTGGTCGGCGGTGGCCATCTTGCGCGCCTCGGACTGGATTTCGTAGCAGAGCGTGGGGATGGACTTGACCATACCGGAGCCCGTGCAATACGGGCACGGCTGGCAGAGCACGCGCTCGAGCGCTTGTTTGGTGCGCTTGCGCGTGATGCAAACGAGACCGAATTCGTTGAAGGAGAGAGCTTTTGAAGGGGCCTTGTCTTCCTCGAGGGCTTGCTGCAACGCGGATAAAACTTTCTCGCGGTTGCGGCGTTCTTCCATGTCGATGAAGTCGACAACGATGATGCCGCCGAGGTCGCGCAGGCGAATCTGGCGGACGATCTCCTTGACGGCTTCGAGGTTGGTCTTGACGATGGTGTCTTCGAGGCGCGTGGAGCCCTTGCCGACAAATTTGCCGGTGTTGACGTCGATAGCCACCAGAGCTTCGGTATGGTTGATGACGATGTAACCGCCGGACTTGAGCCAAACCTTGGCGCGCAGAGCCTTGTCCAGTTCATGCTGGATGCCGAACTCCTCAAAGATCGGCGTTTCCTTGGTGTAGAGCTTGACCTTGTTGACGAGCTTGGGTTGGAAGCGGCTGACGAACTCGACGATCTTGCCGTACTCTTCCTCGTTGTCGATCCAGATTCCAGTGAAGTCGTCGCTGACGTAATCGCGGAGGATGCGCTCGACGAGATTAAGATCGCGATGGAGCAGGGCGGGAGCTTTGCGCTGCTCGCTGCGCTCCTTGATCTCGTTCCAGGTCTTGCCGAGGAACTCGATGTCGGTACGAATCTCGTCGTCGGTGGCGCCGCCAGCGGCCGTGCGCACGATGAATCCGCCTGGGTAGGCATTCCCAGCTTCGCTGACTAAACGGCGCAAACGCGAGCGGTTCTCGGCGGAGATAATTTTTCGCGAGACGCCCGTGTGATGAACCGTGGGCATGTAAACAAGGAAACGGCCGGGCAAAGCCACGTGGCTGGTGATGCGCGCGCCCTTTTTGCCGAGAGGTTCCTTGGCGATTTGGATGACGACATCCTGTCCAGCCTTCAGCATTTCGGAGATGAGCTGCGGGCGACGCGACGGACCAGACCGGCCTCCCTGATAACCACGGTCAGGCCTTGGGCCGCCGGGGCGCCGTTCGAAACGAGGACCACCGCTGGGACGTCCGCCGCGATCGGGGCGACCGCCACGGCCGTCGGGGCGTCCACCGCGGCCATCGGGGCGTCCGCCACGGCTATCGCGTCCACGGCTACGGAAGGGCCGCTGAAAGCGAGAGCGCGGATTGCCGCCGATACGAGCGGAGTCCCGCGGGAAATCTTCGCGCGGAGCCGATGGACCGCCAATGCGAGGCGCGCGAGTTTCGCCAGGCAGGAGGATCACGTCATCTTCGATGATCGCTGTGCCTTCAACGACGGATTCGCCAACGGCAGCGGAGATCAGTTCTTCTTCAGCATGTTCTTGTCCGGCGGGTTCATTCTCAACGTGTTCATGGTCGACATGTTCGTGCTCGTCGTGCTCATGCTCACCGTGAGCGGCATGACGTTCGGCATGTTCTTGGGCCACGTCCGCGGCGAATTCCGCCCGGTTGGCAGCGCGGCCGGCTTCGACTTCCGCGGTTTCTTCTTCGGAGAGTTCAGAAACCTGGGTAACTGTTGTTTCCTCAGTTTCTTCCGCTTCTTCTTCTGCTTGCTCTTCTGATTCTTCTTCGTCGAATTCGGCACCGCCGACGATGGCATCGACTTCCGCTGCTTCCGAAGTCTCTTCTTGCTTGGCTTCAACGAAGCCGGAAGCTAGCGCGGCAACTTGATCTTCGTTCAGCTCAACCTCATTCCGGGCGGACTCCGCACCGTTAGTAGCGGTCTCCTGTGAAGGTTCGACGGCTGCGCCGCCTGCGGCCGAAGATTGTTCCTCACCGCCGGCAGCTTCTACCGCGGGGGCCGCTTCTGCTTCAGCGCCAGCATCGGCCAGAAGCCAGCGGGGCAAACCGCCGGAGAACCGGCGAGGAACGCTGCTACCGCTGGGAGCCGCGGCAGGCAGATTGCTGGTTGCGCGCGGAGTAATTTCTTCGACGGTGTTCTGCTCTTCGCGGGTTTCATGCTCGACGGTGGGAACCGGTGCTGGCGCAACGACTGGCTTGTCGCGATATTTTGCCAGCGATTCACCAGGAAGAATAATTTCATCCTCGGGGGCGACTGGCATGGAAGGCGCCGAGCTACGCGGAGCTTCCGGCCGCCGATTGTCATAACTTCGCGACGGTCCACCGCGATTGTCATATCCGCGGGACTCGCCGCCTTGCGGGGATGCATATTTTGAAGGAGGCAGGTTGCGTCCACCCGGGCCACCCGGCGGGCGTCCGCCACGTTGGCGTCCACCACGCCGTCCCCAACGGCCACCCCGGCCGCGATCCCCGCCACGGTCTCCTCCTCGGTCGTCTGGCCAGGGCGATCATTGCCGCCGCGGGCGGGATAGTTTTGCGTGGGATTGTAGTGCGGGGCAAAGTTTTGTGGCGCGGAAGCGTTGGAATCGGGCTGCCGTTCTTCACCTGATTCCATGCGCTGATCTTCTGCGGGAGCAGACTGCACCGCCTCGTGATGCTCCTCGAGCTGCTGGTCCTCCGCGGTGGGCGCTTCATCGTGAGAAGCGTGCTGTTGCTCTACCGGATGAGTTTCGTCCTGATGAAACTCCTCGTGGTGTGGATGTTCGTGGTGCTCGGCGGCTCGGGCCAGAGACTCACCCGGAAGCACTTCGACAGGCGAGCCAATCGCGGGAGGAAGCGATGCGACGGAGGTCTGCGGCTGCTCGTTTGGATGGCCGTGATCGTAGTCCTCGAGGTTTTCGAAGACGTCGCTGACGTAGAGAAAAGCGTCGCCGTCGAGACCGATGTCCACGAAAGCGGACTGCATGCCAGGTAGGACGCGGGTAACTTTTCCTTTGTAAATGCTGCCGACGAGCGCGAATTCTTTTTCCCGCTCGATGTAGATTTCGACTAACTGACCTTCTTCAAGAATCGCGACCCGCCGTTCATGGGAGGCCGCGGAAATAACCAATTCTTTCGACATGAAAACTCCTTGTGCGTGACTCCGGCACGGCTGGAATCACCCTTCTGTGCGGACCCGGCTTGGCTGGGACCGACAGGACGCATCGCCGCGAACTTCTGCCCGGCGGACTTCCGAAAAAAGGCGCCGTCCCGGTTGAAACCGGGACACGTTGGCCACACTTGTAGGGAAGTGGCCTGGCGTTCGAAGCCAGAGGGAAGAGACTTCCTCAGTCTTACGAGGCTGGTCCGTCGCCGGAAACTAGCCGGGCGATCGGCGGACGATGCTGTCCTCACTCTAAAATCCTTCTTGCTTGCCACCCCGGCGGAGCCGGGATCGACAATTCCAAATTCTTTTCCGGTGCGCTCCGAAGAAGCGGAGACGTCACACGGCACTGGCGGCTTGGTCAGTTGACGAAGCGGCGAAGCCGGACATTCATCACCAGGCCAATCGCCAGGAAAACAAACAACGTGGCGGAGCCTCCGTAACTCATCAACGGCAACGGGATGCCGGTAACCGGCATAGCCCCGATGACCATTGCCACGTTTACGAGTACATGGAACCCAAGCGCCGCTGCGACGCCCATGACCAGAAACATTCCCGCGCGATCTTTCGCGCGTTGAGCATTCTGCACTAAACGCAACAGAAGCGCCATATACAGCCCGAGCGCCAGAAGCACGCCCTTGAAACCCTGTTCTTCAGCCCACGCCGACATAATGAAATCCGAATACCGGACGGGGATGTAGCCCAGTTGGTTCTGACTGCCATTACGAAACCCTTTACCCCAAAAACCGCCCGAACCCACGGCGATCTTCGATTGCAAGAGTTGATAGCCGGAGCCCTTGGCGTCTTCTTCAGGGTGCAGGAAAGAAGTGATTCTTTCCCGCTGATAGGGCTTGAGGATTCGCCTGCTAACGGGAGGATAGAAAACAGCGCCCACAAGCAAAATCCCCGCCAATGAAAAAACCGCCGCGTGCTGCCACTGCAAACCCGCCAGAAAGGCGCCAACCACAAGCATGGGGATCAGCACGAGGGCTGTGCCCAAATCGGGTTGCTTGAGTATCAAAACCAGCGGAACCCCTACTAGCAATCCTGCCTTAATCAGATCACGCAGATCAAGCTGATCAGAGCGCACTTCCGCAAAGAAGCGCGCCAACACAATGATTATAATCAATTTGACCAATTCTGACACCTGAAGAAGTTCCCCTACGCCGGGGACGTTGATCCAGCGCTTGGCACCGAACCGAGTATGGCCAACGGCGAGAACGGCGACCAGCGCCACTATGCCAAGCAGATAGAGGAGCGGGGCCTGATCAAGTATCAAGTGATAGTCGAGCCGGGAGAGAGCGAACATCAGCGCGAAGCCAATGACAAGCCAGCGCACTTGCTTCATGTGCATGCCGGCAAGAGAGCTGCCGTGCGTGGCGGAATAGATTTCGAGCACGCCGAGGGCGCAAATGGCCGCGAGAATGGCCAGGAGCCACCAGTCGTAATCGCGTGTTCCGGGTGCGTCTTTCATGAGATAAGTCGAAGCTCCAAAGCTGAAAGTTGAAAGAGGAGCAAGAATCCCGTTCCAAGGGCACGGACCCGAAGTTCCCGCTTCTCTCTAAGCAAGGTCATAAGAATCCTTCAGCGCTGCGGCTCCGCTGTGGCGCGTGCCGGTACAACGGCTGCGCTTTCGTCCCGCTTCAACGTCCGCTTCAACGCTGCCCGTGGGGCAACGGCAGCCACGGCTGCTGAGCCTGTGCGAGAATCAGTCTTCTTGTTCTCGGCGGTAACTTCACCCTGGGTCTTCTTGTTCTTCTTGTCGTAATAGGCCTTGATGACCTCTTTGACCACAGGTCCGGCCTCTTCGCCACCATGTTTTCCGCTTTCTTGGACCAGGACGGCGACGACAATTTCCGGGTTTCGCCGAGGCGCATAGCCAACAAACCAGGCGTTGTCTTCGAACTTTTTCTGCTTCCCAAACTTCTCACGGGTGGCGTAACCGATGACCTGCGCGGTTCCCGATTTGCCAGCGACATCGATTCCGGGGAGCCGGACGTTGCGCGCGGTGCCACCTTCTTCGTTTACCACGCCGTACATGGCATCGGTAATCTTCTCGACGGTCGATTCGGAAAGCGGAAACCGCTCTTCACCAACACTCGCGGCGTCCTTCAGTAGATGCGGTTGCTTGAAAACGCCGCCCATGGCGATCCCGCCGATGGTGTGCGCGAGCTGCAAGGGAGTGGTGATAACGGCACCCTGGCCGGTGGACACCGAAATCGTTTCTCCCGCATACCACTTGCGATGATAGACGCGCTCGACCCATTCCACGGAAGGCATCAGCCCGGGCAACTCCTCGGGGAGATCGATCCCGGTCTTGCGGCCCAAGCCCAGTTTACTGCCGTAGTAAGAAAGGCGATCAATGCCCAAGCGCATTCCGACGTTGTAGAAAAAGATGTCGCAGGACTCGAGGATGGCTTTATGCAAGCCCACCACGCCGTGAGAACTTTTCCCATAGACCCAACACTTGAACTGGCGGCGATAAAAAGTGGCGTAGCCCGGGCAAAACGTCGTGAAAGATTCGGGAGGGTTTTTATCCTCCAACATGGCGGTGGCGGTTATGATTTTGAAAACCGAGCCCGGCGCAAGCTGCGCCTGAATCGCGCGATTGAGTAAAGGCTTTTGCGGATCTTCGTTGAGACTCTTCCAGTCATCTGCCGAGATACGGACCGCGAAATCATTGGCGTCCAAAGCCGGATGGCTCACCATGGCCAGGACTTCTCCGGTGCGCGGGTCCAGCGCGACTGCCGCACCAGGGCGCCTGCCCAGGGATTGCTCCGCAATTTCCTGCAGGTCGTAATCAATGGTCAGCAGAATCTGTTTGCCAGAAATGGCTTCCTGAGTGGCCAGGCGCTCCTTTTCTTGGCCAATACTGTTTACAACCACACGGC
>WNFQ01003006.1_pt1 | contig 24025 bp, 15 predicted proteins | sample 5400171 | NCBI WGS metagenome assembly WNFQ01 (sample SAMN13153356, study PRJNA577476) | soil metagenome | isolation source: 20 cm soil under Madrone tree | place: USA:California | collected 2016-06-14
CCCGGTTGCGTAGCGCAGGCCGAGATTATTCTGCGCGCCAGCGTTTCCTTGATCGGCCGCTTTTTGGTAAAGTTCTGTTGCCTTGCCCAAATCCTTCGGCACGCCCTCCCCAGTTTCGTAGAGCGCGCCGAGATTATTCTGCGCGCCAGCGTTTCCTTGATCGGCCGCTTTTTGGAAAAGCTCTGCTGCCTTGCCCAAATCCTTCGGCATGCCCTGCCCGGTTGCGTAGCGCAGGCCGAGATTATTCTGCGCGACAGCGTATCCTTGATCGGCCGCTTTTTGGTAAAGTTCTGTTGCCTTGCCCAAATCCTTCGGCACACCCTCCCCAGTTTCGTAGCGCAGGCCAAGATTATTCTGCGCGACAGCGTTTGCTTGATCGGCCGCTTTTTGGTAAAATTCTGCTGCCTTGCGGGCTGAAGGATGAGGCTTGGTGAGTAAAATAACCAGTAGCACCACCATAGCTCCACCAGCGATGACTTTGATCAGGCGCATTCTTCTCCAAACTGCGGGTTCCTTTGAAGCCCCGGATGCAAATCCCGTGGTGCAATCCGGCAGCGGATCGCGGTGTTTTCAACTGCCGCGCAAACAGCATCAGCTACAGGTTTGTCCAGCGAAGAGTGCGAGATAAGAACTTCGCGCGCCATGCAATTCTAGTTGCGCACCATTTCTACCTTCTTTCGATTCATCGGACAAGAAGGAAAAGGAGCTGCAGGATCGGCTGCAAAGACTGCATGGGAATCCATGTTGCATTTTGGGTTCATTACTGCACAGCCCATCTTCATCGAGATCTCTTTCGGCATTGATAGCGTCAAACCAGGATTGCCAGACTGCATAACCGGCGTGTATTCTTCACGAACAGGCGGGACGGTAGGCTTAGTCGGAACGAAGACCTGGATTGCAGACGCACATCGCAACGATGAAAGCGTTGCGTTGTGCGAGCGGATGAAAGTTGACCGCGTTGTTCAACAGCTCTGAAGCAGGCGGAGGACTTTTGCTTCACTTATTCCGGCGCCGCGCAATTCCAGAATCAACTCAGCCCGATCACGGCACCTTGGCCAGGATCTTCTCCATCTCGGAGGTCGTGAAAGCACGCATTGTTTGCGTGCGAATGTTTCCCAGCAGATCCGCAGCCAGCAACACGCTGGCGGCCGTCTCGTCGTCCGGGGCCTCGAAGACGCACACCTGGTCATATTGACCGAGCGTCCAATACATATCCTTCACGCTCACACCCATCGACTCGACCTTGGTGGCCCATTCGGCCACTCGCACGGTCGTCTCCTTCGCAGCCTGGATGCCCTTGTCGGTGAATTGCACCAAACTAATGTATGTCGGCATGATGTTACTCCTTCAGGAAACCCGCGGTCGATTTCGGCCGACCGAGATAGAGCTGAGCCTATGCCTGCCAACATCGAGCGTCAATCCTTGCTGCTGACGCGCATCGTAGCCAACGAAAGGCTATAAGCCTTATGAAGTCTATCTGGCGCAAACACCTCATCCTTTGTCTGTTCCTTGGGCTGCTGGCGATTCCGATCTACTTTCTCGATCTGGCGTTGCTAGCAGGAGGAGGCGGCGGCAATTGGATCACACTGGATTTACGCGGCCTTATCTTTTGGACATACATCGCGTGGCTCGCCACCGACATCGCCTTAAGTTCAATTGCCGTCCTGTCGTTTCGTAAGTCAGGACCCTTACGCATTCACTTGGGCTCAATGATGCTTTCTGTGATCCTACTCGCCACAGGCTTCGTCGCTTATGGAAAGCTGCTGCGCGCTCGGGCGATCTCTGATCAGAGAACGTTCATGGAGAGTCGCAGACCTCTAATTAACGTGATTGAACTAAAGGAGTGGTGCTATTTGCCCAATGAAATTTCTCCAACGGAGATTCGCGTGCGTGTCGTCGTCCACCAGCCAGGCAGGTTCGCGGGCAACGTGATCGGGACGCAAACAGACCCATCAGATTCCTTTACAAACGTTTTCGAGTCGACCAACGGACCCGAGAGCCAAAGGCAGGTTACCAGCGGAGAGGCGTTCACGTACGCATTCCCCTTAAAGATCCTGAGGGCGGGGCACGCGAATGACGTGCGCATTACCTTGTATCTGTTTAAAGCTCGGAGTGGACCTGCCGCCGGTGATATTGCAAAAGTATTTATGAACTCGCCGCAGCAACCCGACGACGGCGACTATTTCTACGACGTACTTCCTCACCCTTCCCGCCCTGGGAAATGAACGTGCCACGGCTTGCTGCTCTGTGCTGGTCACTTCGTCGCTAAACAGTCAATCGCGTTTGTGAATCTGAATCCGGCGATTGACACGAGAAGGCGGCGGACATATCGCTTGCGTTAGAAATAGAGCTGCAATCAAAACTCAAGCTGAGGAGAAGTATTATGTTCGCCGTCATTCGCCACTACCGTTTTGATCCGAAGCAGTGCAGAGATCGACCGCCGGGTGCGCGAGGAGTTCGTGCCCATCGTTAAGAAGGCGAAGGGGTTTGTGCGCTACTATTGGCTCGATACCGGCAAGGGCGAGGCCGCGTCCGTCAGCGTCTTTAGCGACAAGGCCGGTGCTGATGAGTCAGTGCACCTGGCTGCCGACTATGTAAAAGAGCATCTGTCTAAATTTATCACTCAGAAACCCGAGATTATCGAAGGACCGATCAAAGCGCACGATTGAGTGCCCAGACCATCTCAGCAACGCTGGTTGGAGTCAGGGCTGCGTCTCAGCGATGGATTCCAACGCGCGAAAGATCTGGATTGCTGACGCGCATCGCAGCGATGAAAAGCGTTTCGTCGTTCGCGCAGATGAATTGCTGACCGCGTTTCTCGAACTGAAATCGGCGATTTCGGAGTTGCAGAAAGTCTTGACTAGCTGACGAGATTTTTCAAAACTCAGCGTTGCTAAACGGATCATCGACAGCGTGAATCTCAGCGGCAAAACGGCGGAGGAATCTAACTTATGAAAGCAGCGGGACGAAAGAAAAGACCCGTAACGTCCCGCGTCCACGAAAAGGAGGTCGGCGTCAAGGTCCAGTCATTTGGCCCGAGACCAGATCAGATCCAAGCGCTTGCACACACCGTGACGAGCCACCGTGCGGTTCGAGCATATCTTGCCAAGACTCGTTTCCGGCTGTTGCGCATCGAGGTGGTCGAACCGTTCGAGGACACGAAGCCCGCCAGACCCAAGCCGCAGAACCGCTTCCGCGCGGTGTTCTATGACTACACAAACAACCGCACGGTCTTTGCGACTGGCAACATTGCGAAAGCAACAACGGTGGAGGTCAGTGAATCAGCAATCCAGCCGCTTCCGAACCAGGAAGAGTTCGACGAAGCCGTAAGCATGCTCAGAGAACACTCGGAGCTTGGCCCGGCGCTACGAGCCGACCGGCTCACTCCTTATCCCCCGATGCCGCCGCTCGTGGGCGAGTCACTGCCAGACGGGCGTGTCGAGCGCACGATTGCGGTTGGCATGGTGCCGCGCCAGGGCACCCAAGGGCACGAAATCGCGGCCGTGAATATGATCCAACGAAAAGTGATCCGCTTCGAGCCCAGCGAGCGCGGGCGCGCGCCTCTCAGTTCGGCGGCACACAACCCGATCTGCGGTCAGCCGGTCGCAAACCAAGCGACCGCCCAGGGAGTGGCGGGCAGCGTCTGGGTCACAGTCACGCAGGGCGGCTCCACGGTATGGAAATTCCTCGTTGTGCGCCCTGCCGCGTCATCCGGCACCAATGGCTCAGGTATCGAGCTGCGTTACGTCGACTACCGCGGCAAGCGCGTCCTCTACCGAGCGCACGTGCCGATCCTGAATGTCAAGTACGACGGCGATGCCTGCGGACCCTACCGCGATTGGCAGAACCAGGAAGGAATGATTCAGGCCAACGGTAGCGACGTCGCCCCCGGCTTCCGCTTGTGTAACGCGCCCGCAACGACCATCCTCGACACCGGCTCCGATGTCGGCAACTACCTCGGCGTTGCGATCTACGTGCAGGGGCAGGAGGTCGTGCTCGTCAGCGAGATGCAAGCGGGATGGTATCGGTACATCAGCCAGTGGGGACTGCACACTGATGGTACTATTCGTCCTCGGTTCGGCTTCTCCGGGGTGACGAGCTCGTGCATTTGCAATGTCCATCATCACCACGCGTATTGGCGGCTCGATTTCGACATCCGGACGGCAGGAAACAACCTCGTGCAAGAGTTCAACGATCCGCCGATCATCCCGAACACAAATTGGCACAGTAAAAATTTCGAGATCCAGCGTCCGCGCGATGTCGGACACAAGCGAAAGTGGCGCGTGTCGAACAAGTCAACGGGCGAGGCTTACGACATCATTCCAGGGCCTCATGACGGGGTCGCGACGGCCTCGCCTGACTGGCCGTTCCCAAAGGGTGACGTGTGGATTCTGCGCTACCGCGGCACCGAGATTGACGACGGTGTTCATGCTGTGGGGCCACCGTATGAGGCTAACATCGGCCAGTGGGTCAATGGAGAGCCGATCAATGGTGCCGACGTGGTGGTCTGGTACGGCGCGCATTTCACTCACGACGTCAGCCATGAGGAGCCGGGTGAGTTTGGCCACATTGTTGGTCCCGATCTAAAGCTCGTGAAATGGTGAGTATGGGTGATGCGAGCAAAAACTTACCACTCTTTGAACTCGCCCGCGTGCTCGTGCGTCTCGATCACATTGCCCACATCATCGCAAACGCGGCTACAGTGTTGTGTGAACGGCTGTAAAATTTGGTGTAGCCGATTGTCTTTGGGTCGGCGCACCACAAGCGACCGGATGGCAGCGGATCACTGATTAGATCCGTAGCGTCCTAATTTGAATTACGATTTCGCGCAGCGAATGATGGCGCGATTGTTTAGCTTATTACCGGCTGCCACTGGTGCCCGGGGCGCCACCGCCGCCAGTGCCGCCTGTGGTGGGTTTGGATTCGCTCTTAACGCCGTCGCCCCCTGTGACTTTGCGCCAGCGTCGCACGAAGTCCCATCGCCACCACGTTTTCTTGTTCTGAACTCGCGGCCGCTGGGTATTGTAGTTTGGCACAGGAACATCAAAAACAGGCTGATCGGCTGCCAGGCTTGGATCGGATTGAATCTTGTTTGGATAATTCATCTCCGGGGGCGGGGGTCCGTTGCGATCCCCTTTCAATATTCTCTCCGGGATTTGCGGAGCGAAGTTCTCAAAAATCTTCAATCTCGTCTTTAACCACGAATAGACATGAATGAACATTGACCTGATGCGGAAATCAGATCGACGTCGCGAAGATCTTTGCGCAGTCTGGCTTCGTAAGCGCGTTTTGAGCTGGTCATCGCGCCCGGCCAGCGGGTTGGCGGGGCTGATTGGTTAGGTCATTTCTCCAAGTCGGTCACGCGAAGAGAATCACCGCGGATATGATAAAAGCCAGGGTCCAATTGAGCACCGTGAAGCTTACGACCGTATATGGTTGAATCCGCCTCACCCGAAAGTATTCGGTCGGCATATATCCAAGTTCGGACAATTGCGTGTATGTGAGAAGTGACCGTCGATAGAATTTCCAAAACGAAACTAAGAGAAGGACCACATAGAGGAGAAGTGCACCGCAGGCACAGTAAGCAATTCTTGGATGAGTGTGAAGAAAGCTTCGGGCATCGTCTGAAGCGAGGCTCCACCCCAGCAGGAGCGTTAGCACGGTGACGTTTTTGAACTCGAAGTCGAAAACGCCGGCGTAGTTGTCCTTTAAAAGACCGAAGAGCGTATCGAACTTTTCGGCCGTAGTCGCTATCTGATCTATCTTTTTATCTCGTTCCCGCGCCGTCATTGTCTTTACAGTAATCGCCGGTGACATCCTGCCCGGATCATTTGCCGTCCGGCAATCAAAAACGAGAGAACTCACTTGTTCTCAATCTCGCTGGCAGGCAGCGTTGCGAGCACGCAGCGAAATCCGTAAATCACATCGCGATCGTTGCGGTCGACTACGTTGCGATAGGAGGATTGCATTTCCAGACGATTGCTCGTCGCCCAGGAGCCGCCGCGCAGCACACCCCAGTCACGACCGGTTGGGCTGCTTCCTCCTTTATAGGTGTCGAGGCACCACTCCCAAACGTTTCCGCCGAGATCGTACAAGCCTATCGAATTCGCCTTAAAACTACCGACCGGCATCGTCGCACCGCGACGCCGTCCCGTTGCTGCGACGTAATTTCCGGCGCCATTCGGTGGCGGCCATTGTTTTCCCCACGGGAATTCATTTTTAATTTTGCCATCGCGCATCTCCGGCGTCGCACCGCTTTCATTAACAAGGCCGACCGCCATGCTCCACTCGAGATCGGTCGGCAACCGGTAAACTTGTCGATCTTCAATCAGATTTTCGTTGTGTTCTTTTTCGGTTAGCCATTTGCAGAATGCCATCGCGTCGAACCAGCTTACTTTTACCGCCGGATCAGTTGCTGTCTGATGGAAATCGGCCGGCTCGAAGTGTCGCCCCGTCGCGCGGCAAAACGCTTCATAATCTTGCACCCTCGTTTCCCACACCGAAATCTGAATGTCGCCGAGCGGAACAAACTTCATACCGAGGGAATTGGTAAACGGTTCCCCAGGCGCGGGACCAACGCTCTTTTCTAAACGCGCCGCCAGAAATGTTTGCTGTTGTGGCTCAACTTTGCCGCTGACCGAACCCGGCTTGTAACCGGTCTGCCGCAGTTCGTAGGTCACGTCGCCGGGTTTCACTTCCTCGATCACCAGCGGCGTTTGACCGAGGTCTTTCCCGTTCGCAATCACTGTCGCGCCACCCGGGGCGCTGGTGATCTTCACGCTTCCATTCGCAAAAACAAAATGCGCGGCGTTCTCGCGTTGGGTGTTGACGTCGATCTTTTGCTGTTCATCAGGCCAGCCATCAAGGTGCGCGACCAAGTCGTGGACATGCGCGGGCAGATCCAGGCGAAGCGGCGCGCGGCCGCGCGATTTTCCATCCACAAAAACCTCCGCGCCATTGGGTTCACTGGTGATGTTTGTGATCGCGCTGACAAACGCGAACGATTTATTCGTCGTCTCGCCGCGCTGCACTTCGACGTTTTCTCGCATTTCCCAATCGCTACGGCGGGCGATGATCGAATATTTGCCGGTTGGAAGATCGCCTATTGTTTGCGGCGTGACGCCCTCGCGGGAAATCTGACCGTCCTCGCTTTTTATCCAGAACTCCGCCCCGGACGGTTCGGATTGGATTTGAAGCGCTCCCCTACTCCGCACCAGTCGAAAGGGCGACAGATCAAGGGAGTGTTTGCGTCTGAAGTCGACACTCGTTTCCACCGGCTCGTATCCTGGACTCATAATGCGCAGGTTGTATCTGCGCGGTTCCAAATCCGCGAACGTCGCCGGGCTTTTTTGAGCGTGATCGCCTAAGACGACGAGCGCCCCCGCCGGCTCGGTCCGAATCGTTGTTTGCAGATGAAGATCAGCGCTCGGCTGCGAGCGGATTAGCCAAAATCCAGCGCCGGCTATCGCAAGCGCCAGGAGCGATATCGGCAATACGAAAATTTTCGCGCGCGATTTTCTCGGACGTTCGCCGCGCTCAAGCGCCGCGAGGTCCTGATGCATTTCCGCGGCCGAGCTGTAACGCTTTTTCGGATCGTTCGCGCACGCTTTCACGAGCACGTCGTTGAGTTGCAACAGGCGTTCGCGGTCAGGTCGTGTGCTCAATTGCGAATCGATTTCCGGGAAATCGAGGCGGTCTTTTCCTGTGCAAGTTTCGTAAAGAAGTTTGCCCAGACTGTAAATGTCGGCGCGCGGTGTGCCCGGTCCTTCCGGCGGGATGTAACCTTCCGTTCCAACGAATGATTGCTGTCCGCTGGCGGCGACCAAGCCGATGTCGGCAAGCTTTGGCACCCCCTCGATAAAAATTATGTTCGACGGTTTGATATCCCGATGGGTCAACCCGCGCGTGTGCAATGCTTCAAGCGCTTGCGTAAGCGACAACCCGAGGCGAATCGAGTCGTCAGCGGAGAAGCGTTTGTGCCGCGCGAGATCGCTTTTCAACGTGCGCGGTTCGTAACTAAGGATATCGATTCTGCGCCCGGCCAGATGATCGTCGGCCAACTCCATTGTGTAATAGAGATAGTCGGCAGTGCGGCCGACGTGCAGAATGTTGATGAATCCGCCATGTGCACGCGAGATCGGCTCAAATGCAGACATGCCTTCGAATTCCCGCAGAAAAGCGCGTTCGCTTTCAAACGTGCTGCGGTAAACGATTTTGACCGCGCGAAACGCGCCGGTGACCGTCCGCGCCAGCCAAATCTCACCGTAAGCGCCGCGGCCGATCACGCGCAGCAATTCGTGATCGGGAATGATCGGGATTTGAGCGGAAACCTCGTCGGGAATGGCCGATTTTACACAAGCGGCCGATGCGAAGCAATTCCGGGTAACGCACGCGTCCCGCGTGTCTGGGGAGCACAGGCTGCCAGCCTGTAGTTGCCGGCGGCCCTGCCGGCAACATCCTGAGACACGCAGTTTTGAGGCCGAGCCGTTTTCCAAGTCTCGGCAAGCTGCCGAGACGCGCAGGCTGGCAGCCTGCGCTCCCCAAATGCAGACCCCTTATCTGGAAATTTTTCCGAGCGCCTTAATTTCCTTTTTCAACACCGCACCGACGCGATGTCGCGCCAGATATACTTGGCCGACATTCACTCCCAATCGCTCGGCAACTTTTTGTGCCGGCCATTCTTTGCGCACGTAACAATCGAAGATTTGAAATTGTTTCGGCTCGATTTTCTTTTTCACACGCGCGATTGCTGCTTCGAATAAATTCTCTTTCCATTCCGTTTCCCACAGCGCATCGAGATCGACAACCCGCGAATCGGGGACGCGCTCGATTGTCGCCGTTGCGCGATCATCCGATGAACGAGCGTGCTTGGCGTCGCCCGGTTCGCGTTCGCGAAATTGATCGGCGATCCGCCAGCGGGTGATTTGTAAGAGCCAGCCTTTGAACGAGCCGATTGCCGGATCGTATTTCAACTTGTCGATGTTTTTGGCGACGGTGATCACCGTTTCCTGGACGACTTCCTGTGCTTCCGCATCAGTCAGACCCGATTTGCGTGCCGCGGAGTAAATCAACTTCCAGTAAGTATCGAAAAACTCCTGCCATCGCTTGCGATCGTCCCAATTGGCGAGTCGATCCACCAAACTGCGACGCGTGGCAAGCAGGCCGCCGGTGTTCATGCTGCTGTTGTAGCGCACATCTCATTACAGGAAAAGGATGGCAATTCTCATTAATACCGGCCTTGAGGCCGGTGTGTTGCATGCAGAAAAGCCCAACCGTTTCAACGGTTTTGAAATGATTTGTAAACCGTTAAAACGGTTGAGATCACGAAAGACGCCTGAAGCACCGGGCTGAAGCCCGGTGTTAATCATCATCGACTGCTCTTCCGGGCGGCCACAATTACTATCGATTTCCTGAAAGATTTGCGCTGAACTGACGTATTCCCGCCTATGAACACACGCGCGCTAATCACTCGATCACTTCAACTGGCCGCTCGACCGTTTGTCCTTCTCCTGAGATTTCTCAAGAAGATCACTCTTGCGGTCTTCGGCCGGATCCAATGGAGTCCGCCGCGCTGGCTTTCACAAAGCCGCGCCGCGTTCTCCGGTTTCAATCGGACCCATCCCCTGATCACGGCTTCCGGAATCGTCGCCATCCTTCTGCTCTCCTGCGCGGGGGCCTGGACGTGGCATTGGTATCAACATCGGCCAAAGCCGCGCTATGTCACCGTTAAGATCGACCCGATTCCAGTAACGAAACTGGAGAAAGACTTAACCTTTCCCACGGTTGATGTCCGATTCAGCGAATCCGCGGCGCGCTTGGAGGATTTGAAAAAAGTGCCGGTGCCGGGCGTCCGGCTCGATCCCCCATTGTCCGGCAAGTGGATGTGGGCCACTGACAAGCACCTGTTTTTTAAACCAAGTGAAGACTGGCCGGCCGATCAAAAATTCAAAATCATTTTCGACAAGAAATTTTTCCCGCCGCACGTTGTAGTGGAGAGCCGCGTTTACGAATTCACGACGCCGCCGTTTGAGATCGCCATCAAAAGCCTTGAGCTTTATCAGGACCCATCCGATCCGACGCAACGTCAGATCACGGCGACGCTCGAGCTTACGCACGCAGTCGACCCTGGTGAATTAGAACGACATCTCCAACTGTTGATGATCGGCGGATCGACAATTTTTCCGCCTAACGATCCGGCGCCGCATTTTGCTCTCACTTACGGATTGCATAAGCGCATTGCCTATTTGCGAAGCTCGAATGTGACGTTGCCAGAGGATAAGGAGGACTTCTTGAAGCTGGAGTTGAGCAAGGGTGTCCGAACCGCGCAAGGCGGAGCGCAAACTCGCGAAGCGACCGAGCAAAAGCTGCGCATCCCGTCAACCGGGACCGCCTTTCAGATCGATTCCATCGCGGCGACCATCGCGCGCACCAAGAATGGCGAACCGGAACAGGTTCTGATTTTAACGACCACGGCCGATATCAGCAGCAGCGAACTAGGGAAAGCCATCCAGATCCGTCTGCTGCCAAAACGCGAAGCCGAAAAGACCAAAGAAACCAACTCGGAAAGTTCCGATTCAGAAACGGCTGGCCAAACTAATGCGAGCGACGAAAACAGGCGGAGCGCCAACTCGGAAGAAGGCGAGTTGGATGAGACGACAGAATCAGATCAAGGCTCAAAGTGGCAAAGTCCGACCGATGTGCCGGAAGATGTTCTCGAGCAAGCCAAGCGAATCGAATTCACGGTTGTGCCCTCGGAAAAGGCGCAAGATCGCCAACACGCTTTTAAAATACGGGTCGAATCGGAGGGCGAGCTTTACGTGCGCGTCCCGAAAGGAGTGCGCGCCTTTGGTAACTATCCACTAGCGGAAGACTACAATGCGATCGTGGCAGTGCCGCAGCTGCCGCGCGAAGTGCAGATCGAAGGTCAAGGCGGTTTGCTGGCGCTGAACGGTGACCGAAAATTGTCGATCCGTTCACGCGCTCTGGCGGGGATCGAATTTGAAGTCGCGCGTGTTGCCACCACTCAAATTAACCACCTCGTCAGCCAGACTCAGGGGAAATTCGAAGACCCAGAATTTCGCGATTCTCATCTATTCAATCAGGAAAATATTTCGCGGATTGCGCTGGAGCAGCAGCCAATTGCGGTCGAAGACAAATGGAAAGCGAATTATTCGGCGTTCGATTTTTCCGAGCATCTTCGCAAACCGGCAGACGGCGGGAGCGAGCGCGGTCTTTTCTTTCTGACCGCGCGCGGCTGGGACCCTGCGAAAAAGAAACCAATCGAGTCGGTTAGCGACAGCAGATTTCTTCTCGTTACAGACATCGGAATCTTGACGAAGAAAAATACCGATGGCAGCAGCGACGTCTTTTTGGTGTCGATCAAGAATGGACAGCCGGTCAACGGCGCGACCGTTGACATTCTGGGTAAGAACGGCGTGCCGATTCAGACGGCCACAACAGGGGCCGATGGTCATTGCGCGTTTCCATCGGTCGAAAAATCGGAGCGCGAAAAAACACCGGTAGCGTTCGTCGCGCGCAATGGCGACGACATCGCTTTCATGCCGTTCGCGCGTGAAGACCGCGTGTTGAATTTCTCGCGCTTTGAGATTGAAGGAGCCCAGAACCTCCCGCCGGAAGGTCTCGACGCCTTCGTTTTCACCGAGCGCGGTGTGTACCGCCCGGGAGATGAAATTCACATCGGGCTTGTCGTGAAACAGCGCAGCTGGGGTGGAAATCTCAAAGGTTTGCCCGTTGAAACCGAAGTGCTCGACGCGCGCGACCTGCGGGTCCAGACAAAGAAGCTCACGCTGCCGGAAACGGGATTCACTGAACTGAGCTACCAAACGGCCAATGAATCTCCGACCGGCCTTTACACGTTCAATGTTTATCTGATCAAAGATAACAAGCGCTCGAGTTTGCTTGGTTCCGCCACCGCGCAGGTAAAGGAGTTCCTGCCCGACCGCATGAAAATCGAGACGCGCCTTTCCAAAGGCGCGCCGCGCGGCTGGATTCATCCCAAGGAAATGCAGGCATTCGTCGCCCTCGCGACTTCACCTTTTTCGATCCGCTCCTTGACGAAAACAAAAATCAGCAAGAGCAAACAGTCGATCTCGGCGAGCAGAAAACTGACGGTGAAGGCCACGCCGCTTTTGACTTGCAATTGGAACGCTTCGCAGACGCGACCTACGCGATGCGATTCATCGCCGAAGGCTTTGAAGGCGAAGGCGGGAGGAGTGTAATGGGCGACGTTGGCGCGCTTGTCTCTGCTCTGCCATATGTGATCGGCTACAAAGCCGACGGCGACCTCCGTTACATCGACATGAATAAGCCGCGGGCGATCGACCTGGTCGCAGTCGATCCACAACTGAATCGCATCGCCGTCGAGAACGTCACCCTCAACCGCATCGTGCAGGAATATGTTTCAGTGCTGAAGAAACAGGAGAATGGCAATTACGTTTATGAGTCGGTGCTGAAAGAGCGACCCGCGAAATCGGAAAAGATCTCGGTCGCGGCCAGTGGGTATCATTACGCGCTTCCAACCGATGAACCCGGCAATTATGTGCTCGAGCTGCGCGACGATCAGAATCGCATTTTAAGCAAGTTGCGCTTCTCAGTGGTGGGTCACGCCGCAGCTGCGGGTGCCTTGGAGAAAAACGCCGAGCTGGAGATCAAACTTAACGCCAAAGAGTACAACGCCGGGGATGAAATCGCGGTGAGCGTGACGGCGCCCTACAGTGGTTACGGGCTCATCACGATCGAGCGCGAAAAAGTTTACGGTTACAACTGGTTTCAAACGAACACGGCGAGCAGCATTCAGCACATTCGTTTGCCTCAAGGTTTTGAAGGCAGCGGTTATGTGAATGTCGCGTTCGTCCGGGCGCTCGATTCCAAGGAAATTTTTGTGAGCCCGCTCAGTTATGGCGTCGTGCCCTTCACCGCCAATATCGAAAACCGCAGGCTAAAGATCGATCTACAAGCCGCGGCGAAAGCCAAGCCGGGCGAACCGTTGCACATCGGCTACAAAACCGATCGTCCGAGCAAGATCGTCATTTTCGCGGTCGATCAGGGAATTTTGCAGGTGACGGATTACAAGACGCCGAATCCGTTGGCGTATCTCTTTCGCAAATGCGCTCTCGGTGTGGAGACGGCGCAGATTGTCGATCTCATCATTCCAGAATTTTCTTTGCTGCGTTCTCTCTCCGCCTTTGGCGGCGACGGCGAAGGAGCGCAACGGCTGAATCCGTTCAAGCGCGTCACGGAAAAACCAGTCGTGTTTTGGTCTGGCATCATCGACGCCGACATGACTGCGCGCGAAGTGGTCTATGATGTGCCCGACTTTTTCGACGGCACGTTAAAAATAATGGCGGTCGGTGTTTCCAACGAAGCCGCCGGATCGACCGACCGCGACGCGCTTATTCGCGGACCTTTTGTCATTACGCCAAGCGTGCCGGTGCTGGCTGCTCCTGGTGACGAATTTGAGGCCGGCGTGACGGTCGCGAATAACGTGGAAGGGTCCGGCGCAGACGCGGAAATCCAGTTGCGCGCCGAGACGTCCCCGCATTTGTCGATCTTGGGAACGGCGACACAAAAATTGCGAATCGCCGAAGGGCGCGAGCAAAGCGTGAAGTTACGCTTCCGTGTCAACGACGTGCTCGGCTCCGGCGAAATCAAATTTGTGGCCAGCCGAAATGGAATCGAAACCCGCCGACGCGCTACGCTCAGCGTCCGCCCACCCGTTCCCTATACGACCGACGTTCGCAGCGGGAATTTCAAAAAAGGAAGCGCTGATATTCAGATTACACGTCAGATCTATTCCGAGTTTGCCAAGCGCGAGGCCGCGGTCGCGGCAGTCCCGCTTGGTCTCGCGCACGGTCTTTATGTTTTTCTCAAGGACTTTCCCCACGGCTGCAGCGAGCAAATCACGAGCGGCGCGTTTTGCCGGCTCATGCTCGCAGATGAAGCCGATTTCGGGCTCAATCGCGCAGAGGTGAATCCTCAGCTCGAAAAAGTCTTTGGAATTTTGCGACGCCGGCAAAACGATCAGGGTGCGTTCGGTTATTGGGCGCCGGAAACTGATGAGAAGATCAGTTTCAATTCCGTTTACGCGATGGACTTTCTGAGCACGGCCAAAGCAGCCGGTTTTGCGCCGCCGGCGGATATGTTTGCGAGTGGCTTGCGCTATTTGCAAAAGATGGTTGGACGCGAACCTTCGACCCTGGCAGACGCGCGCGCTGTCGCCTATGCGATTTACGTGCTTACGCGCGAAGGCGTTGTCACCACCAATTACATTCTTAATCTGCGCGACTACCTTGAGCAGCATCAGACTGATCTCTGGGAGAACGATATCACCGGTGTTTATCTCGCCGGCGCGCTGAAACTTCTGCACAAAGACAAAGATGCAGAAGATTTGATCGCCGCCTATAAGATCGACAAGGGAACCAGCCGGGATTATGACGACTTCTGCCAACCACTCGGATCAAACGCGCAATACATCGCTGTACTCTCGCGCGCGTTTCCCGAACGACTGAAGAAAATCTCAGGCCAGGAATTCGAGCAAATTCTCCAGCCGATCGGGCGCGGCGAGTTCAACACGCTCTCGGCGGCCTACGCGGTTTCGGCGCTGAAATCGTACTCGCACATGATCGCGAAAAAGCTGCCCGACCTCAGCATTGCTGAAATCCATCGCGACAAGCGCGAAGTTGCCCTAACGAGCGGCGCGAAGTTGCTGCAACGGACGGCTTTTTCCAAAGATGCGATTGCGCTCCGCTTTAAGATCGCGGGAGTGCTCAGCGGTCCTGGAGCATTTTTCCAGGTAGTCGAAGCTGGATTTGATCGACATGTGCCGGCGCAACCGGTCACAGCTGGATTGGAAGTTTATCGCGAGTTACTCGACAAAAATGATAAGCCGGTAACGCAGACGAAGCTCGGCGAACCGATTCATGTTCGTCTGCACGCGCGAACTGTGCGCGATGAACCGGTCACCAATGTTGCCATCATCGATCTGCTGCCGGGCGGGTTCGAAGTTGTCGGCTCATCGCTACAACCAGGCGTTTCAACAATTCCCAGCGTCGATTATGTCGATGTGCGCGAAGATCGCGCCGTGTTTTACGCAACCGTGTCGACCAACGCACTCGAGATCAATTATCAGATTAAATCGTCCAATCGCGGTGAGTTTACCGTGCCGCCGATTTTCGCGGAGTCGATGTACGAGCGAAATGTGAAGGGCCGCGGCGTTGGCGGAAAGATCAGCGTCACAGAATAGCTCCTGAACTGTTCGAAATGAAAACGCGTGTCATCCCGAACGAAGAGAGGGACCTCTCAAAGAGCAATAGATTACGCAAGTTACGTCGTGTGATCCGCGCTTCGTGGGTAAGATCCCTCGCCCTGCTCGGGATAATCGCATGGTTTGTTTGGCTGTTACTCCCCAAGCCGCCGTTGCTGAATGGGATCTCCTTTTCGCAATGCGTGCGCGATCGCAATGCAAAATTGCTTCGCGTCACCCTCACAACGGATCAGAAATTTCGAGTCTGGACTCCGTTGCCAAATATTTCGCCCTCGCTAATCGATGCGACCCTTCGATTTGAAGACAAATATTACCGGCGCCACCCGGGCGTTAACCCGGTCGCGTTATTGCGCTCGGCACTTAACCTGCACGCCGGCGGCGCACATAGCGGCGCATCGACAATAACGATGCAACTGGCTCGGTTGCGTTATCATCTGTGCACACGCACGCTTGGCGGAAAGTTCGTTCAAATTGTTCGCGCACTCGAACTGGAGCGGCATTACTCGAAAGCTGAAATTCTTGAAGCCTATCTTAATCTCGCGCCCTACGGACGAAACATCGAAGGTATCGGCGCGGCCAGTCAGATTTATTTCGACAAACCGGCATCGAGATTAAGCCGACCAGAAGCAGTCGCGCTCAGCGTAATTCCGCAAAGCCCGAGCCGCCGTGCGTTGTTTGTCGATCGGAACAACCAGTCGCTCGATTCGGCGCAAAGCCATTGGTACGACCGCGCCAAAATCAATCGGGAATTCTCCGCGCGCGAATTCAGCGCACGCGCGCAGCGGGAACGCAAATTTCTCGCGCCGCATTTTGTTCAACAGATCGTTGCGAACGAGAAAGGCCGCGACGAAATCGTCACCACGCTCGATCTAGCGAAGCAGCAATTAATCGAGCGCCGTATCGCCGATTATATTCAAACAAATCGCAATCGCGGAATTCAGAATGCCGCCGTCCTGCTGGTTGATACGCGGACGATGGATGTGCTCGCACAAATCGGCTCAGCCGATTTTTTCAGCGCCGAAATAGAGGGACAAGTTGATGGAACGCGTGCGCCGCGCTCGCCCGGTTCCACTTTAAAACCATTCGTCTATGCGCTCGCCCTGCAGCAGGGACTGATTCATCCATTGTCGATCCTGTCGGACGCACCGCATAGTTTCGGCGATTACAATCCGGAAAATTTCGATCGCGAATTTGTCGGTCCGATCCGTGCGTGCGACGCGCTGGCGCGCAGCCGCAATCTTCCAGCAGTTGAACTTGCATCGCAGTTGCATCATCCCACGCTTTACGAATTCCTCCGCGGCGCCGGTGTCAAATTGCCACGCTCAGAATCGGTTTATGGCTTGTCACTTCCGCTGGGCGGGGCCGAAGTCACAATGGAAGATCTTGTCCGACTTTACGCCGCGCTGGCGAATAACGGCGAGCTGCGTCCTCTTCGCCGCACATCGCGCGATCCAACCGCTGCGCGAGGCCGTTCGATCATCATGCCGGAAGCCGCATTCCTGACGCTGGAAATGATTAACCTGCCACGGCCCGAAGTGGGCCGCGCATATTCTGACCAAGCGGCGCCGGTTTTTTGGAAAACGGGAACGTCACACGGTTTTCGCGACGCGTGGTCAATTGCCGTCTTCAATCATTATGTGCTCGCAGTGTGGATCGGAAATTTTGATGGCCGCGCCAACGGGACTTTTGTCGGACGAATTGCCGCTGCTCCTCTCTTGTTTCAAATCATCGACAGTTTGCGCGCGACGTGGCCGGAGCCGAGCCAATCACATCTCCCGCCTCCGGGCGCCAATTTGAAACGTGTCTCCTTTTGCGCGGTCTCAGGTGATTTACCTGAGCCGTATTGCACCCAACACGTCGAGGGTTGGTTCATTCCCGGAATTTCACCGATCAAACTTTGCGATGTCCATCAGGAAGTGCTCGTCGATGCCGCGAGCGGACTCCGCGTCGCGCGTGATGACGGAACGCGCCAGCTGCGGCGTGAAGTCTACGAATTTTGGCCTACAGAGTTGTTGTCAATCTTTCGCCGCGCCGGAGTGCCGAGAAAATTGCCGCCGCCTTTTTTACCGGACACGGATCCGGAACTGGTCGCACGCACTGGGAATCCGCCCCGGATTATCGCCCCAGCGGCGGGGAGCACCTATGAGGTTTTAAATAGTGAGTCGAGTCGCAAACAAGGAATTCCATTGCGAGCGAAAACCGATGCCGATGTTCGCGAAGTGTATTGGTTCGCCGATAAGACTTTCATTGGAAAATCTGCTGCCGCCGACATCCTTTCCTGGAAATCAGGGCCCGGCCGCTACGAACTGACCGCCCTGGACGATCATGGCCGCTCCGGTTCGTGTGCGGTCATTGTGCGCTGAGAACGTGACAAAAGGCAGCACAAAAGCGCGCCGGGAGACCGCAGATAGGCCAACTCGTTTTGATCTTCCCCCTTTTCGAAGCAGCTAAACTAGCTCGCTGCCGGAAACCCGGCGAAGTGTTCAGCTTTCACTTTCTGCTGAGCCAACGCCTGGCCAAGCTCTTGCATCTCGCCGATATGATCGACAGAATCCATTTGCTGAACGTGCTCAGGATCTAAGTGTCCCACGCCGAGACGCTCGAGACCCGTTTTCGAAAGCTCCGCGTTGTATCGTAAATAGGTGAAGAGTTTGTCACATGGGCCTTTGCAGCCTGGGAAGCCTTTCTCCAGGTCGTGCTCGTCGATCATGTTGTGGACCTCACGATCGAGCGGATCGCCGACGAGACATTTGCCAAACACGCGACACAGGAAATCCTGCTCATTGCTCGCAGCGAACATGAGGGCGGAAGGAATTGAGGTGGCGTTGTAAATTAAATTCATTTGCCCGGGCGCGAGATTTGCATTCGCTTTCGGATCGGTCCCGGTGCCGATCGATACTAGTAACATTTCCTTTTCACCGGCCTGCCAGGCAAGCTTGTAGGCCTCAACGGTCGCCATGAGGAAAAGCTGAAAGGCGGGATTGTTGTACATCGTCACGCCGCCATCGACGAAGATGAACTCTTGCTCACCAACCTTCACCACTTCCGGCGGGAAATAAGTGGGCGCGGCCGTGCTCCCGCGGACGAGTTGCCACAGAGGAATGTTTAGGTTGCAGTCGGCCCGATGAGGCGCGTTGTACTTCGCGGCAGGATTATTCGAAACCGGCCACGGGGAATCGGTTGTAACATTGCGCAACACCACCATCAACAGTGTGCACAGATGCTCGCTGCCGAGCGATGACATCGGGTTCCCCGTCCTTTCCTCAATCAATTCCTGGAGACGGATAGCCAACTTCTTGTCGTGAAATTTCCCCTCTTTGAAGCGCCGGATGAGGCCCACTTTGTCGAACATCGCGGGCCCGCTCTCCTTGTAAAAGCGCGCGACCTTTTCCACCCGCATTCCGAGGGCTAGGCAGGTGCCAATGATCGCGCCTGTGCTTGTGCCGGCGATGTAGTCGAAGTAATCAGCAAGCACGAAGTCGTCGCCACGTCCGAGTTTCTTTTGAAGTTGACGCTCGATTTCAGCGAGAACTTCGAGCGTGATTACACCGCGAATGCCACCGCCGTCGAGTGCGAGCAGTTTCCGCGGACCGACCTCATTCAATTTGTCGCGGTAACTCATTGTCGTTGATGATGGGCTTTCCTGTTGGTGGGGCAAGTTCAATTGGCCGATTTGTCTTGAACGGAAGCTCTGTTGTCCCCATCGTTAGATTGAGAACAGGCAACAAACGAAAAAGAGGCCGCGAATGGCTCACGACGTCTTCTTAAGTCACTCGGTAAAAGACAAAGCTGTCGCCGAGGCGATCGTGGCACGGCTCGAGGCAGAGTCCGTGACCTGTTGGATAGCGCCCCGTGATGTTATGCCGGGCGCGGATTGGGGCGAGTCAATCATCAATGCGATTGAATCAAGTCGCATCATGATCCTCATCTTTTCTCAAAGCGCGAATGCCTCGTCCCAGATCAAACGCGAAGTAGAACGCGCTGTTAATAAGGAGGTTTACATCATTCCATTTCGCGTCGATGACATCCCGCCCACAAGAGCGCTCGAATACTTCATTTCGAGTTCGCAGTGGATGGACGCGTTTTCGCCACCGCTAGAACGCCATCTCGACAACCTGGCGAAGACAGTCAAGGCAGTGCTAGAGAGCTCTAATCTTCCCCGCGCAGACGCGTCCGTTGAGCCGGAGAGCAAGACCCCAATGACGACTCCGCAAATCTCCCGTGCCTCTGTATCGGATGTTGTGCCGCCGCCCGCTCCACGACCGTCCGATTCGAAGCGGAGCGTAGTGAAGCTGATCTTGCTCGCCATTGCCTGGATGGTTGTATTCTGGGTGAGCTCGCTGTTCCTCGCGGGCGCCGTCGCTGGCGTTCTTAACCCGAAAAACGCCCACGATATCGGACGGAAAGTCGGAGAATCATTCAGCGGACTGTTCTTCTTAATTTCGCTCGGTCTCTCTATCTGGCTCACTGTAGCGGGAAAACTGCCAGGAACAAAAAAGACTCTGGTTGCGCGGACAAGACCGGTGGCAGGTGGCGCGACCGTCCACTTATCTTCGCGTTCGCGAAAGGCAATCATTTCCACGGTTCCAGTCTTAATAATCTTCGGCGTCGCCGCATGGTATATGGGTCACAAAAGAGAGGTGTCGTCGGAGAACGCGAGCGCACCGACGCCGGCTGAGAAGCAGGCCGCAGTTGCCAAACCGGCGGAACATGAAATCCGGCACGACAACACGCCCAATGTGCCTTCTGGTGCATCATCGAACAGCGGTTCCCCCACTAATCAAGAGCCTGCGACAGCGAAGGTTTTTGTGAAGGCGCGCAAAGGTCCCTTCGGCGTGTGGATTGATCCGCAGAAGTGGAGGCAAGAGTCGTCGGAAGAGGACCCCATTAAAATCACTTTTAATCACAAGACGGGCGACGCTTATGCGATGGTGATTTCCGAACGGATCGGATTGACGACGGACACGCTAAAGAACGCTGCAGTTGCAAACGCCAAAAAGGTGATGCCTGATGTTAAGATTGTCTCCGAAGAGAAGCGAGTTGTGAACGGAAAAGAAGTGTTATGCCTTAAACTCACGGGAACCATCCAAGGCATGCCCTTCATATACTACGGCTATTACTATGGTGGATCTGAAGGAACTCTTCAGGTGGTGACCTACACCGCCTCTAACATTTTTGACGACTTCAAGCAGGATTTTGATGATTTTCTCAATGGCGCTCAAATCGGCCAAGAGCCTGCGACAACGAAGGTCTTTGTGAAGGCACGCAAAGGTCTCTTTGGCGTGTGGATCGATCCGCAGAAATGGGAGCAAGATTCGTCGGAAGAGAACCCCATTAAAATCACTTTTAATCACAAGAAGGGCGAAGCTTACGCGATGGTGATTTCCGAACGGGCCGGCATGCCGATCGAGACGCTAAAGAACATTGCAGTTGCGAACGCCAAAAAGGTAGCTCCCGATGCTAAGATTGCCTCCGAAGAGAAGCGAGTTGTGAAAGGAAAAGAACTGTTATGCCTTAAAATCACGGGAACCATCCAAGGCATTCCCTTCATATACTACGGCTATTACTATGGTGGATCTGAAGGAACTCTTCAGGTGGTGACCTACACCGCCTCTAACATTTTTGATGAGTTCAAACAGGATTTTGATGATTTTCTCAATGGCATTCAAATCGGCAAATAGAGATCGAACCCGTGAGGGGTAGGTGCTGGGGCAGCCATCGTCTCCGATTCTGCACCGGGGATTTCACCCAGTTTATCGCCGACGCGCTCCGGGGCGGTCGTGGCCCGTACCATCCAATCGAAGATCTTAGGCACGTCCTGGCGAAAAGCGGCAGCAGAACGACTTCGATGGCGAGGCGTAAGATTTTTGTTACTCCTGGTTGAAAATCCTCAGCAATTGTGTTTTCAAGGCCAGAGCGGCATCATCGACATGAAATAAGGTCACGCGGCCAGAGCGTGCGATCTCACTTACTTCGGCGGATTTCGCAGGCTGACCATCGCGCACAGCTGCGCTTACCTCGTCCGCAAATCGTCCGCTGCCTTCAAGTACGAGCAGTTGCCATCCGTTGCGCACGCTTTGTAAAGCTTCATCCGCTGCAATCGCGCCACCGTTGACGAGGATTGCGATGATCGGCGCGTTGAATGCGCGCGCGAGTTCCAACATTTTCGGGGTTTCGCCACCCCATTCATTGCTTTCTACCAAAACGAAATGCGAGTGATGTGGTTCAAGCGGAGCGCCGTCCGAGACGGGAGACGCGCCAGCAATTCCCGGATGCGTGATTTTGCCTTTCGGTGCGATTCCGAGCAACTGATATGTCCCGGGATGTTGTGCGACGGCTTCGCCCATTATCGCCATGACGCCGGATTGTGTGCCTCCATCGATAATCAGCGCACCCAATTCGGCTGCCACCGGAGTAACTCCATCGGCGAACAAAGTCGCAAGATGAGCTTTGCGTGAATCATCGAGGCCAGCCGCCCCACCAAAAAGCAGAATGACAGCGCGTGGCGATGCGATTTCAAGAACGTCCAAAATCTCCTTTGCGCTTGTATCGCGCGCTGCGGTGATAACTACGGCGCGATTCCCATTCTCGAAAGTAATCGTATTTTTTTTCATGGTAATATAACAGTTCTTGACAGCATAAGCGCGGTCACGGCATCATGAACCCTGATTCTCCAACGTCACTCGCCGTGCCGACAAATTTCGTAGTCGTGATTTGGCATGAGGTGGGCCGCACGGTAGCCGCGAAAACAGTGATTGTGTCCATTTTCGCAGGATGTCCCGTGCAGGAGGCAACAGGATAGCTCGGGAGAAAATATATGCCACCACAGCCAGATCCGACGGGAGAAAGTGGCACCTGCTTTGTCGTGATGGGCTTTGGAAAGAAGACCGACTTCGAAACCGGCCGCGTGCTCGATCTCGATCGATCATACCAATACCTCATCAAGCCGGCCGTCGAGGCGGCAGGTCTGAAGTGCATTCGCGCGGATGAGGTCGTGCATTCAGGAATGATCGACGTGCCGATGTATGAATTGCTGCTGGAGGCGGATATCGTCGTGGCCGATCTGTCGACCTCGAATCGCAACGCCATTTACGAACTCGGGGTGCGGCACGCGCTTCGTCCGTACACGACGGTCATCATCGCCGAGGAACAGATGCTGAAGTCGCCCTTCTTCGATCTGAACCACATCGTCTTTCGCGCCTACCGGCACCTCGGTGAAGACATTGGCGTCAGCGAAGCGAACCGTTTCACGAGCGAGCTGACGAAAGCGATCAAAGATATCCTGGCTATGAAGCCGACACCTAAGCCGGACAGCCCGATCTACACTTTGATTCAGAACCTGACCCCGCCGTCGTTGGCCAAAGCCACGAAGGAAGCGCTCGCTGCCGCACAAGCCAGCAGCCTACCGGCGAGCGGCGAAGCGCATAGCGAACGGATGCAGCGTGTCGACGCCGCGCAGAAGAGCGGCGACTGGCTGAAGGCGAGGTTCCTTCTCGAAGAAATCCGCGGCGAGCGCAAAGCTGTCAGCGGCGGAGAGAGCCCGAGCGCGGAGGATCCTTACATCCTTCAGCGGCTCGCGCTCGCTACTTACAAAAGCAAGTATCCCTCGGCCGAAGAAGCGTTCAAACAAGCACGCGATCTCCTGAGCCTGCTCGATCCGCAGGTGTCGAACGACACTGAGACACTCGGACTCTGGGGCTCACTACACAAGCGGATGTGGGATATGACTAAAGAGCGAAGCTATCTCGATCAAGCTATTCGCGGGTACGAACGCGGCTTCTATCTACGAAACGACTTTTACAACGGTATTAACTATGCCTACCTCCTAAACGAGCGCGCAGCCGACGCCACGGATCTCGCCGAGTCGATCGCGGACTTCGTCCAAGCCCGTCGCGTGCGACGGGAAGTGATCGAGATTTGCCAACAATGGCTCAGCGATAATCCTCCAGAGACCCCGTTGGCCGCGCGTGCAAAGCTCGGTCTGGTTCAGCCGGAGAGCGATTACTGGCTTCTAGCTACAATCGCCGAAGCCTACGTTGGCTTGGAGGAAGAATCGTTAGGGCAGCAAAAGTTGGAGGAAGCTTTTGCCGCCGCGCCGGAAGAATGGATGAAGCAATCCACCCAAGAGCAGGTGGCTAAACTCAAGGCGCTCCTGGCGGCGTCTCCCCTGAGGAGGCTGCCACTCACTTAAAACATTTGGAAGGCGACCAGTTTAAATATTGGGCACTAATCAGCTACAGCCACGCCGACGCGAAGTGGGGCGATTGGCTTCATAATGCATTGGAGACTTATCGCGTCCCGGCAAGGCTCGCGCGCAAGGCGCAGTCGGAGGGTGCGGTTCCGAGACGAATTTTTCCCGTCTTTCGCGATCGCGAGGAGCTTGCAACCTCATCGAGTCTCGGTGAGAAGATTCAGAACGGGTTGCAGCAATCGCGTGCGTTGGTGGTCATTTGCTCGCCGCGGTCGGCGAATTCGAAGTGGGTGAACGAAGAGATCAAGCTCTATAAGCGGATGGGTCGTGAGAATCGCGTCTTCTGCTTGATTGTAGACGGCGAGCCAAATGCGCCAGCAGATTCCGGTCTACTAGAGTGTTTCCCTCCAGCTGTTCGTTTCCAGTTGAATCGCGACGGTGAAATCTCCAACGAGGCGGCCGAACCCATCGCGGCCGATGCGCGGGAAGGTAAAGATGGCAGGCGCAATGCCCTGTTGAAACTCGTCGCAGGAATCATCGGCGTGCCGTTT
>WNFQ01000957.1_pt1 | contig 24003 bp, 34 predicted proteins | sample 5400171 | NCBI WGS metagenome assembly WNFQ01 (sample SAMN13153356, study PRJNA577476) | soil metagenome | isolation source: 20 cm soil under Madrone tree | place: USA:California | collected 2016-06-14
CGACAAGTCTTGCGAGATGGCTTGGTAAAAATGAAGTGGTATAGGGGAATACGTAGATGTCGCGCGTAGGACATTAGAGCGCACGAGGGCCCGCCTGGAGGCTGCGTTAGAGAACCCGCGTCGCGCGGTGCTTTGCTACGTAGTCACGCACTGCTCCCGGATAGCCGCTCGTGGAATTTTTGTCGGAGATGACTGTAAAAGGACGACGACATAGTGTCTTAACACCCCTACGAGTATCTAAAGTAGACTAGCATATAAGTGCAAGTATAGCGAGAATGAAGAAGGTCACACCATAACAAGTGTGATTGGGAATAACACCCAGTCCCGAATTTGGGGGTCGAGATACAGAGATGGCACGCTTGCAGGACTTGAGTATTATGGAGCTGGAATTAGAGGTGAACTCACGTGGAACCCATTGTGTCCACTGGCGCTCTCTGGGTGGTTGCAAGAGATGGGCCGAGTGGTGGCGGTGGCGGTGGACTTGTAAACCACGCACGCGGGTTTCCGGACCGGTCGCGCGTCGACCATTGCGACTTGCCTCAGACCGCGTCATTCACACATCATGACCGATTTCCTTGGGCATATCGAATTTCTGATCAGTCCTTCTCAAGACCACTCGGGAGATCGCGCACTGGAGCGCTGGACATCGTGCGTCTGGGTGCACGCATATAGTGCAACATGCACACCAAAACTAACACCAGAGTGATAATTCACCCCAGTCTCAAAGTATCCGAGAAAGGTACCGATCGCGTGTCCCCTTGACGTCGCTGCAGACTTGATGCCAATCGCTTAAGGTGGCCATGAAGTTGTGTCTGAGCTATCCGATGATCCAGAAGCCTCGTGTCAGGAAACGGTGCTCGACTTGTACCGTTCGCAGAATGTGGGGGCTCCGCGTGACAGGTTGATGAGCAAGCTACTTTCGTACGTGTACCATTGATCACCGGGGTGTGTGATCATCTCTCCCAATGTGGGGTTCTAATTAGAGAAGTAAAATTGCAACCAATCCTGTCGCATCTACACGCGGCCCTCGCGTCTCGTGCTTCGAATGAGGCGATTTCGGAAGATTTGTTCGACATGATAGGTTATGATGACATGGACATGATTGTCGAGATTCTCGACAAAAGGTCTTACGTTGTGGCGGAGGTGAATCCAACCTGACATCCCACAGAGAGAGTCCGTTGATGTCAATATTGACAAGCTGGAAATAGCTCTGAAGAGACCTCAAGATCCCACGGCGGCCATTGATGGACATGGTGTTCCCGGTAAACGCTCCTTTCTTTCCCACACAATTTGACGATTGAATTTGATTTCAGATCGTGGAGCCAATCTCACACAAATCGCCGCGAAAAAACGGATGGAGGAGACGCTTCGACACAACGTGGAACGACCTTTGTTTGAGGGACCTTCAGTTTCGTAATTTCTCCCACTTACGGACATACAACTTCACATTATTCATCCTAGCAGGCGCCCGCCCCAGAAGTTCTACCACACGTGTACAGCTCGGCGTCCTCTCAAGGAAATATTTTGTCGCATTCCGGTAAAAAGTTTACTCTTCCGGTTGGGACCACTCACCACGTTCGAGACGTATGTCAATTCTTGTCCCACGTGATCATCTATATGTCATACTTACGGGGTAGTAGTACTATGAAGAACTCGTCGTTCCACCTCCAAGGACAATCCCACCACGGACTACAGAAAGGCTTGTCTCCGTGGACGAACTTGATGACTTGGCGAAGAAGTCGTTCCCGGTACATCCGATCTGGTTATGACAAGGATTCACATTTATTGAGAACTGCGTAGGGTTATTCGACGTTGAATAGGATGCAATCCATCATCTATCCAACAGCCTATGGCTCAAATGAGAACATGTTGGTGTGTGGTAATAAAGGACTTTCTATGCGGCCTATCGCAGATTGTTGACTCCCCCTCTTCTAGCTCCTACCGGTGCTGTGCGTCAGCCGTCAGCCGTCATCCTGACAGCAGTCCAGCGCCTCATCTCATTTGCTGTTATTTAGGGTAAAACGGATATCGCTATGCTAACGATTCTTCGGGTGCTAGACCAACATCGCGCTCGCTCCGGGTCACAATCACTTCCCGCTTCTATCCAACGAGATGAATTTAAGATCATATACGTGTAAATGTCCGACTTTGCGAAGGGACAGGAGTCTTATTACGCTAATCATTTCAGGGCTCCTATGAAGGCCCTGGCTGCTGAGGTCGTGAGGAAATTCACCAAACGGCTCCAGTGGCTTGCGATCCGTGTCCGGGAGCTCACTGGTGACATGCAACTGACGAAAGCAGAGATAGCGGAGACACAAATCATCGTGACCACGCCAGAAAAGTGGGACGTCGTCACCAGGAAACCAACCGGTGAAGGGGACATTGCATCAGTATGCTTATCTCCCTTAATGAAGTATATGACCTTGAAAGATTTTTTCCGACGCAGCTGCTAAAGCTGTTGATTATAGACGAGGTTCACCTTTTGAGCGAAGAACGCGGTGCAGTCATAGAAGCTATTGTTGCGCGAACGTTGCGCCAGGTATGTCTCATCAAGATCTTGAACGTGCTTTGTGACATGACATCTTCACCTTTGTCAGGTGGAATCAAGTCAATCTGTTATCCGTATTGTGGGCCTGAGTGCTACGCTTCCGAATTACATCGATGTTGCCGATTTTCTAAGGTTTGGGAATTCCTTGGTTAATATCATGAGCTTATCTGGTGTTAGCGTCTCACGACAGAAAGGACTGTTCTTCTTCGATTCATCGTTTAGACCGGTCCCACTCGAGCAACACTTTATTGGCGTCAAGGGAAAGCCCGGAAGCGCACAGTCAAAAATGAACCTGGATCTCGTGACTTTTGAGAAAGTTTCCGAGCTCGTTCAAGCTGGGCACCAAGTCATGGTGTTCGTGCATGCTAGGAAGGAAACAGTCAAGGCTGCTTTAGCTCTCCAGGAGGCGGCCTCTAAGGAAGACATCCTGTCAGAGTTCAGCTGTCAAGACCATCCGAGTTACAGTCACTTTCGCCATGAAATAAGTACTTCGCGAAACAAAGAGATGAAACAATTGTTCGATGATGGTTTCGGGATTCACCATGCTGGAATGCTACGCACAGATAGAAATATGATAGAAAAGATGTTCAGTGCAAGAGCCATGAAGGTGAGTACCACTTGTCGTGGCTGCTACGTTCTCTGAATCGAAGTAGGTTTTATGTTGCACCGCCACGCTTGCGTGGGGAGTCAACCTACCAGCGCACGCAGGTTGGGGCTCATGACTCGCCATGGAAGTACGGCCTTACCCGTTTGCATTTATCTAGTCATCATCAAAGGCACCCAAGTATATGACAACTCCAAGGGCTCATTCGTGGACCTGTCTGTGCTAGATGTTCTCCAAGTGTTCGGTCGCGCCGGGAGACCGGGCTTGGAGACTAGTGGACAGGGTTTCATCTGTACTACCGGAGACAAATTACAGCATTACTTGAATGCAATCACCTCCCAGGTAAGGGCGTCTTGTTTGGAATCTCACACCTCGTCTGACAACATGTACAGAATCCCATCGAGTCAAAGTATGTATTGTATTTTTCGGCAAGACTGTGGCTGAGATCCTCTTTTGGAGTTTCATAAAAGGCAGGATCGATGCAATGAATGCAGAAATCGCTCTTGGTACTGTAGCAACAGTAGGTGATGGCGTCAGGTGGCTAGGGTACACCTATCTCTTTACGCGGATGCAAAAAAACCCTTGGCTATATGGTGAGTTATCTCCCTGAGACGACCATCACGACTTATTATGGCATGAAGGGATGTCCTATGATGTCCTCCGGGATGATCGATCGCTAAACGGCAAGCGACACGAGCTGGTTCTCTCAGCAGCAGACAGCCTTGTGGAGGCCCGCATGATTGATCACGCTAAGGGAAGCGGTTCCTTTACCATCACCGATCTAGGAAGAATTGCGGCAAAATATTACATCAGTCACAAGTCTATCATGATCTTTAACCGGGAACTTGGAGCCCATATGACGGAGGAACGTGTTCTTGCCATGGTCAGCCTCAGCACTGAGGTAAGTTACTTCGATCACACACCACACCGTTATACAAACGGTCATTACAACGATCTGCAGTTCGATCAGATCCAAGTTCGAGACAATGAGACAAAGGAGCTTGCCTCGCTGCTTGATCTGGCACCACATGAGGTGGAAGTGAGTAGGAAGACTGCATGAGTGCTCAGTCTGACTTCTTTCCGTACAGAATGCATTTGAGAACAGTTCAGGCAAGGTCCATATAAGTGGAGAGGGTTCTCGGAACAAGTCAGGAAAATCCGCCGACGAACCAGAACTATTGTTCACCCGAGAGGGCAAAGTTAACGTATTGCTCCAGGGCTATATTTCTCGGATTCCTGTGGAAGACTTTGCCCTGGTATCGGATATGCATTTCGTCGCCCAGAACGCTGGACGCATCGTTCGTGCCCTTCTTGAAATAGCTATCAGCAGGAAGTTGGCTAGCACAAGCGCTGTGCTAATGGGAATGAGCAAGGCTATCGAGAAGCGTCTCTGGCCTTCTGAGCACGAACTGAAGCAGTTCAATCTGAAGCAGGATGTAATCTATGGACTAGAGGAATACGCCATGGATTACTCTGTCTCAGAGCTGGTGCGGATGTCAGCAGCCGAGCTCGGAAACCTAGTCCATCTTAACCCACTCCAAGGGCAAGCTATATTTGACGCTGCTAAACAATTACCTGCTCTCCATGTCTCATATTCTCTGCACCCTCTTGGTCCCGATGTTCTTAAAATTGATACCCACGTGCGTAGTACCTTCTCGTGGAGTTCCAAGCATGGTTCTGTCGAACCCTTCTGGCTCTGGGTTGAAGATCACAACGAGGGTGTTATCCTACAGCTCTCCCATCTACTTCTCCGACAATCGACGGGCGTGTTGGATGTTGAGTTTCTAATTTCGATACCAGAGGAGCAGATCCCGCCCTTCGTGACCATACGCTACGTCTCTGAGAGGTGGATGGGCGTCGAAGACGAAGTTAGAGTTTCCTTCGACGATTTGGTCATGCCGGCTCGGTCCAACAGTCATACACCACGTCTTAATCTTCCGTTCTTGTCGCTCTCTGTTCTGCAGAATGACGTCCTTCGGGAACTATTCTCCTCGAAATTGCGCAATTTGAACGCAATTCAAACCCAGGCTTTCTGGGGCGTTGTGAATACAGCGACTAACGCCCTTGTCTGTGCGCCAACTGGTTCCGGCAAGTCTACTTTGGGCCATATCTTGGTTTGGTGAGATGATTCTTATCTCGTTCCGTCTGGGTCTCACTAAAATTCTGCACAGTGAGACGTTAAGTCGCATTACAAAGCCGGGCTATGTTCTGGTCATCGCACCACGACAAAGTATCGTCATGGAATGGATGTCGGATTTACGTGGACTACTGACGGCAATGGGATTCTCCATGAATTTTGTTACGGGCTCGGGTGTGCTTTCGCCGGCAAAAAGCAAGGAGATACGCTTGACCACCTCCATTCATCTTCTGGCCGCGCTCTCCGAGGAGAAGGACTCAACTCAATCATACCCTGGACTGGAGCTGGTTATTCTCGAGAACCTCGGGCAATTGGACACGCATTATGAGCTTGCCGTATCCTCTCTCCGCCGCGTCGTCCAAACCCAGCCGACCCGCATCGTGGGGTTTTCTGCGTCGCTGAACGACTCGGCGGACTTAGCCACGTGGCTAGACGTAGCCCCGTCCACCTTCCACAGCTTTAAACCCAGCGACCGGGATCAATCGCTAAAAGTGGTCACTCATACATTCGCGATACCCCACTCTCCCTCATTATATAAGGCCATGACTAGACCGGCATCAGCTGCCATCGTTTCTGTCAGCCACGGACCCGCGATCGTGTTCGTACCATCTCGGGCACAATGTTCTTCAGTCGCGCTAGACCTCATAGTCAACCGTTCGCTCGAAACGGGCTCAGAAACTGGATACCTCCCATCTGACGTATCCGCAGAGTCCCTCCAGCCCTACATCAACAGACTACAATACCGCGGCCTATCCGATTTTATTTCGAAGGGCGTCGGCTTTTATTCTCACTCGGGCATGCATAAGCAGGATCGTGCGACCATTTTGGAGTTGTACTCTGTAGGAATCGTTCGGGTGCTCGTTGTCGCTAGGGAAGCGTGTTGGACGCTCCCTGTTCGCGCTGCGGTGGTTGTGGTCATGGGCACACAGTATTTTACCATACACAACGATGGGGCGGAGCGCCGGCTTCGCAATTATACCCTCGAGGAACTTGTTCACATGCAAGGACGCGCGGTACGCCACGGGGAGATGGGCCACTTCCATCTATTCTGTCAAGCGGAGGATAAGGACACGTATATGCGATTCCTGGAGGGCGGTCTCCCGCTAGAGTCACGGCTTCTGGGATCGGATCAGTTGCAGCAGTGGTACAAGCACCACCGAGATCGCGGACACATCCGAAACAAGCAGGAGGGCGTCCAGGCGCTCTCATGGACCTTCCTGGCGCGACGCGCTGCTTCCAATCCTACATATTACGACAATAAGGGGACTCGGGACGAGTGCCTGTCGAGAATCGTGGATGAGTTGGAGGAAACGATTGTAGGTCATAGTCAGGGTCGCCCATCTGCCATTGGTGCGGCCGCAACTTCTGCTGCTGCTGAGCAGCGCTAGAAATATATCTGTAACCCGTACAAAACATATTCGGGACTCGGGCTGACCACTGCACTACTTTGTCTACACAAGAAACGACGTCTTCTATCCTGCATCTCTAAGCCAAGTACTTCTTGAGGTTCTGCAAGCGCTCTCCGGCTGCTTTCAAGGTGTCTAAGTCTTTGCAGAAAGAAAAGCGAATATAGTTTTCCCCAATGGACACGTGTTCCTCGCAGTAAAACTTAAAGTCAAAAGTCAAAAGTCGTGAACCAGCCATCAGGTAGGAAAACTAGGGTCCATACCTCGCTCACCGGGATCGTAGAGACTCCGATCTCCGTTGCGATAAACCAGCTTGCCCTGGTCCAGAACGTCAACGGTATATATATCCCCATATAGCCAAGATGCCTACCTGAAATCGCGACCCCTTCCTAATACGCTTTTCGGGAAGGGATAATCATCAGGGATCTTGACGCTCGATGAATCCTGCGAGAGAAAATAAACGGGGTGGTCATGATTAGAGCGTTAAGGACAGACCATCAGAACGAAATAGGTCCCCTCCGGAAGTGTGTATGTCACTCCGAGTCTGTCGAAGGCGCTGACAAAGACGTCACGTCTCTCCTGGTACTCCTTCAGCTGAGTTTCGAAGAATCGGCGCTCGGCTGCCTGTTCGAGTCCAGCAGCGACTGCTTCCTGAAGTGGGGAATTCGTGCAGAATACGATCCGGGTGCTGGCTGCCAAAGATGGGTTTATAATGGAGGGTGGTCCAATCAGCCAACCCACTCTCCACCCAGTAGCGGCGAAGGACTCTAGGCGGAAGGTGAGAAAGTACTCTCTAGGAGGCAGAGAGGGAACTCGCTTCCGGCGGACCCAACAGTGACAGTACGCTCCCACATTCCGGGGAGTGTGGCGAAGCGAACATGTTCCTTGTTGTCGAAGACCAGGGAGTCATACTGGTAAAAAATGGCGTTGAGGGGATACCCAGGGCAGCAAGACAATTCTGAACGCACTACTTCGTCTGCCATGACGAGAATATTAAATTCTTCCGCGAGGGCAGCAATCTTCTCGAGCTCAGTACGGGTAAAAACTTTCCCAACAGGGTTATGAGGGGTGTTAACGATGATAATTTTGGTACGAGAGGTAATGGCGGCCCTGCGATGACACGATCAACACGACACCTCAAGTAGCGGGGAAAAGGCGGACCTTAGCTCTTCGAAATCGATTGACCAATCATTGCTGGTTGGCTTTGGAATGTCGTGAGAGGGAGGATGCAATGGAATATATACAGGCTTTCCACCATTGAATGTGACGGATGGCATGTACTGGTCAAAGAAGGGTTCGAACATAATGACTTCATCTCCGTGCTCCAAGAAAGCCGCAAAGACCGAGTATTCCCCTGTACATCATGGCTGGTACGAAACGGTTGATGCTAAAAAGATGCCGAGAAACACTTGCCTTCGTTAGCCCCGCTTGTGACAATGATCTCAGAATCAATATTCAGATCTCTATTGAACCGTGAGTCATAAAAGTGCTTGATTGCATTGCGCAGACGCGGCCGCCCCCTGGGATGAGAATAGTGATTTGGTCCCACAGTGTTAAGAGCTTCTTCTGCGGCGGCTGTCATCCATTTAGGAGGGGCAAAGTTCATATACCCTTGACCGAGGTTTAGGCAATCTGGTGGCAGATTGGCAGCACTGCCACATGTCAAAAACGGTGAAACGAACAACAAGAGTCGGGATATACTTGAAGATTGACCACACATCTTGTGCTAGAGCCCGCCCCTCATGGAGGCGAGAAGAGAAGGGAATCACGACGGGTTTGCGGTCATTACCGTCACGGTCTCGTGGAGTATTCCAGACACTACTCTGAGCTTGAGACATACGCGAGTGGAGAGTGGGAGAGGTCGAGTGTAAATATTCGGTTGGCGCTGAGATATATAATCAAATCAGCTGGATTATAGTATCAGTAGCGCCCTCGGCCTCGGAGTTTAACGGACCCTTCCTCGGAGTTTATCCCATCACGTGCTCCTAAATTTGTCAGCGACCCCAAAGAGCACCCCTGGGCCACTCAGCGTCGTGATGACATTGACTCCTGTTCCGCGCTCTTTGTTGCTAATATGAGCGTGAGCGATTCAGATGATAGACATCTCCTAGGAACAATAGACGAGTACGTGTTCAATTCGGCCCTGTCCGCTGTCGCGTCTTGATGTCACACTTTCTACCGGTGCTACTTAGGACTGCTAGTAGCCACTCTGATTCTTTCACATATCCTGCAGAGTCGCAGGAAGAGCCCCAGTCTCAATATACGCTCGTGGAGGAAGAGGAATTTGTCTACCCTGGCATCGGCGACGTGGACACAGCTCCAGGCGCGCTTCCTCTGCCAAGTTCGGATGCTATTACGTCTACACCATCTCCTTCTGAGAGCCAAGAAGTTGTTCCGCTCGACTCGTCAGATTTGACCGAATATCCCTCATCGAATGAAGCCCGTCATGAGACATCGCCTCCTCGGCCGGATCCTAATCCAAACCCCTCTCTCCCCGCACAACCTCACGCGTCTCCTGCTCAGCTTGAAGCACTTTATGCCGCTGCTTCCTCTGGCGATCTGCCCCTCTTGCAGAGAATCATAAATAATGCCTTGCAAAATGGCAACGTCGAATCCTTCTCCCTAGTCAATGGTGCGTCTTCGCGGACGGGACTGACAGCCTTGCATGCTGCTGCTAGCCGAGGTTATATCGGTATCGTGAAATGGTGTAAGGCTCGCTTATCCCCTAGTTTACATACTTTCTGATGAAAGACACATAGTGGTCGAAGCTTGTGGTGCCATTATAGACCTAGAGGATAGGGAAGGAGAGGTATAGGGCGTCGATGTTCACGCTTGCTCTTTATGAATCACTAACTTCGTTAGACCTCTTTACATAAAGCCGCTCTGCAAGGTCGGTTGGACGTCGTCCAGTTTTTGGTCTCAAAGTGTGCAGACATCCATGCTCAAGATGCTGATGGTTGGACGGCTTTACATAACGCGTGCTCTAAGGTGTGCAAATCGCCTTCTTATTTTACGCAATCCCATGACCTTAAGAAAGGGTTATCTGGACATTGTTCGATGGCTATGTGAACGAGGTGGTGCGGCGGAGTCTGTCGACGGTGTACATGGCGTTGACATCCGCAGCAAAGGCGGATGGACTCCTCTCAGTGAGTTTGCCTAGCCTCGTGACATTACATCGCTGAGAGTTTTTCTAGTGAACGCTGCCTCCAAGGGACACCTTCCCATTGTCCTTTACCTCCTGACGAAGCAGTCGGCTAACCCGCTCGTCCGAAATAATTGGGGTGAAACTGCATACGATGCATCAGCTGCCGTATTTGAAGTATGGATTTGTGAAGTACGACAGCTTTCATTGTCTACGTCTGTGATCAGTGACGGTTTCTCGCAGGTCCTTTCGAGGTTCGAGGCTGAACAATGGCGGCACTCCCTCACCACTTATGATACGTTGGCTGTGCATACTACAGTTCCTCTTATCCTGTACGAAAACCAACGACTCGATACTCGGCTGAAAACCTTGGCCGTCTCTAGTGGGCGGCCAAAGTTCTCGCCATCTGGTTTGGGGAAAGGTGGACGTCGCCCTCCATTTGAATTGAAGTTGCTCAAGCCGGACGAAGTGACGGGAAGAAAACTCGTTCCCGCGTGGAGAAGTGCTGTGTTTCTACCTATAAGAGAGGAGCCTTTCAAGCTCCCAAAGCCAGGTGTAAAGGATATACAGAGTGGTGTCGAGAGAAGCCACTTCTGGCTGTGGGTAGTCCCTCGAGCTCAACTTTATCTAGTTATTGACATTTGGTATCAGTTCTGACTGGACTTTAGACGTGACGCTTCCCAAAGTCGATGCGGAAACGGGATGGCAGTACGCTCAATCGTTCGACGATCCTGATGACCAGTGGACAGCTGAGCCACCCGTTCGACTAGACCGTTTGTTGGCTGGGGGGGCCGCTGTCATAGCACTCAGCACATCAGTCTCTGGTGGCAGCTCGCGCTCACGTCCTGGTTCGATGTCTACTCACTCTTGGGTTCGGAGGAGACGCTGGGTTCGCGTGATGAGGCGGCGTCTGGATATTCCTCCCTTGCCCTTTCTCGGTCCTGATGGCGAGTATCATCACTGGCTCAATGATGGCACGATGGTGCCCTTCGAGGATACCGTCGATGGCTTCGGGGAGTCCGAAGGTCAAGAGCTCTCACAGGACTATGTTGCGCGTGCCCGGTACCTCGCTGGTCCACAGGTTGGGGATTCTGAAGCCCTTGGTGAGTTGGCTTCGGCAGTTGAAGCTCGCAGAGCTATCGCAAAACTTGAGCGTGCTACGACGGAATTGAGGCAGGGCATCTTAGGTACGACTTGAGTAGTCGTTTTTATGGTTCAAACTAAAGCGACCTATCCAGGCGACGACGACTCAGAGCGTAAGACTCAGGCAGAGGTTTTACTAAACGCGTATAGTCGAGAACTTGACCGGCGACGGTTGGCAGCCGATGCTGAGGGTTTGCTTTTAAACACCGGAGGTAAGTCTCTACCACCACACGGTACCATGCTGAGCCCTGGCATGCATAGATGACGATCATTCCGAGGAAGAGGACGACGATGACGAAGAATTTCATTATCCCAACTCGTCGCCGCAGAGTACAATGCGCGCATCATCATCGCGATCATCTTCGGGAGATTACCTCAGCCGTCAGTCGACACATAGGACGCCCACGGATCTTACCCCACACCTATCCCAAGCTTCCGAATTTAGAGTCCCTACTCACGAAGCTCCTCAAAAGGTGGTTGCACCAAAATATTCCCCACCTACCCCACATGAGATGAATGCGCGTTGGGAGAGGGACCACCATGTTCACAGTTGCCGCAATTGTCAACGTCGTTTCAATTTTTTGCTCCGCCGAGTACGTCTAAGTCCTTTTTTACGTCCACATGACTGATCGTGGCTAATTTACTCCAGCACGTGAGTTGTAAGATTAATTGTTTTTCCACGTGATCCTGATGAACGTCGCAGCACTGTCGTCGGTGCGGACGCATTTTCTGCGACCGGTGTTCATCATACAGGGTCCCGCTTGACCCATCCGAGATCGTCCAGGATCCCACCTACCCTGATCCCTCTGCGTCAACATCCTCTCAACGAGTTTGTCAATCGTGCTACGAAGCTGTGAGTGTCCCCGCTTCCGGCCGATTCCGTGACAATGGAGTGGCATCGATTGAGAGGATTTTTATCGACCAAGCAAGGCTCTCTGTGCCCAATGTATCGAGAGAGACCAGCTCACAGCTGAGCGATCTTGCAGAGTAGGGCGTTTAGTAAACTGGCTGGGACTTTCCTTAATACTACAATTCCAGATGCCCTGTCTGTAGTCAGAACCTAGCCGAGCTTGGCCCAGCTGTGAACCAAGAAGCGCACGTCAGGAATTGCTTGGATGGTGGCAAGGGTCATTCTCCACAAATTGCCAAGTATTTGGTATATCGACTTCCTGGTGAAAGTTCTCTTATCGGTATTGAATGTAAGACAAGGTCAATTGTTCGCATATCAAGTTCTGCTCATTTTTATTTTTTCAGGTATAATTTGTTTCGAGGAGTTTGTGGAAGGCTCAATGGTCGCGCGCTTGAGCTGCCTCTGTAGTTTTCACAAAGGCAAGCACCAAGTTCAAAATAATGCGCCCCTGATCTTATTTTTTGTCACAGTATGCTTGTCCTCTTGGCTTCAGCGTGGTAACGGCTGCCCGATTCACATGCGGGATCAGTGATTGAAGGGCCTTTGGTCTCGTTCGACAAAAAAAAAATAGGTTTAAACCTGAGATTATACGGCCAGTGTGAGAAGAAAGAATCTGGATTGTGGCTAATAACAGTACAATCTTCGGATTTAGACTTTTTTTTTGGTTGCACAGGCCTTAAAGGCTTCACTTACGTCCACGCCTCCCCTCACATAATATCATGAAATAACGCTCACAATGATCAATTATGCACCACATGCTTGGCACACATTTTTGCTAGTCTGCTTGCAATATAATCGCACTTATGATACTACAAAGCTACAACAAGAAACAATACAGAGATCTACAACACTCCGTGGTAGCTAAAACCCCCATCTCACGATTCAGAAAACGTGTTGTAGTAAATTCTGCTGGTATCGACGCGGATTATGTCCAAAATGTCCTCAGCATCGGGCTCGATGATGTCCTGACCCTTTCGCCCGTCATCTTGATCATCATAGAACCACGTTGACGGGTCTTCATCCTCCGAGTCGTCGTCGTCGTTATCTTCGAGGTCAGACTCCGAGGGTTTATAATTCCTGAAAAGCGACAGAGACATCAGAATCAGAATTTGTCGTGATGAGATCGGCAAAGGGATCATCGTACATGAACGCCCAGATGCGCGCTTCTTGTTCCTCCCGAGTCAATGCGCGGCCCTTCACCGTCACGAAGCCTTGTTTTTCCCGCCTCTCCAGCAGACGCCGTTTCCTCTCGAGATCCGCGGCATGTGCCTGCTGCTCAAGTTCTACAGCTTCTTCAATTGATAATCTCGGTACCTTGTCACCATGTTGTTGACGGAAAGCGTTTCCCTGAAAAAATCAATCATATGAATAAAGGAATAACAAAGCGAGACACGCGGCTGACATGCCCAGGACAGAGAACAACAAAAAAGAAGGGCGGAGGGAGGTGGAACTTGAAAGCGACACGTACGAACTTTTCGAGCGCTCGCAGTTTAGCCTCGATCGGACGCGGCTCTGGCGCCGCCTTGTCGACTGACATCCGCTCGTCCTCGCTGATATGGGTCAGTTCGAGACCGACCTGTATGTCTCGCATCCCTTCGAGTCCGTGCAGCTGCGCTTCGATCTTGGCCTGCTCTGCCATTATGCGCGGGACATATGACGATGTAGACGGAGCCCTGAGAAAACCCCGAAAAAAAAGGGAAAGGAAAGAAAATTTCAAGATATATGCGTCAGATGTCGAAGGGCTGACATGGACAAGAACAGAGACGGTGTACGGACGAAGTGGCGAGGATCTTGGCGTTTCTGTCATAGCGATCCCTGAGTTCCCGGATGGTCAGCTCTTCGATGGGAGGAAGCTTGGGCTTCGGCGGTACCCTGAAGCCAGGTATGGGAGCATTCTTCTTTCTGGGCCGTATGGTGGAGGGGCTACTGAGAGGATATGTAGCCTGCATGTGGGTAGAAATGTGGGTGTGGACCTTGACGAGAAGTCGGTTACGATTCTATTTCCGATTTTATACACGCCCGGCGGACCGGGCACTAGAACTGTGACACCGCTTTGGGAGGACAGGCCAGACTATAGTACATCGTTACTACTACTACAGTACAAGAGTCATCCAATATCGTATACATCTTTCCTTTCACATGAACATATCGCGCTGCGAGTCATCACGTCATCAGCGGACAGCATCAAAGAACACAGAAGGATGCTTACGGCGCCTGGAGGCATAAATTCGTCATTATCTGGGCCATAAAGGTTCCCCCCGCCAGGCGTGCCACCCCTTGGGTTACCCCCCCTTGGGCCTAGACCGCTGCTACCTGGGTAGGGTCCTATCCCTGGCACAACGGGATCAAATCGAGCCCCTGGGGGCGCCCCCATAGGTGGCAAAAAACCGTCACCGCCCCATGGCCCGCGGATTGGAGACGATGTCCCTCGCCCACGACCAAAGATAGGGTGATTGGGACCAACGATCATCCCATCGCCACCAGAACCAGGGAACAGCGGCGGTGGCCCGAAACTACTGAATGGGTCGACACCGAGCGGATCGAGGTCGCTACGACCAATCTCGAGCGGGTTTCTAGATGGAAGATGAGAAGGCTCGCCGAAAGGACGCTGAGGAGCATAGGGAGGTGAGAGAGGCTGTGGACGGGCAGGATTGTTAGCTGGTGATTCTCGCCTAGGATTACTTGAGGTCTGGCGAGGATCAGAGCCCTCAGTATATCCCTCCTTGTGCAAACCAGGCATGATATTCTGAATTATCTTCAGCTTAAGCTGGCTGATGAAGTCCGCGACACGATTTGACGAAATATAGCCATGAATAAGTGGCGGAGGATTTTCCGCTCTTGGGTCAAACGGGAAAAAAGAGGGAGACGTGAAATCGTTTGTGGCAATATCCAAAGATACCGTCTTGTCGCTCTAATTTGTAAATATTAGCCTTCACACTGCGGGGAAAAGAAATGATGGTCACGAACCTCCACCGCGATGGCGTTAATTAGCGTGCGGCTACCAAGCTTGATCGCTTTTATAATAAACTCAAGGCTGCTCTGCTCGTGACGGTATCTGAGTGTGTAATTTCCTGGTCCACTTGTGTTCCACTCTTCGGGAAGTATGCCATTTACAATGGAACTCGCTGGAGAGGAATCATCGACAGCGATGAGACTGAAGGAGAGTGCATTGAAGGCAGAGTGAATGAGAGCAACGATAGCATCTTGTTGTGAGTCCAGTCGCTTTTTGTTTGATGGCAACAGATCAAGAAGGGGAGAGATTAACGCTGAAGGGTCCAACAAATCTGGAGCCATGATGTTATAGTGGGATCCAAGGCGTGCAAGCGGGATGATGTAATGTTACATAATCTATCCTGGGAACGTTTTTTTGAGGCCTCACTTGCCTTGAGCATATTTCTGGTCTTGACTTGAATCATGCCGCGAAGGGACAGGTCATATTCTCCAGACTCTCCAAACAAGAGGGTGAGACCTTCACATCGCTCTCGGTCCCCGTCGCCGACCAGGCGTAGCTCCCAAAGGCCTTCCAGTTCAAGGTATAATGACGACAGGGATCGCGACCGTTACAGAGACCGCGACCGGGACAGGGATCGCTATCGAGATAGCAGGGGGCGCGACTCGAGAGACGATAGGAGAGACGATAGAAGGGATGATAGACGTGATGACCGGAGAGATGATAGGCGTAGAGACGATCGTCGGCGTTCACGTTCCCGCGACCGACGAGACCGCAAACCCTCGCCCCCCAGAGATGCCCCCGAGAAGTCCGAATCAACTCCCCCAGTCGAGGATGAAAAGCTCAAGGCAAAGAGGGCAAGGCTGGAGGCATGGAAAAAAGAGAGAGAGGCTAAGAAAGCCTTGGGCGAAGCCAAGGCTAAGGCTATGGCACTTGCAGGAAAGTCTGCTCCTCAAGGTGAGTAAGTTTCTTTCCACCGTCGAGTATTGTGATTTCATCACTTGATCCGTCTCTTCACAGCATCGGCAACCACGGGCGCCGCGAAACCTGCGGGTTCATTAAATCGCTCCGCCTTTGGGGGTTTAGGTCTTAAGGGTTTGCCCCTTAAGCCCGATTTACTCAAGGGAAACAAGGTCGTGTCTTCCTTGGATGATTCAGTCGAAACGAAGCGCCATCTTGAGATGCTTGGAGACATGCCTGCTGTCGATATGACCATGGCAGATGGAGAGGCCGGTATCGGTGACCTTGAAGTCGACGATGACGACGAAGATGCGAATCGGATTGATGCGGAATCCAAGGCTAAAGCTAAAGCCAAAGCTCAAGCCAAGGCACAAAATTCCATGGACGTAGATCAATATGATGACGTAGATCCCCTGGACGCTTTCATGGATGGTGTCAAGGATGAGGTAAAGAAAGTAAATGCGGAAGATCTCAAGAAGATGGTAGGCTCTGGTCGTTTACCTGACCGAGGGGATGACAGGATGAACGAAGCCGGCGCAGATGACGACGACGGAGAGGTCGAAGCAGAAGATGAGTTGGACGCGACGGATCTCAACCCTGAAGATATCCTTGCTCTCGCGGCGAAGAAGGCAAGAAAAAAGGATTTGGCTGCTGTGGATCACAACAAAATCAAGTATGAGCCATTCCGGAAGGAGTTCTATGCTCCACCTCCTGAAGTTGCAGCTATGACCGATGAGGAGGCCGATCTACTTCGACTGGAACTCGATAGTATTAAAATTCGTGGCGTCGATTGCCCGCGACCAGTTACTAAATGGAGCCACTTTGGCCTCCATGCCAGTGTGTAAGCCCCGTTTTTGTGGTTTCTCTTGCTGTTCCATCCATATTTATTACTTTTTCAGTTTGGATGCTATCAAACGACTAAACTACACGGCCCCAACGTCAATCCAAGCCCAGGCGATCCCTGCCATCATGTCTGGCCGCGACGTCATTGGCGTGGCCAAGACGGGCTCCGGAAAGACTATTGCGTTCCTTCTTCCCGTCTTCCGTCACATTAAGGACCAGCGCCCTCTCGAGCAGATGGAAGGGCCAATGGCTATCATCATGACACCAACTCGTGAGTTAGCTGTGCAAATATACAGAGACTGCAAACCTTTCCTAAAAGTGTTGAACCTTCGAGTAAGTGTCTTTTAAAGTCGCCATTTCGTTGACACCTGATTCAGTTGCCATCAGGCCGTTTGCGCATACGGAGGTTCACCAATCAAAGACCAAATCGCAGACATGAAAAAGGGCGCAGAAATTATTGTCTGCACACCCGGCCGCATGATTGACCTACTCACTGCAAACTCTGGCCGCGTCACAAACCTCAAACGTGTAACCTATCTTGTTTTAGACGAAGCTGATCGTATGTTCGATATGGGCTTTGAGCCTCAAGTCATGAAGATTGTCAACAACATCCGTCCTGATCGTCAGACGCTCCTCTTCTCAGCAACTTTCCCAAAACAGATGGACTCGCTAGCGAGGAAGATTCTAAAAAAGCCTCTCGAGATCACAGTGGGCGGCAGGTCCGTCGTTGCTGCCGAGATCGACCAGATTGTGGAGGTTCGCGCGGAGGACACCAAATTTAATCGCCTGCTCGAAATTTTGGGCCAGATGTACAACGATGACCCGGAAGCACGGACGCTTATATTCGTAGACCGCCAGGAAGCGGCGGACAATTTGCTACGTGAACTTCTCCGGAAGAGTTATCTTGCCATGTCCTTGCATGGAGGGAAGGACCAGGTCGACCGTGATACCACTATTTCTGACTTTAAAAGCGGCGTGGTTCCTGTCGTCATCGCCACCTCAGTTGCTGCAAGAGGACTGGATGTAAAGCAGTTAAAACTAGTCATCAATTACGATGCCCCGAATCACATGGAAGATTATGTCCATCGTGCTGGCCGAACCGGACGAGCTGGGAACAAGGGTACATGTATCTCGTTTATCACTCCAGAACAGGACAGGTACTCAGTTGACATTTTCCGTGCTCTCAAAGCGAGCAATGCGACAGTACCCCCAGAACTAGAAGAACTAGCTAATGGTAAGTTTGTTCCATACTCGTAAGTGAAGATATTTTATTCACTTCACACGCTCCGCATAGGTTTCCTTGAGAAGGTCAAAGCGGGCAAGGCTCAGGCCGCGGGATCTGGCTTTGGAGGAAAGGGTCTAGACAAACTCGACAAAGAGCGCGACGCCCGTGAAAAGGCGGAGCGTAAGGCATATGGCGAGCCAGAAGAAGAGAAGACTGAAGTCACTGCGGAAAAGAAAGACGGGGATGATATGACGTTCGGCAACTTCAAGGTTGAGATTAAACGGGGTCCGGCACCCGATACATCCAAAGGAGTCCTAGGGGTCGCAGGCGCTGCCGCTGCTGCTCGGCGCCTCGCACACGCGAAGGAGGAGGAGAAGATGCAGTCTTCTCTTCGCGCTGCAGAAGAAGCCGCCGCTCGTGCTGGCAAGGACAGCCCTGCTCATAAGCAGGCTCTCAGCGTCATGGCGAAGTTAAACGCACAGCTGCGCGCTTCGAAGCTTGCGCTTCAGGCTCAGCTCCAAGCCGAGGATGTCAGCCGGAAAGTCAACCCGGATGCGACCGATTTCCACGCTATTGTACCAATCAACGATTATCCCCAGAAGGCAAGGTGGAGGGTCACGAACAAGGAGACTATGGTCCAGGTAAGTCTGGTAACTAGATGCTCAGTGAAAGAATGGTAGGCTAACTAGACACTTTCTAGCTCATCGATATGACTGGCGCATCAGTCACAAACAAAGGTGAGCTATTGTTATTACGTGGAATATCCCGTGACTAAGGGACTCACAACTGCCCCGTTCAGGAATCTACTACGAGTCTGGAAAGGAGCCGCCACCAGACGGCCCTCCCAAGCTCCACCTTCTCGTCGAGTCCAACGAAGAGTTCCGGGTACGTTTCTTAGTTCCCCGGAATTGTAGATGTTTTCTGAATCCGACGATCAATAATAGGTGGAGAATGCCGTGCGCGAAATCAAACGACTGCTTATTGAAGCTTCCACTGCCGCGCTCCAAGCGGAGATGCGTAATCCTTCTGCACCATCAGGGCGTTACAGTGTTGTCTAAAATCACAATTGCAATCATTGTTTTCGGCGGACGTGTCTCAATTTGTAATTACGTGCATAGCTTCTCTCCGTTAATTTTATTCCCTCTTTAGAACGGAACGACTCAGAATAACATTATGGCCACGAGAATCATCGATGCTCGCACGGAGATGTACAGTGGTCCTGATCGGGGAAATGAGGTTTGAGATGCTCCATGCTCAACTCCGTGACAAAGTTTGTGTCACCAGATGACTTGCTACTTCCTGCTTGTAGTGACACATTCTCATGGGTATTCTCTAACGGCTATTTAGCCACGAGGCCTTCACTGAGAGTTTGTGCACGCAACGACAAGTTGAGAATGCTTCGTTCCATCCACTGTGACCGACCAAGGTGATCCAAGGCCCGTGGCTCCGGCGACACTATTGATCCCCAAGCAAAAAAGAATCATAAGCGTAACAAAACCTTTGATCCAAAGCCCCAGCGCCCTGAGCGGTACGGCCGCATTTACTAGCAATTTCCTCGCAGGTTCTGTTCTATGATGCTATGGCTCTAATTCACCTGGGGAGGTCTGAACCAGCTGATATCTAGAAAGTAACCAGGATTGACTGACTGACCCCTTGAGAGCACCGCGTTATAGTGTTTGGTTTCATAGGGGTGTTGTGCCACCAGTGACTATCCCCACATTCGACAATTTGCGTAGCCCTCATACCCGGCAGACATTCTCGCTCTCTCAAGGTAGCATTTCCCTATAAATATTATGACTGGAAATTTTCATTTTTTGGACCCAAACTCTGCTCTCCCATTTGCGTTGGAAAGGCGTGAATGCTCTCGTAAGATAAGAAGAAACACATTTCGGGAACTTGGGTCTGTGTGTACGACGCTATACATGCAGTAGAGACTCTAGAGTATCAGCGACTCGCTTCGCCGAAGCTCGCGATTGCTACAGCGGGGGTACCATTTTCTGATACTGTATAGGATTTTTCGCTCTACAAACTGTATAACCTGTCTCATAGGAGGGGTGTAAGAAGGCTACTTGATGGCGCCGTTTCGACCATTTCGTGCATGCGCTTTCGGTCCTTTCACCATCTGTCATCAATAGCCTAGACTGCCTGGATTCAAAGGTGTATGTCGGTTCATCGTCACTGAAGTGTGAGGCGGTCCCTCGTAATGGAACGTTTGGCTTTGTACGGGAGCCGCCCAAGTCTCGAAATTTATCCTTGGTGGCCCTCTCGTGGAGACCCAATCATCTGTAACGGGGGGATTTTTGAAGCAGCCGAAGAGTCGGGTAACTTTCTGCGCGTCGGTGACGCCACCCGGCCTTCAGCGTTTGCGAAGAAAATTCTCGTAACGAAATTGGAGCTCTCGAACGGCGCCCGGGTTCACCTTCCCGTTGGTCATGAGGGGGCCAATGTTCGGGCGTAAGTAAGACAGTGACCTCCTTTTGCGTGGGTTTGATGGATAAGCATTTTGCGAGGGTGTGTAGTAGAGAGGAATCGCCAAGGAATTATAGTAATCCGGGGTTAGAGTTCGATCGGGTACGTGTGGGTGGGTCTCTTGCGCACCTTCAGATCGGGCAGCGGGACACGATTAGAGCGTAGAAATGGGAAAGGGGAAAGAATTTCTATGGCGGTCAAGGGACTTCAATTGAACTGCCTTGTACTAGGCACGGACGTCGCATTTGGATTCTATCCAACGTCGTTCAGGCTTTGTGTGGAATAATAAGGAAGACGATCAGCGTGATCGGAGAGGTAGGTGAGCCAGACAAAAAAGCAGCTTTTGGACGCGAACTTGAAGTGGATGTAGTTGACGGGGTAAATGATCGGGTGGGTCAATGCCATGTCAGAATGTGTATTCATCACCACATCACCCTCTCGATGGGGATTTTAGGCAGACATCAATACAGCTGGCCTGTTGCACTTCACGTATGCAGACAGCGAGACACATCTCGCGTTTTGATGTACGTGCTCTTTCATAAAATGTGAGAACGTGTGTGTAAGGAGTATGAAATACAAAACGACTATGCTCAAAAACACTATACTGTAGCTAGCGATGCTTATGACCCTTGTAGAGCTGGTGGTCGGCTAAGTGACAGGTCCACTCTCGAAGCCAGCTCGAGCACATCGGTCTGAAGCTTCTCCAAGTTGGTACGTCTAGAATCCCACATCTCAGTTCTTTGTACGTACCCGGGTAAGAAAGGAAAGAAAGACGTACTCTTTGTTAAATTGTTGACCAAACTCAAACGCCTGTGATACACCAAGGCCCATATTATTTTCCTGCATGCTCTTCGCATGTGCGAGTTCCCTCTCGCTCAACACCTTCAAGTGAGGTAGCAGCCGATCATACTCTCGTTTCAGCTGTGTAATGATCATCATCGTGAGTATGGAACACACGCCCAAGAAAAACGAGTAATCGCGTCTCTCACCGCTTGCACACGCGCCTTGAGCGACTCCTCGTCGTACCTCCCCGCCCCAAGCACTTGTTCCCGAATTCTCCCCAGCTCATCAAACCACTTCGTCTCGTTGTCGCTAGGTGTTGGGTTTGCGCGCTTCATAAGCTCTGCGAGCACGCGATCTAGCCTCGCAATAAGGGCCTGCTGCCCCGCTTGTATCGTGCGCATGCGGTCCTCAATGCGGTCCTGCCGTGCGCCGCGGAGATCTCCTAATAGTATCTTGATCTCGTTGATCTTGGTTGCCTGTCGGTCAAGTTCCTCGTGTTGCAGATCGACCCGTGCGTTTGCTTGGCGATAGACGGACTCCATGTCATGGATACGCGTGACAAATTCATCCACTTGGCCGGAGAAAAAGCGGAGTATATCGGGCGTGATGCGGAACTCTCTCGGTCCTGGCGTGGCCAAGCGCGGTGTGGTGGGTAGACCAGTCGTGAACAGGCTAGTTGGTGGCTTCCAGCTCTCAGTACCAAGTAGAGAAATATATGCGGGTGGCCCTTTAGCGAGTTTGAGCGACCGATCAACAGGTACACTACTTTTGTGATCATTCTTGAGTGGAAGGTCGGAGCGCATGTTCAAGGAGAACGAAACCACGCGCATCGACGAGGTGAGAACGTATATGCTGTAGTTTAGATATACGTCATTCGGCACAATGACAGAGATAACTGGATAGGACGCCCTATGTTCATTCAGTGAACAATTATTAGGAGCTATTATTGGAACCTCACCTCCTTTCCACCGAGAACGTCGTCACAATCGGCTGCACCTCAGCAGGTGCTGGGTTGCGGAACGTAGCCGAAAGCGCATTTTCGGCCCCGCCTGAGACAGAATGCAAAGCATTGCTGAGGGCACGTAACATTTTGTAGAGATGGATGGCATGCACTCCGAAGCCGTGATACACATAAACAGTATCCCCGTGTATCGGGTCTGGTAAGAAGACGGGATAATTGCTCTGTATGAGATTGAAGGAAGATGGCTGAGTTGTCGAAAGAACCTCAATCAAGCCAAGGTCGATGGTTTCATATACTGCAAGCATGGGCAGTTCGGTGTTCGGGGACTGCAATGAAAATCAAGACCCTGCTTGTTGATAGAACATTTCACACTGACCTGTCGAGTCTCCCAGCGGGCCTCCACCTTATCTACGTCAAGACAGACATCCACCTTGCCGTCCTTAGTAACCACCAAAACCACACCCAGCCGCTCTGTCTCTCCATCGTCGTCGGTCTCATCATCGTGATCAAATGAAAGGTATAATATGTCAGTAGCATCTCCGTCCTCGCTTCCATCAAGGGTTAACGGTGCCGGCTGGAGTAGGAAAGGGCCTTGGCGCAAGGGGGGAGTTTTCATCGTCGTTGGTGGGTGGAGGAGGACGGAACGAGACGCTGCAGGGAAAACAGTGCCTGGAGGGAGCTGCTTGAGAAGTGCATTGATGTACTTGTGTTGATAAGAATATGTACTTGATAGTGATTGAGACTCGGACGACGGGTTTTGAGAAAGGTATTCTTGCTTGGCTGCTACGAAGCACTCGAGTGCGTGAATGTATGATGAAGGTATTGACCTATATACCGCGATTAGAGAGAACAGAGTTGAAACAGAGGGAAACGTACGCGTTCTTGGGCATATAGGGGCAAACTGCATAAACGTCCCCGTTCTTCATTAGGGCGTAAATGGTCAGAGGGCCCCAGTCCGCCATTCCTTTGCCGAGTGTGAATGAGGCAACCTCACGCTCGGCCGAGTCGACAGCGTTGAATGTCTTGGATGACCTACGTCGGTCAGGGACAAAGGAAACCACTTGCAAGGGTTCTTCCGCATCCACTGAGATGTCATACTCGCTGACCATTGACAGTAACCGTGAGTGAAGACACCAGACGAAGGGTTGGAAAGTCTCACCGAAGTTTCCCATCCACGGTCATTACCATGAGTGTTGAGCCTGCCTCACCCCAAGGATGCCACTCGACCTTGGCTATGGGGGCCGAGGCGGAGGATGCGTGGAAGTACTGCCCGACTTGAATAGACCTACAGGAGGACTCAGGGATGAAGAAGCGAGGTACAGTGAATGACACGCACTTGCAATCTATGACTGTTGGAACGAGGCGCATAAAACCTGGTCTGGGAAGGACGACAACAGCGACTTGGAATATACCCGCCACGGTCAAAAGCTTCCTTGTTGGATTTAGGGACAGGTGGGTGATGTCGAACTGTATATTGGGCGTATGTAAAACCTGAAGCAACGAGGTTAGTACTGGACGATAGAACCATGCCCTAGGTTACGCGTACCTTGTATGACTTTGACTTGCCTCTACCAAGCTTCGCATCTCCGAGAGATGTCACCCGCAGTTCTTTCCCAACGGCAACAATCAAATCCGCGTCTTTTAAGACCATAACTTGGCGTCTACCGGACGGCGAGGGAGAGTCATTGTAAAGCTCGAGCTGTCGCGACAAATTTGTATCTGTTGAGGACGAAAAGATAGGGTGTCCTTTGAGGAGAGACGACCAGGCATCGCCATCGCCATCGCCATCGAAATCCATGGACATTTGAGTGAGAGGGTGACCAGACCCGGGCCGTGTTATCCGGGACGCGTCTTTTGCGAGGCTTGCGCGTCCAAGCGGACGTTAAGGATGACTTCTATCGGCACAGGCTACGATCTCTCTG
>WNFQ01001367.1_pt1 | contig 24002 bp, 14 predicted proteins | sample 5400171 | NCBI WGS metagenome assembly WNFQ01 (sample SAMN13153356, study PRJNA577476) | soil metagenome | isolation source: 20 cm soil under Madrone tree | place: USA:California | collected 2016-06-14
CATGAGCGCTTTGGAAAACCGACTGCTGTTTATCACGTCAGCGGCGAGTATGCGATGGTCAAAGGCGCTGTCGAGAAAGAGCTCTTGGACGAGCGCGCCGCCGTCCTCGAGATCATGACTGCGCTCAAGCGCGCCGGCGCGGACATTATTGTCACCTATTGGGCGCGCGAACTCGCGAAATGGCTGCGGGAGTAACAAGCGCCAACGGTGAAACTGCGCAGCATGCCCGCCTGAAGCGCCTCGCGTTCCTATGGGCATAGGCGCACGGATTTTCGGCCTGCGCAATGGAAGTGAGTTTGCCAAGATGCCGGTATCGGGCCGACGTCGCCGGCTATCAATCGCACCCAAAACAAATTGGATCGACAGCGATCTTCGAATGCAAACAAGTGCTTTGCGATTTGCGACGAGACAATTGCCGCACCGATACTGCGCGCCAGCGGCTCGAAGCAATCTGTAAACGTCGCCTAATTCTTGAAACCCGCTTGCACGTACATTATCCGAGCTTGCGAAGTGCTGATTCCCTCTTCCCGGAATTTGACTCGCAGAGCTTCGCCGTGATCGGTCACCGCGGTTACGCGCGCCTGTTGCGCGAGCTACGCACACTTCAAAATCGTCTCTACGGTTGCACGAAGTTCGACAAATTAATTCGTTACCGCTGCGCGAATTTGTTTTTCCTTGTTCTGCCCGAGGAATTATTTCGTGATCCAGAAATCCCAGCCGGCTGGGGCGCGCTCGTGGAATCAAACGGCGCGCTTATACTCGCCCGCAAACCAGTCTGGTACGAAACTACAGAGGAAAATCGCATTCGCCTTTTGCACCGAATCGCCGTGGCCGGAACACGAGCTCAAAATCGAAAACTGCATGATCTCGGCGTCTTCCTGTAGCTGCCCTAAGCTGGCACGAGCAAACTGTGACCGGTCATCTCTTTTGGCTGCGGCAGACCGAGCAGGAACAATAACGTGGGCGCGACATCGGCCAGGATTCCATCTTCGCAGCGGAATTTTGCTGCATCTTTGGCAACATAAATGAAGTGGACGAGATAATTCGTGTGCGCGGTGTTCGGCGAACCGTCAGGGTTGCGCATCTGCTCGCAATTTCCGTGATCCGCGGTGACCAAGGCCTTGCCGTCGAGCTCCAGAAGTTTTGAAATGATGCGCGCGCAACATGCATCCACCGTCTCAACCGCTTTAATGCCGGCTTCGACGACGCCGGTGTGGCCCACCATGTCAGGATTGGCGAAATTGAGGATGATGAGATCGTAGTTCCGCATGCGGGCGAGCAGTTCATCGGTCACTTCGAACGCGCTCATCTCCGGTTTCAGGTCGTAGGTAGCGACCTTTGGAGATGGAATCAGTTTGCGGTCTTCCCCGGGAAACGGTTTCTCGACCCCGCCGTTAAAAAAGTAAGTTACATGCGCGTATTTCTCCGTCTCGGCCATGCGCAATTGCGATTTGCCAGCCGCGCTTACTACTTGGCCCAAAATATTTGGGAGTTGTTGCTGCGAAAAAATAAACGGCGAAGAAAACCGGACATCATATTGGGTAAGGCTCACGAAATGAACTTGCGGCCAAACCTCGCGGTCGAAGCCATCGAAGTCTTTAAGAAGAAACGCTTGCGACAATTGTCTCGCCCGATCAGCGCGGAAGTTGAAAAACAAAACTGAGTCGTCATCGCGCACGCGCTGCTCGTTGGCATGTGAGAGAATCAACGGCGGCATGAATTCATCCGTCTTGCCAAGCGAGTATTGTCGATCTACGGCCGCTGAGGGTGATGAATTGCAGATTTCACCGCGACCAAGAACGATGGCGTCCCACGCCTTTTTCGTGCGATCCCACCGCCGGTCGCGATCCATCGCGAAATAGCGGCCAATCACCGTAAGGATCTTGGCGCCGCTCTTCTCAAGTTCCTTTTCGCACGTTTTCAGAAAGTCTGCCCCCCCGGTGGGAGAAGTGTCTCGCCCATCCGTGAAAGCATGGAGGAAGATTTCTCTAACGCTTGCTTCACGCGCCGCGTTGGCAAGCGCGATCATATGCGAATAATGGCTGTGCACACCTCCATCGGAAACCAGCCCTAACAAATGAAGTCGATGACCCCGCGCAGCTGCAAAAGTCTCCTGCAATACCTGATTACGCGTCAGTTCACCTTCCTCGATCGCTTTGTTAATTCGCGTCAAGTCCTGGTAAACGATTCTACCCGCTCCCAGGTTCAGGTGGCCAACTTCCGAGTTGCCCATTTGTCCCTCTGGCAGACCGACGTCAACGCCACTGGCGCTTAATCTGGAGCATGGATAATCCCGGTAGAGTTTGTCGTGAAAGGGAGTGGACGCGAGCAGCGTGGCGTCTCCATTCTCGTTGCGCTTGTCCCGCCCGCCTGGATTGATGCCCCAGCCGTCGCGAATGATGAGCATCACCGGGCCAGCCATACACCGCGCACTTTGCCGATGAATGAGAAGATCGACAAGCGGTTTCAAGCGGTTGCGGGTTGACAACGCGAAGCACGCGCGCCTAGATCGGCCTCGTGAAATGGCGCAACCAGTTGCTGGCGCTTTTTTGTCTCCTGGTCTTTGCCGGGCTGGGCGTTCTCTATTTTCAACACTGGGTCTTTCGGAAGCCGTTCGGAATTATCTTGTTTATCGGTGAAGGACTCGCGCCGAATCGACTGGCCCCGACGCGCACCTACGCGGGCGGAGCAGGCACACGCCTGAGCCTGGATTCGATGCCTGGTATCGCCTTGGTGACGAATTACTCGAAAGATTTCGCTGCGCCAGATCAGGCTGCTGCCGCCACAGCAATTGCGACAGGCACGAGGGTGCCTAACGGCGCGATCGCGATCAATGGTGATAAAAAACCCATAACGAGCATTATTGAGTTAGCTCGCGAATATGGACGCGCCACTGGCTTGGTGACGGACACAAAATTGACCGATCCGACAAGCGCCGCTTTTTATGCGCATCCGGTCGATCCGAACGATACCGAAAAGATTGCGGCTGAGTTCGTCGATGGAGGAAAGATCGACATCGCGATGGGAGGTGGCGCGGCACAATTTCTCCCGGCTACAAAGGGTGGCGAGAGACAGGACAAACGCGATCTTTTGCTCGAGCTCCGCGGCAACGGTTTTGATATCGTCCGTACCCGAGCCGAGTTGGAGGCGATCCCGGCGTGGCGGCGCCCAAAGCTTTTTGGCGCTTTTAACAATGCAGAGCTCGCGTTCGCAAATCAGGTCGAAGAGCGCGACCAGCAACCGAATCTTTCGGACATGGTGCGGCGAGCAATCCAACTGCTGCAATATAACGCCGGCGGATACCTGCTCGTGGTTGATGCAGGTCTGATGCGGAAAGCGGCCCAGGAAAACAATGGCGAGAGAACGCTCGCGCAAACGCTTGAATTGGATCGCGCAGTCGCCGTCGCGCGACGCTACGCGGGGCAAAAATCGACGATCATTGTGTGCGGCGATGTCGCAATTGGTGGCATGAACTTGAATGGTTTCCCATTTCGACAGGATAGCGGCATCGCGTTGCTCGGGCTTAATTCTGCAGGCCAACCCTGGATTACCTGGGCGACCGGTCCGCATGGTACAAGGTCTTACGGGGCAGCAAACATTCCCAATAACAAGTCCGCCACGGCGGATCCGACCTTTGGCGGACAGAATGAACAACCGGCAGAAAATCGGGAACCGGCCGCGCTGTACACAAAATCGGCTCTACCCACCGTGGACGACGTTGTTGTGTTTGGTAGCGGTCCCGGGACGGACGTACTGCAAGGGGTAGTCGATAGCACAGTAGTTTTTAAAGTACTTCGCGGTGAGCTTTAGTGGCATTGGCATCCCCTTGGCACGCCGTAGCCTTGGCGAAGGCGGCTGCCAATTCGAATCAACTGGAAGCCGATACCACAGCCGACGCATTCAATATTGATTTTCTCGCTGAATTAAGGGACACTTGCCGCTCAGACCAATGCAGCTCCTCAGCGCATTTTCACGTCCGCAGACCGTTCCAGCTGTTCCAGTCACAGCGCCAAGAAAAACTCTGTGGATTCTCAACAGCTGGCGCGACCTGATTCTTTACGTCGGGACGCCGCTTTTTCTCCTGCCGATGTTTCTGTTAGCGCAGGCGCGCTGGAGCGCACAAGACATTTACATCTTTGTCGCTGCCTTTGGCGCCATGGGCCACCATCTGCCGGGAATGATCCGCGCGTACGGCGATCGCGCGTTGTTCAGACGTTTTCGCTGGCGCTTTATCTTGGCGCCGATTTTTTTGCTCTCGGTTTGCGTCGCTTTTTATTGGTGGGATCTCAAGGGGATAATTCTGATCGTTTTCTTCTGGGGCGTCTGGCATGGGATGATGCAGACCTACGGCTTTTGTCGAATCTACGACGCGAAGACAGGGTCTTTCGCTACGCTAACGCGTCGGCTCGACTTCGCGACCTGCGCCATTTGGTTTGCAGCGGCGGTGCTCCTTTCGCCGCAACGCATGACCGACACGCTGGAAATGTATTACGCCAGCGGTGGACCTTTCATTCCGCCGTGGCTCCTGCACAATGCGCAGCAAATCGTCTTAGCTATTGCCATCGCCGTCAGCGTCTTATTCCTGTTCAATTTCTCGCGAATGTGGGCGGAAGGGAAACGGCCCAATCCGGTGAAGCTGGCGTTGCTGGCCACGACCATCGCTTTTTGGTGGTACTGCAATAACGGCGTCACCAACGTTCTGGCGGGCATCGCGTTGTTCGAGGTCTATCACGATGTGCAGTACCTCTCGCTGGTATGGATTTACAATCGCAGCCGCGTGGAGAAGGACAGTTCCATCGGCGGTTTTATGCGCTTTGTTTTTCGAAGAAGCGGTTCGCTAGTTGGGTTGTATGTCGGGCTGGTTTTTGCCTACGGTTCGCTGGCGTATTTCACTACCCGTCTTGAGATCGAAACAGTCAAGCGCGTGCTCACCGGCGTGGTGGCGGCGTCAGGTCTTCTTCATTTTTATTACGACGGATTCATCTGGAAAGTGCGCGACCGCTCGACGCGCGAGAACCTTGGTCTAGCCGGCGGAAACGCGTCCGCTCAGTCACGTGAATTCGTGCCCAGTTGGGCGCTGCACGGGTTAAAATGGGTTGGAGTCTTTGTAATTCCGCTCGCCGCGCTCTGGATCGGGCAAGCACGAAGCAAAACGCCCGAAGTCGAACAAACAGCTAGGATCGCCGCCGATTTACCTAACAGCGCTCGCGCCCATTGGAAGTACGGCTTTGCTTTGCATAAAGCCGAGCGCCTCGATGAAGCAGCAGAACAGTACGGCGTTGCGCTGCGGCTTAATCCCAAGGAGAAGGAGGTCCATTTCCATCTGGGGCAGCTTCTGTTTACGCAATCGCACTTGAACGAAGCCCGCAGCGAACTTGAGGAAGCTTTACGAAGTCAGCCTCGCAATGGCGAATACCATTCTCAGTATGGGTGCGTTCTGGAACGGCTTGGCCGCAAAGATGAAGCAGCCGCGCAATTTGAGGCGGCTACGCAGGCCGCTCCGAGAGCCGCAGCCGTGCATTACGATTACGGCGTGTTTCTCGCAGCAGAAAACAAAATCGACCACGCGATCAAGGAGTTTGAGATCGCGCTCAAGCGCCAACCCAATCATCCGGAAGCGCATTATCAACTCGGCCACGCGTTTTACCTGAAGGGCGATTTCGAGAATGCGAAACGGCATTATGAGGAAACCGCGCGCCTTGATCCCAAGGCCCCGGTCCACAGCGGTCTTGGCGCGGTCTATTTCCGGTTGGGACAAACTTCAGACGCGATTGCTCAATTCAAAGAGGCGCTGCGTTTAAACCCGGATGATCAAGAGGCAGCAGAACACCTTCGTTTCGCGGAAGCGCTTCAGGCAGGCGACGCCTCGACTCGGCGCTGAGGCAACTGCATGTTTTTGGCGCAAGGCAATCAAACGCTGGAGGCGCGATTCAATTGCATTCCCCACACGCCACATGGGGCGGACAATTCGCCGCGTTTGGAATCGCGTCTAGCGGCCCCTGAAGCTAAGTGAAGGCTCGTTCGACAAGGCCTGCTGCACCGTTCCGCCGCGTGTCCGGTTGATCTGACGCCGATCGTATTCGGACAGCGGACTCTGCGTTAGTGTCCCGATCGGGCTGATTTTCACCTTCTGCGGGATCTTGGAGCCCGTTACCCAAACGTACGCGTAGCGCTCGCCCCTATTTTGCGTCACCTGCGCCTGGTTATTTTGTGACCCCGCGAACGCACTGGTCGCCACGACCGACAGTATCAGCAGCGCCGCCATCGCCGACTTCATCATGCCTGATATTTTCATAGTTTTGAAGACCTCTCTTTTTGAGCCTCACCGATTTAACACTGAACACAAGCCCGAGTTTCGGAGAAGACCATTTCGCGAAGGAATTAACGCGAAGGCGGCCCAACCGCTTTCGCATCGCTACAGCGTGGCAAGCAGGGCCGTGGCTACAATCCGTAATCGCGGAATTCATTTGCGTGGTTCCCGCCTGCCCCGCGCTGCGGTCGCCGCGGCGACCGCAGGCGGGTAATCCGCGGACCATCTGCCATTTTAACTAAATTTGACGAATTCGATTGTGCACTGAACCTTTTGGCGCTCGCGTCGTTTTCATGAAGCGGTATTTGCCTTTTGTCATTGTTGGTGCGGCCGCATCGACAGTGCTCGCTGGCACGCTGCTCTGCCAGACAATGCAGCCGCATCGCCTGACGACTTCCGGAGATGAAGCGGTGTCCGCGAGATCTCCGACTGAATCCGTTCACATTCGTGGCAACCCAAACGCTCCGGTTACGTTAGAAGAATTCGGCGATTTCGAGTGCCCGTCCTGTAAGAATCTCGCCACGTTTCTCGATCAGGTGGTGAAAGAGTATCATCCGCGTGTGCGGTTAATCTTTCGCAATTTTCCGCTCGCGATGCATCAATTCGCGCGCAACGCCGCCCTGGCCGCCGAAGCGGCCGGTCTCCAAGGCCGCTACTGGGAGATGCACGACACGTTGTACCGGGAACAGCCTGTTTGGAGTAGCTCCAGCGACGCGCGAACACTGTTTATTTCCTATGCGGAAACGCTCGGACTCGATCTCCATCAGTTTAAAAGAGATATGGAAAGCGAAAAGGTCAGAGCGCGCATTGAGTTCGATCAAGCGCGCGCCAAGTCGCTGGGAGTTCAAACCGCTCCATCGCTCTTCGTCGATAAGCGCGAAATGGGACCGAATGACCGGAGCCCAGAGAGCGTGCGCAGACTGGTCGATGAAGCGGTGAAAGCAAAAACCTCGACATCGGAGAAGAAATGATCGTGCCGCGATTTCGCATCATTCTTTATGTGATTACAAACCCGTCTGGCTCCATGGGGCTCGGCACGTAGGCGCAGAGGGAGCTATTCGGGGACATGCGCTGTAGCCGAGAGCGGTTACGCCGGGAACCTGGGATGTGGCCGCTCGCTTATCGACGATTTTGCCTTCGACAACCAAATCCTTGCCCAAGCGCTTCGGCTCAGTTATCAGGATCGCGAATTATGGCTTCCGTAGGTTCACCAAAGGCTAAGTCATCCGCACATCGCCAGGTCTTGGGCGTTTGCTTTTTCCTGGTCGTCATTACCTGGCTGGTGTTTGGCCAGACCGTCCGCTACGACTTCGTCAACTACGATGATAACGAGTACGTTTATGCGAACCCGGCGATCACGAGCGGATTGAATCCGCACGGGATAATCTATGCTTTTAGCGGCACGCACGCACGAAATTGGCATCCGCTGACGACTCTATCACACATGCTGGACTGCCAGCTGTGGGGAGTCCGCGCCGGCGGGCATCACTTTACAAATATTGTCCTCCACACCATCGCAGTCGTCTTGTTGTTTCTCGTATTACAACAAATGACGGGCGCGATTTGGCAGAGCGCATTCGTCGCCGCACTTTTTGCAGTTCACCCGCTTCATGTCGAATCGGTGACCTGGATTTCCGAGCGCAAAGATGTGTTGAGCGCGGTTTTCTTCATGCTCACCCTCGGCGCTTACGTCCGCTACGTCAGGTCTCCCTCGATTGGCCGCTACCTGACGATGTCGATCTTGTTCGCCCTCGGTCTCATGTCCAAGCCCATGCTAGTGACTGTGCCCTTGGTTCTATTGCTGCTTGATTATTGGCCCCTCCAGCGTTTTGGCGGGCGGTCATCAATCAGGCGATTGGCCCTTGAAAAGATTCCGCTATTAGCGCTCTCGGTTGCCTCGGGACTGGCCACGCTTTGGATGCAGCAATCGAGCGTGGCACGCACCGAGGAATTGCCTCTCATTTGGCGGGTCGCCAACGGACTTGTCACGTACGCAATTTACCTCAGGCAAATGATCTGGCCGGTGGGGCTGGCAGTTTTTTATCCCCATCCCGGAGATCAACTGCCGGTTTGGGAAATTGGCCTGGCTATTGTGCTGCTCGCCTTGGTGAGCGCAGGAGTGATCGCGCTGCGGCACAAACGGCCCTACCTTCTCACAGGTTGGTTTTGGTACCTCGTGATGCTCCTGCCGGTAATTGGATTGATTCAGGTGGGCTCACAGGCGCACGCCGATCGATACACTTATTTGCCCCAGATCGGTCTTTACTTGTTGCTAGCGTGGGCAATTACGGATGCCTTAACTTCCCGGTTCGCCACAGGACGAATCCGCCGTGGTGGACTTCAGCGCAGAATTGTGGCAGTGACAGCTTCCCTCGCCATTATCGCATTGGCCTGGTGCGCTCACGTCCAGGCTTCCCACTGGCGCAACGGTGAGTCGCTCTGGGGGCACGCTCTCGCCGTGACCTCGGGGAATTTTATGGCACATGATGGGCTTGGGCAATGCCTGGCTAACCGCGGCGGCCTGGATGAAGCGATCGATCAATTTCAGAAGGCGCTCAACATAGCTCCCGGTTATCCCGAAATAGAGACCAACCTCATTCTTGCTCTGACAAGGAAAGGACGCACGGACGAGGCGATCACCCATTTACAAACGCTTCTTAAGGAATATCCCAATAACGCCCAGGCGCATTATGACCTGGGAAACGCATTGCTAAGAAAGGGCAACTCGCAGGGCGCAATCGCAGCGTACGAGAAAACATTATCGATCCAGGCTCGTTATCCCGCTGCACACTATAACCTGGGAATCGCGCTTGATCAGAATGGCCAAATCGACGAAGCCATCGCCCACTATCGAGAAGCTGTACAAGAGCAGCCCAACTACCCAAAGGCATATTACCTGTTGGGGAATGACTTGCTGCACAAAGGCCGTGTTGACGATGCCATCGCGGCCTACGAACAAGCGCTAAAAAGCCGGCCCACGTATCCAGACGCGGAGAACAACATCGGTCTGGCGCTTCTGCAAAAGGGCCGCCCCAGCGAAGCGATCGCGCATTGGCAAAACGCGCTGGCCGGCCAATCAGATTCCGTCGATTCCTTGAATAATCTCGCCTGGGTTCTGGCAACTTTTCCCGAGAGCTGGATCCGGGACAGGAAGCAGGCGTTGGCGTTGGCTGAACGCGCAAATCAATTGTCAGGGGACAACAACCCGGCGATCTTGCGGACCTTGGCCGCGGCGTATGCTGAGAACGGTCGATTTACCGAAGCGAGAGTAACAGCCGAAAGAGGGCTTCAATTAGCTAACACCCAGGAGAACCTGGCCCTGGCTAATATTTTTGAAGGTGATCTTGCTCATTATCGGATAAACACGCCGGTTCGCACCGCCACGCAGCCAGCGCCAGGACCCTAAACAGAAGGAAACGAAAAAATGAAATGTTTTCGAAAAAGGAAATTTTCTTCTCTTCGCTCCCTCCTGTTTGATTGGCGCCTTGGCAAGACAAAAAACCAAAGAGAAAGTTGAGCGACGGCGCGCACGGAGTGGCGCGCCCTACCGCCGCTTTCTTGCTGCGCCTTTGTTTCCTTCGTTGCCTTCTGTTAAATGGGATGCGCGGCCCCGCGTATAGCAAAAGAGGCAGCCCCGAACGGGACTGCCTCTTTGTGAAACTACACTCTTGGGAGTGCTTAGAACTTCTTGATCATCCTCACGTACCAGAACCGCCCGATGTTATCATAGAGACCGCCGGGGTAGCCGATGGAGTTACTAAACTCGATTCCTTGCGCGTATGGGGGCGATTGATCGAAGATGTCGGACACACCAACGGTGAGCGTGGTGTTGTTGAGGATATTCTTCCAGCAAGGCATGGCGTAAGGAACCGGCGGCGTTTCCTTCTCCTTGCCTACCACTTCCTTGCCGCCCTTGGAATACCCAGGCACCGGCGCCGCTTCGACCGGAGGCGTGAAGATCAGGGTGTAGGAGAGCTGCGCATCTATAAAGTTAGTAGCATGCACAAAGTGTTCCTTAGTGAAACCATCCAACCTGAAGGCGAACTCCTGTTCATGGTATCCATCCAGGAAATGCCAAGTCCAGTTCATGTCCCAGTTGTGCCAGGTCCAGTCGATGGTGGTGTCCCCTCTCCATTTCAGCCAGGCTTGGGGATTGGTTGCGTCTCCGAAAAAGCTGCCAATATACCACTCGGAACTGGAGAGGCCGGCTACTTGGTACGGCCTTTCCCCGGGGTAGTTGATCACGAACTCGTTCAGATAAGTCCACCGGCTTAAGAGCGAGAATGTGCCGTAGCCCGTCTCGATCTGATATTGAAGACCGAGGTCAACACCGTTCGCCCGGACACGTCCGCCGTTAATATAAGGGCTTGAGACCCCGGCGATGTTGCCTTGTTGGTCAAACAGCACCGACGGTGGACTCCCAAGATTCGGCTTGTTAGGCGCTATGACAGCCAGGCTGGTCGGAAAACCGGCGGCGTTGTACGTGTCAAGGATCGAGGTAGGAGAGAAGAACATCGCAACCCCAGTGCGCTCGACATCCCACAAATCAATCGTCAACGTCAAAGTGCCCCACTTGGCCGGAATCCACTTTGGCGTATAAACGAGGCCTGCAGTCCAGGTACGATCATGTTCCGGGTGGAGTTGTTTGTTGGGAAGCTGCTCGACGGTTTCTTCCGGATTGGTTACGTCCACGGCTGGGTTGCCAGCGCTCCCGCAAGGACCAAACACCGCCACAGGAGCACATGTAGTACCCCCGATTGGCGCCAGAAGGAATCTTTTAGGTCCGTACAACTGCACCATCGACGGCTCAAGGAAGCCTTCGCCCCAGGTGCTGCGAATAGTCAGGCTCTCGTCAAACGGCTGCCAGCGAAGCCCAACCTTGGGCACCGCCGCATTGGTATCGTTGTTCAGCCACTCGTCATACCGGACACCGGCCGAAAATTCCAGTGAATAAAACCCTGGTATGTTCCACTTCGGGCTGAAAATCGGAATGAGCGTTTCCGCATAAATCCCCCACGATTTGCGCCCGGCCGCAATGTTCGGTATATCGTTTTCGATGCGGGTCTGGTCATCCACTGCGATGTTGTAGCTTTCACGGTTAAACGAGCCGCCAAAAGCCAGGCCCACGCCGCCCGCCGGCAAATCAAACAGGTCGGTGGTGTAAATGTTCAAGTCCAGCGTTGCAAGCTTGGACGTGGAGTTGGTTTTGGCCCTCTGCTCCGCAAACGCAAGCAGCGGAAGATTGCTCGGGATCACCACGTGCTGTCCATCCCCAAACGGATTGTACGGAATCGTCTGCCCGATAAACTCACTCGATGTGGGATTAAACAGCGGGTCGTTCGCGTTCAAAATCCGGTTGACCCGCCCACCATCACTAACTATGGACTGCGAATACTGCGTGACCTGGCTGTACATGAACGCGCCGTCGTAGCCCCATGTTCCGTTAAACAGCTTGTCGCCTTTTACACCGACCGTGAAACGCTCGGCGACGTTTTCGTTGTCGAATTTTCGGTTGCCAAAATCGAATAAGCGCGCACGAGTGCCGCCTGTGATGATCTGCTCAAACGGGTTGAACGGGTTAAACGCGTTGGCAGGCATCCCAACTTGCGCAGGGGTGAAGCCACCAAACGGCGGGTTGTTAGGATCCGCGAACGGATGATTGGGCGGGATGTAGCGCGACGGGGAACCAGGCGTGACGAAATTGCCCGTAGCGTCTGGCGCAAGTTCGTCATGCGTTTTGGCATCCACATAATAGAAATCGCCAAAAAGCCGCAACTGATCGTCGCAGATTTTGTGCTCGAACGCCGTATAACCGCCCCAGCGCTCCTGCCTCGGCCACGAGCTTGAATACAGATTGAAGTTAAAACCAGGTAGCAGACCGCCGAAAGCCCTCACACGGGTGCCCAGATCGTAGATATAATCGCTCGCCGGCGTCAATCCGTTTGAATTATCCGGCGCCGTGCCGAAGATCTGGCTCCTCGCCAGTTGTGCAGGAGTCAGCACCGGGGGCGTCTGGGGGTTGCCGTTGATATCAAACGGGTGCAAAACCGCCTGCGTTCGCAACTGAAGGTTCCACGGCACCGCGTTCGAGCTCAAGAACGGCGGGCTAAGCGAGTTCTGCCGGTCATGGTTGAACATGTCGTGATGCTTGTAATAGAAGATGTCGCCAGTGATACTGGTTGTGTCGTTGCCCACTCCAAAGAGAAGGTCGCCTCTGTACTCGGCGTCGTCTGATCCGTTACCGGTTGCGTTGCCAGTAGCCGAGTCGCCATACTGGATCGTCACCTGTGCGCCACGATAATCTTTATACAGGTTAAAGTTCACCACGCCCGCAACCGCGTCCGCGCCGTAAGTGGTCGAAGCGCCATCTTTCAGAATGTCGATGCTCTGAACCGCGGTGATCGGGATCGAAGTTAGATCAACGAAAGCGTACCCGGAGTTGGCCGCTCCCGGGAACGGCGCAACGCGCCGACGGTCAATCAGCACCAGTGTGGCGCCAGGATCCAAGCCGTGCAGCGCGATCGCGGCAGTACCGGTTGGACCAGACTGACCTGTTCCGTTATTATTAACCGGAATATTGGACCCATTCATGATCGGCAGCCTCTGGAGCAGCTGTTCCGTGGTGGTGCCTGAGCCTGATTTGTTAATCAGGTCGCGGTTGAGGGCGAATATCGGGTTAAAACCGACCTCCTCCGCGGTCGGAATGAGCGAACCGGTTACAATCACGCGCTCAACTTCCGCAGCGGGAGCCCCCCCAGCAGCAGCAGAAGTGCCCGGCGGGAGCCCGGAGGTTTGAGCAAATGCGTTCGTTGCTACAATGAATGGAAATCCGACGCTCGCCACGAGTGCGATGCGCACGAATCCGAGTTTATTTAGCACATTCTTTATCATTAGTTTCTCCATTGGTTTGGTTAGGTCTAGGTTGGCGTTTATTAAACTTTTTGAGGCCTGACAAGCTTTTTTTTCAATTTTTTTTGAACACTTAAACAGGCCTGTTTGTCCGCCAGCATCCGGTCTTAATGAAGGTCGAGGGCGGTGGCAAGCTTTTTTTTTAATTTTTTTCAATTTTTTTGAGCAGGCGGACGCGACCTATTCTGAGGACGATTTACGTGCCCAACAACGAATCCCGTTTAATAAAGTTGAACCGCGGATGACGAAGCGCATGTCATCCCGAGACACCTTGGCGTTTCACAGAGCGGAGCGGCGGGCACGCCAGCGACACAGACGGGAAGCCCGAAGGGCGAAGCTCGCGGGGAGCGAGTGAGTCAAACGCCCTACAACGTTGCGCGTGATTCGCGTGATTGTTTGCGCATTTGTGAGATCCTTCGCCGTCTGCGCGGCTCAGGATGACAGAACGCGATCGGCGACCGTTACTTTTTCTGGAACACTTCCACGGCCTCCCACGCTTCCTCGGGCGGCGCCTGTTCGTATTCGAGCGCGCGGGCCAGATACATCTTGGCCAGCAAATCGTCCGGATAAAATTCCAGGAAACGTGAAAACAGGATCTTCGCCTCAGTAAAATCGCGAGCGCGAAATTTCTCCAGCCCCTCTTCGTAGGTCTCCAGCCACTTCAGAAATTCTGGGTCCACGGTTTCGTCCCGTGCACCAACAAAAGTAAAAACATCTGTGGGCTTGAGTTTGCCTTTCACCTGCACGCGGGCGACGGAGCGGAGATGAACCTCGTCTCGCACCAGCTCGGCCGCTGAAGGGCCAACGAGAATATCGACGCCATAGATTCGAGTAAGACCTTCCAGCCGTGATGCCAGATTCACCGAGTCGCCGATCACAGTCGGGTCCATTCGCTCCTGCGACCCAATATTGCCAACGATCACTTCACCTTGATTGACGCCGATCCCCATGCCGAGGCCCATGCGGCCTTCGCCGCGCCATTTTTGATTGAGCTGTCTTAGCTCTCGCCGCATCGCCAGCGCAGCGCGCGCACAGTTCTTTGCGTCCTGCGCCGTGCCAAGGCTGCGCACATTGCCCCACACGGCCATGATCGCATCACCAATGAATTTATCGAGCGTGCCGCCATTGCTGAAAATAACGGAAGTCATTCGCGTGAGATACTCATTGAGCTGCGCGACCAACGCTTCGGGGTCAGCTTTTTCAGCTAACGTGGTAAAGCCAATCAAATCCGAGAACAGGATTGTCACCGGCACGCGCACGCCGCGGAGGGTGCTGTAGTAGCTGTCTGGGTTTTCCAGAATTTCCCGAACCAAATTTTTCGAGACGTAGCGTTCCAATGTGCGCCGGGTGCGCACCTTCTCCAGCCGCTCCAAGGCGTATTCGAAACCGAGCGAAAACGATCCACTAAGTAAGAGAGCGGCCAGCACCGGCACAGCGAGCAGCAGCAGTCCGGTCTTATCGTAAAACAATCGGGCCGTTCCGAGGTATATGGCCATGATTACAATCAGCGCCCCAACGCAGAGCAACGGTCTGCGCAGGAACGAGACGAGCGACCACGCAACGAGGCCCGCCGCGCCCACGAGCGCCAGCTCAACTGTCGGCGGCGTCGGACGCAGAAATTCATGGCCCATCGCGGCAGCCATTGCCTGTAAATGAACCACCGGGCCCAGTGTGTTTGGGCTCAGCGGGGTATCGACTACGTCGTGCATCACCTGAGCAGACGGTCCCACCAGCACGATCTTGTCTTTAAAAAACGCGCCATCGGCGTAATTCGCATGCCAGAGTTTGGGATCGAAAACCTCATAGAGCGGGCGCGGTTCGAACGCGTCCGGCGCGGTGAAACGGAGCATGTGACCACGAAAATCACGTGGCACGTTTGTGTAGCCCATTTTGGCCAGAGCGCGGGCGGAAAGAGATTCATAAACTTGTTCGCTTGGGTGCGACGGCAAACCCGCGCGTTGGCGGTCCGTCAGGCGATAAATCGCAGCGCGAGTTTTTCCGTCGATCGTATCCGGCCAGAAATTCACGTAGCCGACCCGGTCATCCACTAGTTGCGGTGGCGGAATGAGCACATCATTCGGCGTGACGGCCTGCACACCATTTTCCGTATCGAAATTTGCGCCGACGACGACTTTGTCGCGGTAACGATCGAGCGCCGCGTGAAATGCCGGATCGCCATCGTTCGGCGGATTGAAAAGCAAGTCAAAGATGACCAAACGCGCGCCTGCGGCAAACAGCCGATCGAGCAAAACCGCCCAGACTTCCCGGGACCAAGGCCATGGCCGCGCGGTCATCAGTTCGAACGCCCGATTGCCGGCGATTTCTTCAGGCGCCAGCGGTGGCAACTGCAACGTGCTTTGATCGAGTCCGAGAAAAACGAAATCTTTAGGCGGGGCCGTTTTTCGCCCTTCCTGCCGAAGCAAATCCTCGAAGCTTTGTTCGCCGCGCCACGGCGCCGAAAGAAACGGCGTCGTCGGAAAGAAATGGCCGAGAAAAATCAACCCGGTCCAGAAAAAGCAAATCAACCCCAGGACCCACAACCGATGGCGACTAAGCCAGTGCATGACGGAATTATATCAGAGAATGCGATTCTGGATACGAGATTTAATCGATGACGAATGGCGAATTCAATTTGTCTTTCAGCCTAATCCGTCTACCTTCCTCGCTCTCGATCTGCGCACCTGATCCCATATCTCGGGATCGAATCAGCGAGTGAGGTCGCGAAGATCGACAAATGGAACAACAGCTCGCTGAACGAGGGGCCTCGAAGCGATTCGAGGCAGAATAATCATGCCAAGAGCCACCAATGCCCCGGCAAGCCGGACGCGCCGCAAACGAATCTTAAAAAAAGCAAAAGGCTACCGCGGACGCCGTTCAAAACTTTTCCGCTACGCGAAGGACGCAATCATGAAAGCCCAGTATTGGGCGTATCGCGACCGCAAAACGCGCAAGCGCACGTTTCGTTATCTCTGGATTCAACGGCTAAATGCCGCTGCGCGCGCGAATGGAATGAATTACAGCCGTTTTGCGGAAGGACTCAAAGCCGCCGGCATCGGCTTGGACCGCAAGATTCTCGCCGACCTTGCCGTCACCGACGAAGCCGCGTTCAAATCGATCGTCGATCAGGCGAAGCACGCGCTGGAGAAGAAGGCGGAAAAAGCGGCGTAGCTTCTTCTGTTGCGGCGGTCTGCCTGCCGCGCCGCAGCGTTGCGAAGGCGGGTGACTACTGAAAACTGCTCGCATCCGTCTCGGCGTCGGCGCTCACAGAGCGCCGCTACAGCGACAACTTTAAATTGAACGTTCAACGTTCAACGTTCAACGTTCAACGTTTCAATGATTCACCCGCTCGAACAACTGCGCGACGACGCGCTGCGCGAAATCGATTCTGCATCTGAAGAGCAGGCGCTCGAGGCCACGCGCATAAAGTTTCTGGGCAAAAGCGGCAGCATCTCCGCTTGGGGCGAGCGGATGAAAACACTCGGCAAAGATGAAAAGCCGATCGTTGGCAAATTGCTCAATGAAGTTCGCAACACCGTCACCGTGGCGGTCGAATCGCGCGCGGCAAATTTTTGTTCCCAAAAAGAATCCGAGGCCCTCGCCAGGATCGACGTCTCTCTGCCGGGAATTCCACATGAGATCGGCGCGCTGCATCCGCTCACGCAGATGTGGCAACGCTCTATCGAAATTTTTCGGCGAATGGGATTCGCGCTCGCAGATGGGCCGGACATCGAAGACGAATGGCATTGCTTCGATGCGCTCAACACCCCGCCGGAACATCCGGCACGCAACGAGCAAGACACCTTTTATCTACCCGAAGGGCGCCTGCTGCGCACGCACACTTCAACCGTGCAAATCCGAACGATGCACGCCGCGCCGCCGCCGATTCGCGTAATTGCTCCCGGCGCGGCGTATCGGCGCGATGAACTCGACGCCACCCACAGCCCGCAGTTCCACCAGATCGAGGGACTTTATGTGGATGAAAACGTCAGCGTCGCCGATTTGAAAGGCGCGCTGGAATTTTTCATGCGCTCCGTTCACAGAACCGAGCTTGGAAATTTATGTGAAATCCAAAGCGCTCAAAGGCGGCGAGCAATGGATTGAAGTTGCGGGCTCGGGCGTCGTGCATCCCGCTGTTTTCGAAGCCGTGAACAAAGCTCGCGGCGACAAAGCTTACGATCCCGAAAAGTGGAGCGGTTACGCGTTCGGTCTGGGCATGGATCGCCTCGCCATGATTTTATTCGACATCCCGGACATCCGGCTTTTCGCGCAAAACGATCTGCGCTTTCTCCGCCAGTTCGCATGAAATTCTCGGTCAATTGGCTGCGCGAGTTTGTCGATCTTCCAAACAATCCGGAAGAGATTGCAGAATTGTTGACACGCGCCGGCGTCGAAACCGAGAACATGGAAACGCGCGGCGCGAACGTCGAGAAGGTGATCGTTTCGCAAATCACCGCTTCTTCGCGACATCCGAACGCCGATCGCCTGACGGTTTGTGAAGTCGATGATGACAGTGGTACGAAACGCCAAATCGTTTGCGGGGCCACCAATTACAAAGTCGGCGACAAAGTTCTGTTGGCGTTGCCCGGAGCAAAGTTGCCGAACGGAACTGAAATTCGAAAAAGCAAACTCCGCGGCGTTGAAAGTGAGGGAATGCTTTGCAGCCCAATCGAGCTCGGCCTCGGCGAAGATGCATCCGGTCTGTTGATTTTGTCGCCAGATGCAAAAGTAGGCGCGCCGATCAGTGATCTTTTTCCAGCCGACACCATTCTCGATGTCGAGATCACGCCAAACCGCGGCGACTTGCTGAGCCACTTTGGACTCGCTCGCGAGATCGCAGCGCTCACGAACAAGAAAATTCTAGGGCGTTTCTGTGAACCCCGAAACCCTTCAGGGCTGACACACACGCCATACAATTCAAAAGGCGTTAACATCAGCGCGACCCGCGAATGTCCGTTTTTCTCCGCGCGCAAGATCGACAACGTAAAAGTCCGGTCAAGTCCGCAATGGTTGCGCGCGAAGATCGAGAGCGTCGGGATCCGTTCGATCAACAACATCGTGGACATTTCCAACTTCGTGATGCTCGAGCTCGGTCAGCCGACGCATGCATTCGATGCAGACAAATTAAAAGGCACCATCATTGTGCGGCTCGCTCGGAACGACGAAAAATTTCTCGCGCTGGATGGAAAGACCTATTCGCTCACGCCGGATAATTGCGTCGTTGCTGACCAGGAACGCGCGGTCGGAATCGGCGGCGTGATGGGCGGCGAAGAAACCGGAGTAACGGAATCGACGAAAAACATTTTGCTGGAAGCCGCTTACTTTTTGCCGGCGAGTATTCGCCGCACCGCGCGAGAATTGAATCTGCCGAGCGACGCCAGTTATCGGTTCGAACGCGGAGTAGATCCCGAAATGGTTTTGCGCGCATCAGCGCGGGCAACTGAATTGATTCGCGAGATTGCAGGCGGGGTGCCGGCAAAGGAAATTAACGTCGCTGGCAAACTTCCGGCCAATCCGCCGGAGGTTTCATTGAGCTACGAAAAATGCGATCGGGTGATCGGGATCGCGATTAAACCGAAAACGGTCGATGAGATTCTGAGCGGTTTTGGTTTGCGCAAAATGAGCGCGGCCAAAACGGCAAAGTGGAAGATTCCGAGTTATCGCCGCGATTTGCAGCGCGATGTCGATTTGATCGAAGAAGTGGTGCGCGCGTACGGCGCCGACAAAATTCCGGGAACGGCTCGAAGCCGTTTTACGCCAGCGAGCATTGCCGACCATGCGCACGATTTGGAATCGGCGTGGCGGCAGCGCCTTGCAGCAGTCGGCCTCGATGAAGTGCGGACTTCAAAATTGCTGCCGCGCGAACGATTCGCATTCAGCGAAAGCGCAATCGAATTGCGGAACCCGCTCAGCGAAGATCATGTAGCGCTGCGCCCAAGCATCCTAGTAGGATTGTTAGGAGTACTCGATCGCAATATTCGCGCCGGCGCAGAACGCGTCGCCATTTTCGAAATCGGCCGCACGTTTATTCCGCCATCCGGCAAGGAAGAGCGGCACCTGGGGATTTTGCTCTGGGGAAATGTTGCAAGCGCGCCGAATTGGCGATCCCCACAAAACCGCAGCCTTGATCTGTTCGATCTCAAAGGCGCGGTGGAATGCGTCGTTCCGAGTCTGTTATTTCGCCCGGGGAAATTTCCTGACCTCGCGCTGCCGGTCGACGTTTTCTCCGGCGATCAAATGATTGGATTTGGCGGACAACTTTCGGCCACTAAATCTAATGCGCCTGGTCCGGTGTTCGTTGCCGAGGTGCACGCTGACCTTCTTCTAATGCGCGACGAACTGGCGACAAAGTTTCGCGAGATCGAGAAATTTCCGGCCGTCACTCGCGATATTGCGATGATTGTGCCGGAAGAAGCTTCCCATCAAAAAATTTTGCGCGCGATCGAGGAACCGCGTGAACCCCTCCTGGAAAGCGTGGAGCTGTTCGACTTATTCACAGAACAAATCGGGGCGGGACGAAAGTCGCTTGCATATCGATTGACATATCGAGACCGAAGTCGCACACTCACAAATGACGAAGTGACCGCGGCGCACGCGAAGATTCGCGAGCGACTGCGGCGCGACGTCGGCGCGGAATTGCGCGAATAGTTCTTTGAGATTGAGAGCCGCTCGTTGAGGGTTGGGCAGGAAACCAGTGCTTTCCGTTCAACTCTCAGCCAGCGGCTTTCGAGTCCCGAATCTTTTTGGGATGTAAACATTTGCCCTGCGATGTTCGCGATTGAGGTGACGTCCCCGAACCGATAGTTGACGAAATACGGAGGCTTGGTTGGTGCGGAAAATGACAGGCCTTGATTGGAAGTCAGATTCCGCAGCAACGGTCATCCACCCTTTCCTAAAAGGGAACGGGAGAATTCACCTGAACGGCACCAGCGGGGTAAAATTTAAAAACCCGAATCGACATTCCGATTCGGGTTTTTTCTTTAGCGCGTGATGCGAGCAGTGAGTCTTCAACGCATTTGAAAAAATGCCGATGAACTCGATAGTTCGCAGTGACGTGCACACACTTTTAGCCCTCGAAGACGGCCGATATTTCGAGGGCGAATCTTTTGGCGCAGCCGGCACACGCGTCGGTGAAATTTGTTTCAACACCGCCATGACCGGCTATCAAGAGGTGCTGACCGATCCCTCGTATCGAGGACAGATCGTGGCGATGACCTATCCGTTGATCGGAAATTACGGGATCAATTCGTTCGATCAGGAAAGCCGCTTCCCGCACGTACGCGGATTCGTCATTGAAGAATTGACCGAAGTCCCAAGCAACTGGCGCTCCGAAATGTCACTCGACGAATATTTGCAAAAATGGAATATCCCCGGCGCAAGAGGGATCGACACCCGCGCGCTTACGCGTCATTTGCGCACCCGCGGCGCAATGAAGGCCTGTCTGACGACGGAAGAGATTTCTCCTAAAGAAGCGACACAGAGGGCGATTGAGGGCGAGGGCGTGATCGGAATGGATTATGTGCGCGAGGTCTCAACAAAGAAGATTTACCGCTGGGACCCGCAAGATAAGCTCAGCGCGCCATGGTCCATCCGCCAACCGTCGAATGAAGGCAGCGAACCGGCGCTTCCGCCCATCCGATTTCGAATCGCGGCGTACGACTATGGCATCAAGGAAAACATTCTCCGGCTACTGCGGCAGAAAGGCTTTGGAGTTACCGTTGTCCCTGCAACGACAAGTGCCGACGAAACGCTCGCGTTGAATCCAGATGGGATATTTCTCTCCAATGGTCCGGGCGACCCTGCTGCGCTCCCCTATGCCCATAAAACCGTGCATGGTTTGATGGGGAAAAAACCGATCTTTGGCATCTGTCTCGGTCATCAAGTTCTCGGCTTCGCGTTCGGCGGATCGACGTTTAAGCTGAAGTTCGGCCATCGCGGCGCCAACCAGCCCGTGAAAGATTTGCGCACGGGTAAAGTGGCCATCACTGCTCAAAATCACGGATTTGCCGTCGATGCGGAGTCGCTTCCCGGCAATGTGGAACTAACGCACATCAATTTGAATGACGGCACAGTCGAGGGAATGCGGCACAAGGAATTGCCGATCTTCAGCGTGCAATATCATCCGGAAGCCGCCCCCGGCCCACACGATGCCACCTACTTCTTTGATCAATTTGCTGACCTGATCGAGACGGCAAAATAATGACGAAGTCCAAATGGCGAATGACCAATCAACGTCTTCGGCATTCGTCATTCGATCATTCCTTCGGCATTCGAGATTCGTCATTCGTCATTTTTACTTGGCGATTGATTGACCAACGTGCCAAGGCGCTCACATTTGTTCCATGTTCAATTCAACAAACAATAAACCTACAGTCCTGAAAGTTGCGGTGACTGCGACGTTCATCGCAGCGCTGGCGATCGCGCCGCTGGCGATCGCACAGGAACACGAGCACGGCGCAGAAGCGGGTGCTTCGAAAGAAGTCACGGGCGAAGTGGTCGATATGATGTGTTACGTCGATCATAACGCCGTGGGCGAGAAACATGGGCAATCCTGCGGGGCCAAATGCATCAAAAGCGGCGGGCCGGTCGGCATCGTCAGCGAGGGCAAAGCGTATCTGGTCGTCGGCGAACACAAGCCGATTAACGATCAACTTGCCGATTTGTGTGGCAAAAACGTCACCGTGAAAGGCAAGCTCGCAGAGCGTGGCGGCATCGCAATGATCGAGAACGCCGAGGTCGTTAAAAAATAATTTGTAGCCGTTTCGCTGCCTGCCACGCCGAAGTCATGCGGAGGCAGGTGCGAAACGCGTATGTCGCCCGCACGGGCGACGGCTCCAGGCGCTCTATTTGTAGTACGGCCGCAATGACGGACGCAGCTTTCCTACTTTTAGCGCCCTTTCGATTTCCAAGTCGGAAATGGCTGCATCGGAGATTTTTCGAACCTCGCCGGCCTCCAGCGCCGCGATTGGCAATCCATCACGGAACAAAATGCGATTGGCCGTGAGCGCTGCGATTCTTGATCCAGGCGTCAGTATCCCTTGCAAATTCAACGGGTCCGCGGCGCTCAGCGTGATCACTTCGCCGTTTGGCGGCGTCTTGCGAATGGAACGCAACAAGCCAATAGCTTCGGGCAATGCGAACTGTTCACCGCTGATCCCCGCGACGAAATAGCCGCCGCGAATCTCGCCGCGCGTCTCCCACCTGCGATAAATTCGACCCAGTTCGTACCACGTAACTGGGAAGCTCTCGCGCTGGAGTAAACGGCGAAATACAACGCCGTAACGCCGCAGCAACGCTCGCGCAAATTTTGCGGCGGCCGCGTCCCGCTCAGAACTTTCTGCGCCATTCCCCGACGGCTTCAAAGCGATCTGGGTTCTCAACAACGACCACCGCCCTGCAAATTCAATGCTGGCCACGTTCGCTTTGCGCCGGCGTTTTCCGACGTTTCGGCCAAACGTGGGACGTTTGTTTGACGGGACGAGCAGAGCACGCAAACCATCGAAACTATCCGAAGTCACCAGACCGAGCGCGGCGAGCTGCGACAAAGCATCTTCAACTTGCGATGGTAGCAGGCTACTGCATCGCACCAACTCGGTGAAGAAGAGCGCACCGCCGCTTTTCAGTGCATCGAGCACGGCTTGATTAACGATTGAAAGCTCCATCGCGGAATTCGCCTCAGCCAGCATCAGCCAGTCCTGGAGATTCTCCCGCTGGTAAAGCGCAATCGGACTCGTCCGCAACGGCGAAATCGTGCGCGCGTTCGGGTGTTGCGGGGAACTCAATCGTCCCCAGCCCACGCGACCTGAAAAGCAAAGCCGATCAAGCCATTCTGGATCGTAATCGCTGACGCGTGCGCTGAGCACGGCCGATTCCCACGAAGCCAGCGGCAACTCGCAACCATCGAGTTGTTCGAGAACCGATTGCAATCCTTCGGCACCCTCGACGCGACGTTCGACATCCACACGCTGCCACGCGAACAGAAATCGATAAAAATCCTGCGCTGAGACCGGCTGAATCTCAGCACGCAACCGGTCGATTGTGAGCCGATGAATTCGCGCGAGCAATCGACGGTCGCACCATTCCTGTTCGGTTGTGCCGGGTTGAAATTTTCCGCGCAGAACAAAGCCTTCGCTTTCGAGTCCGAGCAATCCGGTTTCAATTTCTGAAGACGAAAGACTCAAATTATTTTGCAACCGAGCGATGGTGACAGGACCGGAAACTTCCATTCTTCCGCGCAACATTTCGCGGATCGCGTTCGACCGCTCCCAATTTTGCTTCTGGGCAGATTCAGGTGCGCTCAGTTGAGGATCGAGATCGGCGTCTGGATAAATCGTTTTCAACATCGGCAATCGTTCGGCGCAAACCCAAAACTTCTTGTCGTCGACTCGCAATTGCGCCGCGCGTTTGTCCGCGACGAGCTCGTCCAACAATTGCTCCGCACCAGCGCCGTTGCCTTCGTGATGAACAGTTCGTAGCACTTCATCGCGCGTCATGACCGCGAGAAGCATCAGCGCATCATGCAATTCGTCGGCGTCAGTTGCTACGGGCCACGCTTCGTGTTGCACTTTCTCGCTTGCCGCTGCGTCGAGAATACCCAGCCCATCGCTCCCGTTACGCTCGGAACCGCGCCGCGTATAAACCGCCTGAGTGCGCCGTTCTTCCAACGGTGCGTTGTCCAGAAAGGCATATGGCCGGGCGTTCAAAATCTCAGCGGCCAGCGGTGATGGCTCGGGCAAATCGCGTGCGATGCAGTGGATCTCACTGCGTTCGATCTTGCGCAACAATT
>WNFQ01001812.1_pt1 | contig 23991 bp, 21 predicted proteins | sample 5400171 | NCBI WGS metagenome assembly WNFQ01 (sample SAMN13153356, study PRJNA577476) | soil metagenome | isolation source: 20 cm soil under Madrone tree | place: USA:California | collected 2016-06-14
GGATTGTCCGCGCCCGGCTCGACTACATCGCAAACCTGCTCGAACATATCGACGAGCATGTCTTCCTCGAAGAATGCCAGCGCCGCCTTGTCAGCCCGCAAGTAGAGCCCCGCGAGAAAGCACAGATCGACCGTCTTCAGATCGAGATTGACCTGGTCGCGCGCAAGCGACGCGATAGTGCGACTTGGATCGGGGGATGTCATCGTGGCAGTCTCTTGTTCCTCGGGGCGCGCTGCACACGGCGGCTATAGTCTTTATCGACTAAAGTGCCCTGCGTAGTCGATAGAACCGACCACTCGGCGGCGCCAGCGGCGATTCCAGAGGCTGCCGGGTCATCGAATTTCCTCACTGCGTTGTTTCTCCTGCAATTTCTGATTGTATTATATTGTATGTTTAATTTGTGTCTCCATAAGAGACGTTCTTGCCATTGGATATATAAACTGCTATATTTTACGAGCAATACGTTACCTGTAGAGATTCAAATTGAGCGAAGAATATCATTTCGGACTCAAGACGTTAGGCCCCCGCGCAGCGCAGCTTTTCACCGAATTGAACGAACTGCGCCGTACCACTTTCACCCTGGCGGACGTCGTTTCAATCACTGGTCTATCGGCGGCGGCGGCTCGCAGCCTCGTCCATAAGACACAACAGCGTGGATTGATCACACGGCTCAAGCCCGGCCTGTACAACCTCGTACCCTTCGAACTGGGGCGAGCGACAAAGTACATCGACAGCCCTTACCTGATCGCGCGTGAACTTGCGGGCGCGGCGTCCTACTTCCTATCACACGGTACTGCATTTGAATTGCATCGCATGGTCACTCAGCCCAACTTCACCGTGTACGCATCATGCACACGACGCGTCCGCCCGCAGACGATTGGCGGCTACAACTTTCAGTTTATCCACATCACTCCGAAACAGGAATTCGGAGTTGTGAAGCATTGGATCGACAAGGAGCGGTTCGTGATGATTAGCGACATGGAACGTACGATCATCGATGGCCTGCGACATCCAGCATTCGTCGGCGGCATTACCGACGTGGCCAAGGGACTGTGGATGAAACGGGCAACCCTCAACTCCGAGAAGCTGATCGAGTACGCCCAACGACTCGACGTAGGAGCGGTTGTGCGTCGACTGGGATACCTGCTGGAGCACTATGAATTAGCCGATGAATCCGCGCTTGAACCGTTACGCAATATGCTGACGGCGACCTACCAACGCCTCGATCCACTGCTTCCCGCGGAGGGAACGCACGTGTCACGCTGGAGACTCCAGCTCAATGTGACGCCGGAAGAACTGGACGCGGCGAGGGTCGGATAATGATTCCCCGGCGCAGTATTTCGCTGATCTCCAACTCGCTGATGAGCGCCGGCGGGCGTCGCATCCCTGAAGCGGTCATCGAACGGGACTATGTGCTCGCCTGGCTCTTGAGCGGGCTCGCCGGCCATCCATTGCGGGAGCTGTTGGCTTTCAAGGGCGGTACGGCGCTAAGACGATGCTGGTTCGCAGACTACCGGTTTTCCGAGGACCTGGATTTTACTCTGACCCGTCCGATCAGCCTCGAGGAGATTCTGGCGAGGCTGAACGAAATATTCGTCGCGATCGAAGCTGCCTGCGGACTCCGGATCGAATTCGACCGGGACGATCGCCACGGCCACCAGAACAGCCACACTTTCTACCTGCGCTATCAAGGCCCGTTGCCGGCCGCGAACGACGTGAAGGTGGATATCACGATTGACGAAGTCCTATGCTTTCCCCTGCTGGACCGTGCCATACAGCGCACCTATGACAGTTTCGACGATTTGCCAGAAGGGCCGACTGTTAAGGTCTACGCGATTGAAGAAATCGTGATTGAAAAGCTGCTCGCTCTGAGCGACCGGGCGAGGAACGAGCCGCGCGACTTGTATGACTTGTGGTACCTGTTCGATGCTATGGATTTGCACATTGCAGAGATGCGTACCGAGCTCGATACCAAGCTCGCGCTGCGGAAACGCACTGCCGCAGGGTTGGAACAGGCAATCGCGACCAAAGAAGAACGTCTCCGGCGACTCTGGGAAAATCGCCTCGCGCATCAAATGAGTCAACTACCGCCATTCGATGAAGTCTTTCGACAAGTGCTTCGTGCCATCCGCGCCGCTGATCTGCCGAAGGCGCGACGCTGATTGGCTAAGGCCAAGGCAATCGGAGATCGGCTGCAGCGCAAGTATTGATCACAAAACCGCCGATCGCGTCGCTGTTAATCTGCGCGCATCGCCCTTGCCGATTTTATGATCGTAATCGTAGGACGTAACCTTTCAAACAACCTTCAAAGTCTCGGTTCGTAATGCCTACCAGCAGATTCATGTTTTTCTGACGGATCAGCTTCAACCGGCAGGTTTCGGCAGAATCTCAAATCTTCATGGAGATATCTCTGCCTCCGCGTCATCGTCCCCTACCGGTTCGCAATTTCGCGACCGGCAAATCTCAAAGGGGAATATAATGGGTAAAGAGCGTCTTTCGACCACAACACAGAGCAGAAATATACGATCCTGGAGGTATGGAGAGGTACCGATGCCGGACTGGGTGCCACCACACATAGCCGGCACCATCGAACCGAATGGAACCTTCGCGTTGGAAACGGAACTTGGCCACGTTCGTGTCCACCCCGGAAATATCGTTATAGAGCGCTGCGGCACCGTATGGGTTAGCCCGATCGAGGAGGCTACCGATTTAATCGAGAGTCTCGAGTTGACCGCCGATCCGACGATCAGAAATATCGGCCCTGGGAAAATACGCCAGTTTGGAACAGACGAACACCAAAAGGGCAAGGCGACAGGTAATCACCGTAAGACCAATAATCGGCGATCACACTATCTACCACCGGTCGGTTCGCAGCCGTCGATTGAGTGGATACATCTGAATAGGCTTTCGATCGATAGCATTTATCAAAGATCAATCGATAATGCGGCCTCACGCAGGCTGATTGCCAGTATCGCCGCCAAGTTCGATTGGCGCTTGTGCGCGCCGTTGGTCATATCCCGACGCGCCGATGACACGCTCACTATCATCGATGGCCAGCATCGATGGAAGGCTGCCTGTAAAAGGGACGACATCCCTCAGCTCCCATGCTGCGTCTTCAGATACGAAAGCACAAAGGAGGAGGCTCGCATGTTCATTGTTGCCAATCGAGCTCGCAAACCGATTAACCGCCTCGACGACTACTTTGCAGCCCTTGCCGCAGCGGATGAAGATGCGTGGGAGATCCAGCAGCTCGTCACAGATGCCGGTCTCAGCATAGCCCGTAATACATCGGCGGCGGCATGGCGACCGGGTGAAGTTCCTTTTACGTCCGCCATCGCGAACGCGATTCGAAGGTTCGGGCCCGTGGTCACCTCAGCCGCACTCACAAATATGGCTGTGGCTTTCCCTGGCCAGAAGCTAACGCACGGCGGAGCGATTTTTGGGGGACTTGTCCGAATCATGTTTCAGCCAGGGTCTGACTTCGATCCCGATCGCCTCATGAGCGCCCTGCAAACCCGAAGGGCTGACGAATGGGGGTTATATGCTGTTGGATTGAACGGCGGAGATCGGCGAGCAGCGGCTCTCCGTGATGCTATCGTGGACGCCTACGACAAAGTCTCATCGGAAGCTGGGTCGTGAAGGGCTCGAATAGCCAGTCATTTTTTGAGTAACAGCCTGCTGACGATAGGGGTGCTCCGACATGGACGTCGGAGCGCTCATCACATGCTCGGGTGTCTGCGGCTCGCAGCGGGATACAGACCGCCGAGGTAAAGCGCCTCCGGCGGATGTACGCCATTTCAAACCATGACGGTTTCCTCGATATTTTCCCCGAATCTCCCCCATGCGCCGGCGCACACTCTGTGAGAACCTACCTGATATGAGCTTGGGTCACAGCAAGAGACGGAAAACCACGAAGCGCTCTCACGAACTTCCGCGGGCGGTAAGCGACACCTCGTGGGGCTTGAGTGATCGGGTTCCATTGGGACGCATGCCAGCATCGGATGAAGCGTCCACAGTCGACGTGGCTCTCTGGGAAAAACCCTATGAATTGCCTAGCCGGACGATTTGGAGTGCGAAAAACTCTGTTATTTGTAGGCTCTTGAGCAATTTGACCCTTAGTTTGACGGTAAAAATCAGGAACAGAATGGCGAAAGAATTTTTACCGTCAGATTTACCGTCAAAACCATTCGCTTGGGGGCGATAGATGTAGATAGACGGCGAAAGGTGATCTTTGAGATTTCAGTGAGTTACGCCCGGGAGCTGATAGAAGGCGATAGATCCCGAAAGGCTAAATTCACTCCCACTCGATCGTAGCCGGCGGCTTCCCCGAAATGTCGTACACCACGCGGGATATTCCCGGCACTTCGTTGATGATGCGATGCGCGACCTTGTCCAGAAACTCGTACGGCAGGCGCGCCCAACGCGCCGTCATGAAATCAATGGTTTCCACCGCGCGCAACGCGATCACATAGTCATAGCGCCGCCCGTCTCCCATCACGCCGACCGACCGCACCGGCAGGAACACGGCGAAGGCCTGGCTCACCTTGTCGTAGAGTTCATGGCGCCGCAACTCTTCGATGAATATGGCATCGGCACGGCGCAGCAGATCGGCGTGGGACTTTTGGATTTCTCCCAGGATGCGCACGCCGAGTCCGGGCCCTGGAAAGGGATGGCGATGTACCATGTCGGCCGGCAAATCGAGCGCCAGGCCCAGCTTGCGCACCTCGTCCTTGAACAATTCGCGTAGCGGCTCCAATAGTTTCAGTTTCATCTGCAGCGGCAGGCCGCCGACATTGTGGTGCGACTTGATCACATGCGCCTTGCCGGTCTTCGCCCCGGCGGATTCGATGACGTCCGGATAAATCGTGCCCTGCGCCAGCCACTTCACGTCCTGGAGCTTCGCCGCCTCCTCATCGAATACTTCGATGAACACGCGGCCGATGATCTTGCGCTTTTTCTCCGGATCCGCCTCGCCGGCCAACGCCGCCAGGAAGCGCTGTTCCGCGTCGACCCGTATCACGCGCACGCCCATGTGCTCGGCGAAAGTGGCCATCACTTGATCGCCTTCGGCGAGGCGAAGCAGTCCGTGGTCCACGAACACGCAGGTAAGCTGGGCGCCGATGGCCTTGTGCAGGAGCGCGGCCAGCACCGATGAATCCACCCCGCCGGACAATCCCAGGAGCACCTTGTCCGTTCCCACCTGGGCGCGGACGCGCGCCACGCTGTCCTCGATGATGTTCCGCGTCGCCCATGTCGCAGCGCATCCGGCGATCTCGCGCACGAAACGCCGGAGGATTTCACCGCCTTGCAGGCTGTGCGTGACCTCGGGATGAAACTGCAGCCCATAGAGCCGGCGCTCCTCGTCGGCCATGGCCGCAAACGGAGCATTGTCGCTCGCCGCGATGACCGTGAATCCCGGCGGCACGGCGACGACGCGATCGCCGTGGCTCATCCACACATCGAGCACACGGCGGCCGGCGGCATCGCGGTTGTCTTCCAAACCATCGAGCAATCGAGAGGCGGCCGTGGGACGAATCTGCGCGGCGCCGAATTCGCGGTGGCTGGACTTCTCGACCTGGCCGCCCAACTGCGCGGCCATGGCCTGCATGCCGTAACAAATACCGAGAACCGGCACACCCATCTCGAACACTTCCTGGGGCGCCTCGGGACCTCTGACGTCGTAAACCGATTCGGGTCCGCCGGAGAGAATCACGGCCTTCGGTGCAAAGCGACTGATGTCGGCGGGATCGGCATCGCAGGCGTAGATCTCCGAGTACACGCCGAGTTCGCGCACGCGACGAGCAATCAACTGGGTGTACTGGGCGCCAAAATCGAGGATCAGAATGCGGTCAGCATGAATGTCGGGCATCAACCGATCCGGTAGTTCGGAGCTTCTTTTGTGATGGTCACATCGTGTACATGACTCTCGCGCACGCCGGCGCTGGTGATTCGCACGAATTGAGGGCGAGTTCGCATCTCCTCGACGCTGCTGCTGCCCGTGTAGCCCATGGCCGCGCGCAGGCCGCCGGACAGCTGATGCAATATCGCCACCAGGCTGCCTTTGTACGCGACGCGGCCTTCGATGCCCTCGGGTACGAGCTTTTCAAGTTCGGTGGTGGTGTCCTGGAAGTACCGGTCGCTGGAGCCATGGGCCTGCGCCATCGCACCCAGGGAACCCATGCCGCGATACGCCTTGTAGGAACCCCCTTGATACAGCTCGACCTCGCCCGGCGATTCTTCCGTGCCGGCAAACATCCCGCCGATCATCACGCAATGAGCTCCGGCGGCCAGTGCTTTGGCGATGTCGCCGGAGTAGCGGATGCCGCCATCGCCGATGACCGGCACGCCGCTGCCCTCGAGCGCCTTTGCAACCCGGGAAATCGCACTGATCTGCGGCACGCCGACGCCCGCGATTACGCGCGTCGTGCAAATGGAACCGGGACCAATGCCCACCTTGACGGCGTCTGCGCCGTACTTCACGAGATCCAGTGCCGCTTCAGCCGTGACAATATTGCCGCCGATAACCTGGATATCGGGATACTTCTTCTTGATTTTGGCGACTGTTTCCAGCACCCCGCGTGAATGCCCGTGCGAAGTGTCGACCACCACCACGTCGACGCCCGCTTCACGGAGCGCCGCCACGCGATCCAGAGTATCCGGAGATGTGCCGACCGCAGCGCCCACCCGCAGGCTTCCAACGTCGTCCTTGCACGCATTGGGAAACTCGGTCGCCTTCTGAAAATCCTTGACGGTGATCATGCCCTTCAATACGTGATCATCGCCGACCACGAGAACCTTTTCGATGCGATGCTTGTGCAGCAGCGCCAGCACTTCATCCTTGGGTGCATTCTCGCGGACGGTGATCAGGCGTTCCTTGGGCGTCATCACCGACGATACCGGCGCGTCCAATTTGGTTTCGAACCGCAGATCGCGATGCGTGACGATGCCGACGACTTTGGTTCCGACCACCACCGGCACTCCGGAAATATTCTTGGCGCGCGTCAGTTCAATGACCTCCCGGATCGTCATATCCGGTTTGACTGTGATCGGATCGCTGATCACTCCGCTTTCGAATTTCTTGACGCGGTCGACCTGCCTGGCCTGATTCTCGATGGACATGTTCTTATGGATGATGCCGATCCCGCCCTCTTGCGCCATGGTGATCGCGAGACGGGCTTCGGTGACGGTGTCCATCGCGGCGGAGACCACCGGGAGGTTGACGCTGATTTCGCGGGTCAACCGGCTCGCGAGCGAGACTTCGCGCGGCAGTACTTCCGAGTATGCCGGGACCAGCAAAACATCGTCGAATGTGAGTGCCTCTTCCAGAATCCGCATAGTTCGCGTTCACAGGGTCGTCTAAGAGGCGGCGCATTGTACCTTGCGCGTACTCCCCGGTAAACCGCAGTATCATAGGCCATGGATATAGCCAATCGCGGCCCCGCCGATCGCGGGCCGGCCGATCGCGGCGCGACGGACGGCCGCCCCGCCGATCTCCCTGGCCGCAAGACGAGCCCCGACCGCGACGTTTACACAGTTTCGCGCCTCAACCGCGAGGTTCGAGTGCTGCTGGAGCGCGGTTTTGGGACGATATGGCTCGAAGCTGAGATCTCGAACTTCGCCCGTCCGAGCTCCGGGCACTGGTATTTCTCACTGAAGGATGCAGGCGCGCAGGTGCGCTGCGCCATGTTCCGGCAGAGGAATATGCTGTGCGCATTTACCGCGAAAGACGGCCAAAAGGTGCTGGTCCGGGCCCGGATCGGGCTGTACGAGCCACGAGGCGAATACCAACTCCTCATCGACCATATGGAAGACGCCGGCCTCGGCGCGCTAAAACGGCAGTTCGAGGAATTGAGCGCGAAACTCGAGCGCGAAGGGTTGTTCGCCGCCGGCCGAAAGCGGTCGGTGCCGAGCCTTCCCCGCCGCATCGGCGTCATCACCTCGCCCACCGGCGCAGCGATACGGGACATTCTTCATGTGCTGGCGCGGCGCTTCCCGGCGGTCGACGTGCTCATTTATCCGGTTCCGGTCCAAGGGGCGCAGGCCGCGGCCGACATTATCGCCGCTCTTCGGCTGTCGGGACGCCGCGCGGAATGCGACGTTCTGATCCTGGCTCGCGGCGGCGGGTCTCTGGAGGATCTCTGGGCATTCAACGACGAGGGTTTGGCGCGCGCCATCGTCGCCTCGCCCATACCCATCATCACGGGCATCGGGCATGAGGTGGATTTCACGATAGCCGACTTCGCGGCCGACGTGCGTGCGCCCACCCCATCCGCTGCGGCCGAAATGGCGGTGCCCGATGCCGCGGAATGGCTCGACGCCTTCGTCCGCTTGGACGCCCGCCTGCAACGCTCCCTGCGGCGGCGGATCGACGGGCACGCACAACGGCTGCGCTGGCTGATGGGGCGAGCATCGCTGGTGAGTCCTTCCGCCAAGTTGGCGCAGCAGTCCCAGCGCCTGGATGAAGTCGAACAGCGCCTGTCGCGGGCACTACGGCGCCGGCTCATCGCGTCGCGCGAACGCTTGAACTGGTTGACGGGACGCGCCGCGTTGGTAAGTCCCGCGGCTCGCGTGGCCCAGCAGCTATTGCGGTTGGAGAGTTTGCGGGTGCGCTCGGAGCGCGCGTGCCGGCAGATCGTCGGGCACGCGCGCGAACGATTACAGCCGCTGGTGCGCACCTTGAACGCAGTCAGTCCGCTCGCAACGCTCGACCGGGGTTACGCCATCGTGAGCACGGAGGCCGGGCAGATTTTGCGTGACGCCGGCCACGCAAAGCCGGGCACCATCATCGAAGCGCGCCTCGCTCGTGGACGACTGCGCGCCAAAGTGGAGGAATCGACCTGAGCGGTCCGGCGCGAATCGCGCGTGTGCTCGTGTTCGTGTTTGTGTTTGGAGGGGCGGGGCTCGCCTGCCGCGCCGCGCCTGCGGCAGGTTTCGATCTGCCCCAGGAAAATGCCGTGCCGGGCGGCGTCAAAATCCTCCGCCTCGACGCGGAGGGCTCCATCCCGCCCGAGGTCGAAGCGGAAGGCCACCGGGTGCTCGTGGTGCGGGACGAATCCTCATGGATTGCCGTGATAGGAATTCCCCTGTCCGCGCCGCTCGGCAAAGAGCCGGTGACGGTGAAGACCGCCCTGGGCCGCCGGGAGCTGACCTTCGACGTGGGCTACAAGCAATACGCGAGTCAATCTCTCAAAGTGCCGCCGCGCCAGGTCAATTTATCCAAGGCGGATCTTGCCCGGGTGGGCCGGGAACACGTGCGTATCGACCGAGCGCTGAGCTCGTTTTCCGAGCCGCCGCCCGAGTCCCTGCACCTGCCGCAACCGGTGCCGGGACCGCGAAGCTCATCGTTCGGCATGCGCCGCGTCTTCAACGGCGAATCACGCAACCCGCACTCCGGCATGGACATCGCCGCCCCTGCCGGAACGCCGGTTATCGTGCCGATCGCCGGTACCGTCGTCGATACCGGCGACTATTTTTTCAACGGCAACGCGGTCTTCATCGACCACGGACGCGGCCTGGTCAGCATGTACTGCCATCTGTCCGCCATCGACGTCAAGCCGGGACAGCGCCTCGCTGCCGGGACGCGCCTTGGGTTGGTCGGGATGACGGGCCGCGCCACCGGACCCCACCTGCATTGGGGTCTGTCGCTCAACCGCGTCTGGGTCGATCCAGAACTGTTCGTGCGCTAGGCTGAGGTTCCCGAGGTTCCGCTCAACAGTTGATCCACCGCGGGCGCTTCCAATGGCGGCGTGCCCGCCGCGGCCTGCCGCAACCGCGCGCTGTGCTCTTGCACGGCTGCACCCGATGGCTGCATCTCGACCTGACCCTGGAAGAACGCACCGTCTTGGATTGCGACGCGAGGCGCGAAAACATTCCCCTTGACCTTCGCCGTGGCGCGGATATTCACCGATTCGGTGGCGTACAGGTCGCCGTCCACCTTACCGTCGATGACGATGACCCGTGCGCGGATGTTTCCAGTCATGGAACCGTCCGTGCCGATCGTGAGGCTCTGAGTATGGGTAATGGAACCTTCCACGCTGCCCTGGACCACCAGGTCCTCCTGCGCCGATAGTTCACCCCGAAAGCGCAAAGTGGGACCTAACACCGAGGCCCGCGGCGCGGCGTCCGGTGCGCGCACCTCCGGCGCCCGTACCTCGACGGGCCGTGGCTCGGTGGCTTTCGTTTCGGCGGCCCGCTGCGTCGGTGTCCGCGGCTCGGGACGGGCAATCGTAGGTTCGGGCGCGCTGCGGCCGCTCGTATTGGCGTTGATCATCTGTTCCTCTCCCTCTTCCGATTTCTTGAACCAGGCCATAGTCAGGCTGCGCTCGTCGAAGGCCGGATCGGGCGGCCCTGCGCCGAGTCCTTGGCGGCTGCCTGCCCGGCCTTCTTGCCGTCCATGTCGATGCGGCCGCTGAATGCCGCACCTTCCAGAATGCTCACGGTCGGCGCGAAGATGTTGCCCACGACCCTGGCACTCTCCTTCACGAACACCGATTTTTCGGCCGTCAGGTCGCCGTCGACGGTGCCTTCCACGATGATGAGTTGCGCGCGGATGCTGGCTTTGACGGTCCCCTGTGGTCCGACGGTCAGGCGCTGCGTGTGGGTGATCGTCCCTTCGACTCGCCCCTGGATCAGAAGGTCTTCTTCTGCGGACAAGTCGCCTTTGAAATACAGTGTGGGTCCGAGGACCGAAGCGCGGTCAGTCGCGCTGTTGTACGGATTGCTCATTCGGGTGTCTCCAGGTGGCGAAAGGCGGTGGCCGTGGGAGAGTACCCGGCATAATCACTCTTTGGGTGCGAAGCACATCACGAAATGCATCGAAGCCTGGATGCCCTCTCGCACTTGTCGCCATTTGCGGACGTCGGACGGAAACACTCGCGCCCGCCTATCGAACCGCCACGGCGACGGCCGCTGCTGCCATCAGCGTGCCGCTGCCGCGATTGATCACCTTATTCGCGCGCGGACTGCGAAACCAGATGCGCGCGCGGGACGCCGCCAGCACGTAGGCGCTCAAGGTGAACGGCATGATGATCGCGATCGCGGCGGCAATTTCGAGATAGCCATCCGGCCGCAGGCTCTCCAGCGGCACGACGGTGGGCAGCAATGCGACGAAGAAGATCATGGGCTTGGGGTTGCCCAGAGTGAGCGTCAGGCTGCCCAGGAACAACTTCGAAGGTCTTTTCTGGAGCGTTCCATCGCCCATCTCCGAGAGCGGACGCGGCGGCATCGACCATAGTTTATACGCTAGAAAGAGCAGATAAGCCGCTCCGGCATATTTGAGCAGAAGGAATGCGGTATGAGCGGCCTGCGCCAGCGCGGAGAGGCCGAGCGCAGCGCCCGCAAACCAGATGAGATCTCCGACCAGAAAACCGGCGATGAAGGCGGGTGCGCCGGCCGAGCCCCGCGCCAGGCCTTGAGCGATCACCGCGGCGACGCCGGGACCAGGGGTTGCGACCGCCGCGAAATAGACCACGCAGAAGGTGGCAAGTCCATACGACGACATGGTCGCTCCTATGATGTCTAAAGTGCGCTGGCATCCCTTTCGCCGGTCCGGATCCGCACGACCTGCGTCACGTCAAAGACAAAGACTTTCCCGTCTCCCACTTTGCCGGTCTGCGCCGCCTTCATGATCGCCTCGACGACCTGCTCGACCAGCGCATCCTCGATCGCAATTTCTATTTTCGTCTTGGGCACGAACTCGACCGCATATTCGGCGCCCCGGTAAATCTCCGTGTGGCCACGCTGGCGTCCGAAGCCGCGTACCTCCGTCACGGTGACGCCTTGCACGCCCGCATCGCCGATCGCTTTTCGAACTTCGTCCAGCTTGAACGGCCTGATAATCGCCGTGATCAGCTTCATCGAATGCCCCCCTTCAGCCAGAGATGGTGTCGGCCGCGCACAATGCGCCGCCGTCATTTCAACGTCAATTCCAGCCGCACCATGCCGTCCTTGGGCACAGCCTTGTCGTTCCCGACCAGGAAAACCCGGTCTGCGCTCACCTGAGTGTCCGCCAGCAATACTTGCTGCAATGCCTTGGCGCGGTCCTGGCCGAGTGCCTGCAGGTCGCCCTCTCCCACTTGGATATGTTCGCGTATGGCTCTTTCCAGGAAGTCGATCTTGGCCGGCACGATGTCGGGCTTGGACTTTATGCCGGTCACCGCATCGGGAAACTTCGGCTCGGCTCCGAAATCCTTGGTGTAAAGCCTGGTCAGCAGCTCGAGCTTGGTCGATGGGTCGAGTTCATCGTAGGACGGCGGTGCACCCGCCGCGGCCGCTTTCTTCGAGCCGCCCTTTACCGGTTGCGCGGCGCCGAACTCCGCGGTGAAGCGCGCCGCAACCAGCGCGGGCCGGTCGAGGTCGGGCACCGCGGCGATCGGCACGTCGATCTTGAGGTGCGGCCGCTCGACGAGCGCCTTGGCCACCGCCCGGGCTTTGTCCAAGGCCGCCGGATCCATGGTGCTCGCGCCGGGCTGGAAATCGATGAACTGAATATCCGGGCCGCCGCCGAACAACGATCCCAACAAGGCAAACGGCGCGGTCACCGCCTTCTCCAGAATATTCACGAACACCTTCCAAATGATCGGCGCCAGCCGGAAAGTCGGATCGTCGAGCGAACCCGCTACCGGAAGATTCAGGTCGATCACGCCGTTGCGGTCCTTGAGCAGGGAAACCGCCAGTTTGACGGGCAATGACACCGCGTCTTTGCTGGCGGTCTTTTCGCCGAACTCGAGCTGATCGATGACGATGTGATGCTGCGCATCGAGCTTTCGTCCGTCGACCTTGTAGTGCAGTTCGGTGGTGAGCTTGCCCTTCGATATGTTGTAACCGGCAAATTTGCCCGAATACGGATTGAAGACCGTCAGCTCCATGTTGCGGAAGCTCATCGCGATATCGGTGTAGAGCTTCGGCCCCAGCACGTTGAACTCGCCCGTGACCGCAACCGGTGAATATTGGTCCACCGAACCATGCAGATCCACCTTCGCCCGCGATCCGGTTTTCGTTGAAATTCCACTGATGGTGCCAGCCAGCGCTTGGATGCCGGTCGAGAAATTGGGCTTCACCGACAAGTCCGTGAAGTTCGCCTGACCGGCCTCGACGACGACTTTCTTGATGGACACGGGCATGGCGCCCGAAGCCGATGCCGCCGGCGCGGGAGCGGCTGCGCGCTTCGCGGATCCGTCAGCACGCGCCGACGGTGCGGCGGCCGCCGGCGGCGTTGCGCCCGGCGCAAGGGTGCCCGGGGCCTCAACACCCGGAGCTGTCAAAACCCGCTTGACGTTCATGCTCTCGTCGGACTCGATGATGACGCGTGCATAGGGCTTCCGCGCGACAATCTGGTCGATGTCCAGACGATCGGGGCCCTTGCTGTAGTTCAACCCGAAAATATCCAGCCGGTCCCAATTGACGAAATCGTCGCGCAGCGCATTGTCGACGGTGTGAAATTTGTCGACATTGATGTTTCCCGAAAATTGCAATGCCGACGGGTCTTTCGGTGTGCCGTAGCGCAATTTCGCATCGAGCCCGAGCCTGCCGCCGAGCAATGTCATGGAACTGTACTTTTCGATATAGGGTTGAATAGCTGCGAGTTCGACATCCGCGACCTTCAGGGACAGGTTGGCCATGGCGGGTTGCGGCGTCACGTCCCCGTTCATGGAAAGCTTGCCCGATTGGTTGATGCCCGTATCGAGCGCCACGCTCACGGGCTTGCTCAAATCCTGGCTCACCCCTTTTACTTGCAAGGCGAAGCGCGACAACACCACTTTCACAGCGGGATGCACGGAGCGGTCCTCGGCCGACAGGTTGGCGTCGCGGATTTCGAACTGACGCACGTCGAATTGCCACGGCGCAGCGGTGTCGCCCGATGCTGGACCGGCCGCCGCCGGTGGGGCGGCGGGCGCGGAGGAGGCCGCGGACGCCGGCGGGGGTGTAGCGGGCGCGGATGTCGCGGGCGAAGGGGCCCGTCCGAGCTTCGCGAGATTGAACGAGCCGTCCGGCTCCAGCCACGTCAGCAATTTGAGTCCCGTGATCGAGATCAGATCGACGTGCGCCCGGCGCGGCGCGAGATCCACCGTGGTGCCCGTCACGGCCAGCGCGGGAACCGTGATCCAATCCGTTTCTGAGTCCCTTGGCCGCACGGTCAGATCGCTCAAAGCCACCTTGGACAGAGCGACTTGAAGACTCGGGCCACCCTTGGCGGATCCGCCGTCGGCGGTTCCCGCAGCGGCGGGGCCGCCATTCGCCGAGAACTTGTAGGTGGCGGCCAGATCGATGGCGCCCGAATTGACCACGAAATTCAGCTTGTCCTCGAGATACGCCCAAAACGTATGGGCAAGCAGGCCGTCGATCCGAAATTCGCCGTCCGATTCGATGGGCTGAACGGAGACGTGCCCGTGCCATTCGATCCGTTCGCCGAGTTTGGAGGCCGCCGTAAACGTGAATTTCCCGCCCTCGGCGCCGGTGGTGAACTCGCGCAGTTCGAAATTGACGGGTTGCAGCCGCGCGGTAAAAACGTCGGGCTGGCTGTGATCTTCGTAGCTCATCTCCCCTTGGGACACCTTGAACGATCCGATGCGGAGCGCCGGCATCGGTCCGCCCTTGTCGTCCGGTTTGGCGGGCGTCTTCGGCCGCAATTGCATGAGATTCAGCGAGCCGTCCTTGGCCACCGTTGCATTGACGAACGGTGCCGCCAGGTCGATGGCGCGGAAGGAATACGCGCGGTGCCAGATCGAGGACAACTCGAAATCGATGAACAACCGGTCGAATCCCAGCAGCTTCTCGCCGCCGGGCGCCGCCAGCGAAAACTTCTCGACGGTGACCTGAAAGAGGAACGGGTTGATTCGGATGTTCCCCACCGCCGGCGTCGCGCCGATGGTTTGGGGAATGTCCTTGAGCAGCGCGGAGCGCACCAATTTCGGCGCAATCACGAATCCGGCCAGGGCATAGAGGCCCACGAGCGCAGCGACGATGGCGGCTACCCGGAAGCTCTTTGTTTTCAAGAATCCCAGCATAGGGCATCCCCATCCGCGGCCGGCTGCGGCTTCGGGTCTTAGTCTAGCAAAACTTGGCTCAACGCTTGTTACGCTGGATGAGCCGTTTGCGCTTGCGGACCTGCCGGGGCGTCAGCGGATTTCTCTTGCCTGCAAAGGGATTTTCCTCACCCTTGAAAATGACGCGCACCGGCGTGCCCATCAGGTCGAAGGCTTTGCGGTACACGTTGACCAGGTAGCGCCGGTACGCATCGGGGACGTGATCCGTTTGATTGCCGTGGATGACGATGATGGGCGGATTCTGTCCACCCTGATGCGCATAGCGAAGCTTGATGCGGCGTGCGAACAGTTCGCCCACACCGCTGCCGTGCCGCGCCGAGATGAAGTGCAACGGCGCGAACGATGCGAACTGCAGCCGCTGCTCCACCTGCTGGCGGATCAGATCCCGCTGCTCGGCGGGGATGTTGTCCCACTTGTTGACGGCCAGCACCAGCGCCCGGCCCTGTTCAATGACGGTTCCTAGGAGGCTCGCGTCCTGCTCCGCCACATTGTCGTGCGCGTCCATCACGACCACGACCACGTGGGCCGTCTCGATCGCCTGCAGGGTCTTGATCACGCTGAACTTCTCGACGGCTTCTTCGACGCGGGCGCGGCGCCGCACCCCCGCCGTGTCGATCAATGTATAGCGCTCCCCGTCGCGCTCGAACGGCACCAGAACGGCATCCCGCGTGGTGCCCGGCTGGTCGAAGGCCACCATGCGATTCTCGCCGAGCAGCCGGTTGATGAGGGTACTCTTGCCGACATTCGGCCGCCCGATCACGGCGACCTTGATGCCGGTCATCTCGGGACCGTCGTGCGGATCCGGCGTCAAGCCGTCGAGTGCGGCCTCGAGCAGCGAGATCACGCCCTGGTCATGCGCGGCGGCAATCGGATGAGGCTCGCCCAAACCCAACTGATGGAAATCGGCGACCGCAATGTCGTGGTCGAAACCCTCGGTCTTGTTGACGGCCAGCCACAGCGGTTTGCCGCTGCGCCGCGCCAGCCCCGCCACGAATTGATCCCGCGGAGTGACTCCGGCGCGGCCGTCCACCAAGACGATCAATCGATCGGCCTCCGCTATCGCGCGCTCGGTTTGCGCGATCATGAGACTTTCGATGACATCGGCGTTTTCGACCAGCCCGCCCGTGTCGACGACGATGCACGGCACTGGGGTGCGCCGCGAAAAACCGTACTGCCGGTCACGCGTCAGCCCGGGCAAATCCGCGACCAGCGCGTCCCGCGTGCCGGTCATGGCGTTGAACAGGGTGGATTTGCCCACGTTCGGTCGACCGATCAGGGCAATTACGGGAAGCACGTCGGTCTAAGGTTGCGTGGGAGGGGCGGCCGGGGCAGCGGGTGGTTCGGCGGGCGGCGCCGACGGCGGCACTGCGGGTGGTTCGCTGGGCGGCGCCGACGGCGGCACTGCGGGTGGTTCGCCGGGCGGCGCCGACGGCGGCACTGCCGGCGGTACGACGGGCGGTGGCGCGGCAGGCGGCGGCGCGGCCGCTTTGGTGGCTGCCTTGTCGGCTGCCTTGGCCGACTCCTTGGCTGCCTTGTCAGCTGCCTTCGCCGACGCCTTGGCCGCCTTGGCGGCCTCTTTCGCCGCAGCTTTCGCTGCTTTTTTCTGCTCCTTCGTCGGCGGCGCCTTGGGGGCGGGGACCGCGGTGCCGGCATGGGCGGGGTCGGCCCGAAACGCCGCCATCTTGCCGTCGTCGTCCATTACCACCACCGTGTCGTCCACGGCCACGGGCGGATTGCTGACTCGGAACTTGGAGACACGAACCCGTGCAACCAGGTAACCGGTTTTCTTGTCCAGCCAGTGCACGTAGCCCTGATAGTCCGCTACGGCCACGGCCGTGCTGGTTTCCACCGGCGTGCTCAAACCGCGGCGCTTGATGTCCTCGTTGCGCCAGACTTCGGAGCCATCGCGGTCGTGCAGGGCGACGACCGCGCCGTCAGATTGCGTCACGAACAGATTCTGGCCGTCGGCGGTCAGGCCCCGGTAGCTCGACATATCGTGCGCCCACCAGATCTGGCCCGAATCGAGCGCCATCATGGCCGTGCGTCCCTGGAAACCCGCGGCGAACACGTCGTCGCCGACGACTCGCACGGCGGAGTCGATATCGACCAACCGGTCCAGTTCGGTGCGGCCGTGCGGCGACGCGAGCGCCGTATCCCACACCGTATCGCCGGTGGTGAGCGACACCGCCATGACCTTGCCGTTATCAAAGCCGCTGATGGCCAATTCCTTGGCGATGATGGGGGTCGCCGTGCCGCGCAAGCTCAGGCGCGGTACCTGCTGTTCGACCTGCCACAACTCCTTGCCGCTCGCGGAGTCCAGCCCGTGCAGCCGGCCGTCCACCGAGCGCAGAACCACCACTTTCTCGCTGATCGCCGGTGCCGACAGCAATTCGGAATTGACGTGCGCACGCCAGCGCTCCCGGCCGTTCGCAGCGTCCAGGGCGATGACCGCTCCCTTGCTGGAACCCAAGATCACCATCCCGGACCCCGCGGCGGGGCCGGCCGACAGGGGAAGCTTCAATTTCTTGACCCAAACCTGCTTGCCCGTGTCCAGAGTCACCGCGAGAACCTCGCCCTTGTGCGAGGCGGCGAATACGACACCGTCGGCGACGGCCGGGCCTAAGCCCAATCGCAGCTTGACTTGCTTCTTGCCGCCGCCCACGTTGTCGCCCCACAACTTTTTGACCGGCAATGTACCGTTGAACTTGAGCAATGCCGCGGGCGGCTCGACGTCCTTATCCTTCGAGCAGCCAGCCGCGATCAACAATGCCGCGAGTCCCAGGGGGAGGAAAAAACGCATCAGGGTTTGGCCTTGTTCGATGAATCTGCCGTTGGTGGAGCCGCCGGCAAGGGGGCGCTCAGATCTGCTAATTTCAGTTGCAGGAGCGCGGAATCGGCGCTGCCTGCGTCCCCGGCGCCGAGTGCCGCCTGGTATTCCTTCACCGCGTCCTGGATGTCGTGCTTCGCGTAAAAGGCATCGCCCCGAACCTCATGCGCTTGGCCCGCAAATGCGCCCCAGGTGTCGTCCGCAAGCGTCTTGATCGCGTCGTCCGGCTTGCCCAGGGCGGTCAAGATCCGCGCCAGCCGCAACCTCGCGATATGTTTCAACTCCGCATCCTTGGAGTTGCTCATGACCTGGGTCAACTGCGCAATCGCGTCGGCGGGTTTGCCGCTGTCCACGGAAAGCCGGGCGAGCACCAAGTGCGCCTGATCCGCATAGGGCGAGGCCGGGTATTCCTTGATGAGGCCGTCGGCAACCTGACGCACCTTGCCCTGATCGTCGAGCGCGAGCGCCGAGGTCAAAGCCTCGAATTGCGCCGCGGCCCGCAGGGCGCGGTCGTTGACGTAGCTCTCGTAGTAGCGGTACCCGAAAATGAGCGCCGCGCCCAAAACGACGCCGCCTGCCACCCATAGCCAGTTTTCCGCAACCACGCGTTTGACGTGTTCCAGTTGCTCATCGTCCGTCAAATAATCTTCAGCCATGACTACTCCGCTATCCCAGCCTTACAGACCCAACAAGACCCCCAAGCGTTCATTGATTCGTTCGACGGCGCATTCTTCCTGCGCCGCCTCACGCCGCAAATCCTTGAGAGCCACGACACCGCGAGCCAGCTCGTCGTCGCCCATAACGAGCGCAAATTTCGCGCCGCTCTTGTCGGCGCGCTTGAATTGCGTCTTGAAGCTGCCGCCGCCCAAATTGATCTGCAATTTCAAGGCGGGCCAGGCGTCTCGCAGCTGCTCCGCCAGACGAAAGCCCGGAATCTCGGTCCCACCACCCGCCAGCACCAGATACACGTCCGGCCGGTCGCGCAAGGCCGCGAGTCCCTGCTTCTCCAACAGCATCACGATTCGTTCCTGCCCCATCGCCCAGCCGATGCCGGGGGTGCTGGCGCCGCCCAACTGCTCCACCAGGCCATCGTAGCGACCACCGGCGCACACCGTGCTCTGCGAACCCAGAGCATCCGTAGTCCACTCGAAAACCGTGCGCGTGTAGTAATCGAGCCCGCGCACCAGATGGGGCTCGACATGATACTCGATGCCCGCGCTCTTGAGGTGCGCGCACAAGGACTCGAAATGCGCCTTCGATTCCGCATCCAGCGAGTCGAGCAGCAACGGCGCTCCGGCGACGATGCGCTGCATGTCCGGATTCTTGCTGTCGAGGATGCGTAGCGGATTGCCGTGCAAGCGCCGCTTGCTGTCCTCATCCAGAGCGGCTTCATGGGCGCCGAAATAGGCCGTGAGCTGATCGCGATAGGCGGCGCGCGACGCGGGGGTGCCCAGCGAATTCACCAGCAGCTTGAGGCGCGTGAGGCCCAGCCGCCGCAGCAGCCGCGCCGACAGCAGAATCATTTCCGCATCGATGTCCGGACCCGCGAAGCCGAATGCCTCCGCGTCGATCTGATGGAACTGGCGGTACCGTCCCGCCTGCGGCCGCTCGCGCCTGAACATCGGCCCCATGCACCACACGCGCAGACGGCTCTCCCGCAGCAGGCCATTGGATATCACGGCCCGCACGATCCCGGCGGTGGCTTCTGGCCGCAAGGTAATGTGATCTTCGCCCTGGTCGACGAAGCTGAACATTTCCTTCTCGACGATATCGGTGAAATCGCCGATCGAGCGCTTGAACAGCTGCGTCTGTTCGATGATGGGAACGCGAAATTCCTCGTAGCCGTAGCCTGCGAACACCTCGCGCGTGATGCGCTCCAGGTGCTGCCATGCTGCAGCCTGTGCCGGCAGCACGTCGTGAACGCCGCGAAGAGGCTCGATGATCTTACCCAAGAGTGACTCCGATCAGCCGCGAGGATGCGGATCGCCCGCTGCGGTGGCGTGAACGTCACGGCGCAGCACGCCGTCGGCACCCGCTTCGAAGTGCGCCACATCGCCGGTGACGAATTGCGACCCGATGGCGACCACGCGATTGTTGACTTCGACTTGCACGCCGCTCGCGAACCCGAGGTAGACCCTCAGGGGAGCGGCGCCCGCGATGGTCCTGACGCTATTGGCACGGCCACGGCCGGCGAACAGGCGTCGTCCCGACGCATCACGCACGTCGACCCACGAATCGGCCGAAAAACTCAATCGCAAGCGTGCGCGTCCGAGTCCCGGAACCGTCTCGGTGCCGCCGGCGGCAACCGCCTCTGCCGTTGCACCGGTCGCCGCGCTCCCCGAATGAGCGCTGCCGGGCGTAGCGCCCTCGGCGGGCAATTCCGAACCGGCCACCCGATCAGCGGGGCGGCCGTCCGCGAGGCCACCGCCGGCCGCCTTCGGCGTGCCAACGTTCACCGCGGCGACCGTGGCGCCCGATGCCGGCCCCGCGGTCGCCGCGGCGTGTCGCGAGCGCCACGGCTGCCACCACACGAGTGCGGCGGCAGCGGCCAACACCGAGATGACCGCAACTCCCGTTACCGTTGCCCACGGCGGCGCGCGGTCCGGCGTCTCCGCCGACCGCATCCGCAGGGCCGGCGCCTGCGAAACTTGCACCGGCGCCGCCGGGCGTGTCTCGTAAGCACCGATGATTTCGTCCGCCGGCAGTCCGAGAAGCCCCGCGTACCGCTTCAGGTGCCCCTTGCCGTACACCGCAGGGCCGATGCGCGCGTAGTCGCCGCTCTCGAGCGCTTCGATGACCCAGGCATCAAGGTGCAATTGATCAGCGGCCTTTTGCGTGCTGAACCCCTTTCGCTCCCGCTCTGCCTTCAGGCGCCGACCGAGCGATTCGCCAGCCTCGCTCATCGATCGGCGCCGGATCGCATCATCTGGGCCTGTTCGGAGTTCGGAAACTCGGTCTGCACGCGCCGCGCGTAGCCGGCCGCCGCCGTGGCATCGCCCAACTTTCGCTCCGCCCGAAATCCCAGCCACAGCACTTCCGGCGTGACCGGATTCACCGCGAGATAACGCTGCACGAAATCGAGCGCCGCGGCCGCATCGCCGCTGTCGATTGCCAGATCGCCCAACTGCAGCATGGCCTCGGGCATATTGGGCCTGATTGCCAATGCCCGCGTAAAATAGCGCTGGGCGTCGAGAACGTCGCCGACGTTGCGCACGCACACGCCGGCATTCACCAGCGCCACTTCCGGCGTCTGGTACACCGGGTCGCGCGCCACCTCCCCGAACAGTTTTTCACCCGCGGCGGCTTTGCCGGTGCGGCAAAGAAATCCGGCATAGTTATTTTGAATGTTGGGATCGCGCGCCCCAAGGCGCGCGGCGGCGGCGTAGGCCTTCTCCGCCTTGGGCATTTCGTTCAGCCGCTCGAACACGAGGCCAGCGGTCAATTGCACATTCGCGTTGCCCGGATCTTGTTTCAATGCGCGTTCGATGAAGTCGCGCGAGTCCCCCAGCTTTCCGAGTTTCAGGTACTCGATCGCCAGCTGTACGTTGACGCCCGCCGCCTGGGCGCCGGTTTTGCCCGGCGCCAGGCCGCTGTGCATGCAGCCCGCGGTGAGGGCAAGCACCAGCACCGACGCAAGCAAGCGGCTGATCGTCATCAGACCTCCGCCGATGAGCGCGCCGCGGTGAGACGCGACCCCAAGCGCACCAGCGTCCGGTCGGTTACCTGGCCCGCGAGTTGCCCGCAGGCCGCATCGATGTCATTGCCGCGCGTACGGCGAATGGTCGCGATCACCCCGTTCTCGTTGAGGATGTCGCGGAATCGCAGGATCGTGGCCGCAGGCGAACGCCGGTAGCGCGTTCCCGGAAACATATTGAACGGGATGAGATTGAGCTTCGCGGGCCGCCCGCGCAACAACCGGGCGAGCTGCCGGGCATGCTCGGGCTTGTCGTTGATGCCGTCGAGCATGACGTACTCGAACGTCACGCTGCGGCCGTTCTGCTTGTCGATGTAGTGCCAGCACGCCGCCAGCAATTCGTCGATCGGATGTTTGCGGTTGATGGGCACCAGCTCGTTTCGCAGCGCGTCGTTGGGAGCATGCAGCGACACCGCCAGCGCGACGTTGCATTCCTCGGCCAGCTTGTACATCTGCGGCACCAGCCCCGACGTGCTCAACGTCACCCGCCGGCGCGACAAGTCATATCCCAAATCATCCGTGAATACCCGCATGGCCGGCACGACGTTGCGGTAATTGGCGAGCGGCTCGCCCATCCCCATCAGCACGATATTGGTGATTCGCCCGGACGGGCTGCCATCGGGGCGGCCATCGGTACGGCCGGTCGGGCCGCCGGCGGAAGCCTCGAGCTCGCGATGCGCCAGCCAGACCTGGCCGACGATTTCGGCGACGCTCAGGTTCCGATTGAAACCCTGCTGCGCGGTCGCACAGAAGGAACAGTCCATTGCGCAGCCGACCTGGCTGGAAATGCACAGCGTGCCGCGATCAGGCTCTGGAATGTAGACCGTCTCGATGCCCTGCACCGCGTCCATGCGCAACATCCACTTGCGGGTTCCATCCGAGGAGCGCTGTTCGGTGACGATTTCCGGCACGGAAATCTTCGCCACCTCGGCCAGCCGGACACGAAAATCCTGGGCGAGGTCCGTCATCACCGAGAAGTCGGCGGCGCCGCGGCGGTAGATCCACTTCATCAACTGCCGCGCGCGAAACGGCTTGGCCTCCAAACGTCCGGCCACGAAGGCCGTCAGTTCGGAGCGCGGCAAGCCGAGCAGATTCACGCGATCGTCGGCCACGTTGGTGCGTATGTCCTGATGGTGTCCCCACGCATACGCTAGCGCGTACGCGGGCAGACCTCAATTTCACGGAAGAAGTAGGCAATCTCGCGGGCGGCCGTGTCCGGGGCGTCCGAACCGTGCACGATATTTTCGTCGATGCTGGTCGCAAGATCGGCGCGGATCGTGCCCTTGGCCGCTTTTTTCGGATCGGTGGCGCCCATGACCTCGCGGTTCTTTGCGATGGCACCCTCGCCCTCGAGCACCTGCACCATCACGGGACCGGAGGTCATGAACTTCACCAGGTCCTTGAAAAACGGCCGCTCGCGATGCACGGCGTAAAAGCCCTCGGCCTCAGCCTGCGACAACTGCAACATGCGCGCCGCGATCACCCGCAAGCCCGCACCCTCGAACCGGCGATACACTTCGCCGATCAAATTGCGGCCCACGCCGTCAGGTTTCACGATGGAAAGGGTACGCTCGATTGGCATGATGACCTCGGGTGCTCGTACGGGAAATCCGCCCCAAAGAGGGCTGACAAAGACCGCGAAGTGTACTGGAGAGGGGCCCTTCAGGCAATCAGGACGGGTGCCGAAGTCCCTGTATTACTTGGAAAAACCGGGCCCTGGCTGCAGGGCATTGCGCCACGCAGTCCCTGCTGCGCGCAAGCCCTAAATCAGACGTTGAAGCTCTCGCCGCAGCCGCATTCGCCCTTGGCCTTGGGGTTTTGGAACTTGAACGCCTCGTTCAAACCTTGCTTGACGAAGTCCACCAGCGTTCCATCGATCAGCGGCAGGCTGGTCCTGTCGACCACCACCTTGACTCCGCGCGCCTCGAATACCGAGTCTTCCGGGCGAATTTCGTCGGCATAATTCACCACATACGCAAATCCCGAACATCCGGTCTTCTTGATGCCGACGCGCAGGCCGATGCCCGCGCCCCGCTTCGCCAGATGCGAACGGACCCGATCAGCCGCCGATTCCGTCAACAGTATTGCCATACCACGCCGCCCCTTGTTCATTGGAAAAAGTCGCCTGCGGCGCTTTTTCGGACACCAGCTTCGTTTCCGCTGGCAAAAAACGTGGTTTTTGCCAGCTGCCCGGCAGCAAACCACACCGCTATACATAACATGCATGCAACCCCGCCGCACGGAACCGCAGCGCACTTTTTCGTATGAACTTATGCCGATACCTCCCGATATGGGGACGATAGGGCCGCTATCCAGGCGTCTTCGACGATAAGGAGCCGGCCCAGCTTCTCGATCGGCACCTCAAACCGCTCGCGCAGCGCGTGGACACTTTCCGGCAGGACGGGCTCGGCGGGCCTGCCCACGGC
>WNFQ01000780.1_pt1 | contig 23980 bp, 16 predicted proteins | sample 5400171 | NCBI WGS metagenome assembly WNFQ01 (sample SAMN13153356, study PRJNA577476) | soil metagenome | isolation source: 20 cm soil under Madrone tree | place: USA:California | collected 2016-06-14
GCCGCAGGCGCCGCCCCGCTGAGCTATCAATGGCAGAAGAACGGGGCGAACATCGTGGGGGCAACCTCGGCCTCCTACACGACCTCGGCGACGATGACCTCCGATAGCGGGTCGACGTTCCGAGCGGTGGTGAGTAACACGGCAGGAACAGTTACGAGCGCCGCGGCCACACTGACGGTGAATGCGGCTCCGGCGCCAGGTATTCAGGTGAGTCCTGCCTCCATCAACTTTGCAAACGCCGTGGTCGGAACTACCTTGTCTCAAGTCTTGATCGTCACCAATACCGGCACGGCCACACTGAGCATTACCCAAGTGACGGCATCGGGCTCAGCCTTCGCTGTCAGTGGATTTTCACTGCCCTTGAACGTGAGTGCGGGGCAGCGAGCCACAATCAATGTAGCTTTCCTGCCAACCGCAGTTGGCCCCGTGTCCGGCAACATCTCTATTGCGAGCAACGCGATTGGTTCCCCGCTGGCCATTTCCTTAAGCGGAACGGGCGTGGCTTCAACTTTTCTGCTTGGAGCGAATCCGACAAGCTTGAACTTTGCAAATGTGAACGTGGGGAGCACCAGTTCGTTGAGCGTCACGCTGACGAACAATGGCAATTCAAACGTCACGATTTCGAGTGTGACGGTCGCGGGCGCGGGATTCAGCGCCACGGGGGTCACCTCGGGCACGGTCCTGACGCCCAACCAATCCATCGCGCTGAATCCTGTATTTACGCCAACCGCTGCCGGTAGCGTAACCGGCAGTGTGTCCGTGCTCAGCAACGCCACGAACTCGCCGGCAACAATTTCTCTAAGCGGCGTCGGTGTCACACCCGCAAGTTCGGCGTTTACTGCGTGGGTGGCGCCTAGTCTCGTCAGGGTGGGGCCGACCAATGCCCCCGGCACGACTTCTTCCATCAGCCTCTCCGGTGCCCGCGGCGAGACGCTAGACACTCAGATTATCGTCACCGCACCGGCGGGTGGCTTGACCAACGTGAACCTGAGCCCTTCAGCGCTCACCGGTCCAGGTGGCGCAACCATCGCGGCCTCCAATGTTGTGCTGTATCGCGAATACTATGTAACGGTCAGCGGCACGGTTCCTCAAGGCGGGTTTCCCTCCGGCGGAACGAATCCACCGCTTGGTTCGGGAACCTACGCGGAACCGCTCATTCCCTTCAATGATCCTGCGACTGGTTTGGCTCTGTGCGGAACTGCGGCGACGCTCAAGGCCTGCAATGCGACGATCAGCGCGGGGCAGAATCAACCTTACTGGATCGACATTTCCGTGCCGCGCGGACCGAGTAACAGCCCCCCAGGAACCTATACCGGTACGATTACGGTAACCAGCACTCAGGGAAACGTGACCGTACCCATCACGGTGACGGTGTGGAATTTTGAACTTCCGTTAAAACCCACCGAGCTTTCCGAGTGGACTCTTTGGAATCCCAATACGGGCAACACCGTAGCCACTTTGGCGCAAGCTCTCATGCGCAACAAGGTCATGAGCCGGTACGACAATGCCATCTCCGCCGTGCCCAACATGGCTACTTTTGGTATGAACCGCGTCGGTCTGGACGGATCATTTTATATTGGCATGCAGTGCAACGGGGGGTTCAGCAGCTTGCCAACACAGGTGCAGATCGCCGTGGCGGCGGCTACCTTTCCGATAGGTCTTGCGCTCGACGAATACGTTGCTGACGAATTGACGGGGTGCAGCGGGGCCTACAGCAACCTCAAGACTTTGGCGCGCAATTTGCACGCGAGCGGTGTGAAGTCCATTGCGACATTCAACGCGGTCGATCCGAATTTGCAGGACGATGGTAACGGCATCCTCCCCGCCATCGATCCAGGCCGGCTTCCTGGATTGGATGGAAGGTGCCGCGGGAGTTCTCTACTACCGCGCAGACGGCTGGACCTCGGGAAACGCCATTGGCTCGTGGGACAACTTGAACATATCGGCCTGTGGAAGCGGCTCGTCCAATCCCGGCGATGGTATCTTTCTCTACCCTCCTGGTCCGGTCGGCTCAACCGAGCCCGCTCCGGGCATTCGACTCAAAGCTATCCGTGACGGCATCCAGGATTATGAATACGTACAGATCCTCCAGAACCTGGGGCAAGGAGCCTTTGCGACTTCCGTCATCCAACCGATTGCCGCAAGCTGGACCAACTGGACCCACGACCCCAACGCACTGGAAGGTGCACGACTGCAATTAGGGCAAAAGCTCAATCAGCTTGCCCCATAGGGGCATAGGTGGTTGCCGGTTTTTCCGGCGGTCCGGCGCACTCCGCGCCGGACCGCGGAAAGTTGGGTTAACGCGGAATTGCCAAACGTGCGCCAAACTCGCGCCCCGGCGTCGCGCAATCTACGTACCCAGCCTTCGTTTGGAATTCGCCGGCAAGCTGCCCCATCGTCAAGCATCTCAATTCTCCGTTGCGCACCAGCATGCCAAGTTCCTCGAGAAAACGGGCGACAACGTTTTCAAGCCGCGGCCACTCTGCATAAAGGTTCTCCGGGTGGAACCAGACGTGGAAAACCCCGCCGTTTCGACGCACGCGTTCCAATCCTTTTCGCAGCCGCCGCAAACGACTCGAATCAGGTATGTACTTGCGCCAGCCGGCCGCGCATCGGATCAATAGCGATCCCGGAATGGAAACCATCCCCTCTTTGAGCGAAGGTTCGACCATGCGTGGTGCTAGTCCCGCGAAATCTGCCCATACCATGCCAATGGATGTAAGCTTCTTGCTTGCAAAGCGAAATGGTAGTTCGTCAACGTCGCGAAAACAGGTGAACCCTGCATCTCGAAGGTCACCGAGGTAAGCAACGGAATTCCGCGGAAAAACGAAACACTTGGTTGGGATTCCAAATTCTCGCGCGGTCTGGGCACAATAACGGTACTCCGCTATTGCTCGTTCCCGCGTCATGCCAGGCCATCCAAAGGGTACGTGTGAAAACGAATGAAATCCGATTTCCTGCTCGGGCTTTGCACGCTTGATCATTTCCACCAGGCGCGCGCCAAACCACTCGGGATGAGTCAATTCGTCGCCTTCTTTGGGAACGTAACTGAACCAAGGCTTCGAGAAGTGAGGGTAATTGACTTCTGGCAGCCCGGAAACGTCTGGCAACGAGGGACGCATTATCGCACCAACCACGGCCCAAGTTGCCGATAGGCCATTGCGCGTGAGGTGATTCAGTACGTTGGGCGCGCCGGTGTCGTAGGTCCACCGGCCCATCCTGAGTAGGTCGTCGTCAAATGAAAGATCGAAACTACCCCAACTGAGTTCCAAATCCAAACTGATTATAACCGTTGGTTCGGTCACTTACTCTCCAGTTTTGGTTGTGCCGCTCGAATGGGCATCGTGCGAATCGCACTTCCTGAGGAGTGTTGCGCATCCCGAGTACCGCCATCGCTCCCTCTGCACGGCGGCATGCCTTGTCTATCGAACCGGCCCCGAACCGCCGCTCAACCCTTCAACTTTTGGTGGGACATCCTTTCGCAGACGGGACACCGTTACGCAGACTCTCGTATCCGTTATAAAAGTGCTTGTAGGCAAATAGGGGCAGATCCAGTAGTCCAGGCAGAGGATCGTCTGCAGCCATCAGGGCGAACTCAACTGGGCTGCGCAAAGAGCGCAGGTACGCACCCAGGCTCAGGCGACCGCGAAGCATTAGGTGAATAGCGGCCGGAACATCTGTACTCATGCGGACCCAGCGAACACCTGTGCGCCCGGTCTTTTCCGGCACAGACCTGCCTACCATCATTCGCCAGAGCAGATAGGGAAAGTCTATCCCCGCGCGGCCGCCCAGCGGTGACCATGTCCAAAGCCTTGGATTGATATCCAGAAGTTTGTAGCGTCCATTTCGCGCGTCAAGCTTGTACTCAACTTCAACAAGTCCAGTGTACCGGATTGCAGTCAGCAGACGACGTGAAGGGCCCACGATCTCAGGGATGTCGAGAGTTTCGACAAAGGAACTTGAATAGCCGAAATCGATCGGGTACTGTCGCGTCCGGCGCGCGGTGAGAGAGGCAATCGGTTGTCCGTCGTAGCAGAGCGCCGCGTACGAGAATTGGGATTCGCCTCCCCCAGGGATCCGCTCCTGAACGAGAATCAATTCTGGCGGAATCAACTCCCGGGCTTCACGGTACCGCGCAAGAAGCTCTTCGCGATTCGCCACCGGCCAGGCTTTATCCGCCGTGAACCGATTGATCGTGGCGTGCGTGGCAGGTTTCAGAATGGCGGGAAAAGCGCATGGGACGCCCTCGAGATCCACTTCGGTGGCGGGATAGATCGTTGACGGGTAGTCGACTTTTTGTTCGGCCGCCAATTGATAGGTAAGACGCTTATCGTAAGCCCAGCGCAGGGCCTCCCAGGTGGGTGTCGATACGAGGAATCGGCGCGAGAGCGCTGTGTGGAATTTCGAGAGCAAAGCGGCTGATTCGTCACTGGTTGGAAACAGCACCCATTGGTCGAGATCGTAGCGTGCGGCGAGTTCCAATAGATACCCGACTTGCGCTTCACTCTCCCCGTCTGGCCAAGGCAAAGTCCGGAGCGTATACCGAGAGCAGCTGGCCAGCTTCGCGTTGGGCGGAGTCGTCACCCAAACTGGCACGCCATGGCGGCCCAAGCTCCTCGCGATCGAAAGACCGTTGAGGTTACCGCCTATCACCAATGCGCCTGTTGTTTCCGTCATAGGAAGAAGGCCAGTGCTTCACAAAAACGTCGGACGGTTCTGAGATGTGGTGTGCTCATCGCGAGGACGGAATTATCCGAGCTCGGCGACGAGTGGTTCGCCGACCCGAACGCGATCGCCCGCAACTTTCCGGACGACGGAGCGAAGTAGTGCGCGTGAAGAATAATGCGTGCCGACGACAAATTGCATCAGCGGGCCGAAACTCCAAACGGCCGGCGCCCCGAGAAAGTGCAATCTCGGCACCGACGATTCGAACCCCTCGCTGAGCCGAGGATATCCTTGGAAGCGACTTATGGACTGTGCCAGCTCCGGGGCAAGGAAATCGTACTTGGAAACGTCCACTCGATAGCCCGTTCCCAGAAGAACATGGTCGATGGTTCTCTCGCTTCCGTCATTTAGCTGGACTTTTATCCGCCCGCCAACCGGGGCAGCGGAAACAGCAGTACGGCCAAGGTTTACGGGCACGTTTTGGAGCCGCGCCACTAGCCATCGCGCGCCAAGTGGCCGGATCGATCGTTTCCGGAGCCAGTCCTGAATCGACCGAGGCAGGCGCCTGACCAAGTCGGGCCGCGCCACGACCTGGCTGATGCCGGCGGGACCAACGTCGGTGGGCGCATAAAGCAACTTCGAGATCGTGGCGCCCAAACCAAAGTGAATCGTCTTGGAGACTATTCCCCCAAGCCAGTGAATCTGACGCGCCCGGGCTACGATTTCGACTTCGGCACCGCTTTCGTGCAGCAGTGCAGCCGATTCCAGTGCGCTCTGACCACTTCCGATCACGAGCACTTGTTTTCCAGCAAACTTTCGCAACTCGCGATGTTCAGCTGTGTGAGACGCTAGCGAACACGGGAGGCCTGCAAATTCGGGCGGGCGCCAAGTGAACGAACCAATGCCGGCAGCAACGACTAGACGGCGTGCAAGGACCGTCTCACCCTCTTCGAGGATAAGTCGGAAGCCCCTTGCATGGGACTCGACGCGGGCAATCTTCCGTCGATCGAGGTCGGGTATCGCCTGACGTTGATACCAGAGTCCATAGTCGACGAAGCGGTCGAGTGGTACGGGGCTGGAAAAGTGATTGCTGCTTGCCGCTTGGTATGCCTCCAGGGTCAAAGACTGGTTCGGGTCGGCAATATGCGATGCTGCCCAACCCGAACGGAGCAACATGCCCGTCGGCATGTTGCGTTCCCAAAAAGACATGGGCTCGCCGAACGTATGCACGTCCAGACCTTTGACCTTGCGCAAGTGAGCGGTCGCGGATAGTCCATAAGGGCCGGCGCCAATGATTGCTACGTCACATTTTGTCATTTTTTTCTCTCGTAACTTGAAGTTTTACTTTGGTAACCCCGGTATTAGAAAAGCTGTGATGCTAGGTCTTGCAGGCAGAAAGATCTTTGAGCGGTATATTTATCGCCTAGGGAGGGGAAAGCTGATGGAGCTGTTGCCCCAGTTGCAGCCGTGCACCTTCCAGTGCGTTCGGATCGTGACTCCAGTTGCTCCAGCTCGTGGCGATCGGCTGGATGACTGAGTTCACGAAGGCGACTTGCCCGAGGTTCTTGAGAATCTGCGCGTATTCGTAGTCTTGAATGCCGTCACGGATGGCCTTGAGACGTATCCCTGGAGCGGACTCGCTGGAGGCGATCGGACCAGGCGGATAGAGGAATATTCCGTCGCCGGGTCTTCCGAGGCCGTGGCCGCAAGCTGTAGTATCCACATTGTCCCAACTGCCGATAGTATTCCCGGCGGTCCATGCGTCTGAGCGATAGTAAAGAATCCCCGTCGCCCCTTGCATCCAATTCAAGAATCCCGCCTGGACGCGCTCGTTTATCGGGGGATAGTCAACCATCCATTCAGGAGCGTTGCCCAACCCCGTGTTGCAAGACGTATAGCTCCAGAGGTCTCCCCCACCGGTAAACGGGAGACTTGGCCACTGTTGCACTGAATCTAGCAGCGCCCAATGGTCGATGGCACTGCGCCCATCCCCCTCATCGTATAAATTAGGGTCGGGCGTGTTGATCGTCATAATGGTCTTGACGCTTCGATTAGCCGCATGGGCGTTGGTGCCCATTGTCTTGAGGGCGGTGTAAGCGCCTGGGCAGCCATTCAATTCGTCCGCGACGTAGAGGTCCAGCTCGAGGCCTGCCGGAAAATTGGCAGCCGCCTTGTTGATTTGATTTGTCCAAGGGAGGTTGCTATAGGAACCGTCGCACTGAATCCCGATAAAGTAGAAGCCGCCCAGCCCAGAGCGATTGAGGCCGAAGTTCTTCACGTCGGAGGATGCGTCGCCGGCAACACCATACATAACTTTGTTGCGCATCAGGGCTTGAGCCAAAGTGGTTATCGTATGGCCGGCGGTGGGAGGCCAGAGCGACCAGAGGGAAAGTTCCGAGGGCTGCGCGGGAAGCTCAAAGTTCCAAACCGTCAGTGTGACCGGGATCGTCGCATTGCCCTGAGCGGCTGTGATCGTGATCGTGCCGGTATAGGTTCCCGGCGGGCTGTTACTCGGTCCGCGCGGCACGGAAATGTCGATCCAGTAAGGTTGATTCTGCCCCGCGCTGATCCTCGCATTGCACGCCTTCAGCGTCGCCGCAGTTCCGCACAGAGCCAAACCAGTCGCAGGATCATTGAAGGGAATGAGTGGCTCCGCGTAGGTTCCCGAACCAAGGGGTGGATTGCTGCCTCCGCCGTAATTCGCGGTGCCCGTAACACTGACGTAGTATTCCCGGTACAGCGTCACGCTCGATGCCGCGATACTCGCACCGCCCGGACCTGTAAGCGCTGAAGCGCTCAAGTTCACGTTCGTCAAGCCACCAGCCGGAGCATGTACGATTACTTGCGTGTCCACGGTCTCGCCACGTGCGCCGGATAGACTGATGAAAGAAGTTGTGCCAGGGGGCGCGGTCTTACCCACTCTGACCAGACTGGATTCCGCCCACACAGTAAACGCGGAGCTTGCCGTCACCGTTTGGCTACTCGGCTGGGTGGTGATCGAAGGGGCCACGGCGACAGGCCCCGCGTGGATGCGCGTCATCGGCATATTGAATACTATGAGGATCGTAAGGACGACGAGCACTGCCGCCGCAAACAGCAGGCCCTTAACGTGGCGGAAGGTCCCGCGCGCTACAAGTTCCCCGTTTCGACCGCTTGGTTTATCGTAGATATTCACGGCATTCGAAAACTTCAGGCCTTCTTGGAATAAGCTATCGTTCTGAAGAACAAAACTGTTCATCTTGCTGTGATGCTTTTGGGGCGAGCTACTGGTTGGACCTGGCCACTAAACTGCCGCTCTTGCCGATATTCGGTCGCAAGGATAGCGGCAGTTCTTTCATTTGCAAAAGTCCGAGATACTCTCGGTAGAGCGCTTCCCAGATCTGCTCTTGCTGAAACTCTCGCTTGACTCGTTCCTGGCCGGCGAGTCCCAGTTTAGTGGCCAAGGCTCTGTCGCTAATAAGCCTTGCCAACGCATCAGCAAGCGCTGGTACATCACCCACGGGGAAAAGAAGGCCGGTCTCGCCATCCACCACCATGTCTACGATCCCAGTCGCTAACGCACCTACCACCGGTTTGCCGGCGGCATGTGCCTCCAGGACGACCGTGGGTAGACCCTCTCGGTGGCTTGGCAGGACCAAGACATCGGCAATCGCATAGTAAGGGGCCGTGTCTTGCACTGGCCCTGCAAAAATCACGTGCGAATGCGTCTCCAGACATCTCCGAATATGGACAGGAAGGGAGTCTTCGTCCTCGAAGCATCCCACCAGAAGAAGCCGGAGATCTGGGAATTGATTACCGAGCCGCAAGAAAGCTTCCATCAGCTCGGGAATGCCTTTGTCACAGGTCAGACGCCCAACAAATATCACGACAGGCGCATCCGCAGGGATTCCTAACTGACGCCGCAACTCAGCAGCTCGCCTCATCGTCTCTGGCGTGGCCGCGAAACGCGAAGCGTCCACGCCATTGCAACTGCCCGATCCAAAAACCACTGCTTGCTCCCGCCTTGTGAGTCCGGAAGCAATCGCCTTCTCACGCACGCTCTGGCTGACGCATATGACCCGATGGGCAAAACGACAAGCTAGGCGCTCGGCATAGATGAGGAGTCGCCGCTTCAGTCCCTTGGTGGTCTCGAACCGCAAACCGTGCAGCGTGTAAAATCGGCAAGGGACACGGTTCAGCCAAGCTGCAAGGCCCCCTAGCAACCCTGCCTTCGGGGTTCCCACATTGGTGACTGCGGGGCAAAGCGCGCGCATGACGCGCCACAAGCGCCAAAGTGTTACAAGATCTCGTATGGGAGCGATCTCTCGCTCCATGGGCACTTCGATGATCGGAACACCCTCGGGCCGGGCCACTTCCCACTCGCCCTTGCGTCGGTCCGGGGAGAGAACCGTCGCATCAAAGCCCCTATCCTGGAAATACTCCAGCTGACCTTGCAGGAAGCCAATCGCGATTGACGAATTCACCGCAATGATCAGGCGGGGTCGGTCCGAATTCACACGCATGTTTGTGTCATCTAGCATCTTTATCTTCCGGTTTGCGGTCTGCCCAGCTGCTCGGCAACCGTCTTGGGCGGTGCTTTTTCTTCTGGATTGAAGACGTTGATGGAATAATCCGCGCGACTGGTGGCATCCGCTGCCCTAATCAGCTTTACCGTAAGAAGTTAAAAGAAAATGAATCGGGTGCGTTCACATTCCCGAGCAGGAACCGGAATATCCCTGTACTGGCGGATTTACCGGGCACATTGCGAGAGGCTCGGGGAAGGCATACCTCGTAGTGTTCTGGCAGCCAGCTGCGCGTAGATCGTCTGATAGCGTTCCACAATCGCTGGCAGTGCGAAATGCTGCTGCACGCGGCGCCTGGCGGCCATTCCGAGGCTGCGCCTTACTCCGGGTCCGGCTGCTACGAGCTTCCGCCATTCTTCGGCCAGCGCATCCGGATCTCCAGGCGCCACGACCCTACCGGTCTCTCCGACAATCAGCGCGGAATCCCCTACGTCGGTCACCACGCAGGGCGTTCCGCACGCCATGGCTTCACCGATTACAAGGGGAAAGGCTTCGCCACTGATGGAAGCAGTAGTGGCGATATCGATCCCGGCAAAGAGGCGAGACACATCTCGGCGTAGCCCCAAGAGATGACAGCGGTCACGTATGCCTGCGGCCTCGATCCATCCTACCAGCCGCGGGTTTTGCCAATTGATGTCCAGGCCGCACAGCAAGAAGTGAACGTCGGGCATTTGTTTGTGTAGCCGCGCGGCTGCCCGAACGAAGTTGCGATGATCCTTTTGGGGATGGAAGCGGGCTGCTATTCCAATTAAGAGTGCATCTGCCGGGATACCTAGCTCCTCACGTACGGACACGCGGGCAGCAGGGTCGGGTTTGACTTGCTCCAGATCGAAGCCGTTGGGGACAACCTCCAGTTTTTCGGCGGCGTAGCTAAGTTTCTTGTGGATGTGCAGCGACGCTTCTGAGCAACATAGAATGCGGGCGGGCAATCTTCGCGATAAAAAGGCACAGGCGCGATTGACTAACATGGTTCGGCGCTTATCAACGCGAGGGTCAAGCGCGTTATGGTGGATAGCCCAAACCACAGGCACATCACTAGCTAGGCGCGCGGCGAGAGCGCCGACCAAGTTCGCATGATACATCCAGGTGTGAATGACGTCTGGCTTCGACTCGCGGATCCATCGCGCAAGGCGCATCACCAGCAAAGGGTTGGGCACATTCGTTTTCATGCCGAGTGTGCGTACGCGCACACCGACTTCTTGTATTCTCTCCGCCAGGTCTAACAGGCCGGTAAGCGAGACAACTTCGTTTTCAAACCGCGTGCTATCCATCCCAGAAACGACTCGGGAGAGCATGATTTCGGCCCCGGCGGGGCCGAGGGTTGTGATGACGTGCAGGACCTTTATCATATTGCTTTTCGCACTCCCTGTTGGCTTCCCACGCCTTCTTCGGCCGGGATGGCGGACTCCCGGGGTACGCTTTCTGCGCCCAGACGATACGAATGATCAACGAGATTTTCGTACAGTTCCTCGTATGCCTGGACCATCCTCGGCACGTCGTAGTTTTTCCTTGCCCGGCGCGCGGCTGCCATCCCCAACGACTGCCTAGCTTCTCGATTTCGTAAGAGAGATGCCATGGCGTTGGAAAGACCCTGAACATCTCCCGGCTGCACGATAAGACCTTCCTTTCCACTCTCGATGAGGTTCGGCACGCCACCTACAGCCGTGCTCACGATAGGCAGACCGGAGGCCATGGCCTCCATAACCGAGAGCGGGTTGCCCTCGTAGTCTGAGCTCAGCACGAAAACATCCATCGCGCCCAACACGTCCGGAATATCGGCCCGCAGCCCGAGGAAGTGGGCTTGGCCGGCTACGCCGAGATTTTTAGCTTGCTGCTCCAGTTGTTCCCGCAAGGCTCCCTCTCCAACCAGGACCAAATGCGCGTTTGGATCGGAAGCGGGACCTTGGGCGAAAGCTTTCAGGAGCAGCGCGTGGTTCTTCTGTGGAGCAATGCGTGCCACGCAGACAAACAGAACATCGTTGTCCCCGAAGCTTTCCCGTTCCCGCCATTCTCTGCGAGGAGTCTGCGCACAAGCGTAGCAATCCATTGGAATACAGTTCGCGATCACGCGGCACCGTGGAATCCCATAAAGGCGCTCTAAGCTGAGTGCTACCTCTTCCCCAACGGCTACAGGGACGACTCCATGGTTGAATGCATAACGCTGAATCCAGCGCGCCCTGGGTTCAACCTCGCGTTCCGCCATATTGTGAACGGTATGCAACAGTGAAGCGCGCCTAAGAAGTAAAATAAATGGTAACGCATAGCGAAGCACGTGCAGATGGGTGTGAACAATATCCGGCCGGCAATCGCTGAGAACACCAGGTAATCTTTGGTACATGCGGTAATCGAATCCCGGCCGTTTGCCTAGGTATCGAACTTCGATCCCAGCCTCCTCCAGCAAACGGTCGAGGTCGGATTCCAACCGCCCCGTGAACGAAACGACTACCGGTTCATACCGCTCACGATTCAATCCTCTTACGATATGGACCGCTACGCGCTCGGCGCCACCCGGGCTCAGCATCGGTACGATATGAACCACTTTAATCTTCTTCATGATCTCAGGACGAGGAGACGATTCTCATGATACGCGCAGAAACGATAGTCGAGCTTCAGCAAGAGCGGGGGCATGCCTCTCCGTTGGCCACTTCTGGGCCATGCTGCCGCATTGCGCCATTAGCAGGCCGAAGAAGAACCATGTCGGTTTCCGCATTTCCCAAGATAAGCTGGATACTCCTACTACCCAAACCCCGAGACATACAATCCACAGTTTCTGGGGGAAGGGGGGCATTGCCCTCAGTGACAGCGCCAGGACACCGAGCAAGCCGCAAAAAAGTGCAAAGCCGATCACGCCCTGCTCGACGAGGACGGACAGGAATGTATTGTGCGCAGCGGGCGTCCAAGGCCTCCCGACTTGTTCGGGCCGGATCGGTTCAGCCAAAACACGGCTGACGGTAAGCCGGAACGCATTCGCTCCAACACCCAGGAAAGGATGCCCGCGGAAAAGTTCCCAGCCTGCTTTCCAGATGACCGTGCGTCCGGTGAGCGTACCCTGTGCGAATTCGCCAGGCACCGTAGCCAGGCGTTCCCAGGAGGTCGAGGGTACGAAGAGAAGAGTGCCAAACACGACCAATAATATTGTCAAGAGGACGGCGAGTTTCTGACGCCCTGTCAACTGCGCGTGGGTCAAGGGCACGATAGCCACGGCGACAAGAGTTGCCAGGGTGGCCCCCCTTGAGGCGGTCAGCAAAATTGTCGTTCCTGCCAAAACAAGCTGCAGTCTGTAGACCCAAACCATCCGCCCCTTGTTCTGAATGAGCAGGTAGTATGAGAAGGGAATGCTCAAGGCCATGATTAGCCCCAAGTCATTGGCATCTAGCCCGGCGCCTGCATAACGTTGATAAACGGACTCTTGGTGAGAAAGATATAGGTATACAGTGTCGATCCCACAGACGAAGGTCCCAAGGATATAGGCCTGCATCAGCCGCGTTAGTTCGCGCTCCCGAGGGCAGAGTTCCCATATCAGCCACACCATTGTGAAGAGTTGGATGTACGTGAAAGTCTGCGTTAGAGTTCCCTCGGGGTAGAGGCTCCACAGGTAACTTACCGCCGTGAACAGGACGAATACGGCCATCATGATGTGGCCGGGCGCTGGGCGTCTGACTCTTCCTCTTTCGATGATTGCCAAGACACCAAGACCTCCAGTAAGCATGCCGATCAAACGTGCGCTTGTGCCAAAATCAGAGATCGTGACTGCGTCTTCCCATGGGATGGCGAACACCAAGAGCCAAAGGCAAGCGAACGCAAGCTTGCCCAGTCTGGAAAACTCTTGGGCCCCGGCGAGAGAGCAAGCGGCTCCATAGTTCCTAGGTCTTGGCGAAGCCCAGGGCCGACGCAGTGCCGGCACTAACACTCCGTGGTGCCACAGCCTAAAGCTTTGCGCAGCTTCCTGAAGAATTGCTCTCCACTGCCCAAAGGATGCACCGAGGCTCCCCCGCTCAATCACTGATCATCTCCCTTCCGTTCCGGCGAGACGGATTTGTACTGACATCGTCATGCTGTTTCAACCCTTTCGGCACACACATGGGCGTGTGTTCGCAGGCCTATGACTAGAATCACGACGCTCCCTGCAAGCTGCACGATCGCAGCGATCAGCATCGCGAGGAACGCCCCTAGCAGCCCCTGCCGTGCAACCAACCAATAGCAGGCTGCTAAAAGGCTTAGGTTCGCAAGAATATTCAGTACGACCTGTGAATTGTAATAACCAGCCGCGGTCATCCCGAATCCCAAAAACTGGGCCATAAACAGGACGCTCCCGGTCGCCATAATCCAAGGAAGGAGGTCTGCTCGCTCGGCGTATTCGGGCCGGAACAGGATGGTGAGGATCGCGCGTCCCGCTAGTTTGGAAATAATCATTCCGCACACTCCCAGCATTGCCCCGAAGGCGAGGAGCTTGCCGAGGAGCGAGCCGAACGCCACAAGGTTGCCGCTGGCGTACGATCTGGCTAGGCGGGTAAAAGCAGACTGCCCAAGCGACACCACCGCCATGTTTCCTACTGAAATCATGAATCCGATCGCTGAGAAAATACCCAGCTCCCGGTCCCCGAGTGCTTGCTTAATGAAATAGCTAGGGACGCTGGCATTCAAAGAGGTTAAGAGCACTACAATTCCGAGAGGGAGACTGAGCCACAGCAATTCGCTTTGCACTCTCAGATTGAGACGCGGGCTCAGCGCTTCGTTTCGAGAGAACCATTTGGATTGCCCACCCAAACCGTGGGTACGCTCGCAAATGTCGTAGCCGAAAAGGACGATTGCGCGCGCCAGCAGAACACCTGCGACTCCCCACAGAAGATTTCTGCTGACATAAGTTGCGACTGCCAGTCCAAGCACGGACAGCAGCGCCCTGGCAATCAATGATTTGGAGATCTCAACCATTCTGTCGTGCAGTTGCAGCCGCGCATAATACACATCGCTGATGGTTTCGATAGCGTACGCGCCACCCACCATCAGAACCACCGCCGTCAGTTCCCACCGATATCCTAGGATTTGGGTGATGGCGAAAATAATCACGAGTGCCAGCGACGTGGTCAGCAAGCGCAGGCTGAGGTAATGGCCGAAATGGATCTGCCGACGAGCGCCCGAAGTCATAACGGCCCGAAGTTGCATGTTCGTGAGCATCATCACGGGATATACGACGGCGAGACCCAAAGCGTACTGCCCCACCAGTTCTGGCCGAACCAGCTTGGCCAACAGCATCAGCGTCGCAAACTGGCCGCCCGCATAAATAGCATTCCCCACGAACGTCCAGCTGAAATCGGTGCACAAGGAGCGACGTTTGCCTTGCTGCACGGCGAATACACCTGGGGCTTCAGTGCTCACGGTCACCAAACTGCACAGTGGCAGTTACAGGTGAGGGTATTGATCGGACGACGCGGGATGCTTGCGTGTCGTGAGTCACGACCCTCTCGGGAAGATCCTTTGCTAGCGCTGATGTGAAAAGCACTGCGCCCTCGGGATTGAGATGCATTCCGTCCGGCCGATAAAACTTTGGCGAAAGCGCCGCTGGATCAATCGGCACCGATATATCCACTCCGGCCGTGCGCGCAGCATCGGCCATTTGGCTGACCGCACTCTCCGAAGATAGAGTCGGCGGGACCAAAAGAATCAGTTTGGCTCCGTGTGCTTCACATAGCCCACGCAGCCTTTGCAAACGGGGAATCGTAATCTCTTCAAACTCCCGGCCCTCCGGAATGGCCGGTTTCGGATTTACGAGCAAGAAAAGATCTTCGACATGAGGAACCACGTGGCTAAGAACCTGTGTTCGAATGGCGCTGCGGGTATCCCAGAACGTGCTCGAATGTGCAAGCAAGAGATTGCTTGTTGCCGTGCGGTCTAGATGCAAATCCGAAGCCACCGCGAGCGTGTCTCGGGCATCAAAGAAGAGCATGGGAGCATAATCCTGACGCACGCCGTTTTTCAGAAAGTAGTTCACACCCACACCGACGACCACCACCTGTGGTCTCGCCCCTTGACGGAACAGCCGCTGCAGCCCGTACAGCCAGTCATAGTAGCCGGTGGCCTCAAGGAAAATGGGATAGATACGCATGCTGCCGGATGTCAACGCCCGCAAGCGATCCAGTTCGACTCCATGCAGTAGTAAAGAATTACCCACCATCAGCACACAAGGGAGTTCGCCAGGTCTAGCGGGGCGCATCTTAACGGCTTCGTCATATTGCCGAGAAACGCGGGCATAGGTGACCGAATGATGCTTGAGCAGATAAATGGAGGAAATCTCCACGGCAATTATGAGGATCGCGCAGATCCCAACCAAGGCCTTCGCGTAGGCCAGGGCTATAGATTTAGAATCGAAAACAGACGAACGCATTGCGATTGTTCCCCGAAAAAAGTGCTAATGCAACGAGAGAGAAATTCGCAACTCCTGTCCGAAGGAGCTCACTTTTTTGGCCTACTGTGCGACATACGCCTGGTAGTTGCCGTAACTTCCGTAGCCGTAACCTCGGCTGGTCTTTGGATCCCAGCTGTTTAGCACGGTGCCGAGCACGCGCGTTCCGTCTTCGGCGAAACGCTGACTGGCGAGTAACGCGCTTTCGGTCGTGGTTTGCCCGGCGCGAACCACCAAAATGACCCCATCCGCGAAGCGGCCCAGCAAGCGCGCATCCGCGAGATGGATCATGGGGGGTGCGTCAATCATGATCATGTCAAACTCCATTCGCAGGCGCGTCAAAAGCCTAGACATTCGGGGAGAATAAAAGAGATTCGCAGGGTTTCCACAGCAACTGCCCCCGGGCAGCAGGGAAAGACCGCAGACTTCGGTGTCGTGAACAAGGTGCGAGAGGGGAACGGTTTCAATCGGGGTGTCCGCCCACAGCACGTCACTCAGACCCCAGCTGTTTGCCATACCAAACAGCTTATTCAGTCTGGGGCGGCGCAGATCGCCGTCAATCAGCAGCACCTTGCGGCCGATCTCCGCCATTGCGAGACTGAGATTACAAGCCACTGTTGTCTTGCCGTCGCCCGGGCTTGCACTTGTGAGGACCACCACCCGAGGACGGTCTCCTTCCTGGTTAGGCAAAAGGATGGAAGTCAGCGTGGTACGGGCGCATTCAGCGACCAAAGATGGCTTGCGCTTCCAGGTGGCTAGTTCGGGACAATCGCCAAGCGGGGACTTCCGGGCACTCCCAGGGGGAATCGCCGCAGTAGGACGAAGCGGCGGCAGAACGTTAGAGATTTGCTTGGAGACGGCGGCCTCGTCCAAAGGTATAACACCCAGTTCCGGCAAGTCTAAGTAGACCTGTGCCTCGCCCGGAGCGCTTATCCGGCGGTCAACACGTTCCCGGAGCAGCACGAATCCAAAACCCAGGAACACGCCGCCGAAAAGGCCAATCGCGGAGTTCATCGGATAACTAGGCCGGTAGGGGAGAAGCGGCGGTTTGGCGGGATCAACGACCAGCACATTGCTGGCGCGCATGGCGGAGGCCAAGCCGGCTTGCTTGACCCTCTGCAGCATTGATTCATAGAGCTGGCGGCTCGAATCCACCTCGCGCTTCAGGGTGCCGTAGTGGATCGCCTTGCTGGATTGTTCCGCCACGACCTGCTGCTGTTCGTCGTGGGCTTTGGACAGTAGTGTTTCACGGCGGAGCGCGGCCGCGTATTCGTTGCCGATGCGGCGCAGGACGTTGGAGCGTTCCTTCTGCATCTCGGAGCTCAGTTCGTTGATCTGCGCTTGCACGCGCTGCACCTTGTAGTGCGCCGGGGTCAGCGTTGCACTGAGTTCGACGTACTGCCGCTGCAATTCAGTCAGCTTCTGGCGGTACTCACGCATTGTCGGGTCTTCCAGCATCTCCGGCAGGGAATCTGCTGGCTTGCTCTTCGCCTCTTCGAATTTCGACTGGTTGGCGATGCGGTCGGCCTGGGCCTTGGAGAGCTCGTCTTGTATTTCTTTGAGCCGGCTCTCCGATAAGTTTTCCTTCTCCGAGGTAAACGACAGCCCGGAGCTGCGCGCGTAATCTTGGAGCTGCCCCTCCGACTGTTCCAGCTTGGTCTTCATCTCGTCCAGATGGTTCGTCAGCCATTCGGCGGTGCGCTGCGTGGACTTCCACCGCATCTCTTGGCTTTGTACGATGAATTCGCTGACCAGCGTGTTCGCAAAGTCCGCGGCCTGCTTGGGATCCGGTGACTCGTACATCACCTCCAGCAAGCGCGAATTGCCGGATGCGCGCACCGTCAGATTGCGCGCTGCCTGGCGGATCAATTCCTGTTTTTTTGCCACTTGCGAAGTTTTCGACCATGCGAACATCCGCTGTACGCGCGACGCGAAGCCCCGCCAGCCGGTTGCGGGCCGCTCTTGGTCGAGGTTCAATTTGTCGATCACCCGCTCGAGTAGCGATTCGCTCTGCAGGATCTTGGCCTGCGTCTCCACGTACGATTCCGGTGAGGCGTAGCTCCCGTTGGAATCGGTGGGATCCACGCTCTTTATATCCATGAAGTTCGCATTGAAATCCTGGATCTCGAGCGAAGTCCTGACGCGGTAAGTCGGTGTCTGCACCAGGCTGATCACGACCGCTGCGGCCAGCCCCACCAGGGCAAAGCCGAGTAGCGTCTTCTTGTGGCGGATCAGAATATTCCAGTAGTCCATGAGGCTGTCGTAGCCTGCCGCCCCGGGGCCTTCCGCCGGAAGTGACTCTACATACCTGTACACTGCGGGTCGCTGCTCCGCTCCCAGGCTGAGTTCGGTCGAGCCTCGGTCAGTTTTATCGAGTGGAAATTCGGAAGCTTTCATTTCTGTCCTCAGAGTACGCTTCAAGGCCTGCGCCAGATGGCCATGCCTGTTCCCGTTTGAATAGCTGCTTCGATGCCGCGCAGGGCCGCCTTCTTGCCCGTGCTGCCAGGGATGAACAAAATGTCGTCGCCACGAAGTGCGACGTCTGCTTTCTTTCCGTTGAGGACGTCTTTAACATCCACGGCCATCTCTTCACGCTTATCGGCGTCGCGATTCAGCCGCAGGATCCTGGCATGCCGTGCGTCTGCGGTTGTGTTGAGCCCCTCGGCGAGGGAAAGCACCTGGAGCACGGAGATGGACTGGTGTTCGCCGAGAACGAATCCGCCTGAGCGCTTTACCTCTCCGATCACGTACACCATTTCGGCCTTCGGAACGGAGATGACATCATGCGGAAAAATCTGAATGTTCTCCTCGGGGTTTTTGGCCTCCATGATTTTTTTCAAGTTGAGTTCGGCCACGGTGAAGCGACCCGAGGCGTCCAGCTCCGTCTTCGGCAATGGGAGGCAGCCCCACTCCACTTGCCGGGTGATACGGACGCTGTACCCGGCGTCCGGCCGGATCCCTCCGGCTAGTGCTAGCATCTCCAGCAACGTCTTGTGTCCCTGCACCTGGTGAACACCCGGCGCGTTTACTGCGCCTAGGATAGAGACCGGCTGACTGCGCACTTCGGCGATGCTTACAACAATTTGCGGATCGCGAATGTATTTGCTCAGAACTTTGTTGAGCTCTTTCTCGGTCTGTTGCGCGGTCAACCCGGACACATGGACGCGTCCCCCCAGCGGCACCTGTATGTCGCCGTCGCCGTCAACACGCACTGGTTTGTTGGCGAGCTCACTTAATTCAGGCCCGGAAATCTCCAGCTGGTCATCAGGCCCCAGCAGGTAAGTGGAACGAACCTGGCTGCCGCACTTCGCCTTCAGCGCATCCGGCTCCGTCGGCAATGGAACTTGCGCAGCCGCACCCCCGATTAGGAAGAAAACTGCCGCGCCGGCCGGGACAACTCTCGAGACCATCATCAATCGAACCGCGCGAATCCACAGGGAGCTGGCCAGACCGGCAAAGCCGGCTCGAGTGTTCCGCTCGCAACCCGGCGATGTCCGTGCACTGCTTAGCTGTGTGTTCATGACGGCAGTCCTCATTTCTCCTCACGGAGACCGATTTTGTGCTTTCAGCCTTAGCTGGAGGTTGGAACGACTATGGACTGACGCACCCTGGAAGCTATCACTGGACCGACTGTTTCGAACGCAGGCATCTGACTCTGTTCTCTCTGCTTTTTAGCAAACCAGGAACCCTGTATTTTCTCCACACTGGCTGCAACTGCGCCGGAGAATCCACTCGTCGTAAAGATTTCGAGATCCATCAAAAGAGGAGACGCCGTGTTCTTTCGATACAGTGTGAAACCGCCCAGCTGCTTTTCGTTGCGTTTCATCAGGCTGAAAGTCAAACTCCAATTTGTTTCTGATGATGTTTGTATCTGATTCCAAAGGAATTGAAGTTTGGAATCGCTGACACGGTTCAATGGACAGAGCTCAATCTCGCATGGTAATCCTGACGATAAGTACAAGCCGAAACCGTCGAATCCGATCGGTTCAAGACACTGCCGCAATATCTGGCAGAATTGTGGGAGGCTAGCGCATGACTCCAGAGCGTCTGCGGCCCTGCGAATGCTTATATCATTGGCGATCACGTGCCGCTGATTCAGGGTCCGGGTGGCCACGTAGCCCAACTCGGAAAACTCGTGATAGCGTAATTGCTGGACACCAATCAAGACGCCGATTCCAACCACCACCAGTACCGCTCCAACTGCGGCACCGCCTGGATTAAGTAGAAGCAGACTGAATAGGCCAAAGCAGGCGCTCACGCCATAAAGCACCAAGACGGTTTGTCTATGGGAAATACCCCGGCCGAGCAACTTGTGGTGAATATGCTCACGATCGGGGGCGAATAACTGTTTGCGGCTCAAGAACCGCCGGATCACCGCGACGGTGACTTCCAAAATCGGCAGCCCAAGAGAAACGATGGGGATCGCAACGGCTACTATGGTCGAAGATTTCTGTGATCCCGCGATGGCAATTGCGCTTAGCAGGAACCCGATCAGCAGACTGCCACAGTCGCCGAGGAATATCGAAGCTGGATTGAAATTATACCGGAGAAATCCGGCGATTGCGCCCGCCAGGGCAAGCGTCAGAAAAAGAATCCCTTCACCGTGGAATGAGATCGCCACCACACAAGTCACCAGGCTTGAGAACAGTGCCGATCCCGCCGCCAGTCCATCAAGGCCATCAATTAGATTGAAAGCATTGGTGATCCACAGAACCCAAAGAATTGTCAGCGGAAGTCCGGCCAGCCATCCTAAGTGAGGATGACCCGCCAGAAACGACAAGTGGGATATTCCAAAACCATTCCAGTACAAGAGTGCCGCTGCACCCGCCTGCACCCCAAACTTCACGTACGCGTTCACTCCAAAAAAATCGTCGATCAGGCCAAGCAGGAAGATGATGCTTGCTGGTCCCAGTATTTTCAAAGCGAAAGGAGGCAAAGGAAATTCGCGCGTGCCGAAATGCCCGGGCACCCAATGCGCCGCCAGCACCATACACCAGAGAGTCAGGAAGATAGCCACTCCGCCCAGCCGCGGTATCGGACGAGTATGAATATGCCGGTCCGAACTTGGAGGAGCGGCCCATCCGCGGGCGAAGGAAAAATCGCGTACCCAACGCGTGAATGTTGCCGATGCTATAAGAGCCCCTGCAAACACCAGAAGTGGCATGACTTTTTCGCCTTTGTTAGAGAGTTCTGAGAACCGAATGCCCATCAGCCGCAGGACCGATCGATAACTCCTGGCATCGGCGGGCTGCGATTAGCGATACCTCAAGAGCACCGCTTCAACAGCTCAGAGAATTGGCTGGGGTAAACTGGGGCTGGCAGATCCAAAATTTTTCTATTTTGCACAATGTAGATAGCAAGGGCGCGGGAACCCGAAGTGTGGCTAGGCACTGGTGCGCTGAATCGTTGCAAAGTGTCGCTGATCTGCAGTTGGTCTGACCGGGTACGCTTCACTGATCCAGCTACCATCAATTTCGACTGCAACCGAGCGCTGCAACAAATTAACGGATAGCACGAACTTCAGTCCGGACTTGATTTTGAGGACGATTCCGGTCAAACCTTGCAGCGGCCCCTCTTCAATCCGAACCACGTGGCCCACTTGCTGGTACGGCCAAGGCATTGTCGAAAGACCGCTCTTTCCAGCGCGCTGGATGGCAGCGATCTCATCTTCCTCGACGGGAATCGGGGTTTTGCCGACCCCCACGATCTGTATGACTCCCGGTGTCATCAGCACCGGCAACCGGTTGTGCGGGTTCATCCGGCAGAAGAGATATCCAGGGAACAACGGCACTTCGACTTCCTTGATCCGATCGGACCAGCATCGGCTGTATTTGCTGGTGGGCAAAAAGCACTGGTAACCTGCGTTTTCCAGCAACAAGCTCGCTGTCTTCTCTCTGCTTGCTCTGACCAGGAGCGCGAACCAGGGCCACCGTTGATCGCTAATTCCCATGTTGACTCCCTTTGAGATGCTACCGCCGTTGGAGTCCCAAAATTCTCAGGACCCACAATCGGCGAAGGCCTCGATCCCCTCGAATGCATCCGTCAGCTCATGCCAGCTTCGCTGACGAGGGAAACTTGGCCCGTGCGAAACCGTAACGGATGCCGAACTCCTTCACAATCCGGTCTAAACCCTAAATGCCGGAGCGGACTATTCCCGAGAGAACGGAAGGCGTCGGAATTCATCATATTTCTGAGGAGTTACGCAGTCACAATTCGTCATCGATTCCGTTTTGGTCCCGGACTCGGGTATATCCCTAGCTCCAATTCCTTGATTCAACTGATTGTCTCGTCCACACGCGTCTGAATATCCTTGTACGCATGCGGCTGACTACGGAAAACCGGGAGACAACGAGTTAACTTGGCGCCATGCTCTTTGACTCCCCTGCTTATTTCCTCTTCCTGATACCGGTCGTGTTGTTGTACTGGCGTCTCAATCACCGCACCCAAAATATTTTCCTTCTCCTGGCCAGCTACCTTTTCTACGGATGGTGGGACTGGCGTTTTCTCGCTCTCATGATCGGCAGCACCACCGTGGATTTCCTGGTAGCCCAGAGGATCGCCCCCAGCCGCTCGGACTCCCACCGCAGGAATTGGTTTATCTTCTCGCTCGTCTTGAATTTCATGATTCTGGGGATCTTCAAATACTTCGACTTCTTCGCTGGCTCCTTCCTGGGCGCCCTCGAAAAACTTGGAATTCACAATATCCCGCTGCCCCTGATTCGCATCCTCCTTCCGCCAGGCATTTCGTTTTACACGTTTCAGGAAGTGGCTTACATCGTGGACGTCTATAAAGGGAGGATCGAGCCTTCCAAGTCTTTCTTTGATTATGGCCTCTTCATCAGCCTGTTCCCTCACTTGATTGCCGGTCCGATACAAAGGCCAGAACATCTGCTTCCGCAGGTCCAGAAGGAACGCACTTTCGATGCGGATCGATTTTTCGATGGCATGATGCTGATTTTTTCCGGCCTCATCCGCAAGTGTGTGATCGCGGATAATTGTGCCGTTCTGGCAAACGCAGTTTTTGGCGGTCAATTCGGCCCTTCAAATTTCTGGCTTGTGCTGCTTGGAACTTATGCGTTTACCTGGCAAGTCTATGGAGACTTCAGCGGTTACAGCGATATCGCGCGTGGAAGCGCTCAATTGCTGGGCTTCCATTTTATGGTCAATTTCCGCCAGCCCTTCCTCGCCAATCGTCTTCAGGATTTCTGGCGCCGCTGGCACGTCAGCTTGAGCACCTGGCTTCGTGATTACCTGTACATTCCTCTCGGCGGAAGTGCTGGTGGCCAATGGAAAACCGCCCGAAATCTCTTCATTACCATGGTTCTCGCCGGTCTCTGGCATGGCGCAAATTGGACGTTTGTCATCTTTGGCGCCATCCATGGCGTTGTGTTGGCTGTGGAGCGTTACTTTTTCCCGGCCAAGGCGAAGTCCCAGGGTGTTACTCTCCCTGGTCTCTCCGCCGGTTTTTTCTCCCTCTGGGCGCAGAGAATTTTGACCTTCAACATCCTCTGTTTGAGCTTGGCGTTCTTCCGGGCGACCTCGCTCACTTCAGCGGTGCAACTGCTGGCAGGACTGTCGAATTTCACCTGGCGGAGTGAATACGCTGCGGCGTTCTTGATGCTTTGCCTTTTCTCCGTGCCTTTGTTCCTCGCTGACCTTCTGCTGGAAGCCAGCAATCACGAGTATCCATTTGCAGCCGCTCCCTACGCCATTCGAACCGTCCTCGCGGCCGCCGCTCTTCTGGTACTCGCATTTTTTTCCGGGAGCAATCTCAACGCCTTTGTCTATTTCCAATTCTAGCCCCGCGCCTTTTTCTACGCGAAGGTGCTTGCTGCAATTTGCGCCATTCTCATGGACAGCGCGATCAATCAGAGGCGTTTCACGACGGCACGGGCCAGGACCTTCGTTTTTTCGATGCGCGCGGATTCTTCGCCAACGCCTCCGACACTGATGCGGACGAAGTTATCTCCTTGCAGCACGTAAAGCGCTCCCGTGATCGGAGTTCCCACCCAGTACGCGTCCTCGCCGAGCCCCTCAATTCGCCGCGGTTTGCGTGTTTCTTCTTCACCTTCGGACTCGGGCTTCTGCGCCTTCTTGCCCGCGGCGCGCATTTTGTCCTCTTCCACATCGGGTGCGTGGAATTGCTTCTGCCAGAATTTGCGCGGTGTGAACGCGGAGAGCTTGGCCGAAGAGGGTGTGGCCAACGCTACGCTAACCGATTTTGCAAAATTGGTTGTTTGGAAGAGGCATCCCGAGATCAGCATCTCGCCGTTTGGCTGGACGCTGGCTTTAGTTTCCTTCACCGGCTCACCCTGGACGGCCTCTATTTCCGCGGCGGTAAGCAGGATACACG
>WNFQ01010211.1_pt1 | contig 23963 bp, 28 predicted proteins | sample 5400171 | NCBI WGS metagenome assembly WNFQ01 (sample SAMN13153356, study PRJNA577476) | soil metagenome | isolation source: 20 cm soil under Madrone tree | place: USA:California | collected 2016-06-14
CGCCGCTATTTGCGCCGCCGGCGTTGCTGGCAACCGTGCCTTCATCCTCGTCGCTCGCCGGTCTGTGACGCTTTCCGCTGCACATTTCGTCGTGCAGATTCGGCGGCGAGGCGTCGAGCGGCACGAGATTGTCCACAGTGCCGAGCGAGGGCCGCAACCACGACAGCGTGGTGTTGGCAAAGCCGCGCTCGAGCATTTGGGTGGCCTTCACCGCGCGGGCGTGGCCGGACGAAGCGCCGAGCACCACCGCGATCAGCCGTTTGCCGCCCCGCGTGGCGGAGGCGACGAGGTTGTAGCCGGAGGCACAGATGAAGCCGGTCTTGAAGCCGTCGGCGCCGGGATAGCGGCCGATCAGCTTGTTGAAATTTTGCGTGATCCTGCGGCCGTAACGAATTGAGGGAATGTGCACGAAATATTCGTATTCCGGCAGATCGCGAATGATCGCCCGCGCCAGCATCGCCAGATCGCGCGCCGAGGTGATCTGGCCGTCGGCGGGCAGACCGTTCGGATTGACGTAACTTGTCTGCGTCATGCCGAGCTGCTGCGCGGTCTCGTTCATTTTCGTCGAGAAACCATCGACCGAACCGCCGACGCCCTCGGCCAGCACCACGGCCATGTCGTTGGCCGACTTCACCAGCATCATCTTCAGCGCGTTATCGACCGTGACTTGCGTGCCCGCCCGGAAACCCATCTTCGAGGGCGCCTGCGAAGCTGCGACCGGCGATACCGTGAACAGCGTATCGAGCGAAAGACGTCCTTCCTTGACGGCCTTGAGCGTGACGTAGGCCGTCATCAGTTTGGTGACGGATGCCGGATACCACGGATGGGTCGCGTTCTCGGCCTGCAGCACCTTTCCGGTATCGGCCTCGACCACCAGAAGCGCTTCCGCCTGCACGACACGCGGAGAAATAATCGCGAGCGCGGCGACAACAACCAAACCGTTCAACGAAGCTTTGCAAAACAACGGAGAAAGAAAATGCACTATCCGATTCCGGTCCTTGTGAAGGCCGCCTCTGCGTGAGGAGGTCTTGGCGTGTGACGTTTGGTTCAAGTGTGTCCGGCGCCTTCGGTTACGGAACGCAAACCTATACCGGCTTGTCGATCCAGAACAGGGCCTGGGTGACTAAATCGTGGACGAACTGGGCTGAATTTCGGCGGTGCTCAAATCTTGGTCTTCGCATTGCCGATCGCAGGTGCATGAAGGCCGCTTTGCTCCTGAATCATGAACTGAGCCCGCGCAAGCTCGGCAAAACGGCCGCCTTTCGTCACCAGTTCGTCGAAAGTTCCGCTTTCGATCACGCGTCCGCCATCAAAAAACAGGATGCGCGTGGCGTTGCGAATCGTCGAGAGCCGATGCGCGATCACAAAGGTCGTGCGATCCTTCATCACTTCGTCGAGCGCGGCGTTCACTTTCGCCTCAGTGACGGCATCGAGCGCGCTGGTCGCCTCGTCGAGGATCAGGATCGGCGGATTTTTCAACAGCGCGCGTGCGATCGAAAGCCGTTGTCGCTCGCCGCCGGACAACATGCGCCCGCGCTCGCCGGCGTTGGTCTCGAATTTTCGCTCGCTATGTTCGATGAATTCCAGCGCCTGGGCGCGCGACGCCGCGATCCGCAGTTCCTCATCCGTTGCGTCCGGCTTGCCGACGCGCAGATTGTCGGCGATCGAACGATCGAACAACAGCGCCTCCTGAAACACCACGCCGATGTTCCGCCGCAAGCCCGTCAGCGTCAGGCCGCGGACGTCCATGCCGTCGATCTTGATGAAGCCCGATTGCGGATCGAACGCGCGGTGCAGCAAGGCCATCGCGGTCGACTTGCCGGCGCCGGTCGGGCCGACCAGCGCGATGGTTTGGCCGGGCAGCGCGACAAAGGAGAGGTCTTCGACCGCCGGCCGCTTGCTGTCGTGCGAAAACGAGACGTCCTTGAACTCGACGAGGCCCGAGAGCCGTCCGGGATCGATCGCATCTGGCCGGTCGCGCACCGCCGGCACGACGTCGAGCACGTTGACGAATTCCCGCAGCCGCGGCGCCTCCATGAACACGCTGTTGATGAAGCCGACCACCTGCTCGAGCTTCTGGATCAGCAAGGCGGCGAAGCTGGCGAACATCACGATCTCGCCGACGGTGATGAGGCCCCGTTCATGCAACGCAATGCCGACGGTGAAAATCGCCAGCACCGTGATGGTGGTCGAGGCCCGGGTGAGCACGGCGACCGCCGCCCACCACGACAGCACCGGCATCTGCACCGCCAGCAACTTGGCGGCGACGAAGCGCAGACTCTGAACCTCGGCATCGATGCGGACGAAGCTTTGCACCAGCGCGACATTGCCGAGCGCGTCGGAGGCGCGCGCGGAGAGATCGCTGAAATGCGCCTCGACCTCGCTCTGCATGCCGTAAGTCTGGCGCACCACCAGCGTGGTCAGCACCGTGAACGTCACGCAGAGAGCGAACAAGAGGATCGACAGCCGCCAGTTGATGTAAAGCGCCAGCGGCAGCAGCACCACCAGCGACAGGATCGCGGCAAAATGCTCACGGAAAAATCCGAGCCACAGCCGCCACAGCGAGTCGGTGCCGTTGAGCATCACCTTCATCAGGCGGCCGGAATGAGTTCCGCTGTGGTAGGTCAGCGGCAATTGCATGACGTGCTCGAAATAATTCGTCAGCACCACCTGGCGTTGGCGGTGCGACAACCGGTCCGCATGCAGTGCGACCGCGACGCTGCACAGAATAGTGAACAGGCCGAATGCGGCCCAGGCCGCGAGCAGCGGCCATGGCGACGGCGCGTGCTGATCCGTCGATGTGCCGGAGAGGACGTCGACGATGCGGCCGAACAGCACCGGTTCGGCGAATTGCGCGCCGGCCAGCAGCAGGTTGGCACCGGCGAGAATCCATCCCAGCCGTGCCTCTTTGCCGAACAGCTCAAGGACGCGGGCGTAAAGCCGAAGTAGCGACATGCGGTTCCGGAATTTGAAGAAAAGCAGAGCGATCGTTCGGCAACATTCTAATCGGGGAATCGTCGGTGAGATATATGAGATGTAGATACCGAAAAGCCGTTTGCTCAGTTGATCAGGCGGCCGCCGAGCGGCGGCAGGAAAGTGTTGTCGAAAATATCTGCCGCGGAGGGCCGCTTTTGAAACTTGTAATCCTCGGCGATCTGGTCGATCGCGCGCTCGAAGCGGGCGGGATCGATGCCGCCGATGCCGTTGCGTTTCACTTCGCCGGTGAGAATGTTGCCGCGGATGACGGTGCGCAGCCGTTCCAGCTCGAGCTCGCGCGATCCGCCGCCCAGCCGGCCGATGACTTCGTCCACGGCGCGTTCAGGCTCCCTGATGGCGAGATGCGTCCCCGCGATCACCGCGCGCACGAAGCCTCTCACCGCTTCGGGCTTGGCGGCCGCGAATGTAGGGCTGACGATCACCGCAAACCCATACGCCTCGCAGCCGTAATCGGCGTATCGAAGCACCGCAAGGTCGTTGGCCGGCACGCCGCGATCCCGCAAATTGACCGCCGAGAGATACGAAAACCCGGCGACGGCGTCGACCTGGCCGGCCGACAACATCGGCTCGCGCACGGCCGCGCTGATCTTCTCGAGTTTCACATTGGCGAGCTTGATTCCGTTTTGACGCGCCAGCGCCGGCCACAACCGGATCGAAAGATCTCGGTCGGCGACGCCGAGCGTTTTACCCTCGACATCGGTGAGCGCGTGGATGCCCCGGCTCTTGCGACCGACGATGGCGTAGGGCGATTGGTTGAACAGCACGAACACCGCTTTGATCGGGGGCACGCCCGGCTTGTCGCGAAACCGGATCAGCTCGTTGATGTCGACCAAAGCGAGGTCGCTGGTGTTGGCGGCGACGCGTGCAATCGCTTCGGGCGATCCGTTGGCGACGTCGGTAGTGACCACCAGGCCTTCCGCGCTAAAAAATCCACGGGCCGAGGCCAATATGAAAGGGGCCGCGCTCGCATCGATCGGACGATCGAAGGAAAACTGGATCGCGATGGGCTGTCGGACTTCATTCGCCGCGCGGCTGCTTTCGTCGCCAACACCGGCAAGACCAAGCAGGCCCATCAGGAAGGCCAAGAAGCCGCGCATAGCGATTGGATGACGTGCACGCATTGGAATCACATCGCAACGTAACGTTATTGTTTGGGAGTTCTCTGCATTTCGTCCGTGCTTCCGCCAGAGAAATTGGAGCCACATTAAACCAAAAATTTTGGATGTCCCCTCCGAATCGGAACGTGCCAAGCGCCGCTTCGACATTGTGATGACGTTTGAGTTCGAGACACCGGTCGTGGTCCAGTTGCATCAAATCGCCTGAGGCCCGAGGTCGCGACCATTCTGTAGGATCGAATCTGAACGTTCGATGAGCGAGTTGCGTCCGGAAACTTGTTCATCCAGCGTCAATTATGACAGTTATTTTGGGTCTGGCCGTTAACACGCTGGGCACCGGTTTCGACTATTTTCGAAGGATGAGTGATTCGCTCGAGCGGCTTTATCAGGCGGTGATCGCGGCTAAGGATCTCGATCCGGCGACGTCGCGAACCGCGCGGCTGTTTCAACGTGGTCCTACCAAGATGGCCAAGAAACTGGCGGAAGAAGCCATCGAGGTCGCGATCGACGCTGTCAGTGGCGATTCCGATGCGGTGGTTCGCGAAAGCGCGGACCTTCTCTATAATCTTACCGTTTTGTGGGCGTCGGCCGGCGTGCGGCCCGAGGACGTGTGGCGCGAGATGGAGCGGCGGGAGCGTCTGCTCGGAATTGCCGAGAAGTTGCCGAAGTCCGCGGTCAAAATAACTAAAGTTCCGGCGGTCCAGCTTGCTCGGCGACCAATTGTCGCGCTTGAGAGCCGCAATCTGCGCAAACGGCGCTAATCCGTCGATTTCCTTCGATTCCCGGCATGGACAAATCCACCCCAATGGTGGTTGATCCCGCCATGCTGAGACGGATTTACGATTGGTGTGTTGCGGCGGCGGACAAGCCTTACGCGCTTTGGGTATTGGGGGCGGTCTCCTTCGCCGAAAGCTCCTTCTTTCCGGTGCCCCCGGACATCATGCTGCTTCCGATGTCGCTCGCGCGCCCGAAGCGGGCCTGGTTCTTCGCGACATGGTGCACGGTGACTTCGGTCGCGGGAGGCCTGGTCGGCTACGCGATCGGCGCACTGCTCTATGACTCGCTCGGGCAGTGGCTGATCAACCTTTATGGCCTCGGCGGCAAGGTCGAAGCCTTTCGCGCTTCCTACGCCGAATGGGGCGCGTGGATCATCATCGGCAAAGGTCTGACGCCAATTCCCTACAAGCTCGTGACCATCACCTCGGGCTTTGCCGGCTACAATATCGGGCTGTTCGTGCTGTGCTCGATCATCGCCCGGGGCGGCCGCTTCTTTGCCGTCGCGATTCTGCTCAACCGTTACGGAGATACGATCCGGGCCGAGATCGAGAAGCGGCTCGGTCTGTGGGTAACGCTGGGAGCCGGCGTCCTCGTGCTCGGCTTTGTCATCGCCGCGCGATTAATCTGAAAGCCCCAAGCCGTGAAACGCCCTGCCGGCTCATGTCTTCAGGTCGCACTCGAAACCCTCATCGGGCTGTGCAGAACGCGCCTCTCGACGGCAAGTCTGGCGTTGTCGATGTTGACGATCGCCGGAGGCATCGCCTGGCCGCAGGCGATCTCGCCGCCATCCTCGCCGAACCCACCTTCCCAGCAGACGACGCCGGATCGGGCCGTCGCTCCGTAAGGCGAGCCCACGCCGCCGCCGGTTTCACTGAGGCCCGAAGAGAACCCCGGCCTGTTCAATGAACTCGGAAAAATGTTCGAGAAATCCCTGTCGATTTTTCCGCCGCTCAAAAGTCCGGGCGAAACCATCGACGATTTGAACGCTCGCGCCAAGGATGCGACCAAGGATGCGGCCGATACGTTTTCGCGGCTTGCCAGACCGGCGTCGATCGCGACCGGCCGCACGATCTGTCCCGTTTCGACGAACGGCGCGCCGGACTGCAAGTCGGCTGCCGACAAGCTCTGCCAGACCAAGGGATTCAAGGAGGGGAAAAACCTCACCATTGATTCCGTGGAAGCTTGTTCTGCGAAAGTCTTGATCCCCGGCCGGACACGAAAGCCGGACGATTGCCGGACCGACAATTACGTTACCCGCGCGTTGTGCCAGTAACGCGTCGGAACAGGCGTGATGCGGGTCACGATGTGAGGGCTGCTTCGGGTCGCGCTGATGCATGAGTGCGCGCCCTTAACGCGCCATTAACCACACCCGTCCCAACAATCATGTCCGAGCCCGTTCAGCGCTCCCGCCGCGGGCCGTGCCAGCCCGTCGCTTGAGGGGATGCGACATGAGTTACGAGACGCTTTTTGCAAAGACGCCCGCCACGCTTGATGAGATCAAGACCCGTGTCGCCTACGCGTTGCAGCGGCACCCTTTGTGCCGCGACGTGAAATTCGACATCCTCAGCATGCCCCGCAGCAGCAAGGGCGGCAACTGGACCGTCAGTTTGCGGTCGGTTGCGCCCGACGCGGTGTGGGAGGCTTCCGACATCGTCGCCGACATTCAGGACGCCTACGATCTCTCTGTCGCGGCTTGATCCGGTTCCCTCGTAATTTTCCTTTGCCGTCAATTCAGCTCGCCGCAGCAGTGGCACGGTTAGGCCTTAATTAGCGCCCGATTGTCGGGAGAGTAACCGCGGTTTGTCGACCGAATCGGAGAACAGTTTGACGAGGGCCATCGCCATCATCGCGCTGACGTGCTTTCTTGTCGCCGGTGTCGCCGCGGTTAGCATGTTCGACCGCGCCAGCGTGCCGCGATTGGAGATGGCTTCTCCCGTTGCCGAAGGTCCCGTCTCGAACGCCGAAACCAAGCAAGACCGGTTGGCGATTGCGAGTGTGGCGCCGACGTCTCTTGCGCCGTCTCTTGCGCCGTCTCTTGCATCGGCGCCAATCGCCGATTTGAAAGCGCCGTTGCGGCAGGCCTTCGCGCCCACCGCGGAATCAACCGCGCCTGCCGAGGTCGTGGCACCGAAAATCACAGCGCCGGTTGTGCCACCGCCGCAGAAGCCGAAACTTGCCACCAAGCCGCCACCGCAGAAGCCCTACGCGCTTCTGAGCGACGTACAGATCGCGGGCATCAAGGAACGCTTAAGGCTTTCTTCCGCACAGGAATCGTACTGGCCGGGGGTGGAACGCGCGTTGCGCGCCGTGGCGAAGAAAATTCACGCCACGCGCCAAGCCAACCCGAACGCCACCGGCGCGCCGATCGATCCCGAAGCCGAAGAAATCCAGCAATTAAAATCGGCCGCGATGCCGCTGTTGTTTCAGTTGCGTGAGGATCAAAAGCGCGAAGTGCGCACGCTCGCCCGCCTGATTGGTTTGGAAAGTGTAGCGGCGCAGATTTGAATCGGACGGCGGTCGCAAGCCGTCGGCTCGTAGTCCAGCTTTGCACTTGTTAACGGCTTTCTGGTCCAAGCAACTTCCGCCAAGTCAATTAAATGCAGTGTCATTGTAATTCTAACGCTGGCGTTTGAAGCCAGATATCCGGGGCTATTGATAACCTGTATATTAGCCGGATGAACGTACCTCCCCGACACCCTCGTGACTATGGTGGCAAGTTCACGGTCAAGAATCTCGACGACGGTTCGCCAATCGTCGAGCGGATCGTTCTTGGCGGCCGCTTGCTATTGATCACCGAGAAATGCACATACGCCATACAGATGGCCGACCAGATCGACCCTGGCCGGACGAACCCGGCTTTGCCGCATAACTTCCAGCAAAAGCTATTCGATTATGGCGTTGATTCCGATCTGCTATGTCGATCGCTCTTGCATGCAAAGACGATGTTTCGAAAGGAGTTCCAACAGGTCGATGTTGAGAGCGCTAGGCAATTTTCCTTCGATTTCCTCGGCGAGCTATTGGCGATGGATGAAGCGGCGAGGGACTTTCACGCGGCAGAGGCGGCTGCAATCGAAGAAGCCAGAGGCCATAATTTGGCGGACGGGTCTCTCGCGCTTCCCGCAGTTGGCAATGTGCGGACGCTTTGCAAAACCTTCGCGCAAAAGGCGGATCATGGCGCTGGTGCGTTGCTAGAGACAGTTCGCTTATTCTATGGAGCGAAGATTGATTGGAGCGAGTTTCAGGAGTTGGTTAAAGACCGATACGGCCAAGCCGATAATTTCTACAAGGTGATTGAGTTGACCGTGCCTTTCTTGCAAATGATCCGCAACGCGCGCAACTGCCTTGAACATCGCAATGTCGATGGTGCGACAACAAACGATTTTACGTTACAGGCGGATGGTCAGATTGAGCTACCCTCGATAGTAATCGATTTCCGCGGTTCGATTGTCGAGCGTTGCTCGATATCGGCGTTCATGGCGGAAGCCATTCAAAAACTCCTTGACAGCTTCGAAATGATCACCGTTCACATGTGCGCCAAGAACACGCAGCCGTTTGCCGGCATACCGATGACGATTGCCCCTTTGTCCGATGGCCATAGGCGCGCGTGGCGCGTGCGGTTTGCCTATGGCAGCTACAGCGCCGATGGGCAATTTTTCCCTTGCGGTTAGTTTCCTGCCGCATCCGATCCTTGTCGAACGAGAACAAGTTGGCGGGTCATCGCTGCACTAGCATTCGGCTCCTCCATCCCCGCGGCACCAATCCCGTCCTTCTTGGCCGCGGGTGCATCGCGCGCCCGGCATTCCCTGCGCCCTCTGTTGTCGAGGGGCAAGCTTCGTTCATGGCTCGGGCAGATCATGTCGCGAGATCGCGTAAGCTTGCTCGGTCTGCTGTTCGAAAACCGAATAGGAAAGTCGCGAGGCCCGGTCTGCCAAAGCTTTGCGTAAAAGCGGTTGGCCAATAACTATATGAATTATTTCAGATATCTTCAGTTACGGTTTTGCGGTTTACCCACAAAAATACCCGCACGAAAAGTAGCCTGCAAAAGGAATCGAACCACCGCGAAACATTGCTCAATATGGTAGATCGTCCAAGCTAGCTCGTGTCGAAGATAATGCGTTGTGCACTCGGCCGTTCACTCGCCGCTGCTCAACGAATGTCCGCTTATCGGGTGTCGGCTCAAAAGTGTTCGACTGACGGCCAAACCGACGCGAATGACTCAACTCGGACATTTGCGCGAGACGGGGTGGTGGCGAAGAAATGCGACGCGTGCACGTTCGAGTAACAGCGCAACAGTCGGAGCATGCTGCCGCTTCGCTAACGCCGGAAGCGCGGCGCGCTAGGACTGGTGTGGTGCAAGGTAGGGCGACAACGGAATTAAACGTCGGCACCTTTGTTTGGGTCACCACGGTCTTCTGCGTCCTGCAATTCCCTCTGCGCTTGGTTCCAGTACTCGTCTTCGCGTCCTTCGGGTTTGCCTGCCTGCTCCCATAGCTCGAACGCGCGTTTCCGTATCTGCTCTTCGGTTGGCTGGGCCATGATGAATTCTCCCAGAACGCAGGTCCCGCCCTGGGCAGGAGGCACAAAAGGGCGGGGCCGCCGGGCCATTTTACTTGTGGCCCAAACAGCCAATTCGGGCTCAGGAGAGTCGTTCCTTCAGCTATGCCGCCGCCCGATCTTCGTTGTCCTCGCCACGAGCCACAATCTTGCGCGCAGCCAGTCGCCGCCGCAACGCCCTCGCCTGATCACGGCGCCCGCATCCTTAACGTGCGGACTTTCACCCGTCCTCCTCAATCCAGCCGGTTGCGGGTGGGGAACCATCCAAGCCGGATAACGTTTCTACGTTAGAGTGGAGGTCCCTCATGAGTAACGAGCGGAACAGCCACCGTACCGCTGCTATACTTTTCGCAGTCGCGATGATAATCGCAATACTCGCGGCATTCGTCACCACGCTTGAGCGGGTCGACACAAGGACGGCTAACAACGAGACCCCGCCCGGTACGACGGGCCTCGCTAAGCCACGCCCGCCACTGGACCGCGCACCAGGCCAGCCTTTGTTAGGCAACTGAGCGGCCACATATCCTGCCGGTCGGTGAACCCCCCGGGTAAAATCCCCCAAAGGGCATATCCGAGGAGCAACAACATGATCCCACACATCCCTAAGGAATTTTCCATCAGGTTGATCGACTGGCGTCCCTTGGTGATCATGGGCAACACGATGCCGCCCCGAGATCCTGATGACGACAAAGAGGACGAGGACGAAGAGGAAGACGACGGATGCTTCTAGGATTGGTATAGCCTGAGTTTCGGAGAGTGTGATCCGCAGCGGACATGCGGCGCGCTACGGCGTCCGGTGGCTTCCAAGATCCCTTCGAAATCCCGGGAGCACCGGCCAGACCTCGAATGGACGACGGTTCTCGGCGGAAGCAACCTTTCGGCGTTCACCGGTGCAGGAGACGAGCATGACCCTCATATGGCTCGGTGTGCTCCTTGTTTTCGTCGGCGTGCTCCAGATGGCGTTTCAGCCAATCTGGCGAGGCCGACTGAGTGGTACAAAGCGGCTTCGCTCCAGGCGTGACACGCTGGAGCCTGAAGGACCGGGTAGCGGCTTCGGCATCAAATCGAATTGGCCTGGACTCGTCCTGGTCGCGTTTGGCGGCGCTTTCTTGCTGGCCGCAGCTGCCATCTGAGTTGAAACGAACGTCGTTATTGCCCTCGGGCGTTGCGCTTCATCTAAGCCGGGCCTTCGGTGCTGGAGCCCATGTCGCTTCCTGGCACTTTTTGAGACATGCGACCGGTGCTGCCGAGGTCTGTTCATAGAGGAAGACCGGAAGTGTCCGGCTCGCCATCAGGGCGACGCGATTGGACCCCGAGCGGACATGCATTAAGCCGGTCGCATCACGGACGGACCCTGTTCTGTTAGGTTCGCCTCATCCGCCAATCCAAAGACCCTCCGCGAACGCCCGAACCCCCGCAGCTCAAATTCGCCCACTGGTACAAATCGTGACGAGCAATGACGTTCAAATTCCTCCGATGCCAGGATCGTACGGTTCAAGTCGCCGGTTAGTTTTTCGATACGCGCAGCTAAATTCACCGCCGGCCCGATGCAGGTAAAATCCAGCCGATTTCCGCTCCCAATATTTCCGTACAACACCTCTCCCACATGAAGCGCTAATCCGAAACGCACGTCACCCTCAACCGAGCTGGACGACGCGATTGCGGCACGCGCTTCGAGCGCGGCCGCGAAAGCGAGCATGTCAACCAGCATCTGCGGCGGCAGGCGATCGGCGAGGCGCGTGAAACCGCGCATATCCGATAGCCAGATCGCCGCATGGATAGCGGTCGTGTCGCCCCGCCTTATTTGTCCAGCGAGAATTTGCGATCCCGCACTGTTGCCGACGTAGGTATCAAGCAGCATGCTCGCCGTTCGCTCCAGCGACCGGTTTTCGGCGACGCGAGCCAATGGTGCGACAACAGATTCGATGGCAGCGATTTGCGCGGCTGTGAAGCCACCCGACTGCTCGGTTGCGAAAGTAGCGCCGTGAACGGCGCCACTGGCAAAGAATAGCGGCACAGCAAGGTAATCTGTCACGCCCTGCTCCCTTAGATCGCGCGTCACCGCAAAATCCATCGGACAATCTGCGTCTCCAAGTCTGCGGCGGAGCGGCGTGCGGGTATCAATGACGCGCCTTACCGGGCTTTGACGAAAGTCTTCGGTTTCGAAGGTTTCGAATGATGCACTAATCACGTCAACGACCGTGCCGGGTTTCCACATGAACGCCTGGCCCATAATCTGCGGGTGCAGCGTGAGCACAAACAATCCGAAGCGCGATACTGGAATGCCGCAACCAACGAGGCGGTCGCACAGCTCCGCCACCACATCGCGGGTGTTAGAGACCGGGCGCGCTCCGTCGACCAACCACTCGACGATCTGGCTACAGCGCACCATTACTTGACGCCCCTCATTGCAGTTTGAAGGCGAAAGCCTTGCGCCTGTTGAAGATCAATGGCAACAAGCGACACGACACGGTACCAAGTCGTGTGTTCGCCACGCGACAAAAATTGGTTTTCGGTCGATGGTGCCCTCATGAGCCTGCTGACCTTCGACAACCCGGTATTTTGTCATTACGCCATCGCGGCGGCATTGATGATCGTTAAGATGATGTCGCAAGGATGGATCACCGTATTCCGAATGATCAAGGTCGGAGGCGGGTACCGCTACGAGGAGGATGCGCAACGGTCCCCCACTAATCCCGATCCAAGCCCGGAGCAATTGCTGCCCAACGAATATGTCGAGCGTTCCCGGCGCATGCACGGAAACGACGTTGAGAATATTCCGCTTTTTCTCGTCACCGGGCTGCTTTATGTTTGTACAGCACCAAGCGGTGTCGTGGCCCTCTGTGTCTTTACCGTCTACGTACTCTCGCGTTTTGCCCATTTTTATGTCGTGCTAACGGCGCGACTGCACGAGTTGCGCGCCTTGCTCTGGACCATCGGCTCGGTTGTCATCTATCTCATGACCGCGATGGTGCTTTGGACAGCGTTGCGGCCCTAAGAAGGACCCCGGTCACATCCCCAAGGTCAGTACCCTCGACAACTCTCCGACCCGATGGCCGCTAATGGCACTTTTCGGACCTCGCGTGACGTCGGACGTGAGTCGGTAACGCGCGCCAAAGCGGAAGTCCGTCACGTCCAGGGATTTATGAGTTCACGCGCTAAGCTTTGACCTAGTTAGGGCGGGGCGCGATGTCGCCCTTCGCCCATCCGGCGCGCGCCCATCAAACCCAATCAATGATCGGTCTGCTGTGTATCGGGCCTTGTAGTCGAATAGATCAGGGAATATCTTCCGGCCGGGGTAAAGCAGGCACCCCATCAGACGCTCGCCGTCCAAGCTCTGCGCAAAACTCGGTATGTCGAGGAAATTGCGCATGGACGGAGTTATACGCTTGATCTCTCCAAGTTCTCCAATCCGACGCAGTACACCGCTTTCGGTGGAAGCTGCGTCCGCCTCCCGACGAGCAGACGATCAAGTTCTGCTTCGAGTGGATTCAATTAACAAGCAATATGCGGATCAGGCGGTACTCGCGGATGTCGCCTTCGACATCGAGGCAGGCCAGATCATCGGCATCATTGGTCCGAACGGCGCTGGCAAGACCACCCTGCTGGAGGTCCTTGCGGGCATTCTTCCTGCGGAGGCGAGCGAAGTTCAATGGCTCGGAACGCCGTTGCCGCCTTCGCGCCGGCGAGAAGCCATGTTCTACCTACCCGACGGCGTGCGGCCTTATCAGGACCAACCGGCTACCCGGGTTTTATCGTTCTTTGCGGATGTCTATCGAAGATCAGCCGACGAGGTCGCGAGTGCAATTGAAGCGGTGGGTTTAACGCCGGTTCTTCACAAGCGCGTGCATTCGCTGTCGAAGGGTTACGGCCGCAGGTTGATGTTGGCGCTGGGACTGCTCACGCCGCACCCGCTACTTCTCATGGACGAACCGTTCGATGGCTTCGATCTTCGGCAGATTCGCGAGATTGTTGGCGTGCTGCGCAAAGAGGTCACCAAGGGCCGCACACTCGTCCTTGCAATCCATCAGCTGCGGGACGCTGAGCGAGTCTGCGATCGCTTTATTCTGCTTGCGGATGGCCATGTTCGTGGCGTGGGAACACTAAACGATCTCCGCGCGCGGACTGGAATTGTCGATGGAAACCTGGAGGATATCTTCCTTGCCCTCACCTGAGACATTCCACGTTCAAAGCGCTCCGCTGCAGCCGCTGCTCGTCAAGGAGGTGTGGGAGATCCTCAGTGGTCGCGCGTTATGGACGATGCTGCTGCTGATGTGTCCCTTGATCGGGTACAGCTTCTTCCAGGCGGTTTCGCTGTATGGCGAGGCCAGTGCGGCGGGCCTGCAGTCTCCGGTGCTTGCAAGCAGTCTGTCACCATTGGACGGCGTCTTGGTGCCTACGCTTGGTGCCTCCTATGTCGCCGTCACACTTTTATTTCCTTTTGTCGCGATTCGTGTGCTCGGTCAGGAAAAAGAAACGGGAGCACTGCGTCTTCTGGTTCAAATGCCTTATCACTCTGCCACCTTGATCACGGCTAAGCTGGTGACGGTTCTTGCAGCGTGGGTGCTTTCAAGCGTTCCCGCATTTTCGGCGCTGGCTATCTGGCGACTGTTTGGTGGGCACCTGTCCGCTCCGGAAACGTTGAACCTGCTTTTTGGGCACCTGCTCTATGGGCTACTTGTCGGCGCCATCGCATTGTTCGCGGCGTCGGTGTCGGAAAGTGCGGCGACTGCCGCGATCGTTACGCTCGCTTTCACGATCGGCTCATGGGTGCTGGATTTTACGGTGGCCGGTCATCCTGGCCTTCTCGAATGGGTCGCAAGCCTGTCGTTGACTCAAGTATTGCGCACGTTCGAGCAGGGCCTGCTATCGGCGGGTCTTGTCGTCGGCGTTGGCACGGCCGTGTGCGGTTTCGCGGCGCTTGCGACCGTTTGGCTGCCGCCGGGCGTTCATGTCCGCAATAAGCTCGTTCGCTCGATAGCGTGCGTCCTTGTAGCGGCGATCGTCCTCGGCCTGGCGACCCAGATCAGGCTCTCGATCGATGTCACCGAGGACCGACGCAACTCGTTTCCAGTGCTCGACCAGCGCGTGCTCGCCAAATTGGCGGAGCCTTTGGTCGTGACGGTTCATCTGGCGCCGGAAGACCCGCGCTACGCCGATCTACAGCGCAACGTGCTGGCGAAGCTGGAGCGCGTGCTGCCGAATCTGTCAATCCGCCTGGCGGGCGGACGGCAAAGTCTCCCGATCAATGCCGGCGACGATCGCTACGGGGAGGTCGAATACACTTACGGCCGTCGATCAGACATCAGCCGTTCGACCAGTCCGCGCGAGATTCTCCCGTTGCTGTACGGCCTCGCGGAGGTCATGCCTCCCGCACCTGCCCCGGGAGGCGACTATCCGGGCTATCCGCTGGTTGCTCCAGGACAGTTCGCTCTTCTTTGGTTCTTTTGCGGACTGCCATTCTGCATCGCTCTCCTCTGGTGGTACAGCCGGCGTCTCCCAGTCAACTACCGTAAGCTCACGAAGGAGGTACTGTCATGAAGATGAGGAATGGGATCGGAATCATCGTAGCCTCGGCTCTCGGCTTCGCACTGTGGGTGCGGCCTGTTGGAGCAGAGCAGCCGACAAAAATAGACCTCTCAACTGAGACGGTTGGTGCGGAGCCAAAGTCGCTCGTGGCTGTCGTCGGCATCTGGCGGATCGAAAGCGAAGGCGGGAAAAACGTCCTGGCTGTCGATGGGCGGCAATGGAAGGAGGGACAGTCCTCCGCCGGGGTCGCCGACAAGGCAAGAGCCCTTTACGGCGAGCGCTATGCTGAGTTTCTCGATCGGGTTCAAGCCTATGCGTACTACCCGTACACGGTCGCCAAAGATGTGCAAGATTTCCAAGGCGGGGAGATCACGGTGCGGTTCGAGGGATTGTCAGGCCGCATCGATCAGGGAGCCGGCATACTGTTCAACCTGAAGCCGAACGGTGACTATCTGGCGCTTCGTGCGAATTGTCTGGAGAATAATCTGGTTCTCTGGAGATTTGAAAAGGGCAAACGGTCATCGGTTTCCTGGGTTCGAAATGCACCCGCGGCCAGCAAGCAATGGCATGACCTCAAAATCCGGATTAACGGTACCAAATTGGAAGGCTATCTCGACGGAAAACTATACCTGGAACACACCTTGTCGGCTCCAGTATCTGGTCGCATCGGTCTTTGGTCAAAAGCCGACAGCTACATGCACTTCTCAGACTACACGGTGAGTCCCGTCGAGTAACTGAACACCAAGCCAACCGGGTCGATCGAAGGGTTCCTGTGAGAAGATCATCGGACGTCCACCTGTTATACGCCGCGCGCGCTGCGCGTGGCTTCGGCGACGGATTCGCGATCATCATCCTGCCGGCATATTTGTCCGAGCTGGGCTTCGGTCCGTTTCAAATCGGAATTGTCGCGAGTGCGGCCCTGCTTGGGACGGCCGCCGTGACGCTCGCGATCGGGTTTCTCGCTCCCGGCAGGAACCTGCGTAATCTTCTGTTGGTCGGCGCCTTTGCAACAGTGGCGACAGGACTAGCATTTCAGGCCACCGAGCAATTCGCGTTCGTTCTCGTCGTCGCCTTTATAGGCACAATGAATCCTTCGAGCGGAGACATCGGGCTATTTGTACCGCTCGAACATGCCATGCTGGCACGGGAAGCGCCGGACCATGACCGCACCCGTATTTTTGCGCACTACAGTTTGATCGGTGGACTTTCTACGGCCGCCGGCGCATTAGCGGCCGCCGCACCGACGGCTTTGGTGTCGGTCGGCGCGAGCTACATCGACGCTCTCAAAGCAATGTTTTATTTTTATGCGGCACTGGGTCTCCTTGCCGCGGCCATCTATCGATATTTGCCTCACGCTCAACCGCACGAACTTGCGTCTCGTCCGGTTGCGCTAGGTCGCTCGAAGGGGATTGTCTATAAACTTGCCGCGCTATTTAGCCTGGATGCATTCGCCGGTGGCTTTGCGGTGCCGTCCCTGGTCGCTCTGTGGCTGTTTGAGCGGTTCGGGTTGTCGCTCACTGCTGCAAGTTTGTTTTTCTTCTGGTCCAATGTCCTGGCCGCATTTTCTTACCCGGTTGCCGCGCGGCTGGCAAAACGCTTCGGCCTCGTGAACACGATGGTCTTCACACACATCCCCTCGAGTCTCTGTCTGATCCTCGCCGCCTTTTCGACTAACCTGATGACAGTGCTTGGCCTGCTGCTGGTTCGTTCGGCGCTGTCGCAGATGGACGTCCCGACGCGGACCTCATACGTGATGGCCGTGGTGACGCCTCCCGAACGACCTGCCGCGGCCAGCATAACCGCCGTGCCCCGCAGCCTTGCATCATCGCTTAGCCCTGCTCTCGCAGGAGCGTTGCTCGCCTCGTCGTTTTCCGGGCTGCCGCTCGTTGTGTGCGGTGGACTGAAAATTATGTATGACGTCGCGCTTCTCTTCTCATTTCGTCACACTAAGCCGCCTGAGGAACTAGCGGAAGGAAAGGCGGTAAGCCGTTCATGAGGTCCCTCGATTTCATAGAGACTTTCAAGGTAAGCGCGCCAAAGTCAGGTTCCCTTTTTATTGTTTCTATTGATTTTGCGCATAGGTCGGATTAAAAATTCAGCAGGGGAATATGCAGTCTCCCCTTGAGGCTCCGGTCCAAGCACTGCGCACCACTCGATTTCTCGAGGAGGGTTGCGCGATGGACCGAGATAAGCACTCAATTTCTCCACATAATCTCGCAGCGGTGATCGTCGTCGATGTTCGACGCGCCGCCGATTTTGCTCACGCCGATCGGGTCGTCGCACCTGCCATTCATTGCTCCCCGGATGAGGTCGAGCAGTGGGGGCTTAAGGTGTCACTAAGAAGCGCACTCATGTGCGGGCGAACCGGCATTCTTTGGGCGTTTTTAGGTGTAGGGTGCATCATATGCCCCGAGTTGGGCGGAAGCGCTCAAGCGACATCTATCGATATCGGAAAGAATGAGGTTGGAACTCGGCCGGCCGATTTCGACTTATTTCCAAGCGGTGCGACTCAGGATCAATGGATGGTCGTCCGCGACGCAACCGCAACGGCGGGCTCTGCTATCGAGCACTCCGGAATGATAGCAAGCGAGGACGCATCCCCGCTTGCGATCTACAGACCCGTCTTACTAAAAAACGAAGATATCAGCCTTCGCTTCAAAGCGGTTAGTGGCAAAGCCAATCGAGGGGGCGGGGTCGCGCTGCGTGTGATGGCGTCTGACACCTATTATCTGGTCGAGGCAGATGCGCGCCAAGACAGAATTCTGTTCCTGCGTGTATCTAAAGGCGATACGGAAGAGATTGCCGGCGTCGACGCGGACATCGCCGATAACAATTGGCATACGCTGGCCATCCGAGCGGAAAATGATCAATTTACGGTTTCACTCGACGGAGTTTGGGTGGTCACGGCTTACGACAAAATCCTCTCCTTCCCGGGGCGAACGGCGCTCTGGACCAACTCCGACAGCGTGACGCGGTTCGATAGCATCACAATCACCCCTCTTCCTGCGGCGGAGGAAAGATACTGATGTCTTACAACATGAAGCCGCTCGGATGCGATCCGGCGCGAATTAAGGGAATGTCCGAGCGGCTGATCATCAGCCATTACGAAAACAACTATGGCGGCGCTGTGAAGCGGCTGAACCTTATTGGGGAGAAGCTCGCCGAACTCGATTATGCCAACGCTCCCGGCTTTCTGGTGAACGGCCTCAAGCGCGAAGAACTTGTCGCCATGAATTCGATGATCCTTCATGAGCATTTCTTCGACAGTCTCGGTGATCAGAGCGAACCTGATGCAACCCTCCAGGAAGCGCTGGCTCGCGATTTCGGCTCGTTCGAGCGGTGGCGTGCGGAATTCATCGCCATGGGTAAAGCGCTCGGTGGAGGCTCCGGCTGGGTGCTGTTGTCATGGTCGCCACGCGATCGCAAGCTCGTCAATCAATGGGCGTCCGACCACTGCCACACGCTGGCAGGTGGCACTCCTATCCTCGCGCTCGATATGTACGAGCATTCTTACCACATCGACTTTGGCGCCAAAGCTGCCGATTACGTTGGCGTCTTCATGGCTGCAATCAATTGGCCGGCGGTGCGGCAGGCCTATGATGGAGTTCGGTCATGAAGGGCGAACGAGAACAAGAACGGGCTACAAACAACCAGGAGGACCGAACAATGCGCAAGATGCTTGGGATTATGGTTTCGATTTTCGCTGCTCTGTTTGCCTCTGGCGCGAACGCGCAAGAAATCGACTGGCAAAAAGTCGACGACGCCTTCGGCAGAAAGCCTGCCATCTCAGGTGACGTGCATCGGTATGGTTTTCCCCGCACCGATCTCACTGTGACGCTTGATGGTGTCACGGTCAAACCGGCATTTGCCCTGGGCGGCTGGGTTGCGTTCAAGCCGGCGCACGGAGGTGCCATGGTCATGGGCGATCTCGTGTTGCTGGAAACCGAAATCAATCCGGTGATGCTCAAGCTGATCGAAAGCGGACTTGAGATCACGGCCGTGCACAATCACCTGCTGCGCGCCAGTCCCGCGACGTTCTACATGCATGTCGGCGGTCATGGCGACCCGGCCAAGATGGCGGCGGCTATTCGTGATGCGCTCAGTTCAAGCAAGACTCCGCTCGCTACCCCAGCCGCAGCCGCTGCTCCACCGGCGGTCGATCTCGACACAGCCCAGCTTGATCAGTTCATTGGCGCCAAAGGCCAAGCGAACGGTGGCGTTTATCAGTTCGGAGTACCGCGGCGCGACCCGATCACGGAAGGCGGAATGCAACTTACGCCTGCGGGACCGCTGGGCATGGCTACGGCGATCAACTTCCAGCCGACTGGTGGCGGGAAAGCCGCTATCACCGGGGATTTCGTTCTGGCGGGTGACGAAGTGAACCCCGTCATTAAAGCGTTGCGGGCGAATGGCATCGACGTGACCGCCGTGCACAGCCACATGCTGGACGAGCAGCCACGGCTGTTCTTCCTGCACTTTTGGGCCAACGACGATGCCTTGAAGCTCGCCAAGGGACTGCGCGCCGCGCTCGACAAGACCGCGAGCACGAAGAGCTAGGCTTTCCCGTTTTCAACACCAAGAGGAAATCTCACAATGAGAAGCTTTTCGATAGCGTTGCTGATGGTTGCCGGCCTTTGTGGCGCCAACCATACGGCACAAGCTCAACAATCAAGCTGCAAAGTATGCGGCGACCAGCAACGAGCCTGCATGAAAAATTATGCCGGCCCGACGTGCAAATCTGAATATAAAATGTGCCTGAAATCGTGCGGGAAGAAATCGTGAAACGCCGATCCCTTTTAGTCGTACCCGCTATGAACGCGTTGTTGAAGATGCTCGGGGCGGCAATCGTGACTTCAATCTCACTTGAGGCTAGCGCGGTTGCCGCTGAGCATTCGCAAAAGCTTTCCGGAAGTCAAATCCGCGCAAAGTTCACCGGCATGCAGCTCACCGACGAGGTGCATTGGCGCGAGGTCTACGACCGAGATGGTACGTTGAGAAGTTATCGCGCTCGGCACGAATAGCCGTGCGTTCCTGCCCTGAAGGAAAGTAGCAAAATCGGTCATGTTGCCGTCACAAGTACCTGGCGAGTTGTTCCAGCTCGCACAGGGCGGTCTTCGTGTCGGGTCTATCATCGAGACAGTGTTCGATATGGTCGTGGATCAGTTCCTTCTTGGTCTTTGCGATAGCCGCTTCGACGGCATGGAGCTGTTGAGCTAGCTCGACACAGGGTTTGCTATCCTCGATCATCGCAATAACCGAGCGCAGATGGCCTTCGGCCTGTTTGAGGTGCTTGCCGATATCAGGGTGGCTGGTGTGTTTCATGCCTCCATAGAACTACCGTCCCTCCTAGGATAGGACAATTGGATGCTGGAGCAGTTGATCGCAGCGCAGAGATGGATTTACTTGTCGCTATCGGGCGAGCTTTTCAGCCTTTCAGTTCCTTAACTAAGTGCGAGAGCGATATGATGAAGCGAAACACATTCGTGGAAGGCTTGGTGGCATGCGCGGTCGTGGTCGGCTTCTTCGTCGCCGGGGCATTACTCGCGCCGGATGTGGCATTCACGCAATCCGGGCCGGCTGCGATAGCCACCCTCAAGGGCGATCCGGTCCGTGGTCGGACGCTTCATGAAGGGTGCATAGATTGCCATTTCATCGATGCCGAGGATGTGGGCCCCAGACATCGTGGTGTCGTTGGGCGTCGCGCAGGGATCGTCAAGGGTTACGGCTATTCCTTGGCCCTCAAGAATTCAGGTTTGACTTGGGATGAGGCCACATTGGATCGCTGGTTAATCGACCCCAGCGCTTTAGTTCCAGGCACCAAAATGTTATTCAAGGTCGACGACGCACAAGACCGTGCAGACATCATCGCCTACCTCAAAGAGAAAAAATAGAATGGATGCTTTCTCATCCTAAATGTGCGTTCTTTTCACCAGTACTGCCGCACGCGCGCTGTGAAATTTCTTTCTTTCGGCCTGCTCACATCACCGCAGTGGCCTAACTAGGAAACGGCGATGGTCTAGCGCCGATCGGACACGGAGTTGTTATAAGATTTTTATGCGGCGAATTTAGTACTGATCGACAATCGCATTTCGGGGGAAAGCTAGGGCGCCTTTACGCTGAAGTAGCACGCACTGCATTTACCTGCGCTGCGATCAGTTAATCCTGCCGCTGGAACGTTGTTGAAGAGAGCAAGGCGGTGATTGACCCTTCGACACGCCGCAAGATCGGCGACATACCGTTAAAGGTGCATCCCGAGGCGTTTCAAATAGATCCGGACCAACGGCGGGTCTTCGTCAATTTGCCCGGGGCTCGCGCCGTTGCGGTTGTGGATATCACTTCCAGAACACAAGTCGCAGCTTGGCCGCTGGATCAGGGCGGCCATTTTCCAATGGCGGTAGACCGGGTTCGTGGTCAAATTATCCTGATCTTTCGCGGCTCGTCGGAACTCGCCATAGCGGCTTTTCACTAGATTGTCGCTGGCGGCAGCTTTGTGGGACAGTTCTAGCCGTGTGACCTTCTTGGTCACAAGCATGTTCTCTTGGCCGTTGAAACGATAGCGCAGGCGCCACAGCTTGCTTCATCGGCTAACCCATCAGCAGGCGCTTTGTACCCGCAACCGTACCCGTATTTCGAGGAGAAGTCATGAAATTCCATGCTCCGCTATGGAGTCAAAAAATCGCAGAAGTCCCTCTGCCACAATGACTTTTGAGATGCTATGTTTCGCTATGAGGAGAGCTTCTGGTGCCCCTGGCCGGAATCGAACCAGCACTCCTTGCGGAACTCGATTTTGAGTCGAGCGCGTCTACCAATTCCGCCACAGGGGCTTGTCGCGTTCAGCCGAAAGGCCGATGTCGCGAAGCCGGCGGAATATAGCGGGCGCTGACTGGCGGTCAACCCGCGTTTATCAGGTTGATTGGTCGTATGGATTTCCGAGCAGTCCGTGCGTGCCTCGCGCCGGATACGCTTGCCATGGGCGGCCGGGCCTTGCCGCCGCAGGCCGTCGACCTACCATTCCCACACGAACACTCCGGCGTGATGGTGCTTCGCCTCGACATCGTCGCGTTGGCGGGATAGGACGCGTCGCTATCGGAGACGAATGTGATGTTTGACGCTACCGCAACAAGGGCGCTTGCGCGCGGCACCAGCCAGGCCGTGTTGGCGGCGCTGGCGATCGCAGCCATTGCCGCGGCGACGCTCGCGGGTGCGTGGTTCTTTCAGCTGGTGCTCGATATCCGCCCCTGTCCGCTCTGCCTCGAGCAGCGCTACGCGTATTACCTGGCGATTCCGCTCGGCGGGCTGATGGCATTCGCTGCGGGGCGGGAAGCGCCGCGCTGGGTGCTGAGTGTGGGGTTTGCGATTCTCGCGATTGCCATGCTCGGCAATGCCGTACTCGGCGCCTATCACGCCGGCGTCGAATGGCAATTTTGGCAGGGGCCGACCGAATGCTCTGGCCCGGTCGGAAATTTCGGCAGCGCCGCGAGCATGCTGGAGCGGCTCGACGCCGTGAAAGTGATCCGTTGCGACGAGGTGCAGTGGCGTTTTCTCGGCCTCTCGCTCGCCGGCTACAACGTATTGCTCTCGCTTCTGATGGCCGCGCTCGCGGCATGGGGCCTCACGCTAGCTGGACGCAAGTCCTCATGGTGAGGAGGCGCGTTTGCGCCGTCTCGAACCATGAAATTGTGTCATCCTTCGAGACGCGCGCCAAGAGCGCGCTCCTCAGGATGAGGTGTAGCTCGGCTTAATCGTCCACGTCTTCCTGCGGGCGTCCGAACAGATGCACGATGCCGGGGGCCGCGATGGTGACGAACACGAAACGCGACAGGTGATGTGCACCGACGAAGATCGGGTCGATGTGCAGCGTCAGGGCCAGCGCCAGCATGGCGTCCATTGCACCCGGCGCGAAGGCCACGACGACGTCGGCGAACCGCACCGGGGTGGTCAGCGCGATCACCACGACGAAGATCGCCGAGATGAGAATCGCGATGGCAAAGGACCCCAGCGCCGCTCGGACGTGACTGAGCAGGACCTTGATCTTCGTCCGGGCGAATCGCGTGCCGATCAGCGTGCCGATCCCGACCAGCGCCGCCGCGCGCACCCATGGCGGCAAGCCGCCTTCGATGAGCCCGGTGCCGTGCAGCAGGCCGGCCCCGATCATGGCGCCGAACATCCAGCTCGCGGGAAATTTGATCAGCCGCAACAGCAGTGCCACCGCCACCGACGCCGCCAGCAGCTCAGCCAGCTCGAACGGCGAGGCGGTTGACGCCGCCGCAACATTGGGCGCGGACGATGGGGATATTCCGGTCAAGGCGAGCAGCAGCGGCAACGCGGCAGTAAGAATGATGACGCGGACGGTCTGGACCACGGCGATCGCCGGCACATCCGCGCCCTTCTCAGCCGCGAGCATGGTGATCTGCGAGAGCGCGCCGGGGCTTGCGGCCAGAAACGCCGAGGTTTGGTCCCAGCCATGGACGCGCTGCAGATAGAGGCTGCTGAAAAACGTCGAACAACACGTTGCCAATGCCAAGAGCGCGATCGTCAAGGGATAGGCGCTGATATGCTGCAGGAATTGCCGCGACATCAGCGAGCCCAGCGAAATCCCGAGCAGCACCAGTACCGTCTGGGTCAGAATCGGCGGCATCGTGAGCGGGCGTCCCGCGGTCACGGCGATGCCCACCGCGATCATGGCGCCGGAGATCAATCCGCCGGGAAGATTTGCCCAAAGAAATAGCGCGCCGCCCGCGGTGCCGATCGCCAGCGTTTCGAGCACGTCGAGGATTTTGGTGCGGCCGGCAAATGCCATCGATGAAGGGATTAGGCTCACGCCGTCTTATGCCAAATCCTTCACGCCGGGACAAATGCGCCAACGCGACTGCAGCAATGCGTGAGATAGCGCAGATTCCCGATGCCGGATCATCCCTCGCGGGGGATGGCGGCCGTGGCATGGTCTCGTGCGTGACGCGTCACCCTCCATGATTTTGGGAGGGTGACGCG
>WNFQ01001448.1_pt1 | contig 23926 bp, 20 predicted proteins | sample 5400171 | NCBI WGS metagenome assembly WNFQ01 (sample SAMN13153356, study PRJNA577476) | soil metagenome | isolation source: 20 cm soil under Madrone tree | place: USA:California | collected 2016-06-14
CACGGTCTTCGCACTGCGGCTCGGGCACTACCTCGACCAGCGGTTTATGGCAACCGCCCTACCGGATGCCGCGCGCGGGATGTTGGCAGCCTTGCCGAGCATGCGCACTCAGGAGGCGATCGTTTTTGGCGAAGGGGTTCGACTGCCGATGCATATTCGCTTCGACGACCTGCCGCCCGAGCGTCGACCGCGCAGCGACAGCGCCCAGTTCTCCAGGGCTTGGCAGACCGAATCTGCCGACGCTGAATTTCTCGAGGAGGGAATCCGACGCTGGCGCGAGCAGACCCGGAAACCCGCGACAGGGTAGTGGTGGGGTGGAAAGGATCTTCTGATGACGGATGACGACCGGGCGCTGGCCAGATGGAAGCCTCGTCCCGGGAACAAGGCCTGACCCTCGGCCTTAATCCTACGACTTGTGGTTGTCTCAAATATGACAACCCGCTGCATCTACAGCTGATCTGCAGCGAGGCTCCTCTTAAGGTTGCAAGAAGTGAAATTCCACCAGACCGCCCTTGGCATCGACCATATGCACATCCTTGCGTCGGCGACGTTCCACCCGGCCCACCGCGATGAGCTTCGATATATTCTGCCAATGGGGCAATTTTATGGATGCCGATTTCGCATCCAAGATCGGCTATCGGCACCGTTCATTGCGAGCAAAGCGCAGCAAATCTGGGATCGACAGAGGCGCGTCCCACGAGATTGCCGCGTCGCGCGGTGCGCTCCTCGCAATGACGTCCTAGTACCCGGGGTCTCGTTCCATCATTTCGAGGACCTCTACGGCAGCACATGCGGCCGGGTCACGATCGCCACTTGCGCGGCACCGCAGCTCGACGACATGTTGCTGCAATGCATAGGCCTCGTCGCGGTCTCCCTGCTGCCATAGGACTGCCGCGAGATTGCCCAAGGCCGCGAGGCTATCGGGGTCGGGTTCACCGAACTCGCGGCAAGTCACTGCTACGACGGATTCGAGGAGCTCAAGAGCGGCGTCGAGATCGCCCTGGGCCGAGAGCGTTCCGGCGAGATTGTTGATCGCTCGAAGCGTATCGCGGCCGTTGTCACCGTCCAGCCTGCGCATCCCTTCGACGACGCGCTCCTGAAGCTCACGCGCTCCGATCAGATCGCCTTGAGCGGCCATCGTGACGGCCAGCTTGCCGATTGCTTTCAACGTGTCGAAATGCTCCTCACCCAGGGCCCGACGGCGCCCGGCGACCACTTGAGTCTCAATTTTGCGAGCCGCGATGAGCCGGCCTTCGGCCCATAGTCTGTCGGCGAGGTCGAGCATCGCCGACAGCGTCGCCAGATGCTCCTCGCCGAGCGTGCCCCGCATTTCCGCCACCAAGCGTTCGAGCCTTGCGCGTTCTTCGGCGGCGTCGCTCATCATCGCGAACCTTTTTGTAGATCTGCAGGCGATAGCGCTGGCTGTCGGCAACAATGACGCTGTCGGTTGCCGGATCGAACTCCACCGCCGTCGAGAAGCAGAAGCGCCATTGCGGATCGAGGCTCTTTACCCTGCGCCGGGCTTTGGCCATGTCGGGGTTGGCGTCGACAGTCTGCGCGCCCCATTTCGACAATACCTGGGCATCATCAAGCATAAGCTTTGGGAGCTTGCACAAAATGACTTCCGGGTGCGAGAATATAATCGTCAAGCATCGGTGATAGATGATCGAGGTTAAAAGCAGAAAACCATGATTATCGAGATGCTGACAGCAGGTGTCATCACCGTTGGTAGCGCGCGCGGCTTCGTAGTCGAGGCTGCGGGCGAGCGCCTCGTCATCACGGCCGCGCACTGCCTACCGTTCCTGCCGCCGGCCCAGTCCTTTCTCGGGCCCAAGGAGCGCACCTACGGGCCTCTCCTCTCCCCCCTCGGGGACGAGCCCCGCGCGTGGGCGGTGTGTCGCTTTGTCGATCCGATCGCCGACATCGCGGTGCTCGGACCGCCCGGCAATCCACACGCCGATGAATACAAAGCGCTGATGGAAACGGCGTCGGCGCTTTCGATCGGCGGTTCCCTTCGGAACCCGGTCAATTTCTGGGTACCGGCCCGCCTCCTGTCGCTCGACGGCCGCCGGTGGTTCTCCTGCACAGTCCGCCACTTCGGCGGGCCGCTGTGGATCACCCACGCCGCCGAGGTCATCCGCGATGGGATGTCGGGCTCGCCGATCGTCACGGAGATTGGGACGGCGATCGGGGTCGTGTGCACCGCCGCGGCGCCCTGGGAGGGCGGTCCGAACCCGCGCCTCAGCCATAACCTGCCGGGATGGCTGCTGGGCGACACCCTCTAACTTAATCCCCGCATTCACTGGGGTGGCGCGGCGTTGGCGCTGGGCGGCGGTCGGAGAGTGCTCGTTGCCGAATGCCCGGTGCGCCTCGGCGAGGCGTCAGAGTACGCTGACCGACAGATGATGCGCTGGGATGTCCTGCAACTCGCCTGACACTTCGCAGAAAAAGTAGTGGCGAATCGGACGTGAAAATTCCGGAGGGGGGCCGCAATTTGTTCGTCTCGGCCCGGCTTGCTGCCTTCCCCTCCTTCCCCTATGCCAGGGGCACGGCAGAAGCGACAGTGCCGCCGCGCGGAGCGGCGGCACTGAGCATGATGGAGGCGTCTACAAGTTCGCCTGGAAGTCGCTGTAATCGCGGACCTTCTTGTAGACCTGCAGGCGATTGCGCTGGCTGTCGGCAATGATGACGCTATCGGTTGCCGGATCGAACTCCACCGCCGTCGGGAAGCATAAGCGCCATTGCGGCTCGAGGCTCTTTACCCGGCGCCGCGCCTTCTCCATGTCAGGGTTGGCCGAGACGGTCTGCTGGCCCCATTTCGACAATACCTGGGCGTCGCCGATCAGCTGGGCAATTGGCTTCCCCTCGTTGTCGAAGACGCAAACCCGATGATTGCCCCAATCGGTGACGTAGATGTCGCCATCGTTGTCCACGGCGACATCGGTCGGATGATTGAGCCGGCTCGGGCTGGGATATCCCGCCCTCTCCGAGGCCGCCGTGATGTACGGGCCGAGGTAAGTTACCCCATAGGCATCCTCAGGCTCCTCGATCTTGCCATACTCGCCGAACTTCATCAGGAACTTACCCTCCGGAGAGAGCTTTTGGATCCGATGGTTGTTCCAGTCGGCGACGTAGATATTGCCGTCCTTGTCGAGAGTGATCCCCCAGGGCTGGTTGAACTGGCCGTCGCCATTCCCGGGCCCGCCGCATTTACCGACAAACTTGCCGTCCGGAGTGAAGACCTGCAGCCGATTGTTGCCGCTGTCGACGACGATGACGTTACCGTTTTTCTCTACGGCCAAGCCGGCCGGGCGAAACAGCTGACCATCGCCGCTGCCGGCCTCGCCCCACTTCCGTAGGAATTTGCCGCTGGTGTCAAACACGGAGATCGTGTTTCTCCAGTCGTCCGACAGGTAGACGTGATCCTGGTCGTCGACCGCAACTCCGAACGGCCAAGTGCAATGACTGTCGCCGTCGCCGTGTTCGCAAAAGTCGGCGAGCCATTCTTCCTCACCGGGAGCACCGAGTTTTGTTTTATTAACGTGCATCCCGAAATTATTCTCGTTGCCCCGATTGGCGGCATAGAGAACGCCATCTTTCCCAAGGCACATCGTTTGAACATAATTGAAGCCCGGGCCACGGGCTGCGTTGCGCCCGACGGCATGGCTCCAATCGTAGACGCGTCCTTCCGAGACCGTTGTGAGCGGCATCGCGCTCCTCCTCTCTGATCGACGTGTTGCGTTTACTCACTCTGTACCGTCAGCTGCCGCTCCTTCCCGAGGTGCTAACCCCCGGGAAGGAGGCAGCTGACAGCTTTGCCGTCAGTTCAGGAAGGCCGGCTGCTCAAAGGTGCCGTTGACGATCGGCGCCGGATTGAGCTTCAGCCACTTGTCGAGGATCGTCGAGTAGACGCTGCGGAAGTCCATGTTCGGGTCGAGGTCGCCCTGAACGAGGTGTTCCGGCTTGAGGGAAGGCATCTCGCCGTAGTGCCCACCCTTCACCTTTTCGCCGAGCACGAAGGCGACGCCGCCGGCGCCATGATCGGTTCCGGAGCCATTGTCGCGGACGCGGCGCCCGAACTCCGAGAACATAAGCAGGATCACGTTGTCGGCGTGATCGTGCTCGCGAAGGTCCTTCATGAAGGCGTCGATCCCCTCGGTCACCGCTTTCCACAAAACGGGGTGGCTCCCGGGACTCCCAGCTGCGTTCTGGCCGGCATGAGTGTCGAAAGTGCTGTGATCGCAATAGAAGATGCGGGTGCCCAGATCGGCAAAATGCACTTGGGCGATACCCTTGAGCTTACGGGCGATCGACGTGTTGGGATACTGCACCGTCGAAGAGTACCTCTGCGGCGCTACCTTCAGGATGTCTTCGCCCTTCAGCGAATCGATACCGGTGTCAGCCATGTAGTCCATGACGGCGCCGGCGCCGATCGCCGGTTTGTACATCGCCGCAAACCGCTCGAGGATCTGCTTGCGCTGGTTGCCTTGAATGGTCGGCAGGAATCCGTAGTTCTCCAGCGGCCCGCCGACGCACGCCACCGGCACGCCCGGCACAGCCAGAGCCCGCGGCAGGCTCGGTCCAAAACTAACCGTGGTGACGACGTTTTCCTTTTTGGGGTCGAACTCGCGAGCCACGCGCCCGAGCCAGCCTTCTGTTCCGACTTTGACCGGCTCGCAAGTGTGCCAGATGTCCATGGCCCGGAAGTGGGACCGCGGCGATTCCTTCCAGCCGACGCCGTGCAGAATGGCGAGCTTCTTATCGTCCCAGAATTGCTTCAACGGCGCCATATAGGGCGGGATGCCATACTGGCCGTCGAGGTGCATAATCTGGTCGTCGGGGATCCCGACCGCCTTCCGGTTATCCCGGTACAGCGGATTGTTGTAGGGGATCGCCGTGTTCACATAGTCATTTCCGCCCGTCAGCTGCAGGACAACAATAACGGGATCCTTCTTTGTTTCCTGTGTTGCTGGCATTGTGCCTTCCTCCTCGTCTGATAAGTTCAGTCTATTAGCCGAATTGATACTCTCTGGTGGCGACGATCAGCTGCAGCATTTCGGCCGCGCGCTGGTCCGCGATTTCCGCGTGCGCCTCGCTGTCCCAAGCGACCTGGCCCCATTCCTTGGCCTGAGCAACCAGCTCTTGCTTCGTGTCGGCGCCGATTTCGATCGGGCCGATCTGGTCGAGGCAACCGTCCACGAGTTGCTCGGGGGCCAATGTGCCGCGGGCCTTCAGCCGGTCAATGATCGCGCGCACGCCGGGTAGCGACGTATCACCGACTTTTTCAGCAACGAAATTGACCCGGGCCATCAGCGAGCCGCTGTTGATCCACTCCTTGCCGGTGTGCCACCCCTCGACCGAGGGCGGATTGAGCATATCCTGACCCATATAGGTTGGCTGCATCGATAGGTTGCCAATTCCGGGGGCCGGGAGCTCGTGGCCGCCGACCAGCCGCAACGTGCTGACCACGACCTCGGCCGGTGACTTCATGTGCTGGAAGCGGGCGTTCTTGAAAAAGTCGGAGTTGAACAGCACCCGCAGAATGGAGCGCATGTCGAACTTCGAGTCGCGGAACGCTCCCACCAATGTGTCGATCGCCTTCTGATCGCGCGGTGGTTCGATCGGCCAGGCCGGTACCTGCGACTCGTCGGCGACGAAGAAGTTGTACAGATGCCGGCAGATGAATTTGCCGCAAGCCGGCTGCTGCACCACGATATCGATGATGTCTTCGCCGTTAAAGTTTCCCTTATGACCGAGAAACACTTTCTCGCCGTCATCGTGATCTTCCGGGCGATACTCAAATTGCCAGGGAAACCGACCATAGGGCGCGCGCGGGATCTTGGTCGCGAAAGTCCAACCAGTGAAGGCCCTGGAGCATTCACGAACGTCCGTCTCGGTATAATTGCCGGCGCCAAGGCTGAACAGCTCGAGCAGCTCGCGGCCCCAGTTCTCGTTGACCGCGTTTCCGTGGTTCTGCTGGTTGTCCAGCCAGAAGATCATCGTCGGATTCTTGGCAACATTGAGCAGCAGATCACGGTAATTACCCATGCCCTTGTCACGGAAGAGCTTGATCTGCGTCAGCAGCTGATCGTAATTGTCCACCTTTGAGTTGCCGGTGGCGAACACATGGTGCCAGAAGAGAGCCATCTTCTCTTCCAGCGGGCGCTTGGTGTTCACCAGATGATACATCCAATTGACGTTGCCCATCGGGGGCTGCCCGCCAGGCAACAATGCCGCCGGCTGATAACGCATCAGCGTATACTCATCGACCGCCGGCTGCGCCTCGGGGTGCAGCAATTCCTCGACCGTGGCCTCATAGCCTTTGGCTACGCGTGCCTCAAGTTCGTCACGGCCGGCTCCGAAACCGGCACGCCGCATCAGATGCGCCATTAGAGCGATGTCGTCTTGGTATGCCATACGCGGGTCTCCTCCTAGATCGGGTCAGTCTCGAATCGCTGTCGCCGGCGCCCTGTGTCCCATAGCCCTTTAGCGCAGACGTGTGCGACCGAACGGCACGAGCCCCCTTCCAGATCGGGGCAGATGCAGAAGAGGTCTGCTTCTTAGAACGATTGTATCCTAGGCCGTCCAGCTGTCAAGCGCGCGCCGAAAGATTAAGCGCGTCGCGGCGCACCGTCAGGAATTTTCGGGGCGCACCCGGATTACGACGTCGACGCGGCAAATCTCGGTTCCCTGGGGCGGTAGCGGATAGCCGCTGACGACCACGTCCCGACCCGGGATGTCCTGAAGCTTGCTGGTCACTTCGCAGAAGAAGTGATGGTGATCGGCCGTATTGGTGTCGAAATAGGAGCGGCCCGGTTCGACGACGACCTCGCGAAGCAGACCCGCATCCGTGAATTGATGAAGGGCGTTGTAAACCGTCGCAAGCGATACTTGGATCGCCGCACCTGTCGCCTCGGCGTGCAGCTGCTCAGCCGTAATATGGCGTTCCCCACTTTCGAGCAAGAGGCGCGCCAAGGCGAGGCGCTGGCGGGTCGGCCGCAGACCTGCCGCGCGCAGCCGCTCCAAGGCGGTCGACAAAGGCGACGTCATCATCATGCAACAAATATAATGATATGCGCGGCGAAAATAAACAACCGGTATTGTGCGGCGTGGTCTGCTCAGTCGCCGGTCCGCAGGCGCTCGACCAATTCTCGCACCGTCGGCACATAGCCGTTTGCGTAGAATGGGTCGGAGGCGAAGCGATAAGCGTTATGCCCAGCGAACATCAGCTGGAATTCGACATCGTCCGAGTGGCGGATCGCCTGAAGCGTCTTTTGAATGCAGAAGCTGCGCGGGTCGGCCTTCCTTCCTGTTGTACGCGCTTCGTTCTGGGCCCAATTTGAAAACTGGCAGGCGCTGAGGCAGCCCATGCAACCGATCTGGTCGGTGCGGATCTCGAGCGCCTTGCGCGGGGTCACAAAGATCAGCGTCGAATCAGGCGTGCGCAGGGCTTCGGTATAGCCCGCCGCGACCCACCCCTCCGCCGATTTCTTGTCGTGGGCCGTCAAAAAGACCGTGCGGGCGCGGGCGCCGACGTTGAACGGCGCGACGTGTTCGCCGACCCGTTCGACGGTGTAGGCGACCTGATGCTCGGAGCGCTCCTGTAGCTCGCCGAGAAAGTTGTTTCGTACCGCAGAAGAATAAAAACCTGTTGGGCTGAAGCGATTAAGGTAAATGTCGCCTTCGCTCAAGCTCAGAAGCTTGCGCTTCCACGTCTCGGAAATCGGGCTCTCCTGCGTCACCAGCGGACGGGTGCCGAACTGGAAAGCGACCGGACCCAACTCGGGATTGTCGATCCAATCCAGCCATTCGCGCAAATACCACAAACCGCCGGCCATAAAGATCGGCGTCGTCGCCAGCCCGAAATTCACCATCAGGTCGCGCAGTTCGCGAACTCGCGGATAAGGCGCTTCGGGGCGTTGCGGATCCTCGCTGTTGGAAAGCCCGTTATGGCCGCCGGCAAGCCAGGGATCCTCATAGACGACACCGCCGAGCCATTCGCAGAATTTGTGATAGGCGCGCTTCCACAACGCGCTGAAGGCACGTGCTGACGAGACGATCGGGTAGTAGTGAACCCCGTAACGGGCGCAGATCTCGGCGATCTTGTACGGCATTCCCGCGCCGCATGTGACGCCGTTGATCAGCCCCTTGGCCCCCTCGAGCACCCCGTGCAACACGCGCTCGGCCGCAGCCATCTCCCACAATACGTTCATGTGGATCCGGCCTTCACCGTTGGAGCGCTCGTACGCCACGCGCGCCTGCTGGATCCCGCCGGCGATCGCGTAGGCGACCAGCTCTTCATGCCGTTCGCGGCGGGTCCGTCCGTGATAGATTTGCGGAATTGGCTGACCGGCCTCGGTGTAGCTGTCGGCATTGACCCCGGAGAACGTACCGACGCTGCCGGTTGCCGCCCAAGCGCCGGAGCTCTCGCCATTCGACACCGAGATCCCTTTGCCGCCTTCGACGAGCGGCAGCACCTCGCGTCCCGAGATCACCAGTGGATTGAGCGGTTTCACCGGACTGCTCCTTGCGGCGGCGGTTCTGCCGGGCTCGGTTCGGCCGCGGCGGGCACACCCGCGCCGTCACCGACCCCAGCAGCAGCAAGGATATGGGGAACATCGGAGAACACGGAAGTAACCCCCCATTCGAGCAACATGTGCGCTCGCGCGGGATCGTTGACGGTATAGGCGAGCAACGGATAGCCAGCCCATCGGATCTCGGCCACGATCGCCCGACGCAAACGCCGATGATCTGCATGGATTGCCGCACATCCAAGGCTTTCGGCGACGGCGCGCCAATGCTTTGGCACCGCGCGGAACAGAATGCCTCGGGCGAGATCGGGAGCACGTGCCCGGGCCGCTGCCAGGGCGTTGTAATGAAAGCTCGAAATCAGCGGACCCGGCAGATGGGAGGGCCACAAATGGCACAGCATCGCGGCAGCCGCCGCACCGGTCTCGGCCTCACGACCGCGCACGGCTTTCAGCTCGACATTTGCACCGATACCAAGCTGGCCGAGGAGCATCACGGCCTCAGCCAGTGTGGGTATCCGCTCGCTACTGAAGCCACGGCTCCACCAGGTACCGGCGTCGTGCCTACGGAGCGCTACGAGAGGGAGAGCAGCCGCGTTCCCTCGGCCATCGGTCGTTCGTTCGATCCGGTCGTCGTGAAGCAGGATCAGGTGCCTGTCGGCCGTGAGCCGGACATCGAACTCGACCCAGCGACAGCCGAGTTCCGAGGCCTTGCGCAACCCGGCAAGCGTATTCTCCGGTGCGCAAGCAGCGGCACCGCGATGGCCTATCACCGGCGGAAGCGCCTCGGCGAGATGGGCTCTTGCCGCCGACGCTTCGCTGTAGAGCGGCGCTTCGCGCCGATCCATCGCGTCATGCCCTCCTACGCCGAGGCCGCCCGCCGGTGCCAGCAATTGCGACGCGGTCCTGCCCGGTATGGCTTATCGTCAGGGCGCTGCCTGTGCCTGTGCTGGTTCCGAGCGCCTGGCGCCGAGATCCTCGCCGGTCTGTTGATCGACTTGGCGCATGCTGAGCTTGACCTTGCCCCGGTCGTCGAAACCGAGCACCTTGACCTTGACCGGATCGCCCAGCTTGACTACGTCGGCGACTTTGCCGACCCGATGAGGCGCCAGCTCGCTGATGTGCACGAGCCCGTCACGCGACCCGAGAAAGTTCACGAATGCGCCGAAATCCACCACTTTGACGACTTTCCCGGGATAGATCACACCGACTTCGGGCTCCGCGACGATCCCGCGGATCCAGTCGATCGCGGCTCTGGCCGCTTCACCATCAACCGCAGCCACCTTGACCGTGCCATCATCGTCGATGTCGATCTTGGCGCCGGTGGTTTCGGTAATCTCACGAATGACCTTGCCGCCAGAACCGATCACCTCGCGGATCTTCTCCTTCGGGATGCTGAACGTCGTGATCCGCGGAGCATTCTCGCTGACCTCGTCCCGCGCACCGGTCAGTGCTTGGGCCATTTCACCAAGGATATGCAGGCGGCCTTCACGCGCCTGGCTCAGCGCGATGCGCATGATCTCCTCGGTGATCGAGGTGATCTTGATGTCCATCTGTAACGCCGTGACACCGCGCTCGGTGCCGGCGACTTTGAAGTCCATATCGCCCAGATGGTCCTCGTCGCCGAGAATGTCCGATAATACCGCAAAGCCTTCCGGCTCTTTGATGAGCCCCATCGCGATCCCGGCCACCGGACGGGGCAAAGGCACGCCGGCATCCATCAGGGCGAGCGAGGCGCCGCAAACCGAGGCCATCGAGGAGGAACCGTTCGACTCGGTGACTTCCGAGACAACCCGGATCGTATAAGGGAAACTCTCCTTGCTGGGGAGCAGCGGGTGGATCGCCCGCCAGGCCAGCTTGCCGTGCCCGATATCTCGCCGGCTAGGGGAGCCCATCCGCCCCGCTTCGCCCGTCGAATAGGGGGGAAAGTTGTAGTGCAGCATGAAGTTCTCGCGGTACTCCCCTTCGAGCGCGTCGATGATCTGCTCGTCCTGACCGGTCCCGAGCGTCGCTACCGCGAGCGCCTGGGTCTCGCCTCGGGTGAACAATGCCGAGCCATGAGCGCGACGAAGGATCCCGACCTCGCAAGAAATCGGCCGGACCGTGCGGGTATCGCGACCATCAATCCGTGCGGCGCCCCGCAGCACAGCACCACGGACGATCTCCTTCTCGATATCCTTGAACAGCTTCAGCGCAACTGCGCGCTGCTGCTCGTCCGGAAACATCTCGGCGAGCTGTGCCTTCGCCGCATCCAGCCGATTGCTTCTGTCCTGCTTTCCTTGCTCGCGATAGGCATCCTCGATCAGTGGACCGACCGTTTCGCGCAGCCTTGCCTCGATCGCGGCAGGCTCGAACGCTTCGTGCGGCAAGCTCCACGGCTCGCGCGCGCAGGTCTCGGCGAGCTCGATGATCGCCTGCAGCAGGGGCTGAAATTCGCGATGTCCGAAGACCACCGCGCCGAGCATGACCTCCTCGGGAAGCTCCTCCGCTTCGGACTCGACCATCAGAACGCCGTCGACCGTGCCGGCGACAATCAGGTCGAGCCGCGAGCGAGAAGTTTCGGCGAGTGTCGGGTTCAAGACATAATTCCCGTCGATATAGCCCACCCGAGCCCCGGCGACAGGTCCCAAGAACGGTATCCCCGAGATGGTCAGAGCCGCCGAGGCGCCGATCATCGCCACGATGTCGGGATCATTCTCGAGATCATGGCTGAGGACGGTGCAAATGACTTGAGTTTCATTGACAAAGCCCGGAGCGAAAAGCGGGCGCAGCGGCCTGTCGATGAGCCGCGAGACCAACGTCTCCTTTTCCGACGGGCGCCCCTCGCGTTTGAAAAAGCCTCCGGGGATTTTTCCGGCTGCAAACGTCTTCTCCTGGTAATTAACCGTGAGAGGAAAGAAGTCTTGACCGGGCTTTGCCGCTTTCATCGCGACCGCAGTGCACAGAACCGTCGTCTCGCCGTAGGTGGCGACGACAGCGCCGTCGGCCTGCCGGGCGAGCTTCCCGGTCTCGAGCATGAGAGGCCGTCCGCCCCACATCAACTCTTTACGATAAACTTGGAACATTCGAGATCATCCTCTTGGAAGGAAAAATAACGGGCAGCGGCGCGATTGCGGCGGCGATCTGTCGCGGAAGGGAGAGACCCGTGCAATCGGTGTGGACCCCTGCGGCCAATTCTCTTGGCACGCTTGGCCTCGATCGACGCTGGGTCAGAACGGCGTCGAGAATAGTCGATCGCGCGGGCGTCAACGAAGGGTCAGCGGCGCAACCCGAGGCGTCCGATCAACGTCTCGTAACGCGTCGCGCTCGACCGCTTGAGATAATCCAGCAAACGCCGCCGCTGGCCGACCATGACGAGCAGCCCGCGCCGCGAGTGGAAGTCCTTTTTGTGTGTCGTCAAGTGGTCGGTGAGATTGCGGATGCGCTCGCTCAGGACGGCAACTTGGATCTCCGGCGATCCGGTATCGCCCTCCTTCGTAGCGTATTCTGTGATAAGCGCATGCTTGCGCTCGGCGGTGATTGACACCGAAACTGACTCCTTCAGCGATTGATAACCCGCGCCGGTCGAAGACCGCCATTATCGATCCTGGCCAGAGCGACCACCGCATGGGCGTGCCAAACAGCGACGACCGTACCCTCGTCGAGGTGGTGCAAGCGCGCCCGCTCGCCGACATCCTCCAGCGTCACCCGCTGGCCGCATCGCAACCGCGCGGCTTCGGCCGCCGTCAAGGCCAGAGCCGGGATGTTTTCCAGCGCGGTCTCGATCGGAAGCAGATACCCCGAAGCAACCAGATTATGCCCACACGCCGCTATCGAATCCAGAGAAATCGCCTGTGATTCGCTGAAAGGTCCGACTGTCAGACGACGCAGCTCGACAACGTGGCCAACCGTTCCGAGCGCGATGGCGAGATCGCGGGCGAGGGCCCGTATGTACGTCCCCTTGCCGACGACCGCCTCGCAGTCGGCGTGATCCCGATCGGGCACCGCGATCAACCGCAGGGCGGCGATTTGCACCGGGCGGCGCGGCAAAGCGGGCGGCGAGGAGGCTCGGGCGAGGGCATAGGCGCGCCGGCCGTCGACTTTAATAGCGGAATAGACCGGGGGCGCCTGCAAAATAGCGCCCGTGAAGTGAGGCAGCATCGCTTCGATTTGCTCGCGGCTCGGCCGCGACGTGGACTCGCCAATAATCGCGCCTTCGCAGTCGTCGGTAGTCCTGGCAATGCCCCAACAGATACGGAAGCGATAGCGCTTGCAGCTGCCCATCGCGTAAGCGACCGTCTTGGTCGCCTCGCCGAGCGCCAGGGGCAGGACGCCGGTTGCCAGCGGGTCGAGCGTGCCGGCGTGCCCGACTTTGGTTCGGGTCAACCGACGCACCAGCTCGACTACCCGATTCGAACTGAGCCCTTGCGGCTTGTCGACCACCAGCCAGCCATTGAGGACACGGTCAGCGTGCGTCACCGTCTTTCTCGGTTCGATCGGCCTGGCGATCGAGGTCGCGGACTACTTCGGGCAGCGCGAGCAACGAGGCAATCCGATCCGCTTGAGCGAAGGCACCATCCAGCGCGAACACCAAATGGGGTGCGTACCGCAACGGAACCTCGCGAGCAACAAGGCGTCTCAAGAACGCTGAGCTGCGTTTAAGTCCCGCAACGATCTCGGTTGCGTTTTCGCCGCCCAGTGGCGCTACAAATGCGGTAGCATTGCGCAAATCAGGGCTCATTCTGACTTCGGTGACGGCGATGCTGGTGTCTCGAAGCGCCGGATCTCGGCATTTGCCCTCCTGGAAAATCTTCGCCAGCGCGTGCCGCAGCTCTTCGGCTACCCGAAGCTGTCGTTGACTGTCGCCCCGCTTGCGCTGCACGCCGCCCTCAACTTCTATAGCGCCCGGGCTACTTCTTCTACCTCGAAGCACTCGATAACATCGCCGGCTTGGATGTCCTGGTAATTCTCAAAGGCCATCCCGCACTCGTAGCCCTGATTGACCTCGCGCACTTCATCCTTGAAGCGTTTAAGGGTCTTAAGGCTACCCTCGTGAACGACGACGTTGTCGCGCAGCAGGCGCACCCTGGCACCCCGTCGTACGGCACCTTCGGTAACCATGCAGCCCGCGACCTTGCCGACTTTGGTGATGTTGAACACGTCGCGAATCGAGGCATTGCCAAGGAAGCGCTCACGCAAGGTCGGAGCAAGCAGGCCAGACAGAGCCCCTCGCATGTCGTCGATCAAGTCATAAATGATCGAATAATAACGGACCTCGACCCCATCGCGACGCGCAAGATCGCGCGCTTGCGGGTTGGCGCGTACATTAAAGCCAATAATAAATGCCGCTGACGCTTTGGCTAGAATTACGTCGCTCTCATTGATCCCTCCGACGGCTGCGTGCAGTACCCGAACCGACACCTCATCGGTCGAGAGCTTTTCCAGCGAGCCGACGATCGCCTCGAGCGAACCCTGAACATCCGACTTGACGATAACCGGCAGCTCCTTGGCGACGCCGGCGGCAATCTGCGAAAACATCTGCTCGAGCGTGCCGCGCGCTCCCGACGCTGCGTTTGCGTCGCGCCGTCGGCGTTGACGAAAGTCGGCGATGTCGCGAGCGCGGCTCTCGTTCTCTGCGACCACGAAATCGTCGCCCGCAAGTGGCGTCCCGTTGAGGCCGAGCACCTCGATCGGTGTCGACGGCCCCGCCTCTCGTTGGCTCTGGCCTCGATCATCGATGAGAGCACGTACGCGGCCCCATTCGCTGCCGGCGACAAAGATGTCGCCGACCCGCAACGTGCCACGCTGAATGAGCACCGTTGCGACCGCCCCGCGTCCCCGCTCCAGCTTCGCCTCCAGAACGACGCCCTCTGCGAGGCGGTTCGGGTTGGCCGTAAGATCGAGCAGTTCGGCTTGCAGCAGGATTGCTTCTTCGAGCTTGTCAAGGTTGGTCTTCTTCAGCGCCGAGACCTCGATGTCGAGCACCTCACCCCCGAGCTCTTCGACGACGATTTCATGTTGCAGCAGCTCTTGGCGGACGCGCTCGGGTTTCGCGTCAGGCCTGTCGATCTTGTTGATGGCGACGATCATCGGAACCTGCGCCGCTTTGGCGTGGCGGATCGCCTCGACCGTCTGCTCCATGATGCCGTCATCGGCCGCGACGACCAGCACCACGATGTCGGTGACGTTGGCGCCACGCGCCCGCATCGCGGTAAACGCCTGATGGCCCGGCGTATCGATAAAGGTGATCTGCTTGCCGCTTCTCAGGCTCACGCGATAGGCACCGATGTGCTGCGTGATCCCGCCGGCTTCGCTACCGGCGACATCGGTTTCGCGCAGCGCGTCGAGAAGCGATGTCTTGCCGTGATCGACATGGCCCATGACCGTGACGACCGGGGCCCGCGCTTCGAGCGTCTCTGGAAGATCCTCCTCGCCACGAAGTCCCACTTCAACATCGGCCTCGGAAACGCGCCGCAAGCGGTGCCCAAACTCCCCGACGACGAGTTCGGCGGTGTCGGCGTCGATTGTTTGATTGATCGTCGCCATCACGCCCATGCGCATCAGCGCCTTGATCACGTCGGCGCTGCGCTCGGCCATGCGGTTTGCCAACTCCTGCACAGTGATCGTCTCGGGGACGATGACTTCGCGCACGATCTTGATCTGCTCCTGTTCGCCCTGATGTAGCCGCTGGCGTTCGCGTTCTCTTGCCCTGCGGACCGAAGCCAAACTGCGCATCCGCTCTCCTTCGTCATCGGAGAGCGCACGCGTGACTGTGATCTTACCGGTCCGGCGGCGCGCCTCGTCACGGCGAGCCGGCACCGCTGGCTTCTTGGCCTCTGGGCGCGCCCCGCGCCGCGGCGCGGTCACAGGCTCCTCTTCCTCTTCCTCGAGCGGAACGCTGACCTTGCCCGCGGCGGCGAGCGCCGCCACTTTTGCAGCCGCTGCCTTGCCAGCCCGCTCGGCGACCTCCCGCCGCGATTCTTCCTCTTTGCGCCGTTGCGCCTCGTCCTCGGACCGCTGGCGCGCTTCCTCTTCGGCGCGCCGTCGCCCCTCGTCCGCTTCGGCCCTTCGACGCGCCTCCTCCTCGGCCCGGCGGCGCGCCTCCTCGACTGCCTGTTCTTCCTCCTGACGGCGCCGGTCCGCCTCTGCGAGAGCGGCGCGCCGCCGGACTTCCTCGTCGGCCTTCCGCGCATCATGCACGGCCCGAACCCGGCCCGCCTTTTCTTCGGCCGTTAGTGCACGGGGTACCGTCACCGGCCGACGCACCGGCTCCTCCGCTGCCGGTCGCAGCGGCGTCTGCTCCCGCGCTACCGCAGGCGCAGCTTCCGCACGACCGGGCTCGGTGGTCGGACCAATCGTACGCTTCTTGCGAACCTCGACGGTGACGGTCTTTGAGCGCCCGTGCGAAAAGCTCTGACGCACCTGCCCCGTCTCCACGCTTTTACGGAGCTCCAGCCTGGCGCCGGTACGGGCGAGGGTCAGGGGTCGCTTCTGCTCTTGCTCATTCGCGTTGGTCATCTCGATCAAACACCATCAACTCTCAAGCCGAACCCGAAGCGGGCTGCGCAGCGCGGTCTATCGATGCTGCCGGCCTAAAGCCGGCGATCTTCTCTGCAGTGGCGATTACGCTACCGCTTAGGGTGCCGCTTCTGATCGCAATATTTACCACATGATCGCGACCAAAAATCGTGCCCATCTCTGCCGCGGTCAACACCATCACTGCCGGAAGGTCACGCCCGAGTGAGCGCACCTTCCGGCGTCCGCCCTCCGCACCGTCAAGCGCGAGAACGAGAAGCCCGGCTTTTTCGGTACGCACGGCTTCGCGGACCTTTTCGACCCCTGCGACCGCAAGACCAGCCCGCCGGGCGAGGCCGATCAGGTCGCAGCAACGCTGCACCAGCATGTTTTCGACGCGGTCGGCGAGCCCCGGCGGGATCGCCACCGGCCGGCGCGCCGAGCGTGCGAAGAGCCGGCGGGTTATTGCACTTTCAAGGATCTCCCGGCGCGGAGTTAGCCACAAACCGCGCCCAGGCAGCCGGGACGCCACGTCGGGCACTAGCTCGCCGCTCGGATGCACGACGAACCGCAGCAGCCTCGACCGATCGCCGATCGTGCCCGTCGCGATGCAGCGACGCAATGGTCCGGCCGCCGCCCCTCCCGCGCTGTCCCCGACCCCGCTGATCCTATCGCGAGCACTCGTGATGCCTACTCCCGCTGGGTGATTGTAGATTTTTCAGCTTCATCGTCCGCATACCAGTGCGCTCGCGCCTGCATAATCAACCCGTTCGCCTCATTGCCACCGCTCTTGTCCGAGGCGGCGAGCAGCTCCAGGAGCTCATCCCCGGCCAGGCCCGCGAAATCGTCGAGAGTCATTATGTTGTTCTCGCCGAGCGCGACCAGCATGCCGGGCGTCAATCCGCCAAGCGCCGCGAGATCATCCTCGACACCGAGTTCGCGCCGGCGCTCCTCATATTCGCGATCCCGCCGTTCCAGCGAATTGCGCGCGCGTTCCTGCAGCTCTTCGGCTATCTCGGCGTCGAAGCCTTCGATGTCGGCGAGATCCTCCAAGGGTACGTACGCCACCTCCTCGAGAGAGGTGAAGCCCTCGGTTACCAGCAGATGAGCGATAACCTCATCGATGTCGAGGGCATCTATGAACATCTGGCTGCGGCTGCGTAATTCCTCCGTTCGCCGTTCCGACTCCTCCGCCTCGGTCAGAATGTCGATGTCCCAGCCGCTGAGTTGCGAGGCAAGCCGAACATTCTGGCCGCGTCGGCCGATAGCCAGGCTCAGCTGATCGTCGGGAACGACGACTTCGACACGCCGCTGCTCCTCGTCCATTACGACTTTGGCAACCTCGGCCGGAGCGAGTGCATTGACGACGAAAGTGGCTGGGTCCGGCGACCAAGGAACAATGTCGATCTTTTCGCCCTGCAACTCGCCCACGACAGCCTGCACACGGCTGCCGCGCATGCCGACGCAGGCGCCGACCGGATCGATCCCGCTGTCGCGAGAGATTACGGCGATCTTGGCGCGGCTACCTGGATCTCGAGCAACCGCCTTGATCTCGATGATGCCGTCATAGATCTCCGGTACCTCCTGAGCGAACAATTTCGCCATGAACTGCGGGTGGGTGCGCGACAGGAAGATCTGCGGCCCGCGCGGCTCCTGGCGCACATCATAAATGTAAGCGCGAACCCGCTCGCCCTGGCGGAAGCTTTCGCGCGGCAACAACTCGTCGCGGCGCAGCATCGCCTCGGCGCGGCCGAGGTCGACCACGACATTGCCGAATTCGACACGCTTGACGAGCCCGTTGACGATCTCTCCGACGCGATCTTTGAACTCGAAGAATTGCCTCTGACGCTCGGCGTCGCGCACCTTTTGGACGATAACTTGCTTGGCCGTCTGCGCCGCAATCCGACCAAAATCGATCGGCGGCAGCGGGTCGGTAATAAAGTCACCAATCTCGGCCTCAGGGTTCAGGCGCTGCGCCTCGACCAGTCCGATTTGCGTCGCCTCGTTCTCGATGGCTTCCGCCACCTCGCGGAAGCGAAGCAGCCGGATCTCGCCATTCCGACGATCGATCTCGGCGCGAATGTCGTACTCCTGGCCGTATTTCGAGCGGCCCGCCTTCTGGATAGCCTGCTCCATGGCTTCCAGCACCTCGTCGCGATCGATGCCCTTGTCGCGTGCGACAGAATCCGCAACCTGAAGCAGTTCGGGACGGGCGTATGTGACGGTAGTGTCCATGCTGTTCTCTGACTCGAAGCGCTAGGGATCTCGATTCTGAGTTGCGGGCTGCGGTGGGGACGGGTCCGGGCTCTTGCGTTGCGCCCGGGCAATCAGATCATCGTTCAGAACAAGCTTTGCCCGAGCCACCGTGTCGAGCGGCAATCGCGCTTCACCCGCTTCGGTGAGAAGCCGAACGATGCCCTCAGAACTTCCCAGCAGACGCCCCCGGAACCGTCGCCGTCCGTCGAGCGGGGCCGCCAGTTCGATCCTGGCTTCGCAGCCGCTGAAACGGTCGTAATCTTCCTTGCGGACCAACGGGCGGTCGATCCCGGGCGAGCTGATCTCCAGCGAATAGCCGCCGGCGATCGGGTCGGCTACATCGAGCAAGGAAGAGACGGAATGACTGATCTGCGTGCAATCATCGAGCGTAATCGGCAATTCGTCGAGGCGCTCGATCATGATCTGCAGCGTCGCCCGACGGCCGTTTGTCATAGCCACACGAACGAGGCCGTAGCCCATTGCGGCCAGCGACGGCTCAATCATTTGCGCGATGCTACTAGTGTCCACCAAAAAACCGGACCTCCACGAAAGGCTTCGCAAGGGGCAGGCAACTCACTTTTTGACGAGGCTAAACGCCCGCGTCTCCAGTCTCGGCCTCCGGAAGCAGCCCCTCGACAACAAAAATGGGCCACCGGCCCACCGCACGCAACGCCCCTGCTAGGCACCACCATGAGATTACCGATAAATATCGCGGGCATGTCCGCGCAGCAAGGATGTTGTGTCGTGGTCATCTCCCGACCTGGCGTCGAAATCGAAGAAGGATAGCCGGGCGACCAGCGGCCTGCGCCTTTTCCTCATAGCGCGTCGGCGGCCAATCCGGCAACCGCTCGCGCCAATCGCAGGGACGGCGGGCCAGCCATTCGAACGCTGGGTGATCGGCAGCTCGCTCGAGCATCCAGCAGAGAAGATCACGATCGTCGGTCGCAAGACGCAATTCGGCGCCGTCCGTCATGACCCGCGCCACGGCGTCGAGCATCTCCCGGGACACGATCCGCCGCCGCTCATGGCGCCGCTTCGGCCAAGGATCGGGAAACAGGATGAAGACACGGTCGATCGACGCCGGAGGAAGTGCGGCAATCAACAACCGACCATCATCAGTGAAAATTCGGATATTTTCGATGCAGCTGCGCTTGATCCGTGCGAGCAGCTTTGCGATCCCGTTTTCGAATACCTCGCAACCGATAAACCCGATCTCTGGATGACGCTCTGCCTGGTCCGCGAGGTGCTCACCGCCGCCAAACCCGATCTCAACCCAGATCGGCCTAGCCCGGGCACCGAAGAGGCCGCCGGGATCGAGCTCGCCCGACCCCGGGATAGTCAGCGCGAGCTGCGGCAGGAAATCGCGGATCAGGACGTTCTGCCCCGGCCGGAGCGCCCGCCCGCGGCGCCGTCCGAAGAGAAGCGGGCTCCGTGCTGCTCCGACAGTCAAAGCCTCAGAAGGCGCGCTGCAGTTCCTCAACCAGATCCAGCCTCTCCCAGGAGAAGCTGCCATCGGGCTCGGGCACGCGACCGAAATGGCCGTAGGCCGCGGTGCGCGCGTAGATCGGCTTGTTCAGGCCGAGATGTGTGCGGATGCCGCGCGGCGAGAGATCCATTATTTCCTGCAGCACTGCAGCCAGCCTCTGCTCATCGACTGACCCGCAGGTGTCGACATAGAACGACAGCGGCTTGGCAACCCCGATCGCATAGGCCACCTGGATTGTACAACGCTCGGCAAGTCCCGCGCCGACGACGTTCTTTGCTAGATATCGGGCAGCATAGGCAGCCGATCGATCGACCTTGGTGGGGTCCTTGCCCGAAAACGCCCCTCCGCCATGCGGCGCCGCACCACCGTAGGTATCGACGATGATCTTGCGACCGGTCACCCCGGCGTCACCGTGAGGACCGCCGATCACGAAACGGCCAGTCGGGTTGACAAGAAAATTTTCCTCGTCGCACATCCAACCTTCGGGCAGGACCGCGAGAACATGCGGCCGCACGATTTCGCGAACCTCCTCCGTCTCGATCCGGCCGGAATGCTGGATCGAGACGACAATCTTGGTCGCTCGCACCGGTTTTCCATCAACGTATTGCAGTGTGACCTGGCTCTTCGAGTCAGGGCCCAGCAAAGGCGTGTTTCCGGCGTGCCGCGCTTCGGACAGAGAGCGCAGGATCGCGTGCGCATAAAAGATGGGCGCGGGCATCAGTTCTGGGGTCTCGGCACACGCGTGCCCGAACATCATGCCCTGATCGCCGGCGCCTTCGTCCTTGTTGCCCGAAGCATCGACGCCTCGCGCGATGTCGGTCGATTGGCCATGGATCAAGCACTCGATCGCGGCGCGCTGCCAGTGGAAGTTCTCCTGTTCGTACCCGATCTCGCGGATGGCGCGCCGTGCCACTTCGATTAGTCTTTCGCTGGTGATCGAAGCTGGACCGCGCACTTCGCCGGCCAGCACCACGCGGTTCGTTGTGACCAGAGTCTCGACGCCGCAACGCGCCTGCGGTTCGGCGGCAAGAAAGGTATCGACGATCGCATCGGAGATGCGATCGCAAATCTTGTCGGGATGACCTTCCGACACCGATTCGCTGGTGAACACAAAATCGCGGCTGGCCAAGAGTGTGCCTTTCCTTGCTAGCGCGGTAGGGTTGCTGAGATTCCCAGAAACCGGCGGTTAAGGCCGATCCACCATGCCGCCGACCCTGGACCGCCCGTACGACAAGCCCGCTATTTTGCTTCCGAACGATCGGCTCCGACGGCCAGCGCGCGGGCGAGTTCGAAGAGGCGACGTCGCAACGCTTGATCGTCGATGCGGTAATAAGCGCTGACCAGTTCGATCGTCTCGCGCCGCCGCAAGGGATCGGCATCGAACGCTTCGACAGCGGGCTCGGCAAAACCGGCGGGGATCGCCGGGGCCCGCACCGGGTCCATGTCGTCGAAGAAGAATGAAACCGGGACGTCCAGAACGCGGCTCAGATCGTGCAGACGACTGGCACCGATCCGATTGGCGCCTCGCTCGTATTTCTGGACCTGTTGAAAAGTCAAGCCGATCGCTTCCCCGAGCTTTTCCTGGCTCAGACCGAGCATGTTGCGGCGCAGGCGCACGCGAGAGCCGACGTGAACGTCGATCGGGTTCGGCTTGTCGCCCCTTTGGCGACCGGGCCGTCGGGCTTGCTGTTGCATCGCCATCTTTAGTCGATTGCCCTCGCAAAAATAGCCGATTGGACCGTCAGATTACACCATCATACGCGATCAACAACCGGGCTACACGGAAAATAAGCAATTTTTGCGCTACCCAAGTTTCGCCGCAGCGCTGTCCCAGGGATCGCGGCGCGGTCTTCAGCGCAACCGGAACGCGACGGGGAGGGCGCCGAGCAGAAGGAGAGAAACCAGCGCCCAGTCGCCGACGCGAGCGTAGAGGGTACGGCCACCCGAGGCCGGCAGCACGACGTCGGCATAGCCAATCGTGTCGAGGTCGATGCGGGCGCGAACCCGTCCCGCCGCGTCGATCACCGCGCTAACTCCGCTGTTGGCCACGCGTATCATGGGCAACCCCTCCTCGACGCTCATCGACGGTCATCCCTGGGAAAATGGCCTCATAGCAAATCGACGCAGCAAAGGGAGGAAGTCCGGGTAATGCGATTGTATGGGGGCCGGTACCTGGGACTAGATCAATGCTTCCGGTGGTAATCTTCTTGAATGGCAGAACGTCCCGCATCGGTATATATTCGCCAAACGGGACGAGATGCGCTTTATCGTAATAAGCAACCACGTCATCGTCCGTGTTCAACACCTCTATACTATTCCAGATCTGTACCACTGGGTCCGGCGGCGGGTTTGCCCGTAAGGCGCCGGTGATGACATAACCCCGCTCCGGCGCAATGCCGGCGATCGCCCTGCGATGAGCCGCATCGCGATCGAGAAGGAACGGGATGGCCGCTTCGGGCCAAACAACGGCGGTGATCGGGTGGGGTGCCGGTGCGACACTGAGACTGAGGAGCCGCGTGAAATTTGCCTCCGCCGCCTTCGGCTCCCATTTTGTCGTCTGGGAGATCGAGGGCTGCACTAGACGCAGCCAGATCCCGGTGTCGCCGATTGGCGACCTTACCAGTCGAACCGTTCCCAAAACGCCTGGGACGAGGATTAACAGCATCGCCGCGACAGCCGGAGCCCAGCGTCTACCTGCGGAGATCGGGGGTTGAGGCGACGCCCCGAGCAGGGCCGGCAGCGAGGCGGCAAGGACCGTCACGAAGCTCAGCCCGTAAATGCCGACCCAGGCAGCGGTCTGCAGCATTGCGATCGCACCCGGGAAGCCGCCAGACCACGCGGATCCGATCAGGTTCCACGGGAGCCCCGTAAACGCATGGCCCCGGACCCATTCGGCCGCGGTCCAAGCAATCGCGAATAGAAAAATCCGAGCGGTTCCGGGCAATCGCAGATGGGTGGTCGCCAGGTTGACCAGGAGTACAGACGAGCCGGTGTAGAGCGCAAACGCCGCCGGCAGTCCCACAGCAGCAATAGGGACGAGCCACCAGAAGGCGGCGATGTCGACGAACAGGGCAGCGGCGATCCAGTAGAGCCCGGCGAGGAAGAAGCCAAAACCAAAAGCATAGCCCAAGCCAAAGGAGGCTCTCGGGCGAGCGCTGCCTTCCTCCAGCCAAAGAAGCCCGACAAAGGCGACAAAGAGCAGTGGCGACATGTCCACCGGAGGCAGAGCCGCCGCCAATCCGATCCCTAACAGAAAGGCCAGTCCATAGCGCCGCCAGCCCGATAATGCGGCGAGCTCGAAGGCAAGACGACAGAGAGGCAACTGGATCGACGAACCGGATCGAACGCGGAAGATCGAGACCTCCGGCACTCCTCAGGCCCCGCCAGTGGCTGCGTCCGGCGAGCGGCGTACGCGCAGACGCTTGATTTTACGAGGGTCAGCGTCGAGCACCTCAAACTCAATTCCTGACGGATGCGCGATTACCTCGCCGCGCTTTGGTACGCGGCCAGCTAGGCTCGAAACCAGTCCGCCGAGTGTATCGACCTCTTCCTGCTCTCCACTCGGGCGCAACCGAACACCCTGATGCTCTTCCAAGGCCTCAATCGGCGTGCGGGCGTCGGCGATCAGAGTGCCATCGGCTCGCTCTGCCAGTCGCGGCTCATCGGCGACGTCGTGCTCGTCTTCTATCTCGCCGACAATCTCCTCGATTAGGTCTTCGATCGTCACTAATCCGTCGATTCCGCCGAACTCGTCGGCCACCATTGCGATATGCGTGCGCGCCTGCCGCATCTGCACCAGAAGGTCAAGGATCGGCACCGATGGGGCGACGAACAACACCTTGCGCAGAATCAGCGGCAATTTTATCTCTCGCCGCTCCGCCGCCGGACCCAGCAAATCCTTGGCGTGAACGAACCCGATTACGTTATCGAGCGTCTCGCGATAAACCGGAACCCGCGAGTGGCCCTGCTCGACCATTAATTTGACGACTTCGTAGAAGGAAGTCTCGACATCGAGGGCGACGATGTCGACCCGCGGCACCATCGCATCCGCGGCGGTCCGGTCGTGGACTTTGAGAATGTTGCCGATCAGCACGCGTTCTTGCGCGCTGAGCGGGTGGGGGCCGTCCGCCGGCGGCTCCTCGATCATTTCGTCAATGGTTTC
>WNFQ01000713.1_pt1 | contig 23915 bp, 20 predicted proteins | sample 5400171 | NCBI WGS metagenome assembly WNFQ01 (sample SAMN13153356, study PRJNA577476) | soil metagenome | isolation source: 20 cm soil under Madrone tree | place: USA:California | collected 2016-06-14
ATTCAATACTTCCTTTCCATTTCCACCGAGGACGATCTGCGCGGGGTATTCGATGATCCTCTGGAGACTTGGCGATATTACCGCGATGATACTGTACGGCAAACGCCCGCAGCTCGGGTTCTTGTCACCATAAACCACGTCCACGAGTGCATTACCCGCGGCCCGTTTCTGTTCCTCCAAGACTGGCCCAGACGACTGCCGTCACGTTCGGACGGCCTCGGACCAGTAGGTCACCGTTTAACCACGCCGTAATGTCGTTCCTGTACGTACTACATCATCGTCGTGCGTGCAGATAATTTGGTAAGTCAAAATTCTTTTCTCCAAAAGGACTCCAGGGACTATACCTGTCACCCGCATTGCCGTATACTGAGACGAAGCCCTCGGGTCACTATCAGGTAGTTCCCCATAGTCTCACAGTACTGGTTCCTCCGAGCCTCCAGAGTCTCCACGTCACCGACCAAGATTTGGGGTTGTCAACCCGGAATCCCTGGATGTACAGTTGTACTGGTAGAGCAGTCAGAGTGGTGATTCAACGGCTATTCACGCGATCCAGTTGAATCGACCCCATCAAATGTCGCTTGAATCGCCGAGACTTTTGGATCGTCAAATCTCCTCCAAAGGCGTTTCGCTTCATGCTCCCCGCTCTCCATCTTATCAGGATATTGAGACTCAATGTCAAGTGTTTCCCACTGGCACACATTCAATCTTCACACTGGCCGCGGGTGTAACGGGGACGGGAATCCGGCTCCCGAATATTGCGACATGTGCACACCTGTGGATCTTAGATCGATTTCAAGTTTAATTCTCCGTTATCCACGGGTGGAATGTGCAGAACGGCTTGGGCCGTCAGCATCCCCAATGTAGTATACCCATCCGCATGCAACAGTATTTAAAGAGGCTAGAAAGACCAAGCGAAATCTTCAGTCTTCAATCATGTCTCAGCTTATTCCAGATGGTACCTACATTATCTTCTCCGTCGCCAGTAACAAGGTGGTCGAACTTCAAGATGGGTTCGCCACTGGCAATTTCATTGTCGCTACCAAGGCCACTGCCATTAAACAATACCAGAAGGTTCACCCGAACGTCTCTTCACCCCGAGTATTTTGGTGGACTAAAATTCCTGGGTTGTCGCAATACTATAGATCGCATTGAAGTTCTTTAGCGGAAACTTTTATACCTTGACAGTTCTGGACTCGGGTTCTGCGTCAACTGCTTCGTCCGAGGCGGTAAGTGACTAGTAAATATGCTGATTCTCTTTGCTGATGGCCGCCCTTAGGATGTAAGCGTCGTCGGGAGTACCACTCCTACCGAGTTCTTGATCGAGGGCTACGAGTACGCCCGTGACCAATTCACGTAAAGTCTACCTTTCTCCAGCCGAGCAGGCGCTGACGGTCAATACTACCAGAATCTCTACCCAGTCGAAGGAGAACGCGTGGACCGTTCAAACTAACGACCAGGTACGGTTGCCTCCGATGCACCACAATTGAGTTCTGATACCACTCAATCGCCGGGTTGGAAACGCAGCGATGGGTATTCCAGGTCGTTCAGGAAGCGGCCTGATGACGGCTTGTTCCAACTGCCACTTGTTATAAGTGTCTGTACAATCAAAGTCTGCTAGCGTGACAATTCAGTCGTCAACTCGCTTTGTGTTCAAATTTAACATTGATTCTACGTCCGCGCAAATGTGATAATAGTAGTCTCCCTAAGGGGCATATTCTATTGAGAAACCCGGGGTGCAGTGGTGACTGAAACCCTGGGTTGCAAGACTAATCCCTCGACTTCTGCGGTGATTATGGAAGTTCTGACGATTTTGTCCTCTGGCCAGCTAGGGCCGCTACTCTGCCCACTGTTTGTTTGTTTGTGCTATGTAAGAATATACTGCTGTACTTCGATCATTGGGTGCCTGTCCGCCAAGTAAATTATCGTGGAGTACGAAAAGTATTGGGTTTCTTTCTGCAACGTCCAAGGAGAGGGAGCGAATGAGTGTGGAGGAATGTAGCATGCATAGCAGCTTGTAGAGAAGGCTTCCTTTGCCAATGGCGTGGAGGGAGCGCATGTTGGAATAAAGTCAAGGTTGCGCAGCTTGTCCCTCCTGAGTCCTAGTGGCAAGTTAGTTTAGTTTCTTCAGTTTTAGTATACTATATTTTTCTTCCATTCATCATGTGGACAGCCATTTATTCGAGTCGTACAAGCTGATTTGTATTGACTGCCCGGGCACGCTTGTGCGTTTGCCCATTGATCCTGACATTGATATCGATAAGTGCCGGATTGAAGCACTCCATGAAAGCTTTAATCCATCATTTCTTGTGCTTATCAAGGTCCAGAGTGAGGAATATTTGAGCGCGGCGGCTCGCCGGCGACTGCAAACATGGGCGACAGCTATCCAAGCGGGATGGGCATAACGTGATTCAATAAGAGGATCCTCGAACGCAGTACAATAGCCGAAAATCCGTTGAAGGCGTTCGAAGGGAAGGTTGGAGATGGTGGTGAGGGCCCGAGTCCCGCATTGACGGTGAAGTTGCCAACGCCTTCTCCTGATCACTCACAATTGTCTGAATTCTGTGAATAAGCCCAGAGTCGTCGGCTACAACGCACTGTCGCATCTTCAAGTTGGTATCGATGTTTTTCCTCTCGCGCCAAGAAAGTCTACTCCTTTGGGTGCGCAGAAGTATCTTGCTCTCCAAAAACAATGGCCGATTTATGGCTACTCGCGTCCCTGGTCTGTATAGGACCACAGGAAAGCCAGGACAGTATATATATAGGATGCGCAACGTGCCGAACGGCACGCCGCATGTATATGGTCGACGGACACCATCTGGGCTGGTGCTCGCGCCAGTGGTGCCAGTAATGGCTTGACGAAGGCTGAGAAGTTAGTACGTCTTAGCTCACGTTACTGGTCTGGGGAGATATCATCCGAGCCTAAAAGTACAATCATGGACGGCCGTCTCATGTTACACGTGTGCCCTCTCTCACCGCCATCTACCCTGAACGAAGGTAATGGTGGACGTACATCCTGCGGTGATGAGCTGGTCACCTGTGCCATCTCAAGCAAGTCATCGAGGGATCTACGTTGCTCAGTCTCAACACCATCGACTTCATTTGGGTGTAATCGATGAAAGAAACTACATTTGGCAAACCTGTCGAGTGCAGTATCAATTATACCTGGGAATCTCGGGGGCCAGCACGTTCGATTTGAGGAGAAATTTCATTTCCCATGCGACCCCTCTACTTTTCAAAAATTCTCGGTTTTAGCTTGATCTTGCGCTGTTTCACGCGTAGCTGTTTCTGTGAGCAAGCTGACTGACTTGATCCTAAGAGTAATGGTAGTTGGAATAGATCGTGATGACCGTGAGGCAACTAGGTGGGTAGAAATTCCTGAGGGACATCAGTTCGGAAGGCCATCAATGGGAATGAATCTACACCGGAACCAATCATTCGGAACTGCTAGAGCTGGTGGCCGATTCGATATCCCAAACACGACATATTATAGCCATTCATGAAGCCATAACGATACGGATATGGCAAATCACTTCGTTGTCGCAGGCACAACCGCCTAGGACCAAAATAAGTGTGCACGAAAATTCTGATATAGAAACGAGGGCGTCACCTTCGTCAGTTCGTATATACGCCTCTGACTCGCGAATAAGATGGCGGCGGTCAGCACGCTTTGAAGAAGCTTTGCGCCTGCGCCCTTGTATATACCACTAATACCCTCCTCGGCAACAATAGTGCGTAAACCATGCAGCGCCGAACGATAACGTGTTGCTGTAGCGTGCCCGGCTTGTAAGCGGGACTTTACGACGCTTCAAGGAATATGACCGCCATTAGATTTATCGGAATTAGATGGAAATTGACCCACATATATGGGTATGTTACCCCCGTCGCAACTTTCCAATCACATGCGATGAGTTAACATCACTTCATCGAGTGAGATAGCTTGAATGACATACCGAATTTGGAGATGGCACCAAGTAAGAAAAAGTCCCAATCGGTGAGCAGCCTGCTCACGCGGCCAGCCATACGACGGCGGCGCACAAGCGCATTCTTGAGCTGTTCAAAAACAGTGAACTGTAGTACTGGATTCACTACGAGGACAAGTGCGGGACCGAGTCCACGGAAGAACGCTCGAGGCCCGTCGGTGCGCAGGAGCTGTGCTGCTGTCGCAAAAAGTCCAAGGCGCTTCTGTGGAAACACGGTCTTTCCCTTAGAGACGTCATCCATCCCGCTCACAGTTTGTGCAGTTTGGATTACCCAGAGTGGGTTGGAGATAATAGTCGTTGTGGAGCCTGCGAAAATTTTCCTCCTGCTAAGAAAAACAACATAGGCACGATGGACGGAACGACGAACCGGCGATTAGCCCAGCAAGCATGGATTCGAAGGTAGAGAGAGCTTGAGTACCTCTTCTAGATCGAACGATGATGCCCTTCGTACTCTCGTAAAAGTAGTAATACACGCTAGTATGCCACAGCAGTCACGAGTTTCAACACGAGGCAAACAATCGATAAGAAAATTTGGCTAAGCACACCCGTTAGTCACAGCGATACCAAGAAGGCTCGAGTTAAGTCCATTATACAATCCTTGGAAGCCATCGTGCTTCAAGATATCAACGATGACCTGATAAGTTGACTAGAGATAAGAATTGAAAGTGAGAAAGGAGTTTTTTGAACCTCGGGCGACGGTGGTGGCATCGCTCTTAGAAAACAGTAGATCACCTTGTTTTGGCTCTTCGTCTCATTTGCCGTACGTGTCGAGAGTAAGACCAATGGGCTGCGCGCACGTGGGTGAGCACCCTAACACCACATGGATAGAAGAAGGTTCCGGTACTCACTATGTTGTTGTCATGGCCAAAATGCCACCGGCGGCACCTGCTACCGAATGGATGAAAGAGTCGTTGGTCATTGTTGTACAACGGACTGATATTGCTAAGGCTATGACTATGTAGCGAGAATTCTTCGAGGATAACGTAGATGCAAGTGTAAAGAGGAAGCAGAAGAAGTACGTGTCGAATAAATCACATGATAGTATGTCAAACACGTGACATTGGACTCATGACCCGGTTTTTTCCGCGTAACGTATTTTGCATTTTCCTACATTTCCCGTGACGCCGCTTTGAACCTAGCACCACCGTCTTCTACGTCGCTCATACCTCGGTACGAAGAAGCAATATTATGAAAACCAATGATACCAGGTGACCGCTATTTTTAATGTGGCGCATGTATGGTGACTTCCAAGTGGTCGGCACAGTTTTTGGGCCGGTTTTCATTATTGGAAACGCACATAGCAGGGATGAAAATGAAAATGAAAATGGTTGGAAAGGAAAGAGACTTGGATGCTTCTTCTGCTTCTTTAATTGCGTGGAGATGCTCTTATCTTGTCCATCGCAAGCCAGTTGAACAACTAACGAAGATGTCAACGCCACTAGTCGGGTCAGATATCAAGGATCGAAACGATTTTCTGTGCTAAAAGTGGGGCTGTTGTGTACACCGATTGCCAGATCTCAAGAGAAAGGAATTGTCATTGAACAATCTGCTCGAATTACGGATGCCATCTTATTCAGCACGGATGAGCGTAATTCGTGGTCACGAGTTTATAGTGATGTACCATGCCCAACGGGCAAGTCAATTCTAAATGGAGATACGCCACCCGGCAGAACTTAGCAAGTTGACCTAGGCCGTGCCAATTTGGATATCCCATCATAGTAATACTACTGAAGATTGGATCCAACCCACACTCAATGGAACATTCGACAGGTCGTGTTCTTCACAACTCCTATGGGAACAGGAAAATTGGCCACATTCCCATGGCGCGAGAATGCCTTGAGGTAGCCGGCTTTTTCTCGGTTTTGCCCGGCGATGGGGCGTGTCCATGTCAAAATTATTCGAAGGAAGGCGAAAAGACGGCAATAGACAGTACTCACTCAATTAATCAATGTGCTTTCGCATCCTTTGCTTCCCGACGAGAAATGCGCAGATTGTTGCCAGGTGCACCAATGAGGTATGTTCAGATCTGGTCTGGTAATCTGAAATTTGATACGCCGCCGGCAATGTGAAAAATCCCCTTCATAATCTGTGAGTAGTATAAAGGCCCCCAGAGAGAGCCCGGGGATGCCAGCACCCACAGGCTCATTCCTCTCACAACATTCCTTTTTATTTTCTTTCTATCCTGCTTCACGATGATCTTCTCTATTCTCGCCGCTGGTCTCCTTCTTGCCTCGTCTGCTGACGCGTTTTGGCGCTTGCCCTGTGCTAAGCCGGTCCTCGACGCTCGCGTCGACCCTATCGTCACTTCCGGCAAGGCGAGTAGCCATGCCCACACTATTATGGGTTCCAGTGGTGCATTTATTTGCGTCATACAACGGTAAAAGAAAATCTGATCGCTTTTACTAGCCATTGGATACAGTACTTCTTTTACGGACCTGCGAAATTCCCAGTGTTCGACATGCCAAGTCAAGGACGACAAATCCGCGTATTGGATTCCCGGACTGGTTCGTAGCACGCCCGCACGTAAATGCCTATATAACAAATGTAAACTGAATTTCCATTTCAGTATTACCAGTACGGGGACGGATCATTCCAGGCGGCCACTCACGGAGGAATGCTCGTGTAGGTTTCCGGCATCGTTTATACAGTGAGGGTGCCCTAATTGGTTGTGCAGGTACTATATCCAGCGATGCGCCCCAAATGAGACCGTGCAAGCCTTCCCAGACGGCCTTCGCATATTCACAGGGAACCCGTTCGCACGAAATGACACCGGCACCCTTGAATCTAAGGCAATCTCCTGGAACTGGTTGGTTTCCGCTTCCTCTTACCGCACCGTTTGCTAAACTCAAGACATGAATTAGCCTCGACTTCAATGGTCCTCCGGCGCCACAGACGCCAGGATTCGCCAACACCAACTGCCCAGATGGCCTCAGGGCTCAAGTCTTTCTCCCTGCATGCTGGGATGGTGTAAACCTCGACTCTCCCGATCACAAGTCTCATATGGCCTACCCTGACGGCATCGACAACGGTCTGTGCCCGTCCACACACCCAAACCACCTCGTGTCCCTTTTCTATGAGGTGTACTTCAATGTGGCGCCATTCAATGCCCTAAACGATGGTGGGCGCTTCGTTCTTGCCAACGGCGACCCGACGGGTTACGGACTGCACGGCGACTTCATCAACGGCTGGGACCGCAACGTGCTCGAGCGCGCGGTGGCGACATGCACGGCGGACTCTGGCGTCATCGAGGACTGTCCAGTGTTCCAGAACGAGGGCCGCTTCTACGCGGACGATGACATGAACGCTTGCTCAGCCACGAATCCCCTACCCGGCGATGTCACCCCCGACGCCACACAATTCCTGCCTGGCTGTGTCGCAGTGACAGAGGGCCCTGCACCCGCGACCCCCGCGGACCTCGTCTCGGGTTGTCCCGGTCGATATCGGAGATCCGAGCCTGAGCCCGAGTGCGACGATGCTGCTCTCATCTTTGCGCGTACCCCCGTACCCGAGGATGTCGACGTGAAGAGACTTCGCCGGCACCGCGCGATGCGTGGACAATGGCCGTACCCGTCGGTTTAATCCGTTCTCCTTAGCCCCCGGTCCTCCCAGCCTGGCCATCACCAATCAACCCCTCATTTCCGGTCTTCCTGCTTTCTCCTGAACTAGAGTACTTATTTTCTTTTCGTGCGCACCTCACATGCGCTGAGTTTGCGTCTGCGACGCGCAGTTAACTCTTCCTCTGCTTTTCACATTTCCGCCAGTGGCGGTTTCCTTATTTTTGGCACGTGATATTGCCAGTGATGGAAGTGAAGATAGACATTATGGCTAACCTCGTACGCATACCGTATCTACTCGTGAGCTTGTGAGTGTGCAAGGAAGAAGGGTGCGTTCTCTTTGTTGACAAAGATGTTGTATGACCGATAAGAGATTCGAGTTCGCTGGCGACGAGGAATACGTACAGTACTGTCATTCTTTGGTTGTGCGATTGATAGATACGAATAGATTGGTTTCGAAGTTTTGATGCCCGTTCCTTCGAGTTCTCAGCGCCCATATACGGAGAAGAGTGACAATGTTGTGGCATCCTAAGGCTTATGCCATGTTCTAGAAAGAAAGCCTTGTGATTCATTCGATTGTAGGGGATGGAGATAAGACGACTTCTATCCAGCCACCGCGCAAGCATTGACTAACCTGCATCTTGACTGCGTGCCAAAATTTAAGCGATAGCCTGTTCTCAAAAAACGGTTGCTTCATCGGTGGTAAAAGCGCCAAGGGGAGAAATAAAATAGGGTGAGTGGATACTAATACGGTCTATGGTACTTGATAAGACATCCATTTATTCCTTTCGAAGTGGACAGAGTTGCCGGCGGCTCAGTTAAGTAGGCCAGATCTCCAACTATTTTCATCCGAACTTCAATCACGATAGGCGAATAATACTTTACGAAAAAATATTAAAGGAGAAGCTCCTTGGGATTGATATCATGATGACGTGATTGGCAGGAGCTGTATGGCCCTGGCAAAAAGTGGGTCGGGTTGTCTAGAGTGGGCAATGAAATTCGGAGCATCGGGCGAATCTACGTGACGGCAGCCCCGGGCCTGTACGACATCACTAGAACTGCCATGGCCTCCTCAGATCGTGATGAGGGGCTTACATTTCACGCCCAGTTTTGGTTGTTCTGATCGAAAAGTCTACTATGGCGATCTTGACAAAGAGATAGTAAGGGATCAAAAAAAACTCGTTCCTTCCCGAACTCACTCACGTTACAGCACCTTCAAGCTTCAAAATTTTCAGGATCGGAAATCAGTTTTGGAGAATTGTGGCCGCATTGCTGCTACTACCGCAAGGTCCCGCGACTTGGAACGAAGGGGGAAAAAAAGTTTGCATACCTTATTTTCCCTACGCCGAGAAAATATGCCACTTTTCCAATACAATTATGGCCAGTCCATCGCGTCAATAAAGTCCCCCTGCCGTGTATGAATAACGCACTAATCATCATTGCGCGTTGCGCAGCATGCGCAGTTCCATTTCTTAGATAACTAACGAAACACCAAAGTGGACCGGAGAGGATGCTGGAAGGACTCCTCAGTGCCTTTTTCTCGACGTTCTTGGATCCAAGTAGTTTTTTTCCCTCAATAATAAGTCATTCCTCTGGCAGGGTCGTGGTCGCACAGAATCAGGTTCTGATGGGCTCGAGGCATTAGTAAAAAACGCGCGACATGTCAAAGCACACGTGAACTTGGTGAAATTTTTATGAATTATTGCAAATACGCCACAACACGCGCTAGAACCTTACTCGAGTAACTTACTACGGTACCTAAACACAACCAGTGTAAAGTAAGTAGTTTTCAGAGGCTGTTTTTCGAATCGACTGTTTTTCAGGAGGCACCCTTTTCGAAAAACGGAAATAAGGACACGACATTCGGACTCGGGAAAAAACTTTTGAGGGTAAGAAGGGAGGGCAGAGCCTCTTTTCTTGTATAGCAAGCCCTTTCCCTGTTCTGAGGATAACGCGATAACGCGTCAGCTGAATGAGCAGAGCGTTTTGTCATTTGACGGGCAGTTGGCATCCAGACAGAACACCGTCAGGTTCTGCAGATAACCAACCTGGGGACTCGAGAAAAACAGTCTATCTACCCTCTCGATCCATGGTTTCAAAATGTCACTGGCGCGTGGAAGTAGTCACTTTTTCTTTATCAACACTTCAGATTGCCAGTGACCGCTGCTCACCAGCCTGGGGATGGTCGCAATTGTTGTAATATCCCGCGCTCTATGGACGAATACATCGAATCCTTTGTGGAGATACGCCGCTCCGATGTTCGACGTATCGAATTGCACTTGCGGTGCATTGCCATGGGCATTGTGGCAGAGTGCCTTTAGGAGTATACAACTTGACTTTCTGGGAAACCCTATGCCTCGTTCTCTGTCATCACACTACAGTACAGGCTTCCCGCTGTGACACCGGAACGCCGGCCGCGCTATCGACCGCCGGTTGGAATGTCAAACGTCGGGCTTTGCAGGGTGATCAACTTGGAGATGTGTTAACTCGACGATGAAAGGTGGGAACTCGGGGATGGCCTAGTTGTCATGGGGTGCAATATATACTACTACGAGATCATGATGCGAATCGAATTCTAGTGACCGAAGAGCCCGTATATGAGTGCACGTGTATATTATGACTACAGTGCAACACATTATCAGTTCCGCGATCAGTAATAATAATAATGAGAACTGAGGCAATAAAGTTGACTACCAGGATAGTATCGTCGGCAGAGTTGGTCAGCAGAGCAGGTCACCGGTCACCTTCCGCCCTCGTTGGTAAGGTGAAATGCATTGTTAATCACGCAGAGTCATTGGGCATTGGGCTCCTTGTGGGTGGCCTTTATTCAAAAATTCTCCTTTAAAATTCTCGCTTATGAATCGCGGCGGGACGCGGTGCCATTGGCGAAAGCGTGCAATAGTTCGGGATCAAAGGTTATATTACATTACCACGAGGCGATTTGGATGGGATGGAAACATTTGTTCTGCTTACAGTAGAAGGGACGCTGAGCTTCGTTCAGGGATGGTGAACGTTTCACCGGCGGCGAAGGGACCACTGGTCACCGGTTACTGGTCATGCCGACTTTATTCCGAAATCTGTTGATCGATCGGGCAGACCTCTACCGGGTCCTAGCAACTGGGGGGAGTTGGAGCAATAGGGGGAAGGAGGGAGCTCTCTCCGAGAGTGGTGGTACTGATATGAAAGGGAGGGTTTCCGCCATGTGGCGCAATCGAAATCGAAACTGCAAGCGGTCGGGCCGCCGGAGAAGGAAAGGACTTGCGCGTCCATCTACAACGCGGCTCGTCCCCGAACTCATGCTGTACCTTGAAAATGAAAAGCCGGCTATCGGGAAAAAGGAACGGAGGTCAAAAGAGGGTTATACTTGGCGAAATAATTAAGGGATTCCCCGTGAAACCTTCGGTTGATTTCGGTTAGTATTTTCGTTATTAGCGATTTGGCCAGATAGCTAATTCCCCACACTCGAGGTAGACACGCTATGACGCCCCGGTGGCATCTCACTGACGCGTTTGACTTGACCCCCCACCGTATTGTATGTAGCAGTGTCAGCTCTGTGCTATCTTGTGGTACAATTTTGACGTGGCATCGATCGGACGCAAGATAGAAGTAAACATTAGCGGTGTGCGGTTTGCCCTCGCCGACACAAGGCGATCGTTGCCAGGTAGCAAAGGAGGTGTGTTTGAATCCGATGCCCTGGCTGTTGCTATCCGCACGGATGGTCAATCGAATCTCATTCACATAAATACCTTCGTCTTTAGGTCAGTCCATCGCCATTAGTTCCCAGTTGCCCTCTCTTCCACTCCTTTTTGTCTCTCCTTTCTCTCTTCTCTGTTGTCATACCTGTTACGGATGATTGTCACTCTTTTTGCTGCAGGGCTTCTGCTCATCCCTTCCGCCAATGCCTTCTGGCGTCTTCCATGTGCGAAGCCAGTCCTGAATGCCAGGGTCGACCCCATTGTGTCTCCTGGCAAGGCAAGCTCCCACTCTCATACCATCATGGGTTCAAACGGTGCGCCACACGGATGGCCGTAAAAGCATCGATCTGATCTCCCTTATCAGCCATCGGCTTTGACTCCACGTTTAATTCTCTGCGTAGTTCTGAGTGCACGACATGCAAAGTCAAGGACGACAAGTCTGCATATTGGATTCCAGAGCTGGTACGTAGATAGCTTGCACATAAATCCCGGCGGGAAATGACAATTGATTGGCAACGTCAGTTCTACGAGCACAAGAACGGATCCTTCGAAGCTGTTACCCACGGTGGGATGCTCGTGTACGTTTCAGGACATTTAGAGAAGCGATATCACTCTGACCAGTGTTGTAGCTACTATCTCCAGCGCAACGCTCGAAACGAGACCGTGCAACCCCTTCCAGACGGCCTTCGCATGCTCGCCGGAAACCCATATGCCCGAAGTGACTCTCAGAACCAGGAATCCAAGGCCATCTCTTGGCTTTGGTCGGTCTCTTTCCCGAACCTTCACGATAACTACTGACCTGAAGCTACGACCAGCATTAACTTCAATGGTCCCGCGGTCCCGCAGACTCCGGGATTCGGCAGCACCAATTGCCCAGATGGCTTCAGGGCTCAAGTCTTTTTCCCTTCATGCTGGGATGGTGTAAACCTCGACTCTCCCGATCACAAGTCCCACATGGCCTACCCTGATGGCATCGACAACGGCCTCTGTCCACCCTCACACCCACATCATCTCATTTCCATCTTCTACGAGGTATGGTTCAGTGTGAAGCCGTTCAATGCCCTAAACGACGGTGGCCGTTTCGTCCTCTCTAATGGTGACCCAACTGGTTATGGACTGCACGGCGACTTCATGAACGGCTGGGACCATGACGTACTCTCGCGCGCAGTGGCGACATGCACGGCAATGTCTGGCGTCATCGAGGACTGTCCAGTGTTCCAGAACGAGGGCCGCTTCTACACGGACGATCAGCTCAATGCATGCTCCGCTCCGAACCCTCTTCCTGCAGAACATGTCGACCCGGGCAACTTATTGCCCAACTTACCTGGCTGCATCGCAGTTACCGAGGGCCCTGCTCCCGCCACCGCTGCGGACCTCGTTCCGGGGTGCGTACCCGGGGGCGGGAATGGAAGCGCAGTTCCGCTCTCGGGTTCGCCCTCTACAAATTCAAGCACCGCTCCAGCGAAAAATACCAGTGCCACCGCCTCGTCCAGCCATACTTCCAGTAGTGCCTCTGGCACTTCTGCGCCGCACGCCAATCAGCTTGGGGCTCTAACTACGATGATTCCGGCAAGTACCTTTACCACCGATCTGTCTGCGGTACTAGACATCTTGCAGGGAGGGTCTACCGTCTCCACGTCTGCGGCGTCTTCGACTGCTTCAACCTGGCCAACGAACGTCGGAAATAACAACGGGAACGGGAGCCAATGTGGGAAGGCCGCGATGTCGAACTATCGCCGCAGGGAGAACGCCGACTCCTTTTCCGCACATCGCCGCAGCCGCATGCAGCGCAGACACGGGTCGCTTCAGTCCAACTGACCCTCCTCCCCTCACGTTTTTTCATCATCGTGATGCAAACTAATCCATTTTCATACCCGAGGTTTATCCTTCCCTCACCTGTCTGAGACGGCACTTCTCACCCTTTATTTTTTTTAAACGGATGGCTTTCTTTGTTTCTTTTTCTTACTGTAACGTTCTATGGATGTGTGTCGGCGACGCTGGCTTTTTTCCCCTCTTCCCACTCATGCGTGTGGTATTGACATACCCCGCAATCACACTGCTTGAATCGCACCGGCACTACTATACCACATATGCGCATGTTTCTCCCTGCTGTAGAACGGCTCTAGCTTACCGGAATCAATCGATGTACTGTATACGTCGTTTTGTAAAGAAAAAGTAACTCCTTTTTGGTTCACGTTGATCTCGGAAACAGTAAGTGGACCTTGACCTTGGAGTTGTTGTTGATCTTCGCGCTTGTGAGTTTTTTCAAGTACGCGAGGACCAATTGTTTTCATGGAAACTGTCGACATCAGTTGCTCTCTGCCGGAAGAGGAACGATAGACTGAAACAGAATGACAATCAGGATACGCCGGTGCATACTCACACATCGCGAACGGCCATGGTAGTAAAGATTACGATGAAAGAAACCCAATATGAACCGGAAAATAGGAAGCGTGCGACGGTGGAAAAAATATCATGTTTCTATTACGGTGGCCCGTAACATCCTCTGTGATTGGAAAGGTCGTGACTGGTAGGGATGAATGCTGGACACCGTGCCAGTAGCAGTCTAGGCGATAAAAGAACGGCCCGGTTCGCCACGCATTGCAGCCCAGTGATTCTGTCGACGGACCATTTCCCAACCACGAATCACAGTTACCGGGCGGCCTGCTTTCCGGCGGGCATCGACGAACGGGGTGAATGAGTCGAGCTCAGACCACAATGCAGAACACGAGAGTCCCTGCAGCTCGGGTAACAGCTCCGTAGGCAATTCTCCTTCGCTTGGTTGTAGAGAACGAGAGAGTTGCTTGACGAGTGCCCTGTGCATACGAAGAGTCTTCACTTTTCTAAACGATCTTAGAAGTTCGCGCCAATGTGTGCGGTCGGCTTCATTGTTCCACTCCGAGGATATAGAGTGCCGGGTATAACCGAGCGTAAGATGCTCCACCACCGAGAATTTTGTCCTGAGTGTGAGAAAAACTTGTGCCGTGCATGCCACCTGCCAGTCGAGGTGTCTACCGTCGAGTATGACCTCCAAAGTAAACAACGTGGCCTCCTTATGGGGGTATGCGATCACCTGTATATAATCATCATGGAACGCGAGCTTGACGGTGTTGAGCCGGAGGTTCCCTGTAGTGCTCAATAACTGTTGGAGGTGTGGAATGGAATAGGACAGCTGACTGAAGAAATGGACTTGAAGCCTTTCTAGGAGAGGGATGGTGACCCAGGGAAGGAGCGCTTCCAAGTAAGTACTGGCACCTTGGAACTCAAACCAGCGGAGATTCGGAAGCGTGACGTGGGGCATTGTGACTGGTATCCGCAACAATTGCCTCTCGATATCATCGCTGGGAAAATGGGAGCTAAAGGTGATCCCGAATGTCTCCAGCTGAAGCATGAGTGAAAGCCGCTGGAGCAACGCATTTGGATGGAAGTAGGCGGAGGGTGGGATCGAGTTGAGGGATAGGGTACGAAGGTTACCCATAGTCGTGACTAATGGAGATCCAAATAGAATGGCAAAGTTCATCAGTACGATGTGACGGAGTTGGGGTGCCCGAAATGTTTCTGGAAGGTTCAAATTCCAATTGCGCCAGGTCACAGGCCGCTGACACCGCTGATGCTCAATTAACAGGTATTCCAGATTCGGATATTCTCCGTCTAGGGTGATAATGAGCTTCTCCAATATTGGAATGGGTTTCACGAGACGGATGCGGCGCACGCGATCGCGGTGCTGCAATGCATAAATAATCCCCTCTTCGTCCTTTGCGGTGATGCCGTAATGTTGGTCAAGGTGATCGATGATGAGGGGAAGGGGAGGTGAATGCGCCAACATGTCTGCTACCGGTGTCCCACGTGCACAAACAAGGGAAAGACGTAGGAGTGATGGATACTCAAGTATGAGGCATCGCCATCGATGACAGACTTGCACAAGCCTGTACCACCATCGTTCTTGGATCCATTCCCCTCCTCCTAGGATTTGCGAAGAATTGGCCTTGCTTTCGTACAGGATCACCGGCCGACAGAAAGAAAAAACGTTAAGAAGAGAATCATCGTCGAGGATATGGATAAGAGTACTACGTGGTCTATCGCCAGTCGGTCTGTGTTTCACTAAAAGCTGACAAGACATCAAGAAGCAACGAGCGGACCTTTGTCCACCTTGGCTGAGTTGTCCAGCGATTGGAAGATGGATTGTGGCAGTAGATGTGTGGTGAGTCATGAGGTGTATGCTATCTCACGCCTACCAACAGCGTGTGAATATTTGAAGGGTGGGCCTTATTTGATGATGTTTGTGCCACAGGCTTGAACCGCCTGCCGTCATCACATCCGCTATCCTCTCAAAGGGAGAAATAGTACTTCGGAAACCATGGAGGAGAAAACACCAGCCGGTCAACCCATTGTCGACCGTGAAAAAGTATGTGAGGTCCTTCATGTCAGTTGACTCTCCCTCACCTTCCCAGACGGCACCTTTTCTTATACGCGCATTCGTCAAAGTTGGTTCATTTCATCGGCTGTCCCAATTTCAAGATGGCCCTCTTCCGATACCGGATGAGCTGCAGATATTCACGTGGTACGTCCTCATGTATAGGATGGCCCTCTCCATGTGTCTCGAGCTTGACACGTCTTCCAAACCAAAGGAGGGATGCAACGCTCTTTGAGCTCCTAACCACCATCCGCAATGCCGCGCCGAATACGCTTGAATACCGCCACCCATTGGCGCGTTACTCTTTCCGCACGATTTACGCTGACGCGGGTAACCGCGGGCAGTTCGCGCAAAAGGACCTCGGTACCGTGTACTCGCGGGATACCCTGGGGGACCTTGGCACCGTCGAACGGCTACTCGACGATGATAGTGCAGTACAGGACAGCTCTGACCGACAGAAAGATGCGCGCACGCTCGATGAGCTACGCTTCGTCTCGGGTGACTACCTTTGCGTCGCCGTGATGCTACCCAAGAACCTCCAGGCAAACTTCTCCACGGACTCGTCGGCACTAAGGAGTCCTGGCGGGGCATTGTCTTCCGCGCCGGCAAATGGCTGGAAGAGCGGTGGGGGACTCGGTCGCGGTGGACCGAATGCACCTTCTGGGCCGGGTAGCTCAGTACCTGGCGCGGGTCGCGGAGGAGGACATTGGCGTGGCGGTTCGGATGCACCGCCTCAGCCCGCACGTGGCCGTGGAGAACGCGGAGGTGATTTCGCTGCTGGTCGCGGTGACCGTGACCGTGACCGCGACCGCGACCGGGAGCGGGAGCGAGACCGCGATGGAGGTCGGTTTAGGGATGAGAGGGATAGGCGTCCGCCACTTCCTAAGAGAGAATCGCCGCCTCCGCGAGCACCGTGGGGTGACCGGGAGCGGGGACCGAGGGATAGACGATCGCTGTCTCGGTCTCGGTCTCGGTCGCGTTCTCCACCACCGCGGAGGCGAAGGTAGATGCGTATGCGATGTTTTGATTTGATAAATTTGTTATTTGAAAACTTCTTTTGCCCGGATGCGCCGGACCGAGAGTTGAACAACACGCGCCCGCGGTTGAGACACGAGGCTCGAGTTCACCCGAGCTCCGTTGGTTCCTTCGTCATAGACGACTGCCCATCTCTCATCGCTCATCGATGGGCAACGCTAACTCTAGAAATGATCACTTTCTAGTACCCCCAAGTTTTATGCCCTCAGCCTATCCTGGATATCCCCAATCCTCGGGTCCAACCACGTGGAATCCTTTCAAACGGAGCCAGTTGAGGAAAAGGGAGAAAGCCCTGAGAGAGTATCTCTACACGACTCCCATGATTTTGCAGTATCCCGGTGCATTTGCAGGTGCGCAGAGATTTATTGCTGTACGAAGCAATCATTAGATGATCGGCACGTATAGTCACTCAACCGGGCCAGAATATGGTTCAGCCTGGGATCCCGCAAGTACACTCTGCAATCCCTGTCGCCCCCGTCACTGCCAATGGAGTAACTACCCAGATGCCTGTTTCTGCGATGGTAGTTTCGGGTGCTGCTCCTGCTGCTCCTGCACCCGGAGCAGGAGGCACTGGCGCCACCGCGGTTATCCCATCCCAGATGGTGCCGATGACCTTCCCGGGGACTCTCGACTACTCTACTTTTCTCGATCCACGAGATAACACGGCACCCGTGGTCCCCCGTCGCTCTCGTCGCACCCATCGCTCCCAACGTCACCGTCACAACAACCGCCATCACAACAACCGCCGACGTAGTTCGTCCGAATCGTCGGAATCCAGTGGGAGCGGTTCAGAGTCACCGTACTCAGGTTCAGACTACGATTCTGCCGAGTACTCGCGACGCTATCGTCATGAGCACAATCCCCTCCCGCGTCCGCCAAAGGACATTCTCTCTAGCACACCCTTCCGCCCCATCCTCACCCAACTTCCGAGTGCGCAGTACAATTCATGGGGCATAGGTGGCACAATTAACATGCCCCAACCACAACAACACGCCCAGCCAACCACGTACAGCAACATTCGACCCCGCAGAACTCGCCGTGGGTTGTTCAACATTCGACCGCGTGACCAGTACCCCGCGTCATCGCTGGGAGCTGCTGCCAACTATATGGCGCCGCAATTCATCGCGCCGACGATGTCCATGCCCGAAGCCCAGTCTGCGCCCCCGCAACGGCCGGCACCACCGCCCATCGCAGGCCCTACAACGCCAGGGCACATTCCGCCCGTCATCCCATCGGGCTCCCCGATGCCGATGTCGATGCCCAGTCCCGGACCAGCGCCTCCGCCCCCACAAGGACCACCAGTGATTCCCCCAGGTATGAACATACCCATGCCGACTCAGGCGCCAGCGGGCTCGACGCCCTACGTTGGTGCGAACCTTAGTATGCCTAGGACGCCTAGGGCGGCGCAAACACCCGCACCCGGCCCGTCGATGCAGATGGCGTTCACGCCAAGTCCATCTTCTGGGCATGTGCCCATGCCTACGCCAATGCATACGCCAATGGCAGGCGGAGGAGCCACCATGTCAATGCCATCGCCTGCGGTCGGAACACCTCACCTCGGGCAGGCTCAAATGACGATCCCACCACCAGGAAGCGTGCTAGTTAACGCGGCGATGACAATGCCTTCGCCATCGATGGGTGCGGGTGGCGGAGGAAGCATGGCGCCGGTTCTCAAGTTCAACGGTTATGGAGAGTTTTCGGGCTTATTGTATCATTCGCCACATAGTGTGGTGTATGAGGAGGAGCTCTACCCGACGGCGTTACATCTTTTCGAGGCGCGCAAGTTCCTCGATCATAGACCCGACCTTGCGGATCGGATCAGGCAGTGTGAGCGCGTCGAGGATGTCACTGCTATCAGCGCAGAGCTGGCAGACTTTACGCGGCGGGACTGGGGCAATGTCGCGCTCAGCACGGTAAGTAATCAACTTCTATATTTCTGTCCTGTATTTTGCACCGCGCATGTGTTGGGCCAATTTATGCTAATCACGACGTGTCATCGCATAGATGGACGAAGTGTTATACCTCAAGTTCCGCCAGCACACCGAACTGCGCACTTTGCTTCTTAACACGTACCCCGCCGATCTCGTCTACGTCGAGTCGGGAGATCCGTTCTGGGGAGACGGTGCGGGTAGTGGCATGAACGAGCTCGGCATATCGCTCATGCGCGTGCGCGGGCGTTTACGTATCGAAGGAGGAGGAATGTGATCGATCAAGTCGAATCCACAACTAAAAAGGGTGAATAAAAAGAAAGGTTACGCATTCATCTATGATCAGTTCTAATGATACGCTTTTCCCTCTTTCTCTTATTTTAACATGGCGTTGTACTTCTATCGGGTGTTCTGGCGGCGACGGGATCGTGGCCTGTTCCAAGTCTCCATCTTCCTACTCTGCTTGCTTGGATGCAGACTTGTTCACGCTTCATTTCACGCACATATCTTTTATCCGCGTTCATGCGTTCATGCATACAGTACATCACCATTACCTCATGACCCTCACCTGCACGAGCTACGCGATACCTACCCCCCACTCTCCAATACGAGTTACAGTGATAAATAGAGCATTTGGGATGATACTCTCATAATACTTCCGCCGCGAGTGCAGGTGTCAGGGCAGGGCATGTCAGGTGACCCGGATACAGCCGGGTTGTCGAGTTGTCGTACACTCCCTCATCTTCCCTCTTTTTCCACTCGCTTACTCGCCCTCCAATACTGCGAACTTGGACTAGTAGACACGGAGAATATACATTTAAGCACGCTTTCAAAACCCTTGCAGTGAAGGTTCCCTTTCCTCCTCTTTTCAGCTAGCCCTAGATTCCCATTTTTTCTCTTCTCTCAGCTCATTGCACTTTTGCCTTCAATACGACAAAACGCGAAACTGAACCAACGAGCTTTGAAGTGCTGATCTTCTCTGTCTATTTAGGCTATTCTCTATCCTCACAAACTCACTCGTGCGACAACCGCGCTACACCAATGATACAAATATTGCTCAGGCATCCCAATGAGGTTGTAGGAATGCGCCTGCGCAGCCTCGGGCTCAGCTGACACGTTCAATGCTGAGTGCTCATTTTCCTACTCGACCGTGATACCATGGCTCACTACGACATCTTTCGCGAGCAACTTGCCGTTACTTATCCTGCTTTTGGACACGCGTTGTGGGAGCCGTCCCCTGGACAACATGGTCCTGTGCAAGTTGGTGATGTCGGCTACATAAGTGAAGGCAAATTCCATCGCCTCTTCAATGCTCTCCTCTCTGCAGATCATCCATCCCATCACGGAATTCCTCTACCAGAATATCATGAGCCGCTGGTTCCCAACGTCTCTGACCATATTCACAACGGCATACTTAATGCCGACCATTACTGTTCGACTGGAGTGACCGTGGAGACACAGAGAGAAGACTATTTTGCCATACAGTAATCACGATATGTATGGTTCAGCATTATTTCCCCTCACCGATACTTTTTCAGGCCGGAAGACGTTCCGCAAGTCTCGTTTTTGTGCACGACGAGGCGAGGGGGCGCTGTATTATATCTTCCGGTAGACGCTCAACGTCGGGACACTCGTGCGAAAGGGGATTTTGGCAAGTGGATGATCAAGAATATCGACACCTGGTTCGCGTTTGCTCGGTCGCTTGGCCTTGGAATAAAACAGATGGAGGAAGTCGTTTTAGTTACTGGGTTGCATCTAACCAGATCCTGGGGAAATGTGGCGTTTTTCGAAGGCCAGGTCAATGGACAGGCATCTCTTGGGGTTGAGGTAGTGCATGGGCCCGAGGTCAGCATCAAGTGGAAATTTTCGCCTGGGAGCATTCGAGGAGGTGTGCGGAGCTCGTGCCCTGGAGGGAAGGTACGTCATTTCGTGAGAGATCCCAAGACAACATTGGCGTCATTTCTGTGCATGTTCAGGGCCTACCGAGGGACCAATGCGTGTTTATTCGAGGGTTCCGCGTTACTCGTGTTTTCGGGATATTGCCGCGGCGCCTCAGGGGCGCAGCAGGACCTAGTGATCTAAGCCTGGACGAAGACGATGAGTCAGACAAGCAACTCATATCGACTGACTCGACCATAAAGGAAAATGTAAACTTTTCTGGTTGACACTTCCTGAATCCAATTTTTAATAAGCTTTCAAAGTACCGGAATCCTCTTCACATCTTGTTAGAGTATCTCGTCGAAGTGAGTACCGAAATCCCGCGCCGTGTCTTCGGTATAAGCTTTAGTATGCCTCTAACATGAAACAAGCGGGCGCGTGGCTCTGGTAGTGAAATGGTCCTGATTCATGACGACGACCTTGCTGGAATTCAGGGAATTCATCAACCTAATGCATTGATGGATCACCTTCAAAGCTCCAAGCCGGAGATACGTGAGGTTCTGTATGGTCCGTATCATCTACCAATATCACAACTTTCTCGAGTTCCTCGGGTTCTCACGCCGGTCAACCTCTTTACTCAAAAGATTGTCCGTCCACGGATGAAGGCAGCAATACGAGTGTCCCTGTCACGGTAGTAATGCTTTCCGATGAGTTTGGAAAAGGCGACCTCTCTCCTACCGCCCGTGATTTAGTAACCAAATACCTCGCTTCTACAGCCGGACAAAAGAAACGGGGAGATGACAAGTTAAATCAAGCTCGTGGATTAGGAATCAAATACCTCGCTTCTACCGCCGGACAAGAGAAACGGGGAGATGACAAGTTAAATCAAGCCCGTGGTTTAGGAATCAAATACCTCGCTTCTACCGCCGGACAAGAGAAACGGGGAGATGAAAAATTAAATCAAGCCCGTGATTTAGTAGCCAAAATCCGAACCTTCGTCGCAGAAAATGACCTTAGGTTCATCGAAGATAAAATGACCTAGTGAGTTCACTTCTCATGAAGTGCATCTATTCTGACGTCCGACAGTGCCCAGGGTTTGAAGGTCGAGCTGAACACCAAATCGGGTATTCGAAAATCTCTCCACACTGAGGTATATTATAAGGTTGCCAACCAAGTATACCAACACGTCAAGGTTGCTTTCGCATATGACCACTCATACCCTATATCTTATTATTTCGTTCACAGTTTATATCAGATAGAGTCCTTGACCGAGTCTAACTTCAGTCTCAACCGGGTATATCATCGGAATTTGGTCGGTCTTGAATTTGCACTCACCATATACGCGAACTTGACTCTGCCCGTGGATCAGAGGATATCAATTGCCGCGTGATAAAGACCGCCCAGTCTTTATACCGATGCTGGCTCAGCTGCAAGGACGCATTTCCGTCGTCTGATACGAAGGACAAATGGGTGGTGGATGCGTGGAAGGAAGCCTGTTTCAGAACAGAGGCAGATCCAAATTCATTACCCCAAGTTCAAGACGAAGAGGCATGTCTCTTTTTTGTCACATGTGGCACGACTTAACTCGGATTTTCAGTTCACATATAGCAGCATGGAGTTCCTCACCGACATGAAAATGAAGATCAAGCCCGCCGTGGATTCTTCGTATGAATTTAACACCAGTAAAACGCTTGATAGTATTGGCCACAATGCATCTCGCGCGGAGGCCTTGTTGAGCAAGGCAACTTTCATTTACCGAGTATGTCTCTCATCGCATCGCATTTGCAGTCAACTGAGCACCGCCATATGTTTCACAGGAGTTCAACTTCGGCGAGCGTCCACGCTATCCATATCGACACCCCATAATCCAGAAAGTTGTCAATATCATGTGGTTCCAGGACAACGACGACATCGGCATTGCCTTTCATGAATACTTTAACCCTATCCCATTCGAAGTCATTGCCCTTGTTGTCGCAGCGGTAAGGATCGATGCATCACTCCCTCAACCTGGAAGCTGACGGACTGTACCCGTTGTCGTCAGATCGAGTGCTGCATCGACGAGTGGTCTACTGGCACATACATAGAGTCCAACTGGAAGGAAGAGCACTACAAAAGCAATTACCTTTCGCATCTCAACACGCTTCGTGATATCAATAGTCACGACCCACACCATCAGGGTCGAGATCTGCGACAGATTCAACATGACCTCCTCAAAGCTGCAAGGTAAGTTTTACTCAGCCTATCATTGACACTCGTTTCTGACACACTCCTCGCCGTAATTGAAGCGTACACGCGGGTGTCCCGCGTATCATCCATATGACTGTTATGTTGTAGTGCCGTTTCCTTGTCATTGATACCACATACCCGCATGTATGTTTAACCTGAGCGCTGTGTTTTGTGGCTTCGAATGTACCGTGTACATCTATGCTGAAGGTAGGTACGATGGATAGCATATTTATTCGCCTTTTCGTAATATACATTATCCCTTCCACTGGGGAATCGCTTGGGCCACCTTCCGGTTAATTGAAGATCTACGCGTGTATGCCACCGCGACCGATGCGTCTAGACACGTAGCGCTACGTGCCCCCTGCGATCCGTGGTCTGTAATCAACGCATCGCGTCAAGGCCGCAGCTCCACCAGAATCATCGATCATCGGGATCGCTCCTACACACTTCCAGAAGAACCACTTGTTCTGTTGGACCATGGAAAGAAATATTTTCGAACCTGTCCCTTTTGGCCCGACATATTCAATTACTATGTAAGAGTCTACATCATATGGAGGTAACTGATAACGAGTCTTACATCAACAGAAACGCAGAGATGATTGGACATGATCAGGTCCATCATGTTTGACATAGGATTATTCATGTTGAGATTTTTCGGATTGTGTTGGGTAGCGGCAGCGCGATCCGGCAGTACAATCCGGATTAGTCCGGATTAGTAATGCGTTTACTTCCGCCTACCGGGAGGGCAATATATAGCATCCGGGAAACAGAGAAAAGATAACGAATTCCTCCCCGGATTGCCCTCTCACCATGTGTGACACTTAAGCTCATATAATCATCCAAAACCTATCAGATTGAGTCCAGCTGGAGATGATCAGCGTGTGCAGTTTGGGGAGGGGCAAGGTTATAACCAACACTGGTAAGAATGGAGTGCTCACTTGAATTAGGCATTAGGCCAGAATGATTGACATCAACCCGAAAAATCTCGACCTCGATTTGGCTTGATCTTGATGGTCATGACGCACATGATCAGACCTGATCCGATCTTATCTTTGCTAATTCAAGGCGCCCGGTTCCGCGCCCGGCAGACACGAGCAAAACATGACCAAACTAATACAGTATGGAGATCCTCTTGCGTCTTTCCTAGGTTTTCCTCCTTCGCCGACTCGCGTGGTCACAGAGCCCTGCCACCTGAAACCCTTCGG
>WNFQ01000618.1_pt1 | contig 23914 bp, 17 predicted proteins | sample 5400171 | NCBI WGS metagenome assembly WNFQ01 (sample SAMN13153356, study PRJNA577476) | soil metagenome | isolation source: 20 cm soil under Madrone tree | place: USA:California | collected 2016-06-14
GAATTCGCACGGACCGCGGCGTATTGGCAGTATGGCCCCGTCTCGCCCTCAAATGACAGAGCTTCTTTGAAGTCAAAAGCGATGACCGAATTGCGCGTGAACTTAAGCAGAAAATATCTGAGGGCCCCGGTTGCAATCGCATGCGCTGTCTCACGCATCTCTTTTTCAGACAATTCCGGATGCCGAGTCTTAACTTCCTCGAGCGCATCCGCTTCCAGCCGGCTAATCAGATCGTCGGCCTTGACCCCGAGACCTTTGCGACCGCTCATCTCGATGTAGGGGCGCTTTCGATCCTCTTCAGAGAGTTCGATGCCGAGTTCGCCGCAGGCCGCGGGTGAAAGCGCTACCATCTCGTAAGAAAGATGCACGCTCGCTTCTTCGCCCAGTTCCGGCACAACCGCAGCGACTCCCTTTCGCACTATTTCCTGTGGATAGGATTGACGCGAATCGATCACGTTATAAACGATTTCGCCACCTCCAAAATTCGGGCGCGGAACTTCCGGCTGAGCTTCCGCATTCGGCTCAGTCGTGGTTATCCACGTCGCGTGGCCGTCGGCATGGGCGCGAAACGGTTTGTAATTGAAATCCAAACCGAGCTGTCCCAACTTCCAAAGCTGATAGGCGATATCCTTGCCCGTATAGGTCACGGTGCCGTTGGACCGCACGATGATCTTGTCTGATTCGTGCTCATCGGTGCCCGTGTGCGACTCGAAAGGCATGACCCAGCAATCGTGATTTCGCCCTGCGGGTTCGAAATGAATCACGCCACGCTCTTTCATTAATTCAAACGCGCGCTCCCAGAAATGCAAATGCAGAATTTCCGATTCGCGCGCCAGGAGATCATAACGAATGCCCAGACGTTCCATCGTGTCGAGGATCTGCTGGACATTTCGCGTGGCTACATAATCAGCCAACTCGGCAATAGGATTGCCTCCTGCTTCGATGGCATGCAGGACTTCGATGCGCAGCTTAAGTCGATCAGGATTTGGCTCACCTGCGCTGCCGCCTTCCCGATAGAAGGCGCCAACCCGCGTGTAGAGGTCCCAGCAGTAATAATCAAACGGGACTCCAGGGGGAAGGGAACGGTCAAGCGACTTGATGTCGGCGAGCGTCAGCCGTTCGATGTGCATAAAGCCCACCACGACATCAGCGACCTGGACTCCCGTGTTGTCAATGTAGTTCTGGACTTCGACGCGATTTCCTGCCGCCTGAAGTATCCGTACAAACGTATCGCCGAGCACAGCATTGCGGACGTGCCCGATGTGCGCGGCCTTGTTGGGATTGATGCTGGTGTGTTCGACCATCAACTTTCGTGAAGTCTGTGAGGCATCGAGTGAGGTCTCCGCCTTTGACGACAGATCAGAGATAAGCCTCGCGCGATCAAAGAAGACGTTGAGATAACCTGCACCGGCGACATCGACGCGGGACACTTCTTCGATTGCTTCCAAAGCTGATTTCAAAGTCTCGGCAATCGTCCGCGGCGCTCGTTTCTCTCCCGTCTTCTGCTTGATTTGCTTTGCAAGCTCAAAAGCGACGGGGAAAGCCAGATCACCGAGTTCAGTACGCGGAGGCACTTCGGTGACCAACTGCTCGAGTTCGATCTGGAACAACTCGGCGGCCGCTGTCTGAAGCGCGGTCCGAAGTCTGGTTTGGAGTTCAATCAGGTTCACAGGTGCTGTCGCTGCTTGCTATTAACCGAGCTGAAGGAGAACGAGCACAATACAGTAACCGTTTCAATCGTTTTTCTGAAGGCGGCAGGGCCCGCCAGCATGTAAGGATTCAAAGATGCTTGTTCCGTTCCTGAAAATAAAGCGCGGCGAGAACGCAGGAGAGAAAGAAGATTGAAAAGACAATAGTCGCAATCTTCAACGAATCGGTGAAGAACAAAAGCACATCCTAAACATCAACGCCAGGGTTCGTTCGCAGTTCCAAGACTCAACCGCTTTGAAAGACTGGAGCGCGCGTTCGGCTGGTTACCATTAATTCCAGAAATGCACGACCGACTCTGCGCTTTTCCGTGTTGGGAAGGGTGGTAATTTGAAGAACTGTTCTACCTTCTGGTCGCTGTCTGGATTGAAGACTTTAGGCGGAGTTGATATCGCGTCAGGTTGCTGATACGGATTAAAGACCATCGCCTGGTCAATGTCTTTCGGCGGAACGATAATTATCAATTTGAAGTCCACATCTCTTGGAGGGCTGACGATTATCATTTTGTAGTTCGAGCAGCAGTCTGGACTGAGCTGATCGAATGGTTGGACTTGAGCCCTGGTTCCCGGGATCGGGACAAGCAGCATTACGAGGCAGGAAACGATGAGATATTTCATGCCGCCATTTTCCTCTTCAGTCCTCCTCGGGTCAAGGTTTATCTGAGTCAGAGTGGTGTCTCATTTTGAGAGGATGAGGATCTCCGGGATAAAGCGATCCACGAAAACACACGCACCGGAAATAGTTTGTTCTTGTTCGTCAAGTTTAGTGTGAGTTCGTGGCTCGTTACTGCCTGACCGGCACGAAATACTCAGGCAGCCTAAAGACACTACTTGAGTCAGCGGGTCGTCCTTGACTCTCTCCACTTCCGCTCTGCTACGATGCAGAGCGGCTGATGACAGTATCGGAACAACGAGCGATCTCGCCAAACCTGCGGGAAAGGTTTGCGCAGGCGAACAATATCCTGGTGCTGACCGGCGCCGGCATTTCGGCCGAGTCGGGAGTGCCCACATTTCGCGGTGGAGGCAATACGACGGTCTGGAAGGGAATGCCCTTCGACGTGATTTCCTCTGCTGGAATGCTTGCTCGCGATCTGCCGGCGGTTTGGGAGTGGTTCAACTACCGGCGCGGTCTGCTTGCGGCATTGAAACCGAATCCCGCGCACGATGCGATTGCCCGCTGGCAGGCGCGATTTCAGGATCTGACGTTGGTGACGCAGAACATCGATGGCTTGCATCAGGCAGCTGGCTCGCGCAATGTCATAGAGCTGCACGGCAACATCTGGCGGGCTCGGTGCTTTGAATGCGGATCAAGTTTCGATGTGCGCGAGTTGGAATTTGATCATCCGGTCCCGGTGTGTTTCGATTGCGGTGGCAATCTTAGACCTGACGTGGTGCTGTTTGGTGAGATGTTACCAGCGGGCGCCTTCGAATCTGCGGCAACGAAAGCGCGGACATGCGACCTTTGTTTGGTGATAGGCACTTCGGCGGCCGTCTATCCGGCGGCTTCGATCCCGGAGGCCGCGCGTTCGGCTTCGGCGTATTTAGTGGAAGTGAATCCGGAGCGAACGCCGCTGTCTGATCTCTGCGATGAAGTTCTTACAGGGAAGGCGGGTGAGATTCTTCCGCTACTTGATGTTGAGCGCTTATGAGGTCGGTACCGGGAGCGGTAGCGACCGGGTTTCTCGCTTTGAAAAAAGGGCAGTGAGTGCTTCGACCCGGTCGCTACCGCTCCCGGTACCGACCTCACTAAACGTTTTGTGATTTTTGTGGCTTCTTGCGGCTGATAATCTCTTTATGAAAACTCTCTATTTTGACTGTTTTGCCGGAGCCAGCGGTGACATGATTCTCGGCGCGCTGATTAGTGCAGGCCTTGAGCCGCGGGGATTGATCGACCAATTGGAACTGCTTGGGGTCAGCGGCTGGCAAATTGATTTCGAACAGGTCGATCGTTCCGGAATCAGCGCGACCTATGCTCGGGTCCAAACCGCGCGCGAGCATGGGCATCGGCATCTTAACGACATCCTTAAAATCATCTACGATTCGCATCTGAGTGAAGGCGTCAAGGACCGGGCCGCACGGATCTTTTCGCTCCTGGCCGCGGCCGAAGCGCGGGTCCATGACAAACCGGTCGAGCAGATTCATTTTCATGAAGTAGGAGCGCTCGATGCGATTATCGACGTGTGCGCCGCTGCGATTGGTTTCGAGCTACTTGAAATTGAGCGCTTCGTTTCTTCGCCGCTCCGCGTCGGCAGGGGCATGACCGAGATGGCCCATGGCCGGTTTCCGATTCCGCCGCCCGCGGTCGCCGAGTTGCTGAAGGGAAGACCAATTTACGCGGGCGAGATCGAAGGTGAGTTTGTCACGCCCACCGGCGCGGCGATCATTACTGCTGTCTGCGAGAAGTTTGGACCCTTGCCGCCGATGAAGATTGAAGCGACTGGCTACGGAGCGGGCACGCGGGACCATCATGGCTTTCCGAACGCTCTGCGAGTCCTGGTGGGTGAAACTGAAGAATCAACGGAATTGCGTGACGAAGCGCTGCTGATGATTGAGACTAACATTGACGATACCTCGCCGCAGGTCGTGGGTTATGCTATGGATCGGGCCTTTGAATTGGGAGCACTTGATTGCTATCTAACCCAAACCCAGATGAAGAAGAACCGTCCGGGACTGCTCTTTTCGGTCCTGTGTCGTCCGGAGGAACGCGAGAAATTTCTGCAAATGATCTTTGCCGAGACGACTACGATCGGCGCCCGCAGTTATGAAGTCTCGCGCCGGGCGCTGGCCCGTGAAACGGTCAGGGTCGAGACGCAATTTGGGCCAATTGATGTTAAAGTTGCGCATGCTAATAATGGCGCGGTGAACGCGATGCCCGAGTTTGAGCAATGCCGAGCGGCGGCGAGAAATAGCGGCGTGCCGCTGCGTGAAGTGCAGGACGCCGCGCGCGCTGCTTATCGAAAGCAGATTAAGGGGCGTGTCAAAAGCCCGACCATCAGGGAGGGCTAGCCCAAGGAAGATGCCCTTGCTTTCGCGCGGGCTTCTGATACATCAACGAAAGCGGCGACGAGTTGGCGCACTCCAAAATGAGCGCAAAAGTAACCGACATCGAAGGACGAAAAAAACCGGCCGACGTCGATCTCGATCGACTTGCGCGTGGCGTCCGTCTCATCCTGGAAGGCATCGGCGAAGATCCTGATCGAGAGGGTTTGCGCGAGACTCCGCGGCGGGTCGCCGAGATGTATGCAGAACTTACCGCCGGGATGCGTGAAGACCCGAGCGAGCACGTCGTGCCGTTGTCGGGGAACAAGCACGATGAGATGGTGATCGTCAAAGACATCAGCATCGCGTCGCTGTGCGAGCATCACCTCGCACCTTTCGTCGGCAAGTGTCACATCGCCTATATCCCAAAGGACGGCAAGATCCTCGGCGTGTCGAAACTAGCGCGCCTGTCAGAGACATTCGCACGTCGTTTGCAATTGCAGGAGCGTCTGACTTCCGAAATTGCGAATACTCTGTTTGATCGTCTGCAGCCGCTGGGTGTGATGGTGGTGATCGAAGCCGAACACACCTGCATGACTTTGCGCGGCGTGAAAAAGCCGGGCGCGAAGACAGTGACTTCAGCAGTGCTCGGCGGCTTTCGTAAAGACCCGCGCACTCGCGCAGAAGCGATGGCGCTGATTACCGGAAAGACAATTTGACGTTTGAGTCCGCGTAGCGGACATTCGAAAGTAGCCCAGCACCTCGGTGCTGGGTTCAATGTGAGAGCGAAGTCAGAGCCCGTGAAACGGGCGACAGAAGTACCCGACAAGTTTTGATTAATGTGACTAGTTTTCACGCGGCACGAAATGAAAAGACGCTACCGGAAGCGGTTCTGGCGCCGAGAGGTCTGCCGTTCGCTTCGCGGACTTAATGAGGGTTTTTGACATCTACCCAGCGATGAATCGCTGGGCTATTTTCGGCCGTCCGCTATCGCGGAGTAACGTGGTTTGGGATCAACCCGATAACAGTTCATAAGTGAGTAAACATGAAGCCGACTAAGTTAACTGCACTAACGTTCCTGGTTCTTTCGATTGCGGTCGCGGCAGTCTCGCAACGTATTTCGCCGCGTGCCAATTTACCAAGCGCGATCAGCGAAAGCGCCTTGCGCTCGCACATTAAGTTTCTTTCCGACGATCGACTCGAAGGCCGCGGCACTGGGGCGAGGGGCGGCGAGATAGCCGCCTTGTACATCGCGGAACAGTTTGAAGCGATGGGATTGAAAGGCGCCGGCGCCAAAGGAAGTTTCTGGCAGCCCGCTTCGCTGGTCGGCGTCAAAGCCGACCCGAAAACCGAGTTGCGCATCAACGGTCGCGAAAAAGCCGAAGCTTTCAAATTCGCCGACGACTTTGTCGCCTTTACCGGCGCGCAAACTGATCATGTTTCTGTGAACGCCGATCTGATCTTTGTTGGCTATGGCATCGATGCGCCGGAACAGAAATGGAATGATTATAAGGGACCGGCCGAAGACTACCGCGGCAAAATTCTGGTGATGCTGGTCAACGACCCGCCGGCTACTGCGGCGGAACCCGATCTCTTCGGCGGCCGCCGGCTCACTTATTACGGCCGCTGGACTTACAAATTTGAAGAAGCGGCCCGTCGCGGAGCGGTGGGTGCATTGTTACTACATACGAACGAGTCGGCCGGATATCTCTGGAGCGTTGTGCGCACCTCGAATGGTTCGTGGCGATTTGATATTGCCCGCGCTTCGGGTGACAAGACTCCGTTCTTGAAAGTGCGTTCGTGGATGACTGATGACGCGGCCCGTCGCATGATGCAACTCGCGGGACAGAATCTGGATGATTTGCGGAAGCAGGCTGCGTCCAGAGACTTTAAGCCGGTCAAACTAAACCTGACGGCGTCGCTCGATCTGAATAGTGAGATTAAGCGGGTCGAAGCGCCGAACGTCGTGGCGATTCTTCCGGGCCGCGATCCAAAGTTGAAAGATGAATACGTCGTTTTCTCGGCGCATTGGGATCATCTGGGAATTGGCGCGCCTGACAAAAGCGGCGACACTATTTACAACGGCGCGCTGGACAACGCTTCCGGTGTTGCTTCGGTACTGGAGATTGCGCGAGTGTTGGCAAATCTACCGGTGGCCGAAAGGCCTAGACGTTCGATCCTGTTCCTGATTCCGACTGCCGAAGAACAGGGACTAATCGGCGCCGAATGGTATTCGAAGCATCCTCTGGTTCCTATCAACAAGACGGCGGCCAACATCAATCTTGATTCAATGAATATTCTGGGCCCGACCCGCGACTTTGTGCCGTTGGGCGCAGAGCGCTCGTCACTAAAAGCTGTGGTAGACGCGATCGCGCGCGAACGTGGTTTGAGGATTTCACCAGACCCGCGCCCCGAGCAGGGCTCTTTCTATCGATCAGATCATTTTCCTTTCGCGAAGGTCGGCGTGCCTTCGATTAGTTTGAAGGAAGGCGACGATTACGTGGGCCGGCCCAGGGGTTGGGGCGAAAAGAAATTCAAGGAGTACAACGACGCCCATTATCACCAGCCCTCCGACGAGTTCCATGATGATTGGGATTTCCGCGGCATGATTCAGGAAGCGGATTTCGCGATGGCCATCGGCCGGCGCGTGGCGGATATGAACGCGATGCCGAGATTCAATCCGGGTGATGAGTTTGCGAAGAACAGTAAGCGGTGAATCTTGAAGGAGCGCGGACATCCTGTCCGCCAGCAGGCGCAGCACGCTCAGATCTTACGGAACAATCTCCGCGGAACACAGGCGCGCTAAGCGCAGGCGGACAGGAAGTCCGCGATCCGATCTCGCCGCGCAGAAGTTAATGGCATCAATGAAGACCTTCTACGTCACCACACCAATCTATTACGCCAACAGCCTCCCTCATCTGGGTCACCTGTACACGATGATTGTGGCTGATGCGATCGCGCGTCATAAGAGGCAGCAGGGAATCGAAACCTTCTTTCTCACCGGCACTGACGAACACGGCATCAACATTGAGCGTGCCGCGAAGCTCAACCAACGCACTCCTCAGGAACAAGCGGATTACGTCGTCAGCTATTACAAGCAAATGACCGCAGCCTTCGGCCTCGATACTGAACACGGCGGTTACGACATCTTCATGCGCACGACTAATCCATTCCACTCTGAAGGCGTGAGCGAGTTATGGCGTCGAATGGCCAAAGCCAAAACCCCGAAGGGTCGTGACGCGCTCTACAAAGGCCACTACGAAGGTTGGTTTTGCGCGGCTTGCGCGGCCTACAAAACCGAGGATGAGTATGTAAAGCCTGCGAATTCGGATGGGCCGCCCACCTGTCTGATCCATGAGACCAAACTCGATCGCGTTTCTGAGGATAGTTATTTCTTCCGTCTCTCGGATTACGATGAAGCATTGCTCGGTTTATATGAAGCGCGGCCCGAGTTTGTGCAGCCTGAGGCCCGGCGTAATGAAGTGAGGAGTTTTGTTCGGGGTGGCCTGCAGGATCTTTCAGTCAGCCGTTTGAAGTCCTCGGTCAGTTGGGGCATTCCGGTGCCCGATGATCCCGATCACACGATGTATGTTTGGTTCGAAGCTTTGACCAACTACATCACGGCGATTGGCTTTGGCAACGAACAACAGGAACGTGCTGTCGGGTTTGCAAAGTTTTGGCCGGCGCTGCACTTGGTCGGCAAAGACATCCTGCGTTTTCATGCGGTCTACTGGCCGGCGTTTCTCATGGCTGCCGAAGTTAAGCAGCCGCGAGCCATAGTCGCGCACGGAATGTGGGTCGATCCGGCCGGCCGAAAGATGTCGAAGACTTTGGGAAATACGATCGAGCTGGACGTTCTCAACCGGCATTTTTCGATTGATGCGATTCGCTATTTCTGTTTGCGTGAAATGGTGTTCGGGCAGGATGGGCGCTTCGGATACGAAAACCTGATCGATCGCACGAACAGTGATCTCGCCAGCGGACTCGGCAATCTTTCCAGCCGCACCCTGACCATGATTCAGCGGTATTGCGAAGGCCGGGTACCTTCGGGAAACATCTCGGAGGAAGGTTTGTTGCCGGCCAAGCGCGCCGGCGTCGACACAGACGAGACCACGATTTCCGGATTTATTAGTCACGCGCGCGACGAGTTTATCCACTACTTCGACAACTTTGGATTCAGCCGTGCTCTCGAAGAAGTCTGGGCGATCGTGGCGCGGGCGGACAAGATGATCTCGGACGCAAAGCCCTGGAACCTGGCCAAGGATCCCGCGCAACAGCAGACGTTGCATGCGGTGCTGTATCGCGCGGCAGAGACTCTGCGTTGGCTGAGCGTGCTGCTTTATCCGGTCATGCCCAACGCTACGCGAGAGATATACACGCAGCTTGGCTTAACTGAAGACTTGTCAAAGCTCGATCCGAGACAATTGCAGTGGGCCGGTTTGCCGGAAGGCACCTCGATCGGCGAAGTTAAAGGACTGTTTCCCCGTTTGGATAAAACAAAAATCATGGATGAGATAAAAGGCAGCAGTCTGAGCACCGAAGATGCAGGTCAGCCAAGCAATAGCCCGACCGTTAGTGAACGGGGCAGTAGCCCGAACGTGAGGGAGGGCTCAGGCCAACACGCAACCGAGGCCGATGCCGTTCCGGCAGCAGCACCTAACGCGACCGATCGGGGCAGTAGCCCGACCGTCAGGGAGGGCCTTTCTCAGCACGCCATCACTGAAGCCGATGCAGTGAAGAACGAGGCCGGCGATGGCCTGATCGCAATCAGCGACTTCGCAAAGATCGATCTTCGCGTCGGCGAAGTTCGCAGCGCCGAACGCATTCCCAAAGCCGACAAGCTGCTCTTGCTAACCGTGGATATCGGGGAAGAGAAGCCGCGCCAGATTCTCGCCGCCATCGCCCAATATTACGAGCCAGAACAACTGGTTGGGCGCAAGATTGTCGTCGTCGCAAACCTCAAGCCGCGGAAGCTGCGCGGTCACGAATCGCAGGGGATGCTCTTGGCGGCGTCAGTTGGCGAAGAAGGTAAGCCCGTCATTGCCACGTTTGCTGAGGATGTGCCGAATGGGGCGCGGTTGAAGTAAATAACTAAGAGCCAAGCAGGCGGAGTACTGAGTTAGGAGCTGCTGCAAGAAGAGCAATATGGAAGAAGTGCGAAACCGTGACGATGCTGAGGGCTGCGCGAAGAAACGAGACAGTTGCCAATGTTTTCAGCACGGTCGCTTCTCGCCACGTTTCCTGTCCGTCAAGTCGAGCGAGTGCAGCGTCGGCGAAAAAGAGCAGAACGAAGGTCAGCACCGCGTCTGTCGCTAATGTGATTTGCCACCACGGCCAGCGCTCAAGAATGACGAAGCTTGCCACGAATTTTTGGCTCGGGAACTTTGACTCAATGTAGGCTCGATCGATCCAAGTGAAAAGCAAGGCTACCTTGGCTACTAGCGTAGTTAATATGACCCACGAAAAGCCGCGACGGACCTTTTCCAACTCGCTTTTCGTGATTCGTTCTAGCCGCGTCTTTAAGGGTAAAGGATTCCGCAGGGTTGCATGAGCAGCCCAAATGAAAGGAGTGTAGGCGAGCGCTGTAGCTTTGAAGGAAACACGGTAGATAACAGAGGGCAACCAACCAACAACAATGAAGGGCCCGAAAATGACAACAGTCAAAACGTGGTCACGTGCGGTGTCCGCCAAACGAGACTCTTCAAGGAGTGCCTTGAACGTAGGCACCCTCTCGCTACCCTTTGCTGCCTCTGGCGGAACGACTTCGGGTGGGTGAGCGAAGTCTGTACAAAGGCTTTGGCGCAGCCAATTCCGCGGTGTATCTCTCAGAGTCTGTAGAGGCCGTCGAACCAGCCAATACACAGTTGCGACGATCCTAATCGCGGTCCCGAGCAAAGCGATAATCAGGAGCATTGCTGCGACGTTGTAAGGCTCCGGCAGACGATGCAGAAGTTTATTCTTGTCCAGAATCTCGTTGATTCGCTCGTAAACCTTGAGCCCCAATTCGCTGAAACCTCCGTGCGAAACAGCATGAGCGGCGCAAAAATCACCGCTGCGGCAAGATATCTGAACGTCCCCAGGTAAATCCCGATTCCAACATAAAGCGCAATCGATGCAATGCATTCGATGATTGCGAGCTTTGTGATTTCCTGATTGAGGGCTGATTGAGGTGTTGAGTAGGATCTCATGATCACCGGCCTCGATTCGGCGAGTGTTTAGAGCCCATTGATTGTGACGGTCGCCGAGCGTAGTCTATACCTCTAGCTGCCTCGCATGATACGCCGGTTTTGCGTATTAGCAAGATTCATTACACACAAATAATTCAGACCAGTGCTAAGATTGCGACGCGAGGCGCCGTAATGAGTCGCGTAATTAAGACAATCGAGATCGAAGGTCAACCTGTAAAGGCCGGGGTTTTCTATGCCCTCCCTGACGGTCGGGCTACTGCCCCGAGCTGAGTCCCGCGATGATTCGGTCAATCCTCATAGCTTTGATTTGGCTAAATCTTACCGGCGCAGTTGCCGCTCAGCCCAAACCGTCAAAACAACCACTCGCACTAACGGCGGAAATAGTCTCGCAAACCTATTGCGCCGTTAACGAGGGTTCTGCTTCTCTTGAGGTGAAGTTGAAACTTCGCTTCCGAAATGTCGGAAACCAAAAGTTGATTCTCTATAAAGGCCACGACCTTTTTTATCAAACCAAAATTCGGAGTGCGCAGGGAAACGCGGCCGGGCCTTATGAGGTTTGGGTGGTTAACTCCCGATACTTCGACGAGGAGGCCGAAGCGATCGACCAGACCTCACCCGGAAAGGTCTTTATTACTCTGGCGCCTGGCGCGATCCACTCGAGAGAAATCGTGATCGGAGTCGGCCTGGTGAGTGAAAAGGTCGGCCGGGGCGACTCGTCCATCAGAAACGGCGACCATACTCTGCAGCTAATTGCGTCCAACTGGTATCAGTCGAGAGCACTAGCTCAGAAGCTTCGGGAGGAATGGCAAAGAAAGGGAATGTTATGGTCTGATCCGTTGGATTCGCGACCGATATACTTTCTCGTCCAGCGGCCGGCTTCGTTGGCACTCTGCAAATGACCGACACAACGCAAACGACTGGAAATCAATTCGTCGATTCACATTGCCACATTGACGGCCTTGAATTCGACGCCGATCGCGAAGAGGTGATTGCCAGAGCGCATGATGCCCGCGTCACTACCATGCTCAACGTTGGCACGGGCGATCCGCATAGCGGCGTGTTCGAACGTGCGGTTGAGCTGGCTGAGAAGCATCCATCCATTTATGCAGCCATCGGGGTCCATCCGCATGATGCGAAGCTGTTCGATGACGCGGCTGAGCAGCGCTTGGTGAGTCTGGTGCGGCAAAGCAAACGCGTGATCGCGTGGGGCGAGATTGGACTTGATTATCATTACGACCACTCGCCGCGCGACACGCAGCGCGAAGTCTTCAGACGACAGTTGCGGCTAGCGCGCGCACACAATCTGCCGGTCGTGATTCATTCACGCGAAGCGGATGACGACACGATCGTAATTCTGCGGGAAGAATTAACTGCTTACGCGCGTGGCGGCGTGCTGCATTGTTTTGGCGGCAGCCTGGCGATGGCCCAGGCGGCAATCGAGCTGGGGTTCTTCATTTCATTCGCCGGCAATCTGACTTTCAAAAAGGCTGAAGACTTGCGCGACGTCGCCCGTCAATTGCCACTCGAACGCTTGTTGATTGAGACTGACTGTCCGTACTTGACGCCCGTTCCTTTCCGCGGCAAACGTAACGAACCCGCGCGGGTTGTCGAAACGGCGCGGTGTATTGCGTCACTTCATGGCCAGGAGTGCGAAGAGATCGGACGAATCACGAGCGAGAACTTTGCGAGACTGTTTGGAGTGCGGTGGCAAGCGTAGGGCGACACCGCTTTGGGTTGTTTTGTGTTTCGAAGTCCTAACCAAAGCGCCGTCGCCGCTTCGCTCTGCCGGCGCACTCCATATTAAGAGAACACTTTCACATGCTCCAGCTTTGGTGTTATCCTCACAGCATCGAGAGCACAAACAATTAATGGCCCAGCAGAATTCATTTGACATCGTTTCGGAGGTCGATCGCGCCGAAGTAATGAACGCGGTCAACCAATGCATGAAAGAAGTGCGGCAACGCTTTGACTTCAAAGACAGCAAGGCGGCGGTCGCGCTGGAAGAAAAAGATCTGGTGCTTTCCGCCGAAGACGAGACCAAACTGCGAAACATGAACGACATTCTGCAACAGAAACTCGTACGTCGCGGCGTCCCTTTAAAGGCCCTCTCCTACGGCAATCCTGAACCGGCCGCCGGGGGCACGGTGCGGCAGAGAGCCCAAATTCAGCAGGGTATTCCCCAGGAGAAGGCCAAAGAAGTCGTGCGATTTATCAAGGATTCAAAGGCCAAGGTCCAGGCTTCGATTCAGGGCGAAATGGTGCGGGTTACCGGCAAGGACCGCGACACTCTGCAGCAAGTAATCGCTTCGCTGAAGACAAAAGACTTTGGCATCAATATGCAGTTCACGAATTACCGGAGTAACTAGGGAAAGAGAACAGGTGAACCGCGGGCAGGATTGCCTGCGCTCCAAACGATGCAAGCAGCAGAACAAAGCGCGGTACTCGAAGACGTTCAACAAACGGCCAGACGCATCTTTGACCTGGTCTCGCCCGAACTCGATCTGGTCGAAGAAGAATTCGAGCGACAGGCGCGATCGAATATTCAGGTCATCGCTTACCTCGGGGAATACCTCAGGCGGAGTGGCGGAAAACGCGTCCGTCCGGCGCTGACCATCCTGTCTAACTATGCGGTGGGCGGCGAGGGATCGAACTACGGCTCGATTCGCATGGCCACAGTGATGGAGTTTCTGCACACGGCCACTTTGGTGCACGACGACGTGATCGATCGGGCGGCAACGCGGCGTAATCGTCCCTCAATCAACAGCGAGTTCGGCAATCAGACCGCGGTATTGATGGGCGACTGGCTTTATATGTCGGCTTTTGAAACCAGCCTGGCGGAACGTTCGCTGGCAATCCTCGATATCCTCACCGCCGTAACCCGCAAGATGACCGAAGGCGAGTTGCTGCAGTTGACTCTGGTCGGTCGCACAGACATCTCCGAAGAGCAATATTTCGATGTCATCGCGCGCAAGACAGCTTATCTCTTTAGTGCCTGTTGCGAGATTGGCGCGCTGCTTGGCAAGGCCGATCCGGTAAGACAAAACATGCTGCGTGACTACGGGATGAATCTGGGGATTGCTTTTCAGCTGGTAGACGATCTGCTCGACTTTACCAGTACCGAAGATGTTTTAGGAAAGCCCGCCGGCGCTGATCTGCTCGAAGGCAAGGTTTCTTTGCCGCTGATCTTCCTGTTGCAACGCGAACCTGAAATGCGTTCCGCAATTCAGAGAGTGATTAGCGAGGCGCGCTACGAAAGCATTTCGCGGGCCCAGTTGCTGGCCGCGCTGGAACGGACTGGCGCCCTGCAACTGGCGCTAGATCGCGCGATTGAGTACGCGACAGCTGCTCAGACATCAGTCGAGGCACTTCCCGATTCGGCTTACGCGCAAGTGCTCGCTTCTATTCCCGCCTACATCGTCGAACGCGACCGGTAAGCACTTACCCGAGAAGAACAGCTGTTCGCCTCCGATCAATTTAAAAGTGTTGCTGAACCTATGGACTAGTCCGCTTTTCGATGACTCTGGATCGGCTCAAACGCGCGGGTGGTGTGCTCGGTGACGCTCACCTGGTGTTCAGGGAGCATTCGCCGCTGAGTCGACTCGAGCTCTCTGGTGCCTTGCTTCTTCACTTGCTCAGCCTGTCGCCCTTCTTTCCGTCGACTCAATAATAACCAGATGAATACAGTCTCGACCGCGAGCATAAGAAGGAAGATTAGCGCTGAGAACGCGAGTACCGCTCTGTCGTTCAAGCCATAGTTCTTCATCACCGCAATCAAGCCGACGACGGAGCCTATGCCGACCACAAAGACGGACACAATTGCCCAGATCAAAGAATCAGGGAATAACTCCACAGCCTTGATCACGCCATCATCCGCTGAGCCATTGACTCTGGCGCCGCAATGATTACAGAAGGCGAGGTCTCTCGTTAACACCACGCCACAAGAGGAACAGTACATCCGTTTTACCCCCTTACAGCATACGATAGAGCAGGACTTTCGGTTCGCCAACGGTTTTCGAGTTTTATGCTGTTGGAATTAGGAAAAGTTGTAAATTGTCAGTGAGCAAACTAGAATCGACGAGGTCCTATGGCTAACGAAACTCTCATCGCCAGACTCGAGCAAAGTCTGCGTCAATCGCGCGGGGCGCGCACGCGCCTGGCGGCGCGCCTGGCGGAGCTCGAATCTGAAGCCGAGATAATTCGCGGCGAACTCATCGAGATGGACACCCTTGCCGGACAGACTGAGGCGGCGATCTTTCGTCTGCTATCAAACGTGATGAACGGTCCAGCAACTGCGGTGGGAACGACTTCGGTCGGAGAACTGGAGGTCGAGCTGCAGAGACGTCTGGCCCACGCGGAAATCTCTCAACACATTCGTGAAAGCGCGCCGCAGAGACATAACGTGCCGCTCGTGCGAAATAATATTGAGGCCACCAGCGATCGGTTTTTTGATCGGACTATTCCTCAGGCGACGACCATGATTCTGCGCGAGGCAGGCGGACCTTTGCACGTCAACGAAATCTACAACATTCTCATGGAGGGTGGCTTCAACTTTACCGGCCATAACCCGACTATCAGCATCGCGGTCTCATTGAATCGCAACACACGCTTTCGCAAGGTCGCCCCGGGAACTTTCGACCTCGTGATTCGCGATGCCGCCAAAGCGTCGTAAGCTGGGAGCGCGTCAGCGCGAACAAAAGATTCCCCTAAATCTATCTTTGTGAAGTAGGACGCGAGTCTTACTCGCGTGTGCGGACGGGACGTCCGCGCTCCCAGCAGCGGCGGGCTAGATCGAAGCTCACATTAGTTCTTTTTGCAATTCGGCGAGCAGTTGCTTCGCTTCTTCCGGTGTTAGCTTTTCCGCATCGGCCTCGCGTAACTTGTCCGCGACTTTCTGATTGGCCAGATCAAACAATGACGATTGCGTGGCCAGCCGGCGACGCCCGGCTCGCATAGCAGCCTTGCTCAGTGCCTGATCCTCGACGGTGATTGATCCGTCAGCTCCGGCAGCGGCTGCGCGCTCAACCTGACTGGCAATATGAGCCGCCGTTTCTGCTTCTGAAAACACGTCCAACTCATATCGCTCTAGTCTCCGCAACACTTCACGCGCGCGGGTGAGCGCTGCCGGCGGCATGCCGGCAAGGCGCGCGACTTCGATGCCGTAAGACTTTGAAGCTCGGCCCCGTTCGAGACGATGCAGAAAGACGACTTCGCCTTCACGTTCAGTTGCGGTTATCTGATAGTTCTGCGCGCCCGGCAAGCGTTCGGCGAGTTCGGTGAGTTCATGGTAGTGAGTTGCGAACAAGGTCTTGGCCGCGTGTTCGGGAGAATCGTGCAGGTACTCAGCCACGGCCCAGGCGATCGAAAGACCGTCGAAGGTCGCCGTGCCTCTGCCAATTTCGTCCAGCAGCACCAGCGAACGCGGCGTGGCGCTGTGCAGGATCGCCGCTGTCTCGGTCATCTCGACCATGAACGTCGAGCGGCCGCGAGAAAGATCGTCCGAAGCTCCCACGCGCGTCCATACGCGATCCAGCAAGGGCAGACGCACCTTCTCAGCGGGAACGAATGAACCCATCTGGGCCAGAATGCAGATCAGCGCTGTTTGGCGCAGCACGGTGCTTTTTCCACCCATGTTCGGGCCAGTAATGATTAGCAGGCGATCGGTTGAGTTATTAAGATAGACGCTGTTGGGAACGAATGGCTCTTCATTGAAGACTTCGATCACCGGATGACGGCCGTGAACGATCTCGATCTCGTCACCGTCGTGCATTGCAGGCAAAACGTAACGGCGCCGCACCGCGGTTTCGGCCAGCGACGCCAGACCATCCAAACACGCCAGAGCGCGGGCCGTCGCCTGTATCCGCGATGTTTCCGCAGCGACCTGGCGGCAGATCAGCGCGAAGATTTCCGATTCAAGTTGCAGGATGCGCTCTTCCGCGCCGAGTACTTTGCTTTCCCATTCCTTCAAAGCAGCAGTGGTGAATCGTTCCGCGTTGGCCAGCGTCTGACGCCGCTCGTAGTCCTCGGGCACGCGCGGAGAGTTCGCCTTGGACACTTCAATGAAGTAACCGAAGACGTTGTTGTAGCGAATGCGCAGGGAACCGATACCGGTGCGCGCGCGCTCATCGGCTTCGAGTGCGGCTATGGTTTGCTTCGCGTCACGACTGAGCGAACGCAACTCGTCCAGCTCAGTTGAATATCCACCACGGACCACGCCACCGTCGATAACCTTCGCGGGTGGATCGTCTTCGATCGCCGATTCCAGCAAGGTTCGCACGTCCGCAAGTTCGTCGGTCGCGTCATTAAGCACCTGCAACAGAGATGAAGAGCATCTGGTGAGTATCTCGCGAATCCGTGGCGCCTGATCGAGTGAACGGCGCAGAGCCACGAGATCGCGCGGCGTCGCTGAACCGAGATTGAGACGTCCGGTGAGGCGCTCGACATCGGCAACTTCTTTCAAAAGATTTCGCAAACCATCGCGCTTCATGTGCGAGGCGTGCAACTCAGCGACGGCGCCATGCCGGGCTTCGATCTCGCCGCGTCTTATCGATGGGCGTATTAACCAGGATCGCAGCAGGCGCGCGCCCATACCCGTCACGGTCTCGTCGATGACATCGAACAGGGACCGCGCCACGCCGGCGCTGCCGAGCGCTTCAACCAGTTCGAGATTGCGTACGGTAATGTGATCCAAAACGAGATGGTCCTGCGGTTCAAAATAAACGATGTCGCTAATGTGCGCGGCCCCGGCCTGCTGCGTTTCCTGAGCGTATCGGAGGCATGATCCGGCAGCGCGAATTGCTTCACTCTTGCCGGTAAGACCATATCCGTCGAGTGTGCGCGCACCGAATTGCCTGGTTAAGAGGGACGCGCTGTCGTCGCCTTGCCACAGCCAGTCATCCAGTGACGTCAGAGTCGCGCCGGCGTATACGTCCGGAGTGACAATGTCTGAGGTGGTTTGATCTGGGGCTGCATTGGCCGAGGCGCGCAATGGCAAAGACGCCGTATGCGGTGTATTCGCAAAGCCGGCTCGCACTAAGGGCCCAAGCGAAGCAGGGAAGAGAAGTTCGCGGGGCGCATACGATTCAATGTCGGCGACGATACGGGGCCACGCGTTCGTTCCGCTGGCTTGCGTGGCGCGAAACTCGCCGGTGGAAAGATCAAGAAAAGCTGCGCCGACTGTCTCTCCGCTGGCACAGACCGCACCGAGATAGACTGACTCTCCCGGCTCCAGCAATTGCGGGTCGATGGGCGTGCCGGGGGTTACCACGCGGACGACTTCTCTGCGCACCAGCTTTTTCGTTTTCGACGCTTCCTCAGTCTGTTCACAAATCGCCACCCGATAACCCTTGCGTACAAGCTTGGCGATATAGTTGGCGGCGGAGTGATGGGGCACGCCACACATGGGCATGGGCTCAGCGCTTTCCTTGTGTCGCGCCGTCAGAGTGATCTGCAATTCGCGCGCGCCGATGACTGCGTCTTCAAAGAACAACTCATAGAAATCTCCCAGCCGGAAGAAGAGCAGAGTTCCGGGATGCTGAGACTTCAGCTCCCGATATTGCCGAACCATTGGAGTTGAATTTTGCACTAGGCCTGAGGTTTACACTCAATTACCGGCTCTACGCTGGGATAACTCTTCACACTGGTTGTCCATGTGGTCCTTACCTTCGCGCTGTTCCGCAAAGTTCCCCACGAGGTCTCCCCCACCGCGGTCGGTGCATTGTGCACCAAGTATACCGGCTTTTCATAGGTTACAAGGGTCTCTCCGGAAATCGCAGCCAGGCATTCCAGAGCAGCGTGTCGACGACCCGATTCACTGTGCGCCGGCGGATTGCTTTGAGCCGAGACTCCTGCGCCGACCTCCCTCGAGGCAAACCGAAGAGTCGCATTTGATGTTGAGCTGCGCGTTAAAGTTGGGCCAACTGGACCGACGACCCTTGTCCGGAGGAAGGTGCGGGTTGTCGATAGATACCGACCGGCGCATAAATGGTGAGACAGTACGCGGGTTCATTTCGATTGGGGTTTTGGGCGTCATTCTGCTAAATTGATTCATCTTAAGCCGCCCCACCTTGTCAGTCTGCAATAGCGATATTTAAAACTTTGGTTGCATCGAGAACTCGCCCTTCGAGCGCCAATTGGTTCATTTATTAGCGAAACGATCATGTTCGGGCGCTTGGCAATCTGTTTAATCAACCCTCGAAGTGGGCCTTCATATCGGACCGCTGACTTCGCGATGCCCTTTTACAGCCTGGGCCGCAACCTCAAATACTCCATGGCCAATGGAGCGCTCGTGTCGGTCGCGGCATTGGTCCCCAAAGGACATGAGGTCGTTATCATCGAACGAGAATGTCGAACCGATTGACTTCGATGCTCTGCAACGTTTCGACGTCATCGGCGTCACCGGCATGGTAGTGCGTCATTAAGCAGGCTCGAAGGGTGTTCGAACGTGGTGATGGAGGCGATGGCCTGCGGCTGCCCATTAGTGGTTTCTGATATAGCTGCTCACAGGGAAATACTCGACGACCGCACAGCCTTTTTTGTCAGCCCCGACGGGCCGGGGCAGGTAGCCTATGCAATTAAGACGACTTTGCAATCCAGTGCCCTGGCACAAGCACGCGCTCAGGCCGGTAAGGCTAAAGCTGCCGCTTGGGGAATAGAAGATATGGCTTTGCTGTATGAAAGGGTGTATCTCAACCTGGTCGGCACACGTGATACCGCGACGCTTCATGGATGCAAACTCCGCACGGCCGAACGGAATGTGTTTTGATCGCAATGAAGGGAATTGGGAGTTAGACTTGCGGAAGGCGAACGGGGAACCAACAAAGTTCGCTCCGGCCAAAATGATCCCCATCCCGCAACGGCTGCGTAAGCCATCAGTCACGAGCGAAAAGTCGTCAGAAAACCAGCGTCTGAATTGAGTGGGGCAGGCTACTGACTTCCGCGGCCTGACCGTCCAGCCAAAGATAATAGGAAATCTTCTGATCGCTTTTATTCATCACAACCACCGAGACTTTGCCATCCGGATTAATAAACGCAGTGGAAAGCAACTGGCTTCTGCTGGGTGAGCTGGAGATTCTCTTTGCGCCCGGGCGGACGAATTTTGAAAAGTGTCCAATGTAGTAATACGAGTTTGTGTAGATTAGCTGGCCCGTTTTCGTATCGGCGTGAACTGGGGCAAAGCAGAAATTCCTGACGTGATTTGGCCCGCCCGTTTCATCCAGTAATACGTTCCAATCCGTCCAGCCGACAGCGCCGCTGTTGAAATCATTAATCATTGAACGTCCGTACAGCTCGCCCAATTTCCAATCGTTAAGCCTTTCAGGCTTGAAGGAATCACTGCAGCCTTCGGTGAAGATCAGGTTCTTGTCCGGGAAAGACTCACGCACGAGCTTGACGTTATCGAACATCATTTCGCCGCCGCTCCAGGGCTCGTACCAGTGATAACCAATGCCCCAAACAAAGCGGGCGGCTTTGGGGTCGCCTAAGATTGTGCTGGCCCTCTGGTAGACGAGATCACGATTGTGATCCCAGGCAATTATCTTCTTATCACCCAGCCCTTCCTTTTTCATTGTCGGGCCCAGATAGCTTTTCAAGAAGTCTCTCTCGTTCTCAGCAGAGTAAATACATGACTCCCATGATTGCGTCGCCATCGGTTCGTTTTGAATCGAGATGCCCCAAATGGGTATGCCCTCTTTCTGATATGCCTTGATGAACTTCGTGTAGTAGTTGGCCCAGGATTGATAAAACTCCGGCTTCAATTTTCCTCCATGAAGCATATTGTTATTGTCCTTCATGAATGCCGGCGGACTCCAGGGGCTGCCAAAGAGAGTGAGTTTTCCTCCGGCCGCGGCCATAGCTTGTTTGATAAAGGGAATCCGAAATTGCTTGTCGTGGTCGATGCTAAAAGACTGCAGCTCCTTGTCGCCTTCTTTTACATAGGTGTAGCTCGCGCTTGAGAAATCGCAACTGTGAATGTTGGTTCTGGCCAGCGTATAACCGATGCCTTTGCCGGCATCGAAATAGGCATTCAGGATCTCCTGCTGCTTAGCCGGCGGCAATTTCGCAAACGTTTCAGCAGACGCATCGGTAAGAGCGCCGCCGATGCCCAGGTGCGTTTGGAATGTCTTAGCGGGATCGACGAAAACACAGATTTGAGTTTCCAGGGGCTGGCCCAGGGGTTTGAATACCAGCGTATCAGTAGCAGAAAGGCGGTAAGTGCTGTTGTCCGCAGTGGTAAAGACTTTTACCTCTTTGCCCTGGATCCCTTTTTCGCTCTCAAGCCGCTTGTTCCAAACAGGCTCTGGGTTTTCAGACGGTTGAACTGCCGCCGGCGATCGTTGGCTCCTCGCCAAAACCAACGCCGCAGATGAAGCTGCCAGGAAATTCCGACGATCTATTTTCATGGTTGAGGATTTTATCATATCTGTTTGCTTGGAGGTTTAGGCGGGTTGGTTAGTGGGGCCGGTTCAATGCCGATGACGAAGTCAGTACCGGGAGCGGTAGCGACCGGGTCTCAACACTCCAGACGGACGAGGATGTCCAGGACGAGGCCCCGTCGCTATCGCTCCCGGTACTGACCTCATCACTCGACCGCTCCGCGATTGCGCGTTTGGATCTTGATGTAGGTTTGGCTAAGAACGATAACGGTCGCAGTCGATACCGTACTTTTTGACTTTATAGCCCAGGATACGTTCAGTGGTATCGAGCAGTTGGGCGGCACGCTTGCGATTTCCGCGCGTGGTCTTTAGCGCATCCTGGATCAGATCGCTCTCATAAGCCCCGACGGCATCGTCGAGAGAGAGTCGCGTGAGGGTGCCCGACCTCTCGGCAGTTTGCAAAGTTGGCGGCAGGTGATGGCCGTGAATTACTCCAGTTTCGCAGACCAGCACGGCACGTTCGATAATATTTTCCAGCTCGCGAACGTTGCCCGGCCAGTGATAGCTGGCCAGCATATCGATGGCTGAGGTCGAGATGCGCTTGATGCGTTTGCCGTGTTCATGCGCGAACTTTTCCAAAAAATGATCGGCCAGCAACAGCACGTCAGACTTACGCTCCCGCAGCGGCGGCATGAAGATGGCGAAAACATTCAGGCGATAGTAGAGGTCTTCACGGAACTGTCCCTCATTGATCGCCTTGGTAAGATCTTTATTCGTGGCGGCCACCAGGCGCACGTTGATCTTGATTGTATCGGTGCCTCCCAGCCGCTCAAATTCTCGTTCCTGCAGCACTCGGAGCAGTTTTATTTGGGTTGATATGTTCAGGTCGCCGATCTCGTCGAGAAAAAGTGTGCCGCCGTCGGCCAATTCGAACCGCCCTTTCTTGCGATTCTGCGCGCCGGTGAATGCGCCCTTTTCATAGCCAAATAGTTCAGACTCGATCAATGTCTCCGGCAACGCCGCGCAGCTGACTTTAATGAAAGGTTTGTTTGCTCGGAGCGAGTTGTAATGAATGGCGTGCGCTATTAATTCCTTCCCGGTGCCGGACTCACCGCGCAGCAGGACCGTGGTGTTCGTCCTGGCAACCTGTGTGACCTGCTCATAAACTTGTCGCAGCGGATTGGAGTTGCCGATGATGTGGCTGAAATCATAACGCTCGCGCAGCTCCTGCTTGAGATGGATGTTTTCATCAAGCAGCCTTTGTTTGTCAGTCTCAATCAGGTGATCCACCTTGATTGCCTGGGCAATCATCGTGGCGATGATCGAGAAGAAGCTGGTGGCGCGCTCATAGTCGCGATGGGCCTTGTACCGCAGGTCAACGCCCAGAGCCCCGACGGGCTTGCGGTTAACCAGGATGGGAACGCAAATGAAAGTCAGTTCCTGCCGGCTGAGCGCCGGCTTTCTCACACCGAGGCGATCGAGAAACATCGGCTCGCGACTGACCTGGGGCACCACGACTGGCTTGCCAGTCTCGACCACGCGGCCGGTGATACCCTCGCCGATTCGATATTTGATCCGGCGCACCGCGCTTTCTTCCAAACCGTGCGAAGCGATGATGCGCAGCTCGCTCGTATCAGAGTCGAGCAGCATCACCACGCCTCGCTCAGCGCCGTGATGTCGTCCCAGCGTTTCCAACACTCGCGAAATCGCGGCTTTCAGGCCATAAGTCCCCGCGAGCAGCTGCCCCGTCTCTAGAAAGGTTGCTAGTTTGCGGGTCTCCTCGTGAGCTGATCTCATGTTCGCCACGGTAGCGCCCGGCCGATCGCCATTTGCCGGTTGCTCGTGCAGTACTTGCGCTGGGGTGGAAATGACGGTGCCTTCCTCTTACTGCTGCCACGCAACCACAACTGATTGGATGAAGCAGCGACTTGTCCAAAAGAGGTGATCGTAGATGTCGAATTGGCCAATGTCAAAATAAGAGTTTTTATAGTCGAATAAATCGGGCTAATTGGACGGGTGTTCCATTCCAGGTCAAGAGTCATTGGATTGGTTTACTTTTCGCTGATATGAGTCCTGGCGTGATCCTTCAGAATCGAGAGAAAGGCCGCGGCCGCATGTGAGAAGGTCATGCCACGACGATGTGTGACCCAAAGGGTGCGCACATAAGAAAGGTCCTCGACGGGAACGCTGACCAGAGAGCCGCGATCCAGTTCGTCGGCGACGCACATGCGGGGAACAAAGGCGAGGCCGATCTTGAGTTGGACGAAGCGCTTGATAGTTTCCACGGTCGCCAACTCGAGGGTGATATTAAGCGGCGTATGGTGTTGGGCAAAAGTCTCCATCACCTTGTAGCGCGAACCGGTCTTGACGTTATGTGCCAGGAACGGCTCATTGCCAAGTTCTTCGATTGTGACGGATCGCTGTTTTGCCAGAGGGTGTTCCGGATGCGTGACTAGCACCAGCTCATCGCGCAAGACCGGAAACGATTCGAGATCAGCGTCGACCGGCTCAAATGCCATCACGGCGAAATCCACATTGCGGTCGAGCACTTCTCGAGGCAAACGCTCAGAAGACTGGCGGAAGATTTCCACCATCACATCGGGGTGCAGCGCGCGATAATCGAGAATGAGATGGGGCAACAGATACAGCGAGGTGCTTTCGTTGGCGCCAA
>WNFQ01001349.1_pt1 | contig 23904 bp, 20 predicted proteins | sample 5400171 | NCBI WGS metagenome assembly WNFQ01 (sample SAMN13153356, study PRJNA577476) | soil metagenome | isolation source: 20 cm soil under Madrone tree | place: USA:California | collected 2016-06-14
GTCTCGGCGACCTCGAACCAGCGCATGTTGCGAACCGTCTTTTCGGCACGTGCCAGCGCATTTTTGACGGCTTCCTCAAATCCATTCGGCGAGGAACCAACCAGCTCAATTTTTTTGTAAGTATGATCAGACATGTGCGTATTATTTCCGAAGAGCACCGCGGAAAACAATAAAAACCGGTCGGGTCGTCGGTCGAATGCCTGGAGTCCCCGGCCGCTTTAGCAAATTTGCTTTACAAAAGTATCCCTGTTTCGGCAGCCTCGCATTGTGGGAAAATTCGCCGCTGTCTGTTTATTGCTTTTGGCTGCTCTCCCTTGGGTGCGCGCTCAGGATCAGGAAAGCAAGCTCGTCGATCGTCTGTTGAGACCGGACATGTCTCTGGGGAACTCGGCGCAGAACAAAAAATTCATCGCCGATCGGACATCCATAAATAAACAGGCAACCGTGGGGACGTTTTATGTCCAGAAAAAATCGGATTCGAAAAGCTTTTCCGGAACACGCGACTTCTCCGCGCGGCAATTCGATTCTCAGCCTTTCCGCGGCCAACGCAGCGCATCCGGGATTTCGTCGCGGCAGGCACTCGGAAATTCTCGAGCTGCTTATGCGACTCAAACCGCGCGTGGTTTACGGAATGCTCCGCAATCTGACAAAAAAGTTGTCAGCCGCTCTTACGCAGAGAACCGGCCGTTCCTAGACAAAGGAAAAAGTCAAAAGGCGCTGACGAGGAAGAACAAACCGCTCACAATCGAAGAGGTGCGCGAGTTGCTGAACAAAAACAAGTAGCGGACGTGCCCGGTTCGCTATTCTGTGGTTGATCATGCAACCGGATGAAGCTCTCGCATTCTTAAAGCAAGGCGCCGCGCAGATCATCAGCGAAAAAGAGCTGCGCGAAAAACTCGCGCTCCGGCGCCCGCTGCGCGTAAAGCTGGGAGTCGATCCCACCACCTCTGACATTCATCTGGGCCACACGATCGTTTTGCGAAAACTGAGGCATTTCCAAGATCTGGGCCACCAGGCGATTCTCATTATCGGTGACTTCACGGGAATGGTCGGCGATCCTAGCGGGCGCTCGGCCACGCGACCGCAATTGACACACAAGGAAGTCCTGGCAAACGCCGCCACCTACCGTGAGCAGGCATTCAAGATTCTTGACCCTGCACGGACGGAAACGGTTTGCAACGGCGACTGGTTTCGAACGATGTCGTTCGAAGACGTTATTCGCCTCAACAGCCGCGTAACGTTGCCCAAGCCATCCATGCGCACGAAATTCAGTATCCGATCATGCAAGGCTGGGACTCGGTCATGGTGAAAGCTGATGTCGAACTGGGGGGAACCGATCAGCTTTTCAACATTTTGATAGGGCGCGATTTCCAAAAGGACGAGGACCTGCCGCAGCAAGTCGTTTTTCTCCTTCCGATTCTTGAGGGTCTGGATGGCTCCAAGAAAATGAGCAAGAGCCTCGGTAATTTTGTCGCGGTCAACGAACCCGCCTCGGAAATGTTCGGTAAGCTGATGAGCATCTCGGACGAGTTGATGGCACGCTATTATGCATTGCTTCTTGGGCAGGCGACGCCAACTGGTGCACATCCGCTCGAAGCCAAGAAGCAGCTCGCGTGTGCAATCGTGCAGACCTATCACTCTAAAGCGATCGCGCAAAAAATACTCGATGAATGGAATACGCGTTTCAGCAACCGAGATCTGGAACATGCCGAGTTGCCGGCGTTTTCAGCCAGCACGCTTCAGACAGCCGACCTAGTTACGGTTGTTTGGACGGCTTATCGCGAAGCGTTCAACGTGCAAAAGTCCCGCAGCGAGGCGTCGCGGCTAATTAAACAGGGTAGCGTCGAACTGGATGGAACCAAAATTCGCGACCCGAAGGCCTCGGTCACGCCCAAGCCCGGGCAGATTCTTCGGCTCGACAAAAAACACGCCGTGCGAATCGCGTAGGTGCCGAGCGTACAGCAAGAGAGCCACGAAACTACGCGTTGCGTGGCTCTCTGAATGAATTCAGATTTTATGCTGTAGCAGCGGTTTGGAACATGGGCAACACCGGCGCATGCTCGAGGTAGCTCGCTGCAATCCCCTCGAAATGCGCGCGAATGCTGCGCAGCTCTGCTGTCACAAAGCTATCGAAAAAATGTAACCGCCGATCCAGCCAGGCAAACAGCGTATTCTTGATCTCATAGTGGACCGCGAGTGTGATCTCAGTGCAGTTCGACCGAATTTCAGCGAAATCAACGATCCCCATTAAGTTAATATTCCCACCCACGGACTCAAAAGCGTACTGATCGGGCGAGTCGCTGTCGACCGAGAGCAGGACTGTATGCGCCTCGAAGCCGAGCGGGCCGCGAAAGCTGAAATCAACCGTTTTAGACGAGGTCACGGTTGCCCGGGTCACCATAAGGAATTGCCGCCGATATGATTGGATGCTGGCCAGACGGGCTTTGCATTCTGCCACCGGTTGGCTCATGTGTAAGGTTTTTTGTAGGAGCATAGGATTAAGAGTTTATTGCCTTCAGATAAAGCAATACGGATGCCAGCTTGTCTGCCGAGGGAAGCGCCGCGTGGCCGCACTGTGATTGTGTTCATTTTTTTTACACTCCTGTATCGCCTCAACACGCTACGGCGCTTAAGTCGCGTCAATCATAAATCGCCAGTCAGTCGGCAGTTCCGCCAGATTTTCGCTTAGTCCATCAAGCAACGGAACGTTGAGAATTTTCCTTAGAATACCGGCATTAGTCGCAGCAGCTATGTCGCTCGTCCCCAGAGCGGTAATCAACGCGATGCCAAGACAACGCAGTTTGTGCTCGGCGACACTTCGCACGGTGAGCGCGGTGTGATTGAGACAACCGAGCCGGTTCTGCGCTACCACCAAGACCGGTAGCTTCATTTCAACCGCCAAATCGCTTACGAAATAGTCTGACCGAATCGGTACGAGCCAGCCGCCGACTCCTTCCACGATGACGTGCTCGACTTGATTCTGAAGAGCGTGGAAAGCAGCCAGAATACGCTCGATGTCGATGCTCACCTGTTCCGTCAGGCTGCCCACAATCGGCGCCGCCGCCGTGCGCAACCAAACGGGATTAACATCGTCAATTGTGAGGCCGACACCCCCGGCCGCCAGCAGCAGCTCTGCATCCTGACGATCTCCGCAGCAGATCGGTTTCATTCCGGCGCACGATGTTCCTGATGCGCGCAGTAGACGCAATAACTGAACTACAGTGCGCGTTTTGCCGACGCCGGTGTCTGTCCCGGTGATAAACAGGCTCACGCGACCTGCTTTACGGGCTCCGATGCGGTCGTCACTCGCCGCTGCGCCCTGATCGTTTGCATCATCGACCGGAAAATCTTCGCGCCATCTGCGCTGCCGAGCCGCGCATCGGAAGCGCGATCAGGGTGAGGCATTAACCCAAAGACGTTTCGCTCGCGGTTGCAGATGCCGGCGATGTTTTCGATCGAACCGTTCGGATTGGCCTCGGGAACAACGCGGCCACGGCTGTCCGCATAGCGCAAAATCACTTGGCGATTGTCCTTGAGCTCGCGCAACGTTTCGGCGTCTGCAAAAAAGCAGCCTTCGCCATGTGCAACGGGCAGGCGTAGGAGCGTCCCTTTCGGGCAACCGTGCGTAAATGGCGAATCATCCACTTCCACACGCGTTGTCACCATGTCGCACACGAATCGCAGCGAACGGTTCCTCACCAGCGCCCCGGGCAAAAGACCGGCTTCGCATAGAACCTGGAACCCGTTGCACGTGCCGAGCACGAGTTTGCCCGCGCGCGCGTCACTGATCACTGCTTGCATAATCGGCGAAAAGCGAGCGATAGCGCCGCAACGAAGGTAATCGCCATACGCAAATCCGCCCGGCAGCACGATCGCGTCAAAATCATCAAGCGACGTCTCTTTGTGCCAGACGTATTCGGCCTGCAAACCCTCGAGACCATTAACCGCCGCCAGGCAATCCTGATCGCAATTTGAGCCGGGAAACTGGATGACGGCGAATTTCATTGTCCATCTAACGGCCAGCAGCTCGCTGTTCAGCGTGATAATCATTCACGACCAGGCACGCATGAATAACTCCTGGAATCCAGCCGAGCAAAGTCAAAATGATGCTGAGGAAAAAACTCGCGATCCGGCCCGTCATGAGCACCGCCAGTGGCGGCAACACCACGCAGAAAAAATATCGCAGCGCTTTCATCTAGTGGCCTTCCTCTTCGTCTTCCTCTCTTCCTGCGTTCCTGATCCGGCCTTCTGCAGCTCATAATCTTCAATCACCGGATTCGACAGTAAATCGCGGCAGAGACGATGCAGCCGCGCGTCGAGATCTCCGTTTTTTCCATCGACATCGATCTCCATGTATTTGCCGATCCTGACGCTCCGCACTTCCGGCATTCCAAGATGCCGCATCGCATCACGCACCGCGTTGCCTTGCGGATCGAGCACCGCCGCCTTCGGCATAACGATGATTTTTGCTTTCATCCGCTCACCATATTTGCGGTGCGTCGCGCGAACAAGTGCAATCCGGAGTCAGACTTTTCGCACAACTTCTCTGGCCTTTTTGTCTTCGCGCAAACCAAGGAACACCGGTTGACGCAATTTCACGTCTCGAGTCCACTCGGAGAACTTGATTTGAGCTACGAACACCGGATTGACCCAATGCATTTTGCGCATCATTGAAGGAGTGATGTCTTGAAGCCATTTCCCGCTGTGTTTTGATGGCAGATCCACAAAGGGGCAATGGTCGCGCTCTTCTTGTTGGAATTTTTTGTGCAAGATCGACAACGATTTTGCCGTGAAGCCGGTCCCCACTTTACCGGCAAACATCAGCCGCTTGTCTTTGTTATAACCAACCAGAATTGCGCCGAAATATTTGCGCGCTCCTTGCGGCGGCGTGTAACCGCCGATGACGAATTCCTGCTCGTTTACGCATTTGAGCTTGATCCATGCGCCGCTGCGACGCCCGGGTTCGTAGACCGAGTTGCGTTGCTTGCCAATGAGACCTTCGAGACCACGCCGTTTCACTTCCGCCAGCAACTTGGTCGCGTCGGAACCAATCTCTCCGGAGAAACGGACGGGTTCGCCGATATTTTCGCAAAGTTTTTCCAACAAATCTTTACGTTGTGCAAGCGGAAGCCCGAGCAGGCTTTTGCCGTCAAGCTGGAGCAGATCGAAAACGTAAAAGCGCAAAGGCGATTTTCGCTCTTCCAGCTCGAGAGACTGCAAGAGTTGAAATGACGAGCGTCCTTCTTCATCGAGTGCAACGACTTCGCCGTCGATCACGCATTCGCGCGCGGGCAAATCCTTTATTGCCTCGACAATTTCCGGGAAGCGTCCGGTCAATTCATTTTCGTTGCGCGACAGCAACGACACTTTCTTGTCGATCTTGACCGCGATCGCACGGATTCCATCGAATTTGAGCTCGTACATCCAGTCGCCGGTGGCCGGCGGCTTTTCGGTAAGGCGTGGCTTCATTGGCTCAATGAAGCGCGGCTTTGCCGCTCCTAATGCTGGTAGGGACATCGCGCTGCGATGTCCCGGACGCTGCAGCCCGGCGTCCCTACCTTCTTTTTCTTTTTTTTTAAGCGCGGCTTTGATGCGCGCTTTCAATGTCGATGTTGCATTCGGGTCTTTTTCGTCGCGATTGGTTTGCCATTCGGCGTCGCGATCTTTTGCGATCTGTTTCATGGTCCGACCGGTTTTGACCGATTCATCCTCACGCTTTTTGGAAATCGGTTTCGCGCTCGATCCCGTTTTCAAGATAAGCCACTGGTTCTTTTCACCGTCCCGGCCGCGGATGCGCACGAGCGTCCATTCGCCTTTCGCTTTCTCGCCTTCGAGAACGAGATGCAGTTTCCCGTCCCGCAACGATTCCAGCGGTTGCTCGCCATAGACGAAATATCTCCCGCGGTCCCACACCATCACTGTGCCCCCGCCATATTGTCCCTCGGGAATGACGCCCTCGAACTCCGCATAATCGACGGGGTGATCTTCAACTTCCACAGCGAGATGTTTTTCACCCTGCTTCCAGGGAAGCCCTTTCGGCACCGCCCAGGATTTTAAAACTCCTTCCATCTCTAGCCGGAAATCGTAATGTAAGCGGCGGGCATCGTGTTTGTGAATCACAAAGCGGGACGCGCCCCGCACGGCTTTCGGGCGTGGCTTTCCGCCTGTTGGCTCGGAAGTACGCGCGAAATCGCGCTTCCGTTTGTATTCGGTCAGTCCCATTAACGTTAAACTAACCGCGAATTACGCCAATGAACGCAGATTTTTTGAGGAAGCAACGCAACAACGCGCGTCCCCTCCAGAACTCACGCTTCCGCGGGAAGCGGCTCGCCCACCAAATAGCGGGTGAAACGCCGGATCACAATGTTCTCGCCCAGCTCGGCAACTTTCGCATTCAGGAGCTCTTTGATCGTCTGGTCGGGATTTTTTATGAACGCCTGTTCGAGCAAACAGACGGTGCTGTAAAACTTATCGAGTTTTCCATCGACAATCTTCTCCGCGACGTTTTCTGGTTTCCCTTTAACCTGCGCCTTGTAAATCTCGCGCTCAGCTTCGATGAGATTTCCCGGAACATCTGCGCGACTGACGTAAAGCGGGTGCGCCGCCGCGATGTGCAAGGTAATATCTTTGACGAAAGCACGGAAGTTTTCGTTCCTGGCCACAAAATCGGTCTCGCAATTCACTTCCACCAGCACACCCACTTTCCCTTGCAAATGAATGTAAGAAGCGACTATGCCTTCCTTTGTCACGCGCGAGGCCTTTTTACCTGCGCTGGCGATGCCTTTGGTCCGCAAGATTGTCTCCGCTTTTTTCAGATCGCCGCCGCTCTCGGCAAGAGCGCGTTTGCAGTCCATGAATCCGGCGTTAGTTTTTTCACGAAGTTGTTTAACCAGTTGTGGGTCGATTTCCATTGTACCTGTCATTGATGCTTGGATGCGGGATGTTGAACGCGGAGCGTTGAACGTTTGCTCAACTCAGGCGGACACGCCCGCCATTTCGACCTGCTCGCGGATTCGAGCTTCGCTGTTTGCAGAAACAATGGCGTCGACCAGTTTTTGCAAAATCACGCGAATGGCGCGAATGGCATCATCATTTCCGGCGATTGGATAGTCAATCAATTCGGGATCCGCGTTCGTATCGACGACGGCAACGACTGGTATCCCGAGGCGCCGCGCCTCATTCACGGCATTTTGCTCGCGAGTTGTGTCGATCACGACCAGAGCGTCGGGCAACTGCGACATCTCGAGTATCCCATCGAGATTGCGTCGGAGTTTCGCGGCCTCACGATTAAGCGCGGCCAATTCCTGTTTGCCCATTTTTTTGTACTCGGGCGATTGCTCGATTTGCTCGATGTATTTCAGCCGACCAATGCTCTTGCGAATGGTGGCGAGGTTCGTCAAAGTCCCGCCCAGCCAGCGCTGATTGACGTAAAATTGTCCGCAAGCCACCGCTGCTTCTTTCACCGCTTCCTGCGCCTGTTTTTTACACCCCACGAACAAGATCTTCCCTCCGCGGCGGGCGACCTCCTGGAGAAACTCCGTCGCGCGCTGAAGTTGCTTCACGGTCTCATCCAGATTGATGATATAAATCTGATTGCGCTGTTCGAAAATGAACGGCTTCATTTTCGGGTTCCAGCGCTTCGTCTGGTGCCCGAAATGGACGCCGGCCTCGAGGAGCTCCGGCACTAATTCTGTTGTATCAGCCATAAAAAGAGACGCCGGCCGAGGGGGAAAACGGCGAATGCGGAAGATGCTACACCCCCGCAGGAAAGGCAACCGGAATGTTTATCCAGTTTCCGATTTCACATTTTTTTCCGTGTAGCGGGCGAGAACCCAGCAAAGATCGGAAAGACGGTTAAGATAACGCAGGATCTCCAAGTTAAAATCTTTTTCATTCGTAATGAACCTAGCGACATGCCGTTCGGCCCGCCGACAAGTTGCACGCGCAAAATCGAGAGCCGCCGAGACGACCGTTGCACCTGGGATCACCCAGTCTTTCGGATAAAGCGATTCGTCCTTCTCAAGATCGACAATCACGGCCGTAATTCGATCGACCATTGCCGCCGTGGTGGGATGAAAACCATTCTTGAGGTAACGCTCTCGATCTTCCACCGCCGTTGCCAGCTCGCCCATGACCACAATCAAATCTTTTTGCGCGGCCGAAATTTCCTCCGAAAGGAATTTTTCGCTTGAAAAGGACCGGGCCAGACCGAGCGCGGCGGTCAGCTCATCGATGCAGCCGCAGGCGTCAATATGCGGATCGGCTTTCGGTACGCGCCGGCCATACATGAGCGAAGTTTCCCCCTTGTCGCCGGTTTTGGTTACGATCGACATCAGAATTGTAGGGCGTTTGACTCGTTCGCTCCCGCTCTCTCGCCCTGACGGGCTGCCCGTCCATGTCGCTCGCGTCCCGGCGGCCCCATTCTGTGAAACGCCATTTGCTGGATCCTTTTCATTGCCAGGCGTCCGCCGCGGCGGACGCCGTACAAGTATCAGGGTTACCCGACCGCGGGTTGCGCTTGGGCTTCCTCCAGCGCCGGTGCACCGATTGGTTCTCCTTTTTCCACTAGTCTGATCTCGCGGTGCTGAGGGAATCCGGTGCCGGCAGGGATCAAATGGCCCATGATTACGTTTTCCTTAAATCCACGCAGTCTATCGACTTTACCGAGTGTGGCAGCTTCAGTGAGTACGCGGGTCGTGTCCTGGAAGGACGCCGCCGAGATAAAGCTGTCGGTCTCGAGCGAAGCCTTGGTGATCCCGAGCAATACCGGAACGGCTTCCGCTGGCTTGCCACCCTTCTCGACGACCTTCTTGTTTTCATCCTCGAAATCGAGTTTGTCCACCTGATCGCCCCAAAGTAATGAAGTATCGCCGGGATCGGTAATTTTCACTTTACGCAACATCTGGCGCACGATGATCTCAATGTGCTTGTCATTGATCTCCACGCCCTGGAGGCGATAGACCTCCTGCACTTCGTTGACCAAATGCTCCTGGAGATCCTGTGGTCCGCAGACCTCAAGGATCTCGTGAGGCACAACCGGACCCTCGGTAAGCTGCTGACCCTTTTTCACAAAGTCGCCTTTGAAGACAATGATGTGTTTGGTGAGCGGGATCAGGTGTTCTTCCTCGGTTCCAGTATCGGGATCCTTTAAGATCAGGCGTCGCTTGCCGCGAACGGTTCCGCCCATTTCTACAACGCCGTCGATCTTGGCAATCTCAGCCGCATCTTTGGGCCGCCGCGCCTCGAATAACTCGGCCACGCGCGGCAGACCGCCGGTGATATCCTTGGTTTTCGCGACTTTCCGTGGCGTTTTCGCGAGCAGCGCGCCTCCGCGTACTTTTTGTCCCTCTTCGACGATGACGTGCGCGCCCGCCGGAATGGAATAGCTGGCAAGCACTTCTTTTTTGTCGCCTACGATGACAATCTGGGGATGTAAATCTTCTTTGTGCTCGATGATCACTGTGCCCATAAGGCCGGTGGCTTCATCGACATCGCGCTTGATCGTGACACCCGCGATCATGTCGCGGAATTCGATCTTGCCGCCTTTATCGGTGAGAATCGGGACGTTGTACGGGTCCCATTGGACGAAGGTCTCGGCTTTCTTGACCGACGTGCCGTCGTCTTTCGAGATCATTGAGCCGATCACCACGTTGTAACGCTCCAACTCGCGACCTTCTGCGTTATGCACGCTGATCGAGCCGTTCTTATTCAGAACGATCCAACTGCCGTCGAGCGCCTGCACGGTTCGCAGGTCGTTGAATCGAACAGTACCATCGTTTTTCGCTTTGATGATTGGTTGCTTGAACGTCTGGCTGGCCGTACCGCCGATATGAAATGTCCGCATCGTCAACTGCGTTCCCGGTTCGCCGATGGATTGCGCCGCAATGATACCGACTGCTTCACCAAGTTTAACGAACTGCCCTGTAGCCAGATTGCGTCCGTAACACATTGCGCACACCCCGCGCCCGCATTCGCACGTAAGCACCGAGCGAATCTTTAAACTCTCCACGCCGATGCGCTGCAAATCCGCCGCGATCTTTTCATCGATCAACTGATTCGCTTTGACGATTTTTTTCCTCTTTTCCACCGGATCCGCGATCGTTTCGCAACTGACGCGACCGATAATGCGCTGGCCAAGATCGACAACCTCTTCATCGCCCTCGTAAATCGAGCGCACGACAATTCCATTTACCGTGCCGCAATCTTGTTCATTGATAATGACATCCTGTGCCGCGTCTACGAGTTTTCGCGTTAGATAACCGGAGTCGGCAGTTTTAAGCGCCGTATCAGCGAGGCCTTTGCGCGCGCCGTGAGTAGAAATGAAATACTCAAGCACGCTAAGACCTTCGCGGAAATTGGAAGTGATCGGATGCTCGAGGATTTCGCCGCTCGGCTTGGCCATCAAACCGCGCATGCCGGCAAGCTGCCGCACCTGTTGCCGGTTGCCGCGTGAGCCTGAATCGACCATCAAATAGACTGGATTCAATTCCTTGCGGCCCTCGTTATGCTCCAGGGTCCGGAACATTATATTGGAAATCTCGTCTCCGGCGTGCGTCCAGATGTCGATGATCTTGTTGTAGCGCTCGCCATCCGTGATGATGCCTTTGCGATATTGCTGTTCAACCTGGCGGATTTGCTTGTACGCGTGTTCGAGCTCGGTCTGTTTTTCTTTCGGAATGATCATATCCGAAATTCCAATCGAGATGCCGGCCTTGGTTGCTTCGGCAAAACCGAGCTCCTTCAATTTGTCCAACGTCGCGACGGTTTCAGCCGGCCCCGCGATTTGGTAGCATCGCCAAATGATGTCGCTTAGTTGTTTTTTGCCCGCGGCCTTGTTGAAAAATCCCAACTGTTTGGGCCAAATCTCGTTGAAAATGACCCGGCCCGCCGTGGTCTCGATCGTTTTTGCCTCGGCGTTTCCGTAGATTGTTTGCCGGGCAAAATCGGGATTTTTGAATCGAATGCGATCGTGCGTGCGGACACTTCCCTCGGCCATGGCAAATTCCACTTCCGCCGAATCAGAGAAGAGCGGAAGACGTCCGTCCCCGTCACTTCCGGGCGTCCGCCGCGGGTTTTGGGTCAGATAATAACAGCCTAACGTGATGTCCTGCGAGGGGGTTGTAATGGGCTTGCCGCTCGAAGGCGAGAAAATGTTATTCGGCGCCAGCATTAGCATGCGCGCTTCCATCTGGGCCTCGACCGAAAGCGGCACGTGCACGGCCATCTGGTCGCCATCGAAGTCGGCGTTGTAAGCAGTGCACACCAGCGGATGGATGCGAATCGCTTCGCCTTCGATCAACTGCGGTTCGAAAGCCTGGATCGACAATCGGTGCAATGTCGGCGCCCGGTTGAGCAATACCGGATGACCTTTGGTCACCTCATCGAGGATGTCCCAAACCTCCGGCGTCTGCCGCTCGATCATTTTTTTCGCGCTGCGTACCGTGTGGACATACCCAAGATCCTTTAAACGTCGGATGATAAACGGCTCGAACAGAACAAGCGCCATCTTCTTGGGCAGACCACATTGATGGAGTTTGAGCTCGGGGCCGATCACAATAACCGAGCGTCCAGAGTAGTCGACGCGTTTGCCGAGCAGGTTTTGCCGGAAACGCCCGCCTTTGCCCTTGAGCATGTCGCTCAGCGACTTTAGCGGCCGATTGCCCGCCCCGGTGACCGCGCGGCCATGCCGCCCATTATCGAACAAAGCGTCGACCGCTTCCTGCAACATTCGCTTTTCGTTACGAATGATCACATCCGGTGTCTTGAGCAGAAGCAGATTCTTGAGCCGGTTATTGCGATTAATAACCCGACGATAAAGATCGTTGAGGTCCGAAGTCGCAAAACGCCCGCCTTCGAGCGGAACCAGCGGACGCAAATCCGGCGGGATGACCGGAAGCACATCGAGAATCATCCATTCGGGACGCGCGTGTGAATTCTGGAAGCCCTGGACCAGCTTGAGGCGTTTCGCCAGCTTCTTGCGAATCTGTTTGCTCTTAGTGGCGCCCATCGCTTTCTCGAGCACTTTGTTGAGCTTGTTGAGGTCGATCTCAGCGAGAAGTTTCTTGATCGCTTCCGCGCCCATCCCGGCGACGAAGTCTTCGCCGTATTGCTCCTGCGCCTCACGGTATTCAACTTCGTTGAGCAGTTGTGCTTTCTGCAACGGCGTCTTGCCGGGATCGATGACGATGTAATCCTCGTAATAAATGACGCGTTCGAGCTGCCGCGCGCTCATGTCGAGCATAAGTCCGATGCGCGAGGGCATGCATTTGTAGAACCAAATATGCGAAACCGGCACGGCCAATTCGATATGGCCCATCCGTTCGCGCCGGACGCGCGCGAGAGTGACCTCGACGCCGCACCGGTCGCAGATCACGCCTTTATGCTTGATGCGCTTGTATTTTCCGCATGAGCATTCCCAATCCCGTGTCGGACCAAAGATTCGCTCGCAGAAAAGGCCGCCCTTCTCCGGCTTAAACGTGCGGTAATTGATTGTCTCGGGATTCTTGACTTCGCCCTTGCTCCACGAGCGCATCGTGTCGCTCGACGCGACGCCGATCGCGACTTGATCAAAACCCACAGGGCGTTCCTCGCCCACTAACTCACGCCAGGAATGTTCGTTCATGATTTAATCCAAGTAATTGCTGATCTAAAATTATGCGACGTTCTCCAGAAAACTGCTGGGGGCCTGGCCCCCGACTTTTACATCGAGACCGAGGCTCTGCATTTCCTTGATGAGCACGTTGAAAGATTCAGGGGTGCCTGCTTCGAGTGAGTTGTCGCCCTTGACGATCGATTCGTAGATGCGGGTCCGGCCCTGCACGTCGTCCGATTTTACCGTAAGCAGCTCCTGCAACGTGTAGGCGGCTCCGTATGCCTCCAACGCCCACACTTCCATTTCGCCGAAGCGTTGTCCGCCGTATTGCGCCTTGCCCCCGAGCGGCTGTTGCGTAACGAGCGAGTACGGTCCCACGGCGCGAGCGTGAATTTTGTCCGCAACCAAGTGGCCGAGCTTCATCATGTAGATATGGCCAACCACCACTTCCTGATCAAAAGGATCGCCGGTCCGTCCATCGAAAAGCCGCGCTTTACCAGTTTCTTGTACCCAGGAGAAACCTTCCTTTTTCTTCGCTTCATGCAGATATTCACGAATCTGTTTCTCCTTGATTCCGTCGAATACAGGGGTCGCCACTTTGAATCCGAGTGCCTTCGCGGCAACTCCCAGATGGGTTTCCAAAACCTGGCCGACGTTCATGCGGCTCGGTACGCCCAGCGGATTGAGCACAATTTCAACCGGCGTTCCATCCGCCAGAAAGGGCATGTCTTCTTCAGGAACGATGCGTGCAACCACGCCTTTGTTCCCGTGACGACCGGCCATCTTGTCACCGACACTCAACTTGCGCTTGCTTGCGATATAAACCTTAACCTGCTTGATGATTCCCGGATCGATGTCATCGCCGCTTTCTACCCGGTCTATGGCACGCTCGCGTTCGAGCTCCAGCTCCGCGAACTTGTGCTCATACGAAGCGATAATCTCGCGGATTTTGTTGCGGATCGGGCTCGGATCGATCTCGATGTGATCGTGCACTATCGCGAGCTTTCGCAACAATGTTTTGGTGATCTTGCGATTCGCTGGAATGATGATTTCGCCGGTCTCGGCGTTCACCACGTCGAGTGGTATTTTTTCGCCCAGCAGGATATTCGAAAGTGAATCAGTCAGCTGCTCGGTTAGCTCTTCTTTCTTGCGCTTATGTTCTTCGCCGATCGATTTGAGCTGCCGTTTGGTTTCTGCCGGCGTGAGTTTTTCTCGCGAAATCTCCCGACGAGACGACACCTTTACATCCATCACAATTCCGTAAGTCCCCGATGGAACGGTAAGCGACGTGTCTTTCACGTCGGCGGCTTTCTCGCCAAAAATCGCACGGAGCAGGCGCTCCTCCGGCGCCAGCTCGGTCTCGCTCTTGGGCGTGATTTTGCCCACCAGGATATCGCCCGGCTTCACTTCGGCACCGACCCTCACTACGCCATCGGGTCCCAGATTGCGTAAGGCTTCTTCGCTGACATTGGGAATGTCGCGCGTGATTTCTTCTGGTCCAAGCTTGGTGTCACGCGCGCCGATTTCGAATTCATCGATGTGGATGGAGGTATAAATGTCTTCCTTCACCACTTTCTCCGAGATCATGATTGCATCTTCAAAGTTGTATCCGTTCCAAGGCATGAACGCGACGAGCACATTGCGACCCAGCGCCAGTTCGCCATGATCGGTGTTCGGACCATCGGCGATGACTTGATCGCGTTTCACATGCTGGCCTTTGTGCACGATCGGCTTTTGATTCACGCAGGTCCCGGCGTTTGAGCGCATGAATTTGCGCAATTCGTAAATGTGAATTCCCGCTTCCGGGTCCGTTTTTAGCTTCTTCTTGCTCTCCGGCAGATGTCCATCTTTGGTGACAACGATTTGATTTGCGGTCACCGAAGCGACCTTGCCGCTGTCGGTCGCGAGGACAACCGCATGCGAATCTTGCGCTACTTTCTCTTCCAAGCCCGTGCCCACCAAAGGCGCCTCCGAAACAATCAGCGGCACGCCCTGGCGTTGCATGTTGGAACCCATTAGCGCCCGGTTCGCATCATCGTGTTCCAGGAACGGGATGAGACCCGCTGCCACCGATACCAGTTGCTTGGGCGATACGTCCATGTAATGCACCTTCGAGGGATCGACCTCGAGGAAGTCGCCGCGATATCGCACTGAAACTTTTTCTCCGGTGAAATGTCCCCGTCCGTCAACGGGAGCATTCGCCTGCGCCACGAGAAAGTTCTCTTCACGGTCGGCAGTGAGATAGTCGATTTGATCCGTCACGCGGCCCTTTTCCACTTTGCGGTACGGCGTCTCGATAAACCCGAACTCATTGATGCGCGCGAACGTGCTCATCGAGCTGATCAGTCCAATGTTCGGACCTTCCGGCGTCTCGATCGGACAAATCCGACCGTAGTGCGACGGATGAACGTCGCGCACCTCGAAGCCGGCGCGTTCGCGGCTCAGACCTCCGGGCCCGAGCGCGGACAGACGGCGTTTGTGCGTCAACTCGGCAAGCGGATTGGTCTGATCCATGAACTGTGAAAGCTGCGAGCGGCCGAAGAAATCGCGAATGACCGCGCTGAGCGCTTTCGGATTAATCAGCTTCTGCGGCGTCATGCCGTCCACATTGATGTCGAAAAGCGTCATGCGCTCCTTAACCAGACGTTCCGTGCGCGCAAGACCAATCCGGCATTGGTTCGCCAGTAATTCGCCGACCGTGCGCACCCGTCGGCTGCCCAGATGATCGATATCATCGAGGGTCCCCTCTCCCCGGCGCAAATTGATCAGATACTTAATCGCCGCAATAAAATCTTTGTCGGTCAAAATACGTTCGGTGGCATCGATGTTGATCCCGAGTTTCTGGTTGATCTTGTACCGCCCGACGCGTCCGAGATCATATTTCTTGGGATCAAAAAAGAGCCGTTTCAGCAGGGCGCGGGCGTTTGCCACCGTCGGCGGGTCGCCAGGACGAAGACGGCGGTAAATATCCTTGAGCGCTTCCTCCTGATCATGCGCCGGATCTTTCCTGAGCGCCTTCACGACTGTGTCATCGTTCGAAATGTCGATGACTTTCACTTCGCGAATCTTGAGAGCCATGATCTGGCGGACCGTCGCCAGAGTGAGCGGCTCGAACGCACGCGCCACGGTCACTTCGCCGTCGCGGATTTCCTCGGTAAGTACTTTGGTGGCCAGTTCCTCTTCATCGAGCTTGTCGCTCAGCTTAAGATTCTCGATGTTGTAAAAAAGTTTGATGACGTCTTCGTCAGAACCGTAGCCAAGCGCGCGCAGGAAAGTCGTAGCGAGAAACTTGCGGCGGCGCTTGCGCCGATCGAGATAAATGTAAAGGAGATCGGCGGTATCAAATTGCACCTCGATCCACGAGCCCCGATCCGGAATGATGCGGAAGCTGTAGAGCACCTTGCCGTTCAGGTGGACGGTCGATTCAAAAGCGATCCCGGGGGAGCGGTGCAGTTGGCTAACCACCACACGCTCTGCGCCATTGATCACAAACGTGCCTTGCGGCGTCATGAGCGGGATTTCGCCCATGTAAACCTTCTCTTCTTTTGTCCCTTTCTCCTCGCGGAGCTGGAACGTGACGTGCAACGGCGCGCTGTAAGTCTGACCTTCGCGCTGCGCCTCCAACGCGGTCAACTTTGGCTCGCCAATTTCGTAGTGACTGAAATCGAGCACCGCCTTTTCATCGTAGCTCTCAATCGGAAAAACCTCTTTGAAAACCGCTTGGAGCCCCTGGTTTTTTCGCTTTGAAAACGGAACGTCTTTCTGGAGAAAATCGACATATGAATTGAGCTGAACCTCAATCAGATTCGGCGGTTCGATGCCTTCCTTAATGCTTCCGAAGTAAATGCGTTCCGAGTTTCGTTCCGACATAATTGTACTAGACCAAGGGTTCAAACCTCGCAGCGACCACGATAAATAGTGGCCGACGCGGGCAAGATTTTACAGGATGCGCGACGAGCGAGGGGCGCAAAACTGACACCAAAACAGCGGTCTGTCAAATCGACGACCACCGTTCTGCTGCCACTTCTGTGTTTTGCCCTCGAGTGCCGGGTTAAAAATAGCTCCGCCTGCTTCTAAACAAATTCAACTTAGACGAAAACGACTGCCGCGCAAGCATAAAGTAGCGCAAGCCCCTGAATAGTTTGGAGTGCGGCAAAATACTGCCGCTCTTTAAGCCAGGCGCGTCGCCTCATTTCCAAAGCGCGGACACGTCCCCGCACTCCAAACTCCAAACGCGAAATTTGCGGTGATTATTTAATTTCCACCTTCGCACCAGCGGCCTCGACCTTTTTCTTAATCTCGTCGGCTTCCTGTTTGGTTACGCCTTCCTTAATCGTTTTGGGTGCTCCTTCGACAAGCGCTTTAGCCTCCGCCAAGCCCAGTCCGGGTACGGCGCTGCGAACTTCTTTGATCACAGCAATTTTGTTCGAGCCCATTTCTTTCAAGATGACCTCGAATGTGCTCTTTTCTTCAGCCGGCGCCGCTGCTGCGCCACCAGCTGCCGCGCCACCGGCCGGAGCGCCTGCTGCGGCCACCGGTGTAGCTGCGCTCACGCCCCATTTCTCTTCCAATTGCTTGACCAAACCAGCTATCTCGAGCACGGATAGCTCGCTGAGTTGTTCCACTAATTTGTTCGTATCTGCCATTTTTTTCCTCCAATTGCCGCCTCCGAAAGCTTTCGGAAAATTAAGGCCGATAGCCATCGGCCCGGACAGTTTTTGTGTTTTTGTTTTCTGCGATTGTAGGGCAACCCCGAAAGTTTTTGGAGTTGCCGTTTCGACTGGCGAAGCGCCCGCCCTACAAAATCATGCTGTTGCCTCCGCTGGTTTTCCTTCCTTTTGCGCCTTCGCATTCAGCACCCGCGCCAGTGCGGAGCCTGGTTCGTTCAACAAACGGACAAGACGCGTCGCCGGCGACAAGAACAGTCCCAGCAATTGCGCCTGCAAAACTTCGCGCGCCGGCAGGTCCGCCAGCATTTCCAGTTCCGCGGCTGAAAGAACGGCGCGATTTACAAAACCAATCTTAAGCGCGGCGACCTTAAATTCGGTCGCGAACGTCTTAAAAATCCTGGCGACTGGCGCCACATCTTTTTCCCCCGTAACAACTGCTGTCTGGCCGACCAGCTTGTCGCCGACGTCCGGAAAACCGGAATCCGTCATGGCGCGCTTGAGGAAATTGTTTTTCACGACGTGCACCTCCGCGCCCGTTGGCGCAAGCCGGTTTCTCAATTCGCCGAAATCGCCGACCTTCATGCGCTGGTAATCGGTCACGAGCACAAAAGGCGAGTGTTTCAATTTTTCTGAAAGATCTGAAACGATGCTGGCTTTTTCGGGTCGCATATTGTCGGTCTAATTATTGTCGATCTACACTCAGACATTCAAATACGGCGCTGGATCGACGTGGACTCCCGGAGACATCGTCGCACTAATTGTCACGCCTTCAAGATAGCGTCCTTTCGCCGTAGCGGGCCGTGCGCGAACGACCGCCTCGATCACTGCGTTTCCATTTTCCACCAGCGCTTTCTCTTCAAACGAAAATTTTCCAACCGGCACCGCGACGTTGCCGTTCTTGTCGAGCTTGAATTCAACGCGACCGGCTTTCACCTCCTGCACCGCTTTCGCCGTATCGTCGGTGACCGTCCCGGCTTTGGGATTAGGCATTAATCCGCGTGGCCCGAGCACCTTTCCAAGCTTTCGGACCTCCGCCATCGCCGCAGGCGTGGCGATCGCGACGTCAAAATCCTGAAAGCCTTCCTGGCACTTCTGAATCATCTCCTTCATCCCGACAAATTCTGCGCCTGCTTCCTTGGCTGCTTTCGCCACCATTTGATCGGATTGCTTCGGATCAACACCAAGCCGGAAGGAAACCGTCACGGTTTGATCGAATTTCGTTGCCGGAAATTTCTTCAATGTCGCAACGGCGTCCGTGAGCGGATAAGTTTTGGAGCGATTCACCAGCTCGGCGGCCGCGCGATAACGTTTGCTTCGATTTTTTCGCATGATTCGTTGCAGTTCTACCGCCCTGGTCTCTTGACAGAGATGACAAGGCTCCTGCTTATAGGTTAGGCCGTTCAGTCCAACGGCGGGACGTGGAACCTAGGCGGCCATCTTTGACTTGTCAAAATGAACTTCAGCGCGGCGAAACCGCACGCGCCTAGTCTACCGGAGCCGCCACTTCCGCCGCCTCGGTTTTGAGAGCAGTTTGCGGCGTCGGTGGCCCGTTCCGGATGATTTTGCCTTCTTTCATGACAAACGAGACGCGCTCGGTCGCTGTGATATCGGCAGTCGGATCGCCCGGCACCGCGACGATATCCGCCAGTTTTCCTTTTTCCAGCGTGCCGACTTTCTGCACGAGGCCTAGAAGCTCTGCGTCATTCGCCGTCGCGGATTTCAACGCATCGATTGGCGTCATCCCAAGATCGACCATCAGCTTGAATTCTTTTGCGTTTTGGCCGTGCGGAAAAACCGCGGCGTCGGTTCCAAAAGAAATTTTCACACCCATCTTTACCGCATTGCGAAACATCTCCGTGCGCGCAGCACCCGCTGCTTTCGCCTTCGCCTGCAACGCCGGCGGATAATTGTCGATCTTGCTCATGATCCATTCCGTCGCCATGAGCGTGGGGGTGAGAAATGTGCCTTTGTTTTTCATTCGGGTAAGGGTTTCCGGTTTCATAAATGAACCGTGCTCGATCGAATCGACGCCGGCTTCGATCGCTTCGCGCGCAGCTTGATCACCGTGACAATGCACCGCCACTTTTTTGCGCAGCCGATGCGATTCATCGACCAGCGCCGACATTTCCGCCGGCGTTAATTGCGGCGTGTCCACTTCGTCTGCCAACGAGAGAACGCCGCCTGAGACCGCGGCCTTGATTACATCCGCGCCGTTCTTTACTTCAAAACGCACCGCCTTCCGGATTTCCTCAGGCCCATTCGCAATGCCGTCGGTATAATCCGGCTCGCGACCGAAAAGGAAGTCGCGAAACCCGCTCGTCGGATCGAAATGACCGCCGGTCGCGCCAATTCCTTTGGTTGCCACCAACATCCGCGGACCGACGATAACTCCCTTGTTGATCGAATTGCGCAGCGCAACATCGACAAATTCGCGGCTCGCGACAAACCGACTTCCCAAATCGCGCACGGTCGTGAAACCGGCTTCGACCGTCGCGCGCGCGTACGTTGTCGCCTTAATAGCTTGCTCGGAAACATCGAGGTCGAGTTCGTGCAGCCGCCGCTCGTTGTAATTGCCGGAGAAATCGGTTGTGAGATGCGTGTGCGCGTCCATGAATCCGGGAGAAAGCGTCACGTCACCGAGATCAATCACCTTCGCGCCGTCGGGAACGGGCAAATTGCTTCCAACATCGACAATCTTATCACCTTGCACGATGACCACTGCGTTTTGCACGAGCGCCTTCGATTTTCCATCGAACATGCGTGCGGCTTTCAGGACAATGGTTGTCTGATCGGCCGCGTTCGCTGCGATTCCCAAACAGAATAACGCTAAAAGAACGCGAGACATGATTTTCATCCGGCCGGTTTAAAAGTAATCCGCGCGCCTGGCAAGAAAGAACCCTTGTTTCATTCGCACGGCTTCGGTTGAATGACCGCCAAATGAAATTGTCGATCTTAGCTGCTGCGCTCTGGATGGTCTTCGCCACAAACATCGCTGCGCAGACTCCGCTGCCGGCCCCATCCCCTTCTTCCAAGGAATCTCCGCCCGCTACTGCCGATTATGACCTCCGCTGGGGCGTAAGAATTCCGATGCGCGATCAAGTGGAATTAAATGCGACGCTTTATTTGCCGAAAGCGAAAGACGGAGCGCCGTCAAAGACGCCAGTCATTTTCACACTGACGCCTTACATCTCCGATACGTATCACGCCCGCGCTGCGTATTTCGCGTCGCACGGTTATGCATTTGCGCTTGTCGATGTTCGCGGTCGCGGAAATTCCGGTGGTGAGTTTGAGCCGTTCGCGCAGGAGCCGGGCGATGGACATGACGTCGTGGAATGGTTTGCGCAGCAACCCTTCTGCGACGGCAAAGTGGCAATGTGGGGTGGTTCCTATGCAGGTTTCGATCAGTGGGCCACGGCGAAAGAATTTCCACCGCATCTGGCGACGATCGTTCCGGCAGCCGCTGCTCACCCGCCGCTCGATTATCCCTCTCTTGATAATGTTGGCGAAACCTACGACGTGCAATGGTTCACTCTTACCAGCGGGCGTGCCGCTCAGAACAATCTTTTTGCTGACCAGAAGTTTTGGCGCACAAAATTTTTGGATGCCTACAAGAAACACATCGCATTCAAGACACTCGATTCATTTGTTGGGAATCCCTCGGTGAATTTTCAGCGCATCCTGAAACATCCGACGGCCGACGCCTATTACGAGGCTATGGTGCCAACGACCGAGCAATTCAAAAGGATCACGCTGCCGATCCTCACCATCACCGGCCAGTATGATGGCGATGAACTCGGCGCTCTCACTTTTTATCGCGATCACATCGCCAACGCCTCGCCCGAAGCGCGCGCCAAACATTTTCTCATCATTGGCCCGTGGGACCACGCCGGTACGCGCACGCCCACGGATGAAGTCGGCGGCGTGAAGTTCGGCCCGGCAGCGGTTGTCGATCTTAATGATCTGCATCGACAATGGTACGACTGGACGCTGAAGAACGGGGCCAAACCGGAGTTTTTGAAAAGTCAGGTCGCCTATTATTTGGTCGCGCCCGGAAACAGCGGCGCGAACGGCGAGTGGAAATACGCTGATAACTTCGAGATACTCACCGCTAATCCGAAGATTTTATACCTCGAAGCGGGGATTGGCCTCGGCAACAGCGTCTTCCATTCCGGATTTTTCCATCAATCTCGGCCAAAAGAACCTCAAGCAATGATTCGGCCGGGCGAATTCACTTACGACCCGCTAGACACTAGTCGCGGCGAAAACGTGGAGGGAGTCGAGCCGAATGAAAAAACGGCGGGAATTGATCAACGGTTTCCACTTAGCATCGGCAAGGATGGCCTTGTTTATCACACCGATCCGCTGCCGGCAGAAACTCAGTTGATCGGTTGCCCGAAACTTTCACTCTGGATTTCCATCGATACGCCGGATACCGATCTGTCGGCCGATCTTTACGAAATTCAGCCAGACGGGACGAGCATCGCGCTCTGGAGCGATATCCGCCGGTTGCGTTACCGCGAATCACTGCGTGAAGCGAAACTGGTGAAGCCGGGCGAAATTGTGAAATGCGATTTCGATCCCGGTTTGTTTGTCGCACGTCGGCTCATGAAGGGCAGCCGGTTGCGACTCGTCATTTCGTCACCAAACTCGATCTTCTGGCAAAAGAATTACAACTCCGGCGGAATCGTGGCTGATGAAACCGCCAGGGACGCGCGCACTTGCCATGTGAAAGTTTATCACGACGCGACGCACGGCAGCCTAATCGAGCTGCCATTTCGTTAATTTGCGCCATGAAGAGCATGACGCTTGGCTTTTTCCTGTCGATCCTGTGTGCGCTCGGCGTTAACGCCGCTCAGCAGGAAGACCCGCTCAATAAAATCGCTGACGACTTTTGGAATTGGCGCGCGAAATATGCGCCGTTCACCGGGGATGACGTCAATCGCCTCGAACGACCTGGCGGAACGCGCGATTGGTCGCGCCCAAGCATCGACAATCGGCGAAAGGATCTCGCTGCATTCGAAGCACGCTGGAAGAAGATCGATGCAAGCGGATGGCCGATTCCGAAGCAGGTCGATTATCGGCTGATGGGTTCGGCTTTGTCGCGAGTGCGTTGGGAATTGGACATTAATCCGCGCTGGAAACGCGACCCGAATTTTTACGTCGAGCAGACGCTTACCGCGCTTGCGGAAGCGCTCACCGTTCCCGCGCCGTACGACGAAGCGCGCAGCCGCGAGATTCTCACACGCCTTGAAAATATTCCGTCCATCCTGCAGCAGGCGGCGGAGAATCTCGAGAAGCCGCCTGCACGGTTCGCGAGCGTTGCGATCCAGAATCTCGAAGGCATTCGCGACCGTCTCCGCAAAATGGCCAGCTCGCTCGTAGCATCGACAACTCTAAACCCGGAAAAATTAAACAGCGCTTGCGAGCGCGCGGCCGATGCCCTGGAGAAATTTCAGCAACAGCTCAAAGAGAAACTGCCGAAGCTTCCGCAGCAAACAGCGCTGGGCCGAGACGCGTACGTTTGGTTTCTGCGGAACGTCACGCTGATGCCGTTCACGCCGGAGGAACTGCTGGCGATGGGCAGGCAGGAATGGAATCGCGCGGTCGCCTTCGAGGCTTACGAGAAGGACCGCAACAAGGATGTGCCGCCGCTCAAAATTGCCGACAACATCGACAGTTGGATTCGCGATGTGGCCGAAAGGGAAGTGTCGATCCGCAAATTTCTCCAAGAGCGCCGGATTCTAACTGTCCCTGACTGGATCCAGCATTATACGCTTCGACCGACTCCGGAATACTTGCGTGTTCTCGGCTTCACTGAGAACGATGACTTCACCGGGCCCTCTCGACTCAGGGAAAACTGCATTCGTTACGTGCCCGAGCCTTCAGATAAACTCGGTTATTTTTGGCGCGCGACGGCAATGGACCCGCGGCCGATCACCGTTCACGAAGGAATTCCCGGTCATTATTTTCAGCTCTGTCTTTCCTGGAAACACGAGGACCCGATCCGCCGTCATTACTACGACTCGGGCGCCAACGAAGGCATCGGCTTTTACGCCGAAGAGATGATGTTGCAGGCCGGTTTGTTCGACGACAGTCCCCACACGCGCGAGATCATCTATAATTTCATGCGCCTCCGCGCGCTCCGTGTGGAACTGGACGTGCGCCTCGCGCTTGGCGAATTCACCCTCGAACAAGCCGCGAAATATCTCGAAGAAAAAGTCCCGATGGATCCCGGCACCGCGCGACAGGAGGCGATCGCCTTCTCAACCGCCCCAGGCCAGGCCATCACCTACCAAATCGGCAAACTCCAGATCACGAAATTCCTCGCCGAAGCCCGGATGCAGCAAGGCGACAAATTCAATCTCCGCGCCTTCCACGATTTCGTCTGGAAGAACGGCAACGTCCCGATCGCGTTGCAGCGGTGGGAATATTTGGGCGCAGCCGAAACGCCGTAGTTCTGCCACTTATTGTAGCTGATACGCCTCGTGACCTTTAATGTGCTGCCCTGATTTCCAGCCGATCTCGGGCCGTTACGGTGACGACGTTCGGTCCGTCGAAAAGCGTCAAGTTCGCATCCGCTCGGTTTACGAATCATCCGCTCAATTGGCAAGAAGAACGCCTTGTTTTGCCGACCTCGCTTCG